>JAEIGA010000033.1_pt1 | contig 168860 bp, 141 predicted proteins | sample 9270691 | NCBI WGS metagenome assembly JAEIGA01 (sample SAMN17057246, study PRJNA624740) | gut metagenome | biome: biome; isolation source: fecal sample | host: Bos grunniens | place: China: Xizang | collected 2019 | reverse complement strand
CATACTTAGAACGACGCTGTGTACGGTTTGCAACACCTGCGGTATCAAGAGTACCACGAACGATGTGATAACGTACACCCGGGAGGTCCTTAACACGACCGCCACGTACCAATACGATTGAGTGCTCCTGCAAGTTATGACCTTCACCGGGGATGTAAGAGTTAACCTCCTTCTGGTTAGTCAAGCGTACACGAGCAACCTTTCTCATCGCAGAGTTAGGCTTCTTTGGAGTAGTAGTGTAAACACGTACACACACACCACGACGCTGCGGACAGTTGTCGAGAGCGGGCGACTTGCTCTTCTCTACAATAACCTCTCTGCCTTTTCTTACTAATTGCTGAATTGTAGGCATTTTGTTTAATTTTTAATTATTATATATTGTTTTTAAATATTTCAATACAATCGGACCAACCAAAACACTATAGTCCATTTTGGACTGCAAAGGTAAAAATTATTTTTCTAATAAAAAAGGATTTGAAGTTTTTTTAAAGGACAAACAACCCGTCTGAAAGGAAAAGAGGTTTCAAAACACTCCAAAAGGGCTATATTAATAGTTAAATATTGTTAAATATCAAAATTGAGGAAAATTTAGGCTACGCGAGCTGTTCTTTATTATATAAGGATAAAGAATTGCATGCAACCTCTGCGCTACTCGACAAAAAAAAACGAGGATGAGCATCAAAGCCACCCTCGCCGATAACTATTCACGGTTATTCGTCAAGCCTCCGGAGCCGGTTCAGCAGGAACCGCATCGGGACCATCTGCATTTTCGGCAGCCTCAACAGCCTCAGCAGCATCTGAAACCTCTACTGCTTGTGAAGGCTCAACAACCTCAACCTGTTCCTTATCAAAGTAAGGCAATGGAGAAGACATACCGAAACATGCAAGAAGGTTTCCAAGCCACAAGCCGATAACTACAACGGCAACCGTCAACAAGGAAATGAGCCATTTAAGCCAAGCCGGAAGATTTTTCTTTGCATAAGGGTCTTTCAACTTCAGCTTAGGGAACTTTGCAACATCGGTCAAAGTTTCACCAAAAGGAATACTTATTTTTGCAGAGGCATTGATAGCCCATCCGTTGGCATTGAGCAATGGCGCAATATTACGACGGCGCAGTTTCATCCAAGCCATTATCATAGCAGGACCGGAGATAACAAGCATGAGACCGACGAAGACTGCTATAATCTGCCACCATTTTAGGGCGAACACACCTTTGAAGATGCTTGCCAAAGCCGTGCCAATCATGCCGACAGCCATACCTATGGCTGCAAAGATACCGGCAAATTTAGCTATATCAAACGGCTGCGAAGGAGTCTTTGCCTCACCATCGGCAGGTTTTATATCAGGTGTAGCATTGATTTTTGCATCTGCATCTTTCATTACAGCAGCATCCTTCTCTGCCGCGCTCTTATTGATGAGATTCTCGATAGTAGTAGCCATGCGACGGTACGGCGACCAGAACGCCTGACCGATACTGATAGGATTGTCGACAATCTTAGTCACGACGGCATCCCACATGCCTCCTTTATTGTCGAAATAGATAGCATTCTTACCCACAAAAAGGTCGCCCACTTCACCGACTGTAACAGCTGCCACAATACTCCTTTTGGCAGCACCCGTCTTTGCCGTACAGTCACAATAAACGAGGTAGATTCCACTCGCGGGTGCCATTGCATTATGTTTTGCCATATCGGCTACAAGCATACACATACGGCACTCACGCTGGTCTATCAACAAGCGTCCGTTCTGGAAAACGGCATTTATACTCTTGTCCTTTGAGTAGAAATCCTGGAAAGTAACGTAGTTGCAAAGCAAACGGTAAAAATCACGATATACATACATGAATTTGCACACCATATCTATTCCGTCGGCAGTCTCCTTATACTCCGCATCCTGGGCCACAAGAGAGAGCAACGCAGACATCTTGTCCTCGGCAAGCATCTGCTTTATCACATCGATACCCAAAGCCTCTACTTCTGCACCCTTCTTGGCAGCCTTCCATGCATTGTACCCGGCAAAGGATGCACCGATTGCAGCCCATGATTCCTCGGTAAGCACTTTTCCTTCATGCTTCACTATCGAGAAGAGTGTCTTGAACCTTGAAGCCCAAGCAGGATTTATCGCAGCATTCATCTCGAGACCCGGCTTGCCTGTAATGCGGGCTATAGGATATGCTGCAATCTCTTCTGCCTTGCCGGTAAGGTTTTCTGCGCTGATAGCCTCAATAAGTCCAGTCTGGACATCGAGTTTCATTACACTCTCCGGTGAGAAAGAAGCAAGTTCCGCACGCATGAAATAATCCTTCACTTTTGCATCGAGAGCATTGTATACCTCTATAGCCTTGTCGGTATCTGCACCATAGGGAGCTTCTACCGCAGCCTCATGCCATTCTACATATTCAGCCAGAAGAGTATAGAATTTCTCTATGAGTTCTGCATTTACACCATTGTCACCGCTGCGATCGACAACACCGCCCAGAGTGTTTATGATTGCCGAAACGACAGCCTTTTCTTCTGCATTCTCTGTGGTCTGTTCTGTAATCACGCTGTCGCCATTGAAGCGTGTCTTGGCAAAGATTGCTGTAATATCATTAGTATCGGCCAAAGATATCACGCTCCCCTCCTTGCCTAAATTCACCAATATCTGCTTTGCAGAGTTGTAAAGAACCTTACCGTCGGCACACTCCTGATTGAAGGCATTAATATCGATACTGTCGGCACCTTTCAGCAGTAAATCGGCATCCTTCACAACCGAAGTCAGCCACTGAGATGTAGAAATCACATCGTTTACACGGATGCGTCCATCGCTATCGGTATCAACAAATTTCAAACTTTTCTCATCAATATCCAAGCCGACAACAGGACATGAAAGCACCGTCCATTTTTTCAGGTCAAGCTCGGCAAGGTGAGCAATATCCGCACCTTTTGTAATTCTTACACGTGTAGAGCCACCGACATTGTCATAGCTCCATGAATGTTTTTTTGTAGCCATAAATTGCTTTGTTTTATGTTTGTGTCTATTCTTCTTCGAAATCATACTCATCGTATCCCGGTTCTTCATCTTCATCGAGAGGTCCGTCGTCAAAGTCGGCTTCCCAGTCGGCGAAATCATCCGCCAACATCCGGCGGTCGTAGTTACGATGTACAAGTTCTTCACGCTTCACAGCCGAAAGGCGATTTTCCTCACTGTTGAGTTCAGCCCAAAGTATATCCTTCAACTCCTGAACGCCCTCGCCCGTTGGGGCAGAGATAAACACATGCGGAACATCCTCAGGAAGGTTCTCCGAAAGCATCTCCTTGAGTTCTTCGTCGATGAGGTCGCACTTTGTAATTGCCAGCACGCGCTGTTTATCAAGCATCTCGGGATTGAATGTGGCAAGTTCGTTCAGCAACACATCGTACTCCTTTTTAATATCATCGGCATCAGCCGGCACCATGAACAGCAACAGCGAGTTGCGCTCTATGTGGCGTAGGAAACGGAGTCCCAGCCCCCTACCCTGACTCGCGCCCTCTATGATACCGGGAATATCGGCCATAACAAACGACTTGTTGTCCCGATAAGAGACAATACCAAGGTTAGGTTCAAGAGTAGTAAAAGGATAATTGGCTATCTTGGGTTTTGCAGCAGAAACCGTCGAAAGCAATGTAGACTTGCCGGCATTCGGGAAACCTACAAGACCCACATCCGCAAGAAGCTTCAGCTCCAGCGTCACTGTCATCTCCTGCATCGGCTCACCGGGTTGTGCGAAGCGTGGTGCCTGACGAGTGGGTGTTGCGAAATGCACATTACCAAGACCGCCACGGCCACCCTTCAATAGGGTTACCAGCTGGCCATCCTCCATAACATCACACAAGAATTCACCCGTTTCCGCATTATATGCCACGGTACCGCAAGGAACATCAACAATCTTGCTCTCGCCATCAGCACCGGTGCTTTTGTTTATACCACCATTCTGTCCATTGCCTGCGAATATATGGCGTTGATATTTGAGATGCAACAGCGTCCAGTAGTTCCTGTTGCCACGCAATATGATATCACCACCCTTTCCTCCATCACCTCCGTCGGGACCGCCGTTAGGTATATATTTTGCACGGTGCAGATGCGCCATGCCACGGCCGCCCCTTCCCGAGCGACATACTATCTTCACATAATCTATAAAATTCGACTCTGCCATAACATTACGTTTATACCGTCGGGCGGCACTTTATTAACAATGAGCAAAAAGTTGCCACCATACTTAGCAGCAACCTTTATGAAAAGGCAACAGGCAACACACCCGTACTCAATTAAATCCTTGAATCTATTGCTGCCACTATATCTGCAAAAATGCGGTCGAGTTCACCAAGGCCATTGATATAGCAGTGCTTTCCCTCTTTCTTATACCACTCCTTTAGAGGCAACGTCTGCTCGGCATACACCACAAGGCGTTTCTTGATTGTTTCTTCATTATCATCGGCACGACCCGACAGTTCTCCACGCTTGAGCAGACGTGTCATGAGTTCATCCTCGGGAACATCAAGTTCGATCATTGCTGTGACATCCTGTCCGCGTTCGTTAAGCATAACCTTGAGCGCTTCGGCCTGAGCTATCGTACGTGGGAATCCGTCAAAGATTACACCCTTGCTGTTTCCGAGCTTGTCAAGCCTTGCAGCCAGAATATTCACCATAAGCTCATCGGGAATGAGTTGACCATTATCAATCAGCCCCTTTGCCACGACACCAAGTTCGCTGTTCGCCGCAATTTCGGCACGCAGTACATCGCCTGTAGAGATATGGCCGATACCGTACTTCTCCACAATTTTCTCACTCTGTGTACCCTTGCCGCTACCGGGTGCACCAAAAATAACTATATTCAACATAGAAAACGTATTATTCAACTACATCATATACATCGGGCAGGTTACGTCCCAAGCCATCATAGTCAAGGCCATAGCCTACTATAAACCTGTCGGGGATTGTAAACACGCTATATTTGACTTCGACCGGGGCCTGCAGACGTGCCGGTTTGACAAACAGCGAAGCAATGGCCACAGATGCCGGATTCTTTGCAGAAAGAGATGTTATCATCTTCTGCATTGTGAGACCGGTGTCCACAATATCCTCAATAATGATTATATCGCGTCCTGTTATCTGTTCGGTCAGCCCTATTACTTCGCGTACATTGCCGGTCGAATCGGTCCCGTTATAGGAGGAGAACTTTACAAAGGATATCTCACACTCAATCTCAAGGTTACGCATAAGCTCGGCGGCAAACATGAATGCCCCGTTGAGGACACCCAACAACAGAGGACACCTGCCGGCATAATCCTTATTGATTTGCTCTGCGACACGTCTGATACCTTCATTTATCTCTTCGTTCGGAATTGTCTTTACAAATTCCCTGTCATGTATTCTCATAAATATTATCTGAATTATGACTTAACTACGACCCATAAACGGGATATTAGCTACAAAAATAAAACAAAGTTCCGAAAAAAAAACCTCACATCGTTTTTTTTTACCCATTTGGACAGCAAAAAGAGCAAAACAGCCCTCGAGCAGCAGAAGTTAGGATATTTTTAGGTACAATTCAAAACTATTTCTTATCTTCGCGTCAAATTAGAGAAATTGTGCATACACAAAAACAAAGATATCAAAGGTTATGAAAAAATCGCTTTTCCTGTTGATTTCAATTCTGTCAATGCCCGGCATTGCACAGACCGAGGTAAACACGTTCTTCTCGGGAGCCAACGAGGGTGTCACCTACTACCTCCCCGATACAAGGATTGAGATTGTTGTCAACACAACATGCATCACACGCACTCCGGGAGAGTTCAATCCATATGCACAGCGTTATCTGCGCATAAATAATGCCATAAGCAAATCAGAGTCCCACTGGGAGATGAACGGTATTGAAGTGGAGACTACAGGCGTGCCCAACAGGGAAAAGATGTACACCGTAAAGCTCAACAGTAGCACGGCCGGGAATATCTCGCTGGACAGGAACGGTATAATCGCAGCCATAAACCACAGGATTACCGACAGCATGACCGGACAAGAAACCGCACCGCAAAACAACAGCAGCGCCCATGCGGATGCGACACAATATATGACCGAAGAGTTGTTGCAGGCCACATCAACCGCGAAATTGGCAGAACTGACAGCAAAGGAGATATATGCCATAAGGGAGAGCAAGCTTAACATAACCAGGGGACTGTCGGAGAAGATGCCGCAGGACGGTATGTCGATGAAACTCGTCCTTGACGAGCTGAACAAACAGGAGCACGCACTCACAGAACTGTTTACAGGGCGCATTGACACAACACACCACTGCTACAGATTCGTCATTGACCCGAAACTTGACTGCGACACGACGAAAGCAGTCCTGTTCCGTTTTTCAAGAAAATCGGGTGTTGTCGACAAGGAAGACCTTTCAGGCACACCTGTCTACTATAACACTCGCGATTTGAAGAGCGTGAAAAAACCGACGGCAGAGGAACTTGCAAAAAAGAAGAAACAACTGAAAATGGAAGGTATATGCTACACCATACCGGGAAAAATGTTGCTCGACATATATACAATGACGAAAACACTTTACAAGGAAGAGGTCCAGGTAGCACAATACGGCACCACCGAAGTGCTTTCAAAAACGATGTTTACCAAAGACGAGAGTCCGAAAGTGCTTTTTGACACAGCAACCGGAGGCATAACAGGAATAGAAAAATAACAATTAATACATATAAAAGGAAGATGTTTGAAAATTTAAGCGAGCGCCTTGAACGCTCATTCAAGATACTCAAAGGTGAAGGAAGAATCACCGAGGTGAACGTTGCAGAAACGCTGAAGGATGTACGTAAAGCACTGCTCGATGCCGATGTGAACTACAAAGTAGCAAAGACATTCACCGATACCGTAAAGAACAAGGCGATAGGCCAGAACGTGCTCACATCCATACACCCGAGTCAGCTCATGGTGAAAATAGTTCATGACGAGCTCACGGCACTCATGGGTGGAGATACGGCAGAAGTGAACTACGAAGGACATCCCGCTGTCATTTTGATGTCGGGTCTTCAGGGTAGCGGAAAAACAACATTCTCCTCAAAACTTGCCAACTATCTGAAGAAAAAGAAGAACCGCAACCCATTACTTGTTGCCTGTGACGTATATCGTCCCGCAGCCATCGATCAGCTGAAGGTGCTTGGCGAAACAATCGGTGTACCGGTATACAGCGAACCGGAGAGCAAGGACCCTGTACAGATTGCACTTAATGCCATAAAAGAGGCGAAAGCCCAAAGCTACAACCTTGTCATAATAGATACCGCCGGACGATTGGCTGTCGACGAGGCAATGATGAACGAGATTGCCGCAATCAAAGAGGCAGTCAAGCCTACCGAGACACTCTTTGTAGTAGACTCCATGACCGGACAGGACGCAGTGAACACTGCAAAAGAGTTCAACGACCGCCTCGACTTCACAGGTGTCATCCTCACCAAGCTCGATGGCGACACACGTGGCGGTGCAGCACTGTCAATCCGTACCGTAGTTACAAAACCTATAAAGTTCATCGGTACAGGCGAGAAGATGGAGGCTATAAACCAGTTCCACCCGAACCGTATGGCAGACCGCATCCTGGGAATGGGAGACGTTGTTTCGCTTGTTGAACGCGCCCAGGAACAGTTCGATGAGGAAGAGGCAAAGAAACTGCAAAAGAAGTTGGCGCGCAACCAATTCGATTTCAACGACTTCCTCACACAGATAGAGCAGATAAAGAAGATGGGCAACATAAAGGAACTCATGGCAATGATTCCGGGAGTCGGAAAAGCCGTAAAGGACCTTGACATAGACGACAATGCCTTCAAGAGCGTAGAAGCCATAATACGTTCGATGACACCGAAAGAACGTGCAAACCCTGACATTATCAACAATTCGCGCAAGGAACGCATAGCACGCGGAAGCGGCACTACAATGCAGGAAGTGAACAGGCTGATGAAGCAGTTCGAACAGATACGCAAGACAATGAAGCATGTTGCCGGAGGCAAACTCGGAAACATGATGGGAGGCATGCCGAAATTCAGGCGTTGATGCAACAGAGAGATCTATAATGTAACCAACCATAAATGCTACAGATATGCAACTTATTGACGGGAAAGCAGTAGCAGCTGCAATAAAGAAAGAAATTGCAATTGAGGTAGAGAAAATCATTGCAAACGGAGGCAAGCGTCCTCATCTCGCAGCAATACTTGTCGGACACGATGGCGGAAGCGAGACCTATGTCGCAAACAAGGTAAAAGCATGTGAAGAGTGCGGTTTCACATCTACACTCATACGCTACGAATCGGACATAACAGAAGAGGAACTGCTGAAAAAGGTCGATGAGTTGAACAACGATGCCGATGTTGACGGATTCATAGTGCAGCTCCCACTTCCAAAACATATCGACGAACAGAAAGTGACAGAAGCAATCGACTACCGCAAGGATGTCGACGGATTCCACCCGGTAAATGCCGGGCGACTTGCCATAGGACTGCCCTGTTTTCTTTCTGCAACGCCAAACGGCATCATGGAACTGCTCGCACGCTACGACATCGACACCAAAGGCAAGAAGTGCGTTGTACTGGGGCGCAGCAACATTGTAGGCAAGCCCATGGCAAACCTCATGATGCAGAAGCAGATACCCGGTGATGCAACAGTCACTGTATGCCATAGCCACACAGAGAACATTGCCGAAGAGTGCCGTCGTGCCGATATCATAATAGCAGCATTGGGACAACCGCATTTCCTCAAAGCAGACATGGTAAAAGAGGGCGCTGTTGTAATCGATGTAGGCACAACCCGTGTACCCGATGCCACACGCAAGAGCGGTTTCCGTCTATGCGGTGATGTCGACTTCGACAACGTTGCACCAAAGTGCTCTTTCATAACTCCTGTTCCCGGAGGTGTAGGGCCAATGACAATTGTATCATTAATGAAGAACACCTTGCTTGCCGGCAAGCGTGAAATATACAAGTGATACCTGCTTCAAGAATCATTACAGCATTATGGCTGTCTTGTGCTCTGCCTGTTTGCATGGCAGCACAGGACAGCCATATTCCGTTACAGAGAATCGGACTGCTCTTTGCCGGTGACATCATGCAGCACCGCAAACAACTCGATATGGCAGCAATCGGGGAGAACACATACAGTTTTTCAAAATACTACCGCCACATAAAGAGCACCGTAAGCGCAGCAGATATAGCAATAGGGAATCTTGAAACCCCAATCGGCAAAAGCGGTTTCAGCGGATACCCGTCTTTCTGTGCTCCCGACAGTTTTCTCCATGCAGCTGCTAACACCGGGTTTGACGTAATGCTGTTCGCCAACAACCACTGCCTCGACAGAGGCATGAGCGGTGCCATGTACACGCTCAGCCTTCTTGACTCGCTTGGAATACATTGTTGCGGAGTGTACCGCAACAGCGAAGAACGCGCAGAACGCTACCCCTTATTGTTGGAGAGGGATGGTATACGTATTGCACTGCTGAACTACACCTACGGGACAAACGGGCGCAAGATACCACACCCCCTTGTAGTCAACATCATCGACAAGGAAGTTATGGCAAACGACATAACAAAGGCAAAGAACATGAATGCCGATGCAATAATAGCCTGCATGCATTGGGGTGATGAGTATACAAGCCTCCCGGACAAGGAGGTTAAAGAGACTGCCGACTGGTTGCTCCAACAAGGTGTAGACCACATCATCGGCAGCCATCCGCATGTGCTCCAGCCCATCGAGATACGAAGCGACAGCGTAACACCGGGCAGGAATGCAGTTGTCTACTCCACAGGAAACCTTGTCTCCAACATGTCTTTGAGAGGAACCGACGGAGGGATGCTTGTACATCTGTCACTATGGAAGGTACTCGACAGCTGTTGGCTCTCATCATTAAGGTATCTCTTCACATGGATTGCTCCCGAGACTGAGAACGGACAACGCGATTTCACCATAATGCCGGCAGCGACAACCATAGCGACCGGCGCTGCAGAAGAAAAACGTATGCGTTTCCTCAACGACAGCAGAGAACTTTTCAGAAAATACAACAAGGGGAATATTACAGAGATTACGACCGATACCGTGCGTATTTCCGCTGACAAGTAGAAGTCCTATTTAGGGAATAAAACATTGGTAGAATTGACATGTCTTTCCTTGGCTTGTTTTGCTTTAACATGTTGTCTTTTATTCTTATTGCAATGCCACTGCGTGAGATTCTTCCGTCGCTTCGCTCTGTCAGGAGGACACCGCAGTAGTCGTGTGCATTACTGCCTTCTCCAAAAAACAGGCGTAAAAAGCAGAAGCACTGCAAAGAACTCAAGACGGCCTATAAGCATCTGGAATGCACTGAACCATTTGAGCACATCGGGAAGCGATGCAAAAGAGTCCATCGGACCGAAACTGCCAAGGGCCGGGCCCACATTACCCACAGACGATACAGAAAGGCCAAAGGCATTAAGAAAATCGAGCCCGAATGCCATATTCACAAAAAGACCGGTAATGAGAACGAATATATATATCACCGTATAGGCCAGAATCGCCGACTGCACACCCGAGGGAACTATCTTGCCCGTGATACGCACCGGAATTACTGCATTGGGGTGAACGATGCGTTTGAACTCATTAACCATCAACTTGAACAATATCGATACGCGCACACATTTCATAGCACCCGACGTAGAACCCGAACAGGCACCGAAGAACATGAGAGCGCACAGCATGAGCCACAACACAGGTGTCCACATAACGTAGTTTGACATTGCATACCCGGTGGTTGTCTGTGTGGCTATCACCTCAAACAATGCTACACGGAAAGATTGTTCGGCCCCCATGGATGTTGTAAGGAAAAGCCCTGCTGCGATAACTGCGGTGAATGATATTGCTATGAATGAATATGTCCTGAACTCGGTGTCGCGCAACAACACCTTGACACGTGCCTTGAAGATGAAGAGATAGAGCAACGACAGGTTTATACCGCTAAGGAACATGAAAAGAATGGTGACATAGTCGACAAGCGGAGAGGCGAATGCAGCAATACCCGCCTGCTTGGTAGAGAAACCTCCTGTTGCTGTTGTTGACATAGAATGGCACAAGGCATCGAACCACCCCATGCCGGAAAAATAGAGTGCGACTGTACCTAAGACTGTAAGTCCCACATATATAGTGAGAATCCAACGTGCGGTGACAGATATACGGGGATGCAGTTTTGCACGCAAAGGACCTACCGACTCGGCCGAAAAGAGATTGATGTCACCCAATCCGAACACCGGGAATATGGCAACCGTAAAGAATACGATTCCCAAGCCACCAACCCAATGAGTCATCATACGCCAGAACATCAATGCCTTCGGCATAGCCTCGATATCTTCGAGAATAGTTGCTCCGGTAGTGGAAAAACCCGACATCGTTTCAAAAAAGGCATCGGTAAAATGAGGGATACTGCCACTCAGGATATAGGGTAAGGAGCCGAACAGGGAGTATACGACCCAGCACAGGGTCACGACTATATAACCGTCCTTACGTGAGATATTGCGCTCGTTTCCGCGACATATATATGTGAGCAATCCTCCGGAGCCTACCATAACGGCTATAGAGACGAGCAACGATTCCAGAACCGGCTCATCGTAATACAGAGCTACACACACGCTTGCCGAGAGGAACAGGGCCTCTATAAAGAGCAACAAGCCTATGATGCGGAATATAATCTTGGGATGAAACATTACTTGAAATACTTTTCCAATTTCTTAAGCACATGCTCGCGACAGAAAATCACCACGTGGTCACCGGCCTGTATCAGGGTGTTTCCGGTTACATGCATACCTTCGCCGTTGCGTATAAGTCCACCGATATTGGCTCCGTCTGGGAGACCGAGGTCCTTGACGGCTCTCCTTGTTATGAGAGTATTCTCGTTGACCGGAAACTCTGCCACCACAGCCTGTATGAATGTGAGGCACTTTACACTCAACACATCGGTGTTGAGCATCATCTGGAAGATGGTACTTGCCGCAAGTTTCTTCTTGTTTATGACTGAACCGATATCCATACTCTCTGCCATTGAGATATAGTCTATATTCTCTACTTCGGAAACAGTACGGTACACTCCGGCGCGTTTCGCTGCCAGACAGGCAAGAATATTGGTCTCGGAGTTGTCGCTCAGGGCAATAAAAGCATCGGTGTGGTCGATACCTTCGCTACGCAGCAGTTCGGGGTCGCGTGCATCGCCGTTAATCACCATTACGCTGTCATCGACAAGGTCAAGCAGTTTGTGGCAACGTGCCAAGTCGCTCTCGATAATCTTTATATCGATATCGTCAGAAATAAGCTTTGTTGTGCGCACCGCAATGCGGCTGCCGCCCATCATTATCACGCTGCGCACCTCGGCAAATTCCTCTTTTCCACAAATCCTGCGCATATAGGAGATGTGTTCGTGGGTTGTCATGAAACAGACGATATCATCGACAAGAATCATATCGTTACCACGGGGAATGATAGCCTCATCGCCACGCTGTATGGCAACAATATGATAAGGAATATCCCTTGCAAGTTCCTTGAAAGGGATGTTGATTATTTTGGCATTGCTTCTTATCTTGACACCAATCATCACAAGTGCGCCGTCGCCAAACTCAAGCATCTGACGCATCCAGCTGTACTTTATGCTTGTAGCAATCTCCTCGGCGGCAAGCTGTTCGGGATATATGAGTGAGTCGACACCCAAAGAGACAAAATAGGCCTTGTTCTTCGGTTGCAGATATTCATAGTTGTCGATGCGCGCAATGGTTTTCTTTGCACCAAGATAGTGTGCAAGAATACACGCGTTTATGTTGCGGCTCTCATCGGGAGTCACTGCAACAAACAGTTCGGCATCGCCTACACCGGCATTCTTCAAATCGGAAATCTTTGTAGGGTCGCCAACGATAGCCTGTAAATCGAACAACGATTCCATTTTACCGAGTTTCTCCTCGCTCTCATCGAGAAGAACCACGTTCTCATTCTCAACGGAAAGCATCTTGGCAAGATGCGTTCCTACTGCACCGGCACCGGCTATGACAATTCTCATAAGTCCTTAAATTTCAACAATGCTTTCAAGACACTATCCTTATCCATTCCGCACACGCGGTAAAGTTCGGCCGGGGTACCATGTTCCACGAACCTGTCGGGAATACCCAACACCTCTATTCTTGGAGTGTAACCGTTCTCTGCCATATACTCCATGACAGCACTTCCCAATCCGCCTTTGACAGAACCATCTTCAAGAGTGACAATATATCTGAACTTCTCGCCAACCTCGTGCAGTATATCGGTGTCTATCGGCTTCACGAAACGCATATCGTAGTGTGCGACATCCACGCCTTGCGCACATGCCTCTGCAACAGCCTCTTCCATAACCTTGCCAAGCGGACCTAACGTGAGGAAAGCGACATCACAGCCCTTCTTCATCACCCTACCACGGCCAACCTCTACAGCCTCAAGAGGAGAACGCCATTCAAGAAGCGACCCCTTGCCACGCGGATAACGGATGACGAAGGTACCCATCCCGGGCTGCGCCGCCGTGTACATGAGACGACGCAACTCACATTCGTCATATGGTGAGGATATTGTTATATCAGGTATAGGACGCAGATAGGATATGTCGAACGCACCATGATGTGTGGGACCATCCTCGCCAACCAGTCCGGCTCTATCGAGACAGAGTACAAAATCGAGACGCTGCAAGGCCACATCGTGTATAAAATTGTCATATCCGCGCTGCATGAACGAGGAGTAAATGTTACAGAACGGCAAAGCTCCCCCCTTTGCCAATCCTGCCGAGAATGTCACGGCATGACCTTCGGCAATACCCACATCAAAGAAACGGTCGGGAAAAACCTCTGCAAGCTTGTTCATGGAGCAGCCTGTAGGCATTGCCGGTGTAATACCGACAATCCTCTTGTCGGCACGTGCAAGTTCCACAAGTGTCTCGCCGAAGACATCCTGGAAACGCGGTGAACCGCCCTCGGTAACGATGCGTTCTCCAGTCTCAACATCGAAGATACCTGGCTGATGCCACACGGTAGCGTTCTTCTCTGCAGGTTCCCATCCTTTCCCTTTTGTGGTATGTATGTGCAGCATACGGGGCCCCGTCATGTCCTTAATGCTTCGCAACATGCGCACAAGTTCAAGGACATCGTGCCCGTTAATAGGGCCGAAGTAGCGTGCACTCATTCCCTCAAAGAAGTTGTTCTGTCTGAAGAGCATTGCCTTGAGACCGTTATTGAAACGTATCAGGGCGTTGGCACGGCGCTCGTTCAGCAGCCCTATCTTCCTCAATCCTTGCGCAATGCAATAGCGCACCTTGTTGTATATGCGGGACGAATGCATGGATATGAGCAACTGGCTCATTCCGCCTACACTCTTGTCGATAGACATATTATTGTCGTTGAGAATCACAAGCAGGTTGTTGGGGGTGCTGGAGAGGTTATTCAACCCCTCGTATGCCAAGCCACCACTCATAGAGCCGTCACCTATCACAGCAACAACATTCTCCTTGCTGCCCGAAAGCTGTGCCGACACAGAAAGGCCGAGTGCAGCCGAAATAGATGTCGAAGCATGGCCGGCAACGAATGAGTCATACTCACTCTCCTCGGGCGATGGGAAAGGCTTTATTCCACCGAACTTGCGATTGGTGTGGAAACGCTCGCGACGGCCTGTCAATATCTTGTGACCGTATGCCTGATGACCGACATCCCACACTATCTTGTCCTCGGGTGTAGAGTATACATAGTGCAACGCCACAGTAAGTTCTACCGAACCGAGACTCGAAGCGAAGTGCCCCGGATTATTTGCAAGTGAATCTATTATGAACCCTCTCAACTCCTTACACACCTGAGGAAGCTGTTTTTCGGATAGCTTCCTCAAATCGGCAGGTGAGGCGATATTTTCGAGCAGAGGGTATTTTGAATTCTTTTCCATTCTATAACAAAACAGTTCTACAAACCATAATCATGCGAAAATATACCTTTTTTTTCAAAAAAAGAAAGAAAAGGACGAAAAAGCAGTCTCAAACAGACAGAGCTGTCCGCTTTGCAGCCTCAATCACTGTAATAGACACGTTTTATTCTTGTCGAGACAGAAGTGAGCACCTCGTATGGGATAGTGTCGAGCCATCCGGCTATTTCGGCAACCTGCAGATTGGGACCGAAGATTTCCACCACATCACCCTCCTTGCAGTCGACATCGGTTACGTCGATCATGCAGACATCCATACATATGTTGCCCACATAAGGCACACGTTTGCCGTTCACCACACAACACCCCTTGCCGTTCCCGAGCCTCCGGTTAAGTCCGTCGGCATATCCGATAGGCAGTGCAGCTATACGTGAATCGCGGCCAAGCACACCTCTTCGGCTATACCCTACTGTTTCCTGCGCCGGGACATCGTGTATCTGCAATATTATTGTCTTCAATGTGGATATAGGTCTCAATGTGGCATCATCGCCCATAGGCGATATGCCATAAAGCCCTATGCCAAGGCGCACCATATCAAGCTGGAGAGCAGTAAACCTCTCTGCTCCTGCACTATTGCATATATGACGGAGTATCCTATGTGGAAATGCCGACTGCAATGCATCGGCAGCATGTCCGAAACGGGAAGCCTGCTCCATGGTGAAGCTGTCGAACATATCGCTGTCGCTGCCTACAAAATGCGAGAATACCGAGCGTGGAGTCAGTGCGTTCTGCTTCTTGAGGGTATCTACAAGAGCCGGAATCTCATCGGGGCCGAAACCGAGGCGATGCATTCCTGTATCAATCTTTATGTGTACGGGATAATCGGTTATGCCTTCGTGGCACGCAGCCTGGACAAGCGACCTGAGCATACCGAAACTATAGACTTCGGGTTCGAGCTTATTGTCGAATAGGGTGCGGTAGGAGCTTGGTTCGGGGTTCATTACAATTATACCTGTCGTTATCCCCTCCTTCCTCAATTCAGCACCTTCATCCGCCACTGCCACTGCAAGATAATCGACGTTGCAGTCCTGCAATGTTCGGCCAACCTCAAGCGCCCCTGCACCATAGGCCGATGCCTTAACCATGCAGACACACTTTGTTTCGCTGTCGAGACCGTTCCTGTAGCGGTTGAGGTTATCGCGCAATGCACTCAGATTCACTTCAAGTATTGTCTGGTGCACCTTCCTCTCCAGAGCCTCGGAAACATCCTCAAAGTGGAACGAACGTGAGCCCTTGATGAGAACGCATTCATTCTCTATCCCATTCAAAATACGCGAAGCAAGCAATTCTTCGGTCGTTGCAAAGAAACTGCACTCCATCCCGGAAGCACGGAACATGTCGGCCTGCGACATTATATCCTCGCCTACTCCTATGAACTTCTCAATCTTACGTTTATCGAGATACTGCAGGATAGTATCGTACAACACCGACGATTTCTCTCCAGTCTGTCTTATATCGGCAAGTATGAGGGTGCGTTTGAGCTGTGGCATCGTCGAGCTGCGACGTTCCATAAAGTCGAGCGCAATATCAAGCGATGCGGTATCTGAGTTGTAGCTATCGTTTATTATGATGTTGCCGCGTTTTCCCTCTTTTACCTCAAGACGCATTGCCACCGGCTCGAGCATAGCCATTCTCTCGGCTATCGTTGCCGGAGGAATCATCAGATAAAGAGCCGCAGCGAGACAATTGATTGAATCCTCTATCGAAGCATTATCGGAAAAAGGAATGCGGTAGCTGCCGGCCATAGTCAGGTAGTTGTAGCTGACAACCGCACCGGTACCGTCCTTCTCTACCGAGCTTATAAAGAGTGGACGTTCGGGATCGATGCACGACCAGGCAATTTCGCGCGAGGGGAGCATTGAACGACCTACACATGAGACAATCAGTGGGTCGTCGGCATTGTATATTATTATCTCGCAGTTCCTGAACAGCGAAAGTTTTTCTATGCACTTTTCCTGCATAGTGGAAAAATTCTCCTGATGTGCACCGCTGATGTTGGTGACTATACCTATAGTGGGCTTTATTATGCTTTGCAGATTGGTCATCTCATGGTTCTGCGATATGCCGGCCTCGAAAATGCCCAAAGTGCTCTCTTTGCGCAACATCCACACAGAAAGCGGGACACCAACCTGGGAGTTATAGCTGCGCGGAGAACGTGTAACTGCATAGTTCCCGGCTGTAAGCTGGTAGAGCCACTCCTTGACAATTGTCTTGCCGTCACTGCCTGTTATGCCCACTATAGGGATATCAAACTGTGAACGGTGGTAGGCCGCAAGAGCCTGCAACGCAGCAAGTGCATCATCGACAACCACAAAATTGGCACAAGACAGCCCTGCGAACTTCATATCGCTGACAACGAAGTTCCTGACACCTCTGCCATAAAGTTCCTCTACATATCTGTGTCCGTCGCCATGCTTGGTCTTTATAGCAAAGAACATTGTCTCTTCGGGAAAACTCAATGAACGGCTATCGGTCAACAGACGTGTAACCTTGCTGTCCGGTGATGAAAGAAAGCCTTTTGCCTTCAGGATGGCTGTTATCTGTTCAATTGTGTATTGCATAATGCTGTCTCCTTTTGAAAATCAAGGTACGGATATTGTGCTGATATCTGCTCTATCTTGACGACAAGAGCCTCAAGAAACCTTTTGTGAGCCGGCGATGAGGGGTCGAAAGGCCTATGCGACAACGCACGGACTATCTCCTCAACCGATGCATTTATCCTTGTCGTCGCGTCGGAAAAATAGGAGTTGCAGAAACATTGCCAGATGTACTCCACAGCAACAGGCGACGGATGAAGCATATCATCGGCATAGAAACGGTAGTCGCGCAACTCGTCGAGCATGATTTCGTATGCAGGGAAGTAGCTCACATTATCGGGGAACATGCTTTCGAGGCTGTCGATAGCAAGCATAAGGGTTGACTTGCTTTTCTGGTTGTCGTGCGCCCCGTCCCTGAGATGTCTGATAGGGCTGACCGTAAATATCACCCTCATATCGGGATGCTCTCCAAAGCAACGCCTAAGCAGGGCTGCCATGCACGACACAATCTCATCCACCCCCAACAACTTGCGAGTGAACATGCTGCCAGGCAACTTGTGGCAATTGCCGACAATGGAGTTGTCGCTTTTACGCAGATAGGCATACGCTGTTCCAAGAGTAATTATCAGTGTATCGCACTCCGTGAAGGCCTTGTGTGCTACCGCAAGACGGGAATTTATATTCTCAATGAGTTCCTCCTTGCTGTTGCGCGAGAAATCGCTGTGATGAAGCATGCTGTGCCATTTGCCGCCATGTTCAAAGAGTTCGGGCGATGCACTGCCGAATGGAGTACCGTCAGCCACACGCCCCAGGACAGTCGTTATCGACAACGGATTGTACTGTACTCCGAATGGGTTTGTCTCGATATGGAATTTCATATCGGAGAGTTTTGCCCCGATATTGCCGGCAAAACAGGAACCGATAAGCATAATGCGGTTCTTGTGGGATATCTCCAATCGCCCTGCCGGTAATCCGACTGATGTTGTGAATTGCATCTCTGTTCCTTGTTACATTAAAAGGCTATAGCTGAGGGGAAGCACCCCATGCATTGCCACACCATGTTCACACCCGAATGCAAAAATAGTCAAATAAGCAAGAAAGCTCTCATATTTTGCAAAAAACATTCTGTCACATTCGACACCGAAAGGGTGCAATGCACTCCAGAGCATCAGAATATATTCTTCAAGAAGATATAGAATATGAGCAACGGGGTTATATACTTAAGCATAAAGAGTACCACGGGAGCCACCGGCTTGTTCACCTTGCCATAGTTGGTGAACTCGCCCGACATGAACTCGCGTTTCATGAACCACGCGACAAAGATACATGTAAACATTCCACCCAAAGGCATCAGCACATTGGCTGTCACTGAATCGAAGATATTGAAAAAGTCTATTCCGAATACAGAGAAGAACGTCAATGTACAGAGAAGCATCGATATTGCTGTAGTTAGGAGGGCTGCCTTGCGACGGGTGAAGCCGAACTCTTCTCCTATGTATGCAGTAAGTACCTCATGGAAAGATATTGTAGAGGTCAACGATGCCAGGACTACAAGCAAGAAGAATATTGCCGACCAAAGAGATGCCAACGGCATTCCGTTGAAGATTTCGGGCAGAGTGACAAAGACAAGTGCCGGACCTTCTGTCGGCTCAAGGCCTGCACTGAACACTGCCGGGAATATAACCAGGCCGGCAAGCACGGAGACAATGATAGTCAATATCGACACATTAAGTGAGGTTGTGAGCAGGTTGTTGTTCTGTCTGAAGTAGGAGGCATATGTAACCATACATCCCATTCCCACCGACAACGAGAAGAATGCCTGCCCCATTGCCATCATTATCGTGTCGGGCGAAAAGGCCGCAGCGAAATCACAAGACAGGAAGAAACGGTATCCTTCGGATGCACCTGGCATGAATGCCACACGTACTGCCATCACTACAAGTATCACGAAAAGCATAGGCATCATAATCTTAGATGCTTTCTCTATACCCTTCTCCACACCTCGCGAGACAATGAAATGCGTAAGGAGAATGAACGCAAAACAATAGAAAAGCGGTCGCCAGGATGCCTGAAACTCCTTGAACATGTCACCGAACGTTATGGAGCCGTCATAAAGGCTGCCCGTCACCGATGTCATCAGATATTCGAGTGACCACCCGGCTATCAGGTAGTAGTATCCCGATATGAACAGAGCACCCAACACCCCATTGTAGCCAAGCCAGCTCCAACGCTTGGACAACATACGGAAAGCTCCCACTGCATTCTTGCCGGTCTTGCGCCCGACTGCAAATTCTGCGAGCATAGCAGGAACACCCACAATAAGCACACTAAGCAGGAAAACAAGCAGGAAAGCTGCTCCTCCGTGTTTGCCGGCTATGTAAGGAAAGCGCCATAAAGCTCCAAGACCAATGGCACTGCCGGCAGCTACCAATATTACACTAAGTTTGCCCCCGAACGAGGCTCTTTGTTGTTCACCCATAACAGATTTTTGAAAATTGGACGTGAAGATAGTAAAAAAAGAGAAACAAATTACTATCTGCTTCCCTTTTTAACTAATGTACGCGCCGGCACGCGCGCTATACTTTAATATATATTACACGAGGTGTGCGATATTATGCTCACGGTCGCCATAAAGGAGGTCGATTACAGGCACCTCAATCATGGTGTAGCAACCGGGCTGCTGGCGCATTGTCGCACGCGCGCAACATACAAGCACCTGGGCTGTCAATGCAGGATTGTTTATCCTCATGTTGAACTCGAACAACTGGTTCTGTGTTGTGCCCGAAACGCCTTTACGGGTGAGGTTTACTCCATGCCCCATATCAAGCAGTTCATCGACACAAGGTACGTTGATTACATGAGTCTCATCGTTGACAAAATAAGGGTCGGCCTTAATGGCTGCTGCGACCTGCTCAAAGTCGTATCCCTCTTCAAGTTCAATGTATACCATGCGACGGTGTATTCCCGTACCTACAGGAATTGTCATAGACAGAGCCGCCTTAACACCCTCAACAGCCTTTACAGCGACTGTGTGCCCCATGCTCATACCGGGGCCGAAATTGGTATATGTTATACCTCTGGGGGCAATAGCCTGCAACAAGGCACGTACTACAGAATCGCTTCCGGGGTCCCAACCTGCAGATATCATAGAGACAGCATTGCCTGCCACTGCACTTTCGCTCAAGGAACGGCGCAGCGCAACAATTCCTGAATGGATGTCAAAACTGTCTACGGTGTTTATGCCAAGAGCAAGGATATCTTTGGCATAACGCTCCACACTACGCGTGGGAGTCGAAAGAATTGCCACATCCACATCGCCAAGCTCACGTATATCCTTTACAACATTATAGCCTTCAAGTTCTGCAGGAAGGTTCTCTGCACCCGAACGACGGACAATTCCGGCAACTTCGAAATCGGGGGCTGCATTCAACGCTTGCAACGTATATTTTCCGATATTGCCATAACCTACTATGGCTGCTCTGATTTTTTTCATGGTTTCTATGTTAAGTTTAAACTGTGCGAAGATATATAAAATTGCATTTCCTTATACACGTGCGAGGAGTTTTTTTACGATGCCAAACAAAAAAATAACAGGAACCGCAGTTCCTGTTATTCAGTATCACTCTTTGTCTCCTCTTGGGCGACGGGGTTCGCGACGCGGACGGCGCTCACGCTCCTCGTAACCCTCGGGCTTCTCTATGAGAACCTTGCGTGAGAGTTTGAACTTACCTGTCTTCGGGTCAATCTCAACAAGTTTAACCTGAAGCTTGTCACCTTCGTTTATGCCGGCCTCTTCCATAGTCTCGAAACGTTTCCAATCGATTTCGGAGATATGCAACAGACCATCCTTGCCCGGCATGAACTCAACGAAAGCACCGTAAGGCATTACACTGCGCACTGTACCTTCGTAGACTTCACCTGCCTCCGGTATTGCCACGATTGCCTTAATCTTAGCCATCGCATCGGCAATAGCCTTGCCATTGTTTGCAGCAATTTCGATGATACCCTCGCCGTCAACCTCCTCGATAGAGATTGTAGCGCCGGTCTCCTCCTGCATACCCTGGATAATCTTTCCGCCCGGGCCAATGACTGCACCGATGAACTCCTTTGGTATACGCATTGTCTCAATGCGCGGAGCATGGGGCTTGAGTTCTGCACGTGGCTCTGCTATACACTCGGTAATCTTGCCAAGGATGTGCATACGGCCGTCACGTGCCTGGTTGAGTGCCTTCTCAAGTATTTCGTATGAAAGGCCATCGACCTTGATATCCATCTGCGTAGCAGTGATACCGTCGACTGTACCTGTCACCTTGAAGTCCATATCGCCCAAGTGGTCCTCGTCGCCGAGAATATCGCTGAGGACTGCATATTTCTCCTCTCCGGCATTCTTGATAAGACCCATAGCGATACCCGATACAGGTTTCTTTATCTTTACACCGGCATCCATAAGCGCCAATGTTCCGGCACATACTGTAGCCATTGAAGAAGAACCGTTAGACTCGAGAATATCGGATACTACGCGAACGCAGTAGGGATAATCGGCAGGAATCATGTTCTTCAACGCACGGCAAGCAAGGTTACCGTGACCAATCTCGCGACGGCCTACACCACGTTGCGGACGTGCCTCGCCTGTTGAGAATGGCGGGAAATTATAGTGCAACAGGAAACGCTCTGTGCCCTGGTTCATTACATCATCGATAATCTTCTCGTCACGCTTTGTACCGAGAGTCACTGTTGTGAGCGACTGTGTCTCGCCACGTGTGAACACCGCTGAACCGTGAGGACCGGGCAGATAGCCGGCCTCGCACCAGATTGGACGTATCTCGGTTGTCTTGCGACCGTCGAGACGCTTGCCCTCATCGAGAATGCAGCGACGCATTGCCTCTTTCTCCACATCGTGATAGTATCGGTCGATAAGAGCGCCTTTCTCTTCGAGTTCTTCCTCGGTAAACTGAGCCTTGAACTCCTCCTTGATAGCTTCGAAAGCCTCTCCACGACCATGCTTGTCGTTGTTGCCGCTTGCAGCTACAGCGTAAGCCTTGGCATAGCATGCCTCGTGAACCTGAGCACGCAGTTCCTCGTCGTTAACTTCGTGGCAATATTCGCGCTTTACAGTAGAGCCGACCTCTTCCATAAGTTCCATCTGCGCCTTGCAATGAACCTTGATAGCCTCATGGGCAACCTTCATGGCCTCAAGCAGGTCATTTTCAGAAACCTCTTTCATCTCGCCCTCTACCATCATGATGTTGTCATATGTAGCAGCAACCATTATATCCATGTCAGCCTCCTCGAGCTGTGCGAATGTGGGGTTTACCACGAACTCACCACCAATGCGCGCAACACGAACCTCTGATATCGGGCCTCCGAACGGGATGTCAGAAACAGCAAGTGCCGCCGACGCTGCAAGACCGGCAAGAGCATCGGGCATGTCTACACCGTCAGCCGAGAAGAGGACAATATTAACATAAACCTCTGCATGGTAGTTATCGGGAAAGAGAGGACGAAGAGCACGGTCCACCAAACGGCAAGTAAGGATTTCATAGTCCGAAGCCTTGCCTTCACGTCTTGTGAATCCACCCGGGAAACGGCCGAAAGCCGCATACTTCTCTTTATACTCAACCTGAAGGGGCATAAAATCTGTGCCCGGTACAGCATCCTTCGCTGCACAGACTGTGGCCAGCAACATCGTATTGCCCAGACGCAGCATCACTGCGCCATCGGCCTGCTTCGCAAGCTTGCCTGTCTCAATAGTTATGACACGGCCATCGGGCAAAGCCACATTTTTTGTAACAACATTCATATTTCCTATTTTTATTAAAGCAATTTTTACTGTAATTCTTGCAAAGATATACAAATTCCCATATTTTAACTATCTTTGCGCCACAAATTTCACGAAATCATGAATATTTTAAAACAAAAGAATCTAATTTTATTATTGTCTGCAGCCTTGTTTATACTGATACAAGGATGTGAAAGGAGATATGACGGACCGGTTTTTACCATAAAGGGGAACATATCCGACGCTGATGGAAAAACTCTGTATATATCACATATAGGCATTGACGGCATCACACCTTTGGACTCGGCCAAGCTCGACAGCACCGGAACATTTGAATTCCGACAGCCAAAGCCCGAATGCTACGATTTCTACTTCATTGCGCTCAAGAACGAGATGCCGATAACCATAGCCATAGACTCTACTGAAACCGTGACACTAAATAGCAGCGCAAAGGATTTCGGGACATCATACGCTGTTGAAGGAAGCCCCGAAAGCATGGCTATCAAAGAGATGAGAGAACTGCAGATAGCCCTTGAGACACAGGTTAACCAGATGTTGAAGAGTACATCACCGGCTATAGTGAAGACACGTAACGACATCTATGCACTGATAGGGGATTTCAAAAGGAATATCACCAGGCAGTACATTGCAAGCAACCCCGACAAAGCGAGCGCATATTTTGCACTCTCGCTGACCATGAACGGCGAACCTCTGTTCAATCCACGTGTCAACCGTGCCGACAGCAAATGCTATGCAGCAGTAGCAACAAACCTACAGCATAGATTCCCCAACGCAAAGCGTACACAGCACCTAAGCCGCATAGCCGAAGAGTGCATGAAAGCCACACGCCCTGCCACATCAAAGGAGATCGCAGCAGTAGAGAGCAAAATAAGCACAGCCGGTTTGTTTGAAATCGAACTACCCGATGTGAATGGAGACACAATAAAGCTCTCATCCCTCGCCGGCAAGGCTGTCCTGCTCGATTTCACCATATACGAGGATGCAAGAATAAGCAGCAGAAACATTCTTTTGCGCGAACTGTACAACAAATATAACGACCAAGGCCTGGAGATTTACCAGGTATCATTCGACAACCGCGAACATTTCTGGCAGCAGTCGGCAAGCAATCTGCCATGGATATGTGTACGCGACAGCAAAGGAGCCGGTTCGCCCAATGCGCAGCTATACAACCTGCAGCAGTTGCCAACATTCTTCCTTATAAACAGGAATAGCGAGATTGTTTTGCGCGACAATCAGATTGAAGACCTTGAGAAAGAGATTGAAAAACTGTTGAAAAAGCAATAAGGTACACGCACTGCACAGTTGCCACAGCCTTATTTCATTAAAAAATGAATATAAAACTTAAACAACAAAAAATCACTGATTTAATTTTGTCGATATAAAAAAAAGGGTTAACTTTGCAACAGAATAATAGAGGGAAATTGGGTTCCAACACTCGTGTTGGAATCCTTTGTTTTACTGTTTTATATTTATAAAATTACACGAAAATGAGTTATATGTCAGAAGACGGCTACAAGAAGCTGTTGGCCGATTTGAAGGAACTGGAGGCTAAGCGCCCCGAAATTGTACGCCAGATAGCAGAGGCGCGCGACAAGGGTGACTTGTCGGAGAATGCAGAATACGATGCTGCAAAGGAGGCACAGGGTCTGCTCGAAATGAGAATCAGCGAACTCAAGATGGTCATTGCCGATGCAAAGATTATCGACACCTCAAAGCTGAACACCGACACTGTGCAGGTACTCACAAAGGTAGGTCTCAAGAACACAAAGACCGGTGCTGCAATGCAGTACACTATCGTTCCTGAGAGCGAGGCAAATCTGCGCGAGGCAAAAATCTCAATCAACACTCCTATCGCAAAAGGCTTGCTTGGCAAGAAGGTAGGCGATGTTGCAGAGATTACAGTACCGCAGGGCAAGCTATATCTTGAAATCACAAGCATTTCATTCTAATATAGAGAAGAGAATGGCAACAATATTCAGCAGAATAGCAGCAGGTGAAATTCCCAGCTACAAGGTGGCAGAGAACGAGCAGTTCTATGCATTCCTCGACATCAACCCCCTTGCAAAGGGACATACCCTTGTCATACCCAAGCGCGAGGTAGACTACTTCTTTGACCTCACCGACGAGGAGATTAGCGCGATGCAAGTGTTCGCAAAGAAGGTAGCCGAGGGCATCAAACGCGCTTTCCCCTGCATAAAGGTGGGGCAGGCAGTACTGGGGCTTGAGGTTCCACATGCGCACATACATTTAGTGCCCATGCAGAGCGAGAAGGATATGCTCTTCACCAATCCCAAGCTGAAACTCACTCCCGAAGAGTTCAAGGAGATTGCCGAGAAAATAGAAAACGAGATTGCCTGATAGCAATCTCGTTTTCTATTAGGTGTTATTGATTTAATTCAATTGGTACAAACACCAAACAAAAAAAAGAGTTGGCACAAAAGATTAATCATACCTTTTCACTATCTTCGCAGAAACAAAGAACCTGTCAATTTAAGCACAGAGTTTTTCACTGCGCTTAAAATGGCCAAGAATTCAAGTTTGCAATTTCCACAAAACCCCAAAGGACCATGCGCATACTTATAAGCAACCCGACAATCGTGAACAACGGCGAGCAGTTCCAAGGCTCGATAGTGGTGAACAACGGCAAAATCACCGAAATCCTTCGTGGCAACGAACTTCCGCGCGCCGAATGCGACAAGATAATTGAAGCTACTGGGCTATACCTTATCCCCGGAGTAATCGATGACCACGTACATTTCCGTGAACCGGGACTCACTCAAAAAGCGACCATCGCCACCGAAAGCCGCGCAGCCGCTGCCGGTGGAGTGACATCGTACATGGAAATGCCAAACACAGTTCCGCAAACAACCACCTTGAAAGCACTCAAGGAGAAGTATGCCATTGCAGCCAAAGAGAGCCTCATCAACTACTCTTTCTTCTTTGGAGCGACAAACAGCAATGTCAGGGAGTTCGCAAAGCTGAATACGAAAAGAGTTTGCGGCATAAAGCTGTTCATGGGTTCAAGCACCGGGAACATGCTTGTCGACAACAGGGAAAAGTTAGAAAACATATTCAAGAAGGCCAAAGCACTTGAGTTGCCTGTTGCAGTGCACTGCGAAGACGGCAACATCATCACGCGCAACGCACAGCGCGTAATATCGGAAGCCGGAGAGAATCCCGGCGTTGAGTACCACCCGATAATCCGCAGTGCAGAGGCCTGTTATGAGAGCACAAGATGCGCTGTTGAACTTGCGCGACGGTTCGGCACACAGCTACATGTGATGCACATAAGCACAGCACGCGAGCTTAATCTGTTGGGCGACAGCAACGTAACTGCCGAAGCGACTCCGGCACACCTCACATTCTGCGACAAGGACTACAAACGGCTCGGAACAAAAATAAAGTGCAACCCTGCCATAAAAAGCGAAGAGGAGCGCGACGCACTACGCAAGGCTATTGCAGACGGACGCATAGATATCATAGGCACAGACCATGCACCACATCTTCCCGAAGACAAGATTGGCGGTGCGCTGAAAGCAGCATCGGGAATGCCAAGCATACAGTTCTCCTTGCTTATAATGCTCAGGCTTGTCGACGAGGGAGCTCTCACAATCACAACACTCGTAGAAAAAATGTGCCATGCACCGGCAAGGATATTCAACATAGACAAGAGAGGCTACATAGAAAAAGGATTCCACGCCGATTTTGTGCTGTTGAACCCCGATGCACCGCACACCGTAACCGCCGACTGCATAATAAGCAAATGCGGTTGGAGCCCGTTTGAAGGCGAGACTTTCAACTGGCGTGTAGAGCAGACGTGGGTAAACGGCGAATGCGCATACAACGGTGGGAACATCAACGAAGAAGTACGCGGCAAAGCACTTGCCTTCAAACGATGAAAAGAGAAATATTCCATTACAACATAGGAGAACTTCTCCCCTACATCGATTGGAGCTACTTCGTGCATACATGGGGTATGAAGCAGTCATCACCGTCAACGTACGATGAACTTATCGGCGATGCCAAAGCCATGCTATCTGCGCTCGACGGCAGATATCGCACACATGCACTGTTCGCGCTATGCAATGCAAGAAGCGAAGATGACAACATTGTAGCCGAAGGGATAACGATTCCGCTTCTGCGACAACAACACTCCATAGCCGGGAAAGCAAATATCTGCTTGAGCGACTTCGTATCACCGAAAGATGACAGGATAGGAATGTTCGCAACGTGCGTGGATGCTGACTTTGGTGCAGAATACAGTGATGACACATACATGAACCTGCTTGCACAGACACTCGCTGACCGTCTTGCCGAAGCTACTGCGACCGTAATGCATCGTACCGTGCGGACACAGAGCGAATATTGGGGCTATGCTCCCGACGAAAGGCTTAGTATCAAGGAACTTAACCGGGAAGAATATCAGGGCATACGTCCGGCCATTGGCTACCCCTCACTTCCAGACCAAAGTATAATCTTTGTAATCGACAGCATCCTGAGACTTGGCGACATAGGCATAGGACTGACTCCAAACGGAGCCATGTACCCGCATTCATCGGTGTGCGGACTGATGTTCTCCCACCCCGCTTCACACTATTTTTCAGTAGGAAATATAAGCGAGGAACAATTTCTCGACTACTGCAGACGACGAGGCACACAGCCTGAAAACCTCAGGAAGTTTCTTATAAAAAATATATGAAGAAGATTGTCGCAAACAACCGGTAATGGGAATATTACCGAAGAAAAAACAGTCATTGCCGGTCGTTGAATGGTGTATGACAGAAAAATTTACTATATTTACAAACAAAAAACACAAAAAAGACCTTATACTATGTTAAGAAAAATCCTTCACCCCCTTTATGTATTGTACCAGGTATTGTTTGCCTGGTGGGCAGCCCTCATTGTTGTTGCAATAACATCAATACTCATCAGTCTTTTGGGACATTACCTCAAGATTAAGAACGGAGACCACTACCCCGCGGTCATCTGGTGCAAACTGACTTGCTGGATTTTCCTGATTCCGGTAAAGGTTGTCGACAGAGAGAAATATGTCAAGAAAGGCGAGAGCTATATTTTTGCAGCCAACCACCAGGGCATGTTCGATATCTTTGTTATGTACGGATATGTAGGCCAACGTTTCAAATGGATTATGAAGGATACCCTGCGCAAGATGCCGCTTCTTGGCAAGGCATGCGAGCAGACCGAACACATTTATGTAAACCGCAACACGCCACAGAAGGACCTGTTACGTCGCTCGATTGCACTATTGAAGAAGAATACATCAATGGGAATATTCCCCGAAGGAACACGATGTGACAACGGAAAGTTAGGACGATTCAAGAAAGGAGCATTCGTAATTGCCAACATGGCGCAGAAGAGTATTATCCCTGTGAGCATACAAGGCTCATACGATATCCTGCCAAAGGGATGCAGATGCCTTCACTGGTCACCGGTAACGCTTACGTTCCATGCTCCGGTAGAATGCCGTGGGCGCGACAGCGAAAATGTCGACTATATGATGAGAGAGACACGCGCTGCAATAGCAAAGACTCTTGGCGAGGCTCCGGAACAGACCGAGGATTAAAACAGACAAGAGGGCGGCCCATAGAAATTTCTCTGGGCCGCCCTCTTTAATTGTAGCATACCGATTACCGGTTCAACATTCCCTTCACAAACCTATCGTTCCTGAACTGTTCGGGTGCATCCTCTATAATCCTTTTTACCCTCTCGTTAAGCATCGAGTAAGGTACATCGGCACAATACATCTTCAGGACACAAGGACCTATTATATCGTTATAATGTCTGCGGATGTAACTGTCAACATAAATTTCAAGTTCTGTTGTCAACGATATGAATCTACGCTCCACACGTTCCCGCGCCTCATCGGCAGAGATACCATCCATAATCATACGTGCCTCGCTGCCGAGAATATCATTTATGACAACTTCAAAACTGTCCTTCTTTGCCATGAATAGGTTAAGTTCGTCGTTAAGGAGCGTACCTGAAACCTTTGCGCCGTCACCCTCGACATTGATTGTTATGTTACCCTGTTCTACAACGAAAGGGACAACAGGCGTATTGCCTAAATAGAGGACTGCAAGATATGCCGTATCGACAGCCCCGCTCATTCTGAAACAGCCCGCTTCAATACGGCAGCTGCCCACTGTTGAGATGCTGTCTCCCGACTGCCGTTTTACATAAACGGTATCACCGTTGTAGAAATTGTCCGAGACCGTACCACTCACAGTATATCCGTCACCTGAACATGCCGTCAGGAGAACCGAGGAGATTAAAAAAAGATAACAAAAACGGAATATATTCATCGTGTTGTTCAGTGTTTACTTCATGCAGCAACATCGCCACCGGTGCAAATATAGCTACGATGACTGCAAAAACGTAAAGAAAAAATCTTATTAATTATTAAAAGAGCGCATTTTTGCGTATCTTCGCAGACCTTAAAAAACCATTTGATAATTATAAAAATACGATTATGAAGAAACTACTTTCGGCACTGCTCATGACAGTGCTTTTCACACCGCAGCTCATGGCCGACGAAGGCATGTGGTTGCTGCAGCTGATGCGTCAGCAGAATCTCGAAGACCAGATGCGCAAACAGGGTCTGGCAGTTTCTGTAGACGAGATATATTCTCCCGATGCACCATCGCTCAAAGATGCCATAGGTATATTCGGTGGCGGCTGCACAGGCGAGGTAATCTCCCCAAACGGTCTTGTAATAACAAACCACCACTGCGGATTCAGCTTCATACAGCAGCTCAGCACGGTAGAACACAACTACCTGCACAACGGTTTCTGGAGCCAGAGCTACGAAGAGGAGCTTCCTTGCGAGAATATCGGTTTCACATTCGTGGTAAAAATAAAGGATGTAACCGATGAAGTTAACAACCGCGTAAAGAGCGGAGAGATTACAGTAGAGCAGTCATTCGACCGCAATGCACTTGCCAAGATTGGCAAGGAACTGTTCGAAGCAGACAGCATTGAGGGCAAGAATCACATGTACCCACAGTTGCTCCCCTATTTCGAAGGCAACAAGTTCTACCTTGTATATTATAAGAAGTACACCGATGTACGCCTTGTTGCAACACCTCCCAATTCTATCGGAAAATTCGGTGGCGAGACCGACAATTGGATGTGGCCGCGCCACACCGGCGACTTCTCGGTATTCCGCATCTATGGAGACAAGGAGGGCAATCCTGCAGCATACAGCAAGGATAATGTACCTTTGAGCACTCCAAAGTTCCTCAACGTATCGCTCGCAGGCTTTGAGGACGGCGACTTCGCCATGATTATGGGCTTCCCCGGCAGTACATCGCGCTATCTGACAGGCGATGAGGTTAAGCAGAGAATGTTCCAGGAGAACGAGCCACGCATTGCCATGCGCGATGTAACCCTCAAGATTATCCGTGAGGAGATGGCAAAGAGCGAGGATATCGCTATCAGATATGCCAATAAGCAGGCACGTATAAGCAACTACTGGAAGAACTCGATAGGCATGAACAAAGCCATTGTAGACAACAAGGTAGTTGAGACAAAACTTGCCGAAGAGGCTGCATTCAAGGCATGGGCCGAAAAGAACGGCAAAAAAGAATACATTGACGTAGTAGAGAAAATCAATGCATGTGTTGAGGAGATGAACCGTACACAGTACCTATCGACAGTTACTGTAGAACTAATCATGAACGTGGAGTTCATATACCGCAACCTCATAATGGAGAACAAGAGCATGTTCGACGACCACAGCAAGATTGAGTCTGCGATGAACAACACATATGCATGGCTGCACGAACGTGACTATGTACATGATATCGACAGACGCATTGCTAAAGAGGTTCTTCCGCTATACTTCGAACTCACAGAGCCCGAGGATCGTGACGGATACCTCAACGATGTCTATGCAAAATACAAAGGCAACCTTGACAAGTACATCGACGACGTTTATGACAATTCAATACTTGCCAACGAAGAGAACCTGAAGAAATTCCTCAAGAAGCCTACACTCAAGAAATTCGAGAAAGACCCGGCTATGAGACTGCGTACTGCCGTGTTCAAGTCCTACCGTACACTCTTGGCAAAGAATGCAGAATTCGCAAAGACAATCGACCCCTTGCACAAGACATACCTCAAGGGAATAATGGAGATGGCAAACGGGGCACCGGTCTATCCCGATGCAAACTTCACCATGCGTATGACATACGGTAACGTAAAGTCCTATCATCCCAAAGACGGTATCACTTTCGACTACTACACAACCCTCAAGGGTGTAATGGAAAAGGAAGACCCCGACAACAGCGAATTCATTGTCCCTGCACGTTTGAAGGAGCTTTACGAGACTAAAGACTACGGAATGTATGCAATGGCAAATGGCGATATGCCTGTTGCGTTCCTCACAACAAATGACATCACTGGCGGAAACAGCGGTAGCGGTGTATTGAACTCACGCGGAGAACTCATCGGCCTTGCATTCGACGGCAACTGGGAATCGCTGAGCGGTGATATCAATTTCGACGACAATCTGCAACGCTGTATCAACGTCGACATACGCTATGTACTCTTCGTTATCGACAAGTTCGGAGGCTGCAAGCGCATTATAGACGAGATGAACATTGTAAGATAAACATTCACTATTACATAAAAATAGCATCCGCCCTCAAAAGGGCGGATGCTATTTTTATGTTTACCGGCACCACTTTAACGTACCGAAACCTTTGCCCCATTGACAATATACAGACCCGGATGCACATCAAATCGGGTTGTTCCCTGCTGTACCACAGTCTTGTGCAACAATCGGCCATCGACTGAATATACAGCTACCTCTTGTGGCTCCAATGCTGTTACAGTTATACAGTCACCGCCCTTCACCGAATACGACATATACTTACCTGATATTCCGGTCTCCTGGCTGAAAGTTATCGCCAAATCACCAAGACGAAGCTCGTCATTATTCTTGTCTACCACATATATGTTGCTTACCTCGATTCTGCGCAAAGTCTCATCTATTACCGACGAAGCATTGAGCACAAGACGCACTATCTCGCGACCCGACATGTCGAACAGATTACAATAATCATCGTAGGCAACCACACGATAGGTATTCATATCAAGTTGTGCATACAGGAAATTGTGTTCGGGAATCATCTCACCGGGCAGGGCATCGTAGATGAAGAGCCCGTCGGGCACCTTGACATCGAACTGCACAGAGGTATATTTCTCTTCTCCATTAGCCGTAAGCCCGACAGCAACCTCTGTATCCTCGCCAAGTTCCATGCTGAATGCAGTTGCACCAAGTTCTCCTGAAGCAACAGGAGTATTATACCAGTACATCGGTGATGGAGCCTCGCTCTCAAGCGCAATGAGTGCAGCCTCTGCCACATCCTCCTCGTCAATGGTTCCATTACCGTCGCAATCGGCCTTTACTTCACTGAAATCCTCGAGTACATCGCCATTGAGATAGGCAGCAACAAGTGTTGCATCGTGTATAGTAACCTGGTTGTTGCAGTTGACATCGCCCTTGAGAGGATATATGAGGTCATCGAGTTCATACTCGTCAAGTCCCCCGTATATATAATCCTTTCTCTGCTCAATCCACTCCTTTGCACGTTCCACATCGCTCTCATCAAAAGTTGTAGAAGCGCCCCACTCTGTCGCATTGTTGTCGAATGACGACTTAGCGAACCTGTAGTAGCTGTCCATGTAATCGGCAAGTTCTTCTATCGACCTCTTTTCAATGAATTCTTTCCACACCCTGTAATAGTGTTTCTTGAATATATCAGACTTGGTAAGGTCACTCCAGAAACGCCATGCATCCATATTCACATTTACAATATCCGATGTAGCACCTGTATAGCAATAGCTGGCACTGCCTTCGTAGCCGAACCCCCAGTCAAAATCCCATATAGGTCCAAAAGTCAGTTTACTGTTGGGGTCAACCTCGTTCCGGAACAGATATGTACTCTTCGGGTGGTTTATCTCCTGATTTCCCGAGAGGTCATTGGCAAGGAAGAAACGAGCTGTTGCATCTATATCAAGCACACTCTCAATGCCGGTACCATCATATATAGCAGATGACATCTCCCTGACATCTTCGAGCATTCTGTTCTTGCGCACCAAAGCACTGTCGGCCGGCAAGTCGGCAAGGTCAGGTTCACTCACTTTGACAGGCAGATTATAAACACCTGTCCTGTATATCGGTTCGTCACTGCTTCCGTATGTATCCAATTCCAGAAGATAGGCTTCGGATTCATCAAGGTCGACACTGTTGTTTGCCATTCCTACCTTCTCGGTAAACATATAACTTCCCATATACCGGCCATTCATGTAGAGTTCCACCGGTATTATGTGGTTGGCATAGGAGGTTCCTGCCATCTGTCCAATCTTCATTGCTATCGCATTTGCCATGAGCGAACCTTTCTGGGCGTTTGCCAATAGCACCCAGCTTTTGCCTTTGGTGAGGCCGAACGGCTTGACCTTCTCGGCAAATTTCAGACGATAGGGCTTCTTTGAATACCCCCACGACGAATTGCCGCGGCCCTTAATCTGCACAGAATCCTCGAAATTCTCGTAAACGCCATATCCTGTTATGCGGAACTTAGCCTTGAGATAATAATCTTTGGACGTAACGAAGCGGCCATATTCAATATCCACATCGATACGTGGCACAGATACCGCATTGTCGGTAAGCCAGTTTACTTTTACATTGTACTCGTTGCCGAACGGAATGCGGCGCGTAGCATACACGGCATCCTGTATCTTTACAGGCTCGCCTGTCACTGTTTCTGTCACCTTGTATAGACGCAACTCCGACAGCGCCATGTGATTCTTGCTATATTCGCCACGGGTCTGCAATATCTTCAGTTTTGTGTAGTTGCCACCGAGACTTATTGTAGGCGATGTATATTCCTGACCGGCACCGCCAGTAGGCATATTGTCGGCAGTGTAGTCAAGGGTGCGCAGCAAAGTCCACTCATCATTGCCATTACCTGCATATATCTCAAGTACAAGAGGATTGTAGCCCGACTGAGGACGGCAACGGTAATAGAGCCTGATATCATCAAGAGTTTGGGGCAAATCGATTGTTATATATGTGTTCACATTGACTGTCGCATTGTTGGCACTGCCCCATGTAGAGTGGAATATTGTAGAAGGGTCACCATCGAGAAGATTGGCAAGACTCTCACTCTCATATTGCGACGGCTTGTTGGTATAGAGCATATTGGCATCAAGAGGCACCTCCACAACCTCGCCATCCTGCGAAGGAGTATACCACACCTCATCCTGTACCTTTACATGCTCCACAACATTATAACCTGGATATGTCACCTTGTATTTCACCCTATCTGCAAAACTTTGGCGTGTAACCTTGCTCACCTGCAGCACTGTATCGACAAAAGCAACAGCCTTTTCATCATCCAACTGAAAGCTTGCAGTAAGCCACTTGCCTATTGCATTTATGTTGAAGCGCATATTACGGACAACACTGTCGGCCTCAACATCTACATTCAGATTGGGATTATACTTGTTGTTGAACTTGTAGCTTGTCATTACGGGAAGTTGCGGTCTCACGGCAGAACAGCTGTCGAATTCCTCGGGTGCATAACGTATCACCTCGGCATCCTTCAACGGGAAGCAGATGTAACCCTCTTCATAGTAATAATCGCCGTCCAATGCAGAAGGGAGAAAAGCATCGATGCCGCCACCGGACAGGTAGAGATATATCATATCCTCTTCGGGAGCGTCTTCTTCATCTCCGGAATCGGGCTGTTCATCAACCTTTGTCGCCAAAAAGCGTGCAATCTCATCCTCTATCTGACTGTATATCCCCTCATACTGGCTTGCCGAATATAACCCGGCCTTGGACCAGGCATCGTCAATAGTCGTCTGCAATGCCTCAAGTATTGTTCTCGAACTTTCGGGATATGTGCCGGCTGAATAGGGATAGGATGTAAACTGCGATGTCGAAAGCAACGACGCGACCTCACTATCATACTTCCTGAGCCTTGCCGCCATGTAATAAGAGAGGTCACGGAACAGAGTTCCTTCAATATTCAGAATTGAACTTATGCTCTTGGCATAGTCCATTACATACTCTGCCGACCTGATTGTTGTATTCAAAGTCTTGTCTTCACCCGAAATGCAGTAGCCGCCATGGTCTCCGTAAGTGGCAAGATAACCCGCGGCACTTGTAATATAGGGCTGCAGGTAGGAACGTGCAAGCTGTGGTATGGTAACAGACAGTTCCTTGACCGTCTCATCGTCAAGAACAGCCTTGTATATCGACCAGTTGAAGGCAATCGGCAACGAATATCCCTGAGTGTAGTCACCCTTCTCAAGAGCCTGCTTGTGTTCGTTGTCAAACGTCTTCATCTTGGAGTATACACCATCACGCAACTCGGCACCTACATTGAGTGTCAGTGTGCTTCCCATGTAGGAACAGTCGTACTGTATGCCGAAGAAGCCGTCATCTGTCGGCACAAATCTCACCAATGCCGCATTATAGAACTCCGATGTGCTGTACTGCCAGCCATTAAGGCCGTTATACTCTGTAGAAGAGTTCGAGTTTTTAAGAAACTTCCCCGACACCGGCCAGTAGATAAGGTAGCGCCCGTCATCGGCAGGAATAACCTGCATCACATGCTCCAAAGAAACCTCCCTATCACCCTCCTCGGCGCATCTCATATAGAGAGGACCACGACCGGTAAATGTAGTACCGTTTGAGGTCGAGAACGACTTGACAGCATTTCCGCGCAACACAAAAAGTGTATTGGCAGCAGCAAGTTCCGCCTCGTCAGCAACAACGTCACCGAGAGCAAAATCTGCAGTAACATCCGACGGGATATACGGTGTTCCGAGAGTTATGCCTACAGATGTGGGGTCATTCTTGCCCTCACCCAAGCGGGTCGACCACTGCAATTTGAAAGTCTCTACACTCCTCGCAAGGGAGAGTTCTATATAATGGTAGTCCGAAACACCCGGAGTCTGCCACATTGAATGAAAATAGGAACCCAAGTCATCATCTCCCAACGCTTCGAGACCTCCACCGTCGGTTTCCCACCACAAAGAGTTATGGTCGGCATTGGAATATGCAATATAATCCACTCTGTTCCCGTCGCCGTCGAAGACAATCAGATCGGACAAGGCAAATATCACATTGTTCCCGTTGGGTGCCTCGTTGCTGGTTGTCTCCACAACAGTAATCCTCACCCTGTCTACACTTGTACCGGGTGTCATAAGCGGAGAGACAAATGTATGGTACTCCTTGCCCATATACGACCCTTGGCTGCCGGGCAAGCCATCGATAGATCTGAAAGTAATCGACCAGTCCTGTGCCGATATCCCGACAAAGGAGATTAATGCCACAAGGACAGAAAGGAAATGCTTTTTCATTGCAATGCGGTTTTATATATGCAAAACAGGCCTTCGTGCAATATACACAAAGACTTTATACTAATTTGCAAAGAAACAAAATATGATTAAATTTCCAAAAAAAAGACAAGGAATTATCCGCGAAAGGATTTACGGTTAAAGAGTCACTCTCCACAATTGCGTTGTCCTAAACAATACGCTCCAAACTTTAATCACCAATCACAAACCTCGTTCCGTCCCAACGATATACCAGTTTCCTCAGCAAGGGCCTTACCAAGGCTGCATCTTCAGCACCCATATAGTCGGGCATGGTATATTCCGCCACAAGCGTATTGTCATTTGCGTTAAGCCGCAAAGACACAAGATATATGTCGCACATATCAACATACTGTCCTACAGTATCTGAAGGTTGAAAAAATTCCCTTATGGAAGGTGATTTGAAGAGTCTGTCTCCGGGAATTCTATTCCATTTGCTGTCAAAGAACGCCACCCGGCTGTCCTCGGCCTCAACTTTCACACTGTTAACAACGCAAATGACGGTATCGGAGCCCACCGGCAAGAGTTTCATCTGCATAGATGAGATACCGGTTGTCTGCAGGAAAAGATAGTCGGTTCCTATCTCCTTGAGCACGCTCTCGTCTTCAAGCCTGTTGGAGACACGGGACTTCATTCCGGCCTTCGCATATTCTACAAGTTCAAAACGGTCGTTCTCATCAAGCAAAGGAACAACGGAATCCGGTGCTGCCATGAACAAGCGTTCCATCATCTGGGAACAGACCGGCAGGGATGAAACAGACAGCAAAAAAAACAGTAACAGTATCTTTTTCATTTCGAGCCCAAATATAAGAAGAATAATCCGATTAATATCAATACAAGATCAACAGCCTTACTTTTCAAGTTCTTCTCGTGCAGCACAAACGCACCGAACGCGAATGAAACCACAACACTGCCGCGCCGTATCATGGAAACGACTGCTATGAGAGCACCTTCCTGCGACAGTGAAGAGTAATAGCAGAAATCTGCCATACCGAGAAACAGAGAGATAAGAGGTATCGACCAACGCCACTTGAATTTGCAGACGGAATGCGACGGCATCATGAAATTCAAGACAAGAGCCACTATACCCATGAGGAGACATTGATACAGATTGAACCATGACTGCACAAGTATAGGCTCAAGCCTGCACATAAGAAACTTGTCGTACAGGGCACTGACAGCACCGAACAGAGCTGCGAGTGCCACGAACACCACCCAACGGTTGTCCCTAAAATCTATACCCTCGCGTTGGCTGCTCTTTCCAAGAAGGAACACCGACACTATGGCTATCGAGACTCCAATCCACTGATAAAGGTTCAATGACTCACCAAACAGGAACAATGCTCCCAACAGTACCAGCACCGGACGGGTAGACTGTATTGGAGAAACAATGGTTATAGGCAGATGCTTTATGCCAATATAGCCGCACAACCATGATGCAAGCACAATCACAGCCTTCAACAGCAGCAACAGATGCGTTCCTGCATCGGCCTCGGGCACATACAAGACACCTTCGTTTATCAACCCGACACGCGAGAACAAGATGAAGGGTGAAAAAAGAAGTGTCGAAAAAAGTGTGTTGAGAAAAAGTACCGTTACGACAGGATTGTCCTTCAATGAAATCTTCTTGAAGAAGTCATAGCAGCCAAGCAACACCGCAGAGATGAACGCAAGCGCTGCCCACATCATATGAACAAACTGTTTGGATATTCGACATTGACAAGAAACAGCGCCTCACCCATTGCCGAGTCGCCGGCCTCGCCACGCTCCCGTTTCTCTATCACAGCACGAAAGCCGTCAATAGTCATTTTTCCTCTGCCTACAAGCAGGAGCGTGCCTACAATCGCCCGCACCATATTACGCAAAAAACGGTCGGCCTCTATCTCAAAGAACCATTCATTTTCCCCGTTCCTTTGCCATGCGGCATATGTAACCTTGCAATTGTTTGTCTTTACATCGGTGTGGAGCTTGCTGAAACTCGTAAAATCGGTATATTCATACAACAGCTCCGCTGCACGGTTCATTGCATCAAAATCAACTCCGGGCATTACCCGGCATGCATATCGTCTTGAGAAAGGAGACTTGGCTGTCACCACCCTATAGCGATAACGGCGAGATATTGCATCGAAACGGGCATGTGCATCGTCTTTAACGCGACGGATATCACTGACTGCTATATCGGGGGGAAGAATCCTGTTGAGCTTATATATCATCTGTGCGACATCCAGCTCACAAGGAAAATCGCCATGAGCGACCATGCACTCGGCATTCACCCCGGCATCTGTGCGGCCGGCACCTGTAAGCGGTACAGGCTGACGCACAATCCTCGCAAGTGCCTCCTCAAGCACCTGCTGCACTGTCACGGCATTGGGCTGCACCTGCCAACCATGGTACGAAGCTCCGTCGTATGAGAAATATATGAAATAGCGGAACATCATATCTCGTTCTTGAGCATGAATATATGACAGCCGACAAGGCCTGCGGTCTCTGTCCTCAGGCGGGAACTGCCAAGGCTCACAGGCTTGTAACCGGCCTTGACAGCAAGTTCAACCTCCTCGGGACTGAAATCGCCCTCGGGACCGACTAAAAGGGTCACCGGCCCACCTTGAGGCAGCACATCTTTCAGAAGCACCCTCTCGCTGTCATAACAATGTGCGATGAACTTTGCTCCTGGACGTTCTGCCGATACAAAACTCTTGAAATCGACAATCTCCTCTACCACCGGTTTGCAATACTTGAGAGACTGCTTCATAGCCGAGACAACAATACGCTCGATACGCTCCGTCTTTACAACCTTGCGCTCCGAAAAACGGCAATTCAGGAAAGTTATGGAGTCGATTCCCACTTCTGTAGCCTTCTCGGCAAGCCACTCGATGCGGTCCATATTCTTTGTCGGGGCAATAGCCAAATGAAAGCTACCGTTCCAGTTATTCGGTTTTGCCACTGGTTCAACGGCCTTCACATAGCAGTGCTTTCCTGAAACAGAATCGACTTCGGTCTTATAGAGATTGCCACGTCCGTCTGTAATCTCAAGTTTGCTGCCTGCCGACAGGCGTAATACACGTAATGCATGTGCAGCCTCTTCTTCGGAAAGCTCCCAACTCTCGGCAATGTCCGGTACGTAAAAAAGTGCCATTATTATAAATCGTTCTTGTTTGTGTTATCGTCGTCTTGCCTGTTGTGGCGAGAATCTATCTCCTCCTTGAGTTTCATGGCAAGCTCATAGTTCTCTACTTTGACTGCATTTTCCATGGCAACGCGAAGCGTCTCTTCATCGGCAGCCGTGATAGGGATAGATATTGCTCCATTGCGCTCGTCATGTATACACATGCGGTTCAGGAGCGGTTCCTCGATATAAATAGGTGCACCGGCACGCAAGGCTATTGCTATGGCATCGCTGGTGCGTGCATCTATTACCCTCACCTCGTTCTCGCGCCTGTAGAACAGTTGCGAGTGGAACGTTCCGTCTTCGATGCGGTTAATGAGTACATGCTGCAATACTATCCCGAATTCCGATGCCACGGCACCGAACAGGTCATGTGTCAAAGGCCTGTCGGTACACACCCCACGCATGACAAAGGCTATCGCCTGAGCCTCAATAAAACCGAGTGCAACGATTATCTTGCGCAAGCCCTCCTTCTCTTGGAGCACAAGGACATGCGCACGACGGTCGTTAACCTTTGACATCATGTCGGAAACAACGAGTTCAATCATATGTGAATCCAAATTAATTGCAATCCGGCATACAATACACACCGGCTAAGCCCTCTTCTCCTTGAACACCAACGCAAACAGCACCGCTATCACAAGTGCATAACCTGCGAATATATACCACGCTGTAGACCAGCCTGAAAAATCGGTCTGGTTCAAAGTGAAATGGTTAACGACCTCCTGTGCCGCTATCACGCCTATAGAGGCTCCCAAGCCGTTTGTCATGAGCATGAAGAGGCCTTGAGCACTTGAACGCATATTCTCGGAAACCTCTTTGTCGACAAACAGCGAACCTGAAATGTTAAAAAAGTCGAACGCGACACCATATACAATCATGGAGAGGACAAAAAGGATTACTCCGGGGAATCCGGGGTCGCCCACTGCGAAGAAACCGAAGCGGAACATCCAGCCCAGCATAGCTATGAGCATAACCATCTTGATACCGAACTTCTTGAGGAAGAAGGGTATAAGCAATATGCAGAGTGTCTCGGAAATTTGCGACAAGGATATGAGCATATTGGTGTGCTCCACGGCGAATGTTCCTGCATACTCTTCTATTGAGCCGAAACCGGCAATAAACATGTTGGCATAGCCATTGGAAACCTGCAGCGCAGCGCCGAGAAGCATTGAGAATATGAAGAACATTGCCATTCTCTTCTGCCCGAAAAGTTTGAAAGCATCAAGGCCAAAAGCTGCCGAAAGCGTCTTTTTCTCGACGCTCCTGTCGACCGGACAGTTGGGCAAAGACAGCGAATATACCGCAAGCAATATACCCCATGCAGCCGACGTAAAGAACTGGTTATAGTCGTTCTGGAAACCCGTGAAGTCAACAAGAAGCATTGAAATGATGAAACCCACAGTTCCGAACACGCGGATAGGAGGAAAGGCCTTCACCGTATCAAGCCCCGATTTTGTCAACACGGTATATGATACCGAATTGGAGAGTGCGAGAGTAGGCATATAGAAGGCTACAGAGACAGTATATGTCCAGAAGAGTTCATTGAAAGCGACATCAGCCCCCTTTGTCATTCCCACATAACCTGTTATACCCATAAAAACCGCAGCCACGGCATGACAGAAAGAGAGCATGCGCTGTGCCGGCACCCAACGGTCGGCAACAATTCCGATTATTGCCGGCATGAATATCGATACAATGCCTTGAACCGAATAGAACCACCCAATCTGGCTTCCCATACCTACACTGCCAAGATAACGCCCCATTGAGGTGAGGTATGCACCCCAAATGGCAAACTGTAAAAAGCTTAATACAATAAGCCTTGTCTTTACGTATGAATTCTTCATAATTATTTTATATTTTTATTTCATATCCTAACGGTATCTGCCGACCAAACCGGGCACTGTATGTTAGCTTAACTGCCAAACGCCTTTAATGGTTCATTATTCTAACGGAAGACTATGTCTGTTATTACTTGTGCCTTCACATGGCTGTTAAGCTTGTGAACAAGCGATTTGCGGTTCATGAGCAGTTCCTGACGCAGAACCGATGATGTAACAGAGACGTAAAGCACCTGGTTGCGTATAAACAGTTCCTTTGTATATGAGCGCACGGCAGGTCCAAGCACCTGCGACCATGCCTGCACAAGACGATACTCGTTCAAAGGAGTCTCAAGCCCCTCTTCACGGCACATGACGCGGACCAGTTCCGCTATAGATTTAGTCTCCCCTCGCTTCATTTTCCACTATCTTTAACAAGCCCGACTTTACCACGTATGACATCGAACAGCCTGTATTCGCCATCAATCCGTTCCAATATGCTATCTATATGCTCACGGTTCACATCGGTTATGAATATCTGTCCGAATCCCTCACCTGCGACAATGTTGACAATCCTCTCTACTCTGCCGCTGTCGAGCTTATCAAATATGTCATCGAGCAACAGCAATGGAGCCTCACCGCCCTTGCGGTGCAGGAAGTCATACTGCGCGAGCTTCAAAGCAACCAGATAGCTCTTGTTCTGCCCTTGCGAACCCTCTTTCTTTATGGGATAGCCGTTCAGATGCATTACAAGCTCGTCGCGATGCACACCCTTAGATGTATATCCCAATCTGCAATCATCAGCCCTGGATGCCTTCAGCATTGCAACAAGGTCGCCATTCTCAAGATGCGACTTGTAGCACAAGGCGGTCTCCTCATCTTCGCCGGCAACAGCATCGTAGAAAGCATGGAATATAGGTGTCAGTTCCTCAACAAACCGGCGACGGCACTCATATATGAACAGCGCCTCGACACTCATCATCTCCTCTATCAGTGACAGCATCTCGGAATCGGCTCCTGTCACAGCGCGCAACATGGCATTACGTTGCTGCAAAGCTCTATTGTAGCGTATAAGAGCCGACAAGTATTCCTTATTATATTGGGAAATGACGACATCCATAAAACGCCGCCTACCCTCGCTTCCACCGGCAATCAGCTCATTGTCGGCAGGTGAAATCATTACAAGCGGCACTGTGCCTATGTGATCGGACAGCCGTTCATAACTCTTTTTGTTCTTCTTGAACTGTTTCTTCTCACCACGTTTCAGAGCACACGAGAATTCATCCTCCACGCCCGATTTGTCACGGTAATATCCTTGAATCATAAAGAAAGGCTCACCATGCGTTATATTGGAGCTGTCGGCTGCGACCACGGCACTCTTGCAAAACGACAGATAATACAAGGCATCGAGCAGATTTGTCTTTCCCATGCCGTTGCTGCCGATAAAACAATTTATTTTCGGCGAAAAAGAGATGTCGACATCGGACAAATTCCTATAATTAAGCAACGAGAGCCTGTTTATTATCATTTCCGTAATACATTTGCCATTCCATACATGCCATAAAGGCTTTCTCCTTGCAAATATAGTTACAAACGAGCGAAAGTTGTGCAAGCGAGTGGGTAAAAATTTATTTCTACGCGCAACGAGCGCTGCTGAACTTCGCTAAAAGCAAAAATATCAAGCTTGCCTGAATGTTTTTCACAGCGGCAAGGCGAAATCAGCGTTGTTTGCAACGACAGAGCCGTCAGCTTCACAAAGGAGTACGGTTTGCCTTCCCCAAGTCTATGTCCGCGATTTACCGCGAATAAACATATAATAAACAGAAGATATCTCCATTTGGAGACAAAAAAAAACGATATAATTTTTCACCTAAAGAGATTTTGTTTAATTTTGCAAACTAAAGTGAGGAAACTATCCGCAAATTATAAACAAAACATAACTATGAGCAAAAAAGAGACAGAAACACCAATTCTCGCAGACGAGATGCTTGGCAAGTCTGAGGCATTTGTAATCAAGCACAAGAATGTCATCGTAGGTACTATTCTTGCCGTAATCCTGTTGGTTGCCGGTTCAATGGCATATTCAACATACGTTGTACAACCAAAAGAAGAGGCTGCCGACAAGGCTATATTCCAAGCAGAGCACATGTTCATCGAAGGCAACTATGAGGCAGCCCTCAATGGCGATGGTGTAAATCCCGGCTTCCTGAAAATCATGGAAGAGCACAGCGGTACAAATGCTGCCAATATAGCATCTGCATACGCAGGTCTTTGTCAGGCAAGACTCGGAAACTATGACGAGGCCATCGTATTGCTTGAGGACTTTGACGGTGACGACAGAGTTGTAGCACCAAAAGTAAAGCACGCGCTTGGAACATGCTACGCACACAAAGAGAACTGGGAAAAGGCAATCAGCCTTGTACTTGAGGCTGCGGAAGAGGGCGACAACATAGCCATTACTCCCGAGTGCTGGAGAGATGCGGCAGCAATGTACGAAAAGATTGGCAAGAAGGATAAGGCTCTTGAACTTTACAACAGAATAAAGACCGAGTATCCCGATGCGCCTACAGTAAACATCGAACAGATGATAAACTCTGCAAATTAACAGAAACAGAAATACAACAAGAGGGCGACTATAAAGGTCGTCCTCTTTGATTTGGAATGGATGACAGTTGTCTGTCTGCAAATATGATGCATAAACACCTTTTCAGTCATTCCTTTTTATTTCAAAAAAAGATAACACTACAATCATGGCAACAGAACTTAAGAACCTCTCATCATACGACCCTTCAAAGGTCGCAAACGGCAAAGGCAGAAAAATAGGCATTGTATATGCCGAATGGAATGACGAGATAACATACGCCTTGCGCGACGGTGCCGTAAAGACACTCATTGAGAATGGTGTTGAAGAGCACGACATTACACTCGCCAGCGTCCCGGGCAGTTTTGAGCTTGTTTTTGGTGCTTCGCAAATGGTAAAGAGCGAAGAATTTGATGCTGTAATCGCTATCGGATGTGTGATAAGAGGCGATACTCCACATTTTGACTATATATGCGAAGGTGTAACAGCCGGATTGTCCAAATTGAATGTGGAATATGACACTCCGGTCATATTCGGACTCATTACAACAAACAATCTGTTGCAGGCACAGGAGCGCAGCGGCGGTCGTTTAGGCAACAAAGGCGATGAATGCGCCATCACTGCTTTGCAGATGATGGCGCTTAGACAACACTTTCAGCAATAGGTCACGCGTAGCACCGCGCCAGTGGTGCAGCGCGGGTTGCGGAAAGAAAGTGTTGTCAATGCGCAGTAACTGCGCTACAGATGATAGCGCAGTTCAAGCATAGATAATGCGAGCAGCGATTGGTCGCACGAAGCGTGGCAATGTCACGCCGTGCGGGTCGCTAAAAGCGAGCATTATCAATGTGCAAAAAACAGATGATAGCGCAGTTCAAGCATAGATAATGCGAGTAGCGAATACACAGCCAAAATTCATCCTTACCAAAGACGGCACATTGCGTCTGGGAATGGTAAAGAGACACCTTGAGCTACTCAAGGCCGGTGAGTCATGTATTGGCGGTGGATACTACAAGATAGACACATTGTCACACAGACTGCTCTTGAACGGGGCTTCAAGCGAGTATGGAGAACCTGAATGGGAGAAGATCGACTGCATAAAGATATCTGCCTACTACCAAGGGCTGGAGATTTCATACTCATCATGGGAAGAGTGGCAAGAGGAGTTTCCGGTGAGTGAAAAATTTGATATAACATACGAATAACCAGTTTATATATACAGCGAGAGAGGAGTGCAGTGTACTCCTCTCTCGCTGTATATGATTTCTAGAACAATTCTTACTTGAAGTAACGGTTGAACAGGCCTTCAAAACCTTTTCCGTGACGAGCCTCGTCCTTAGCCATCTCATGAACTGTATCGTGGATAGCATCAAGGTTCAACTCCTTCGCACGCTTTGCGATACGATACTTGTCTGCGCATGCACCTGACTCCGCATTCATTCTCTTGTCGAGGTTTGTCTTTGTATCCCAAACACAGTCGCCAAGAAGCTCGGCGAACTTGGCTGCATGCTCAGCCTCCTCCCAAGCATAACGCTTGAAAGCCTCTGCTATCTCAGGATAGCCCTCACGGTCAGCCTGACGGCTCATAGCCAGGTACATACCAACCTCGGTGCACTCTCCTATGAAATGGTTGTTGAGGTCTTTTATCATCTCATCGTCGCAACCCTTGGCTACACCTATGACATGCTCCTGGACAAACTCAAGTTTGCCATTGCCCTCCTGCATCTCATTGAACTTCTCTGACGGAACCTTACACATAGGACAACGCTCGGGAGCTGAATCACCTTCGTGGATATAACCACACACTGAACAAATATACTTTTTCATAATAGTAGAATTTAAATAGTTTATAAATATTATCCTTTATTTCTTTAAACATTCCGGGCAAACACCCTTCAAATACAATTGAGCATCGGTTATATTATAACCTTCAATCCCATCTACAAGCGAAATGAAATCCTTCTTCATCTGCAAATCTACGATTTTTCCACAATTGTTGCAACGGAAATGTGCATGACAACAACGGTTTCCGTCAAAACAGCGGAATGTGTCATCTATGGTGAGCATAGAAATGAGACCGGCATCAACAAAGAGTTTCAAAGTGTTATAGACTGTTGTCAAAGACAAAGAGCCAAGTTCGTCGCGAAGAGCATCATATACAACTTCGGCCGTAGGATGCTGACAACTGTTGCGGACATATTCTAAAATCGCAAGGCGCTGTACCGACGGACGGATGCCTACACTTATAAGTTCCTCCTTTAAATCTGCTCTTGATGCCATATTATTCGCCTGTTTTTTCAACTTCATTTTTGAAATCATTGCAAATATAAAAACAATCTATAAACCTTGCAAGTTTTTTTCTCATTTTTTCGAAAAATTCTTTATCAGCTAAAAGCAGACACGAAAACAAGAGATGAATCTCTAAAGCAATAAATGGCACAACACGTCACAAAGTGCAAAGACTCTTTACGCGGAAGACTCTTTAACATCACCGATTTGTATTTTTCGCTCCAAAAGAGTACCTTTGCGACTCGAGTCCGTTTACAAACGGCCACACATACATTTAATATTAGGAATTTTGCTTTCAGTAGACAACATAAGTGTCGATTTCGGGGGGACCAACCTGTTCCATGATGTAAGCTTCATCATTAATAAGAAAGATAGAATTGCCCTTGTAGGCAAGAACGGAGCAGGAAAGAGCACATTGCTCAAGATAATCTCCGGCATAGTATCTCCAAGCAGAGGTACCATATCACAACAGAGGGGGGTGACAATCGGATATCTGCCACAAGTGATGCAGCACACCGATGGCCGTACAGTCTTTGAAGAGGCTGAACTCGCATTCGCACATATACACGAAATCGAAACAAGACTTGAATCCCTGAACAGGGAACTTGCAAATAGAAGTGATTATGAAAGTGAGGAGTATCATGCCCTTATAGAGGAGTACACCCTCATTAATGAACACTATACCATGATGGGTGGAAGCCACTACGAGGCTGAAATAGAAAGGGCGCTTACCGGATTGGGATTCAGACGCAGCGACTTCACACGCCATACAAACGAATTCAGTGGCGGATGGCGCATGAGGATTGAACTGGCAAAACTGTTGCTGCAACATCCCGACATACTGTTGCTCGACGAGCCGACCAACCACCTCGACATCGAGAGCATACAATGGCTTGAGCAGTTTCTTGCACACAGTTCAAATGCGGTATTGCTTGTAAGCCACGACCGGGCATTCCTGAATGCCGTAACCAACCGCACAATAGAAATTTCATGCGGAAGAATCTATGACTACAAGTTATCCTACGACAACTTCATGTCGACACGCAAAGAGCGTCGCGAACAGCAGATACGCGCCTACGAGAACCAGCAGAAAGAGATTGCAGACATAAAGGAGTTCATAGAAAGATTCAGATACAAGCCCACTAAAGCCGTTCAAGTGCAGAGCCGTATAAAACAGCTTGAAAAGATTGTCCCGATAGAAATCGACGAAGAGGACACAAGCCGTTTGAGATTGAAGTTTGCCCCTGCCACACGAAGCGGCAACTACCCGGTAATTTGCAATGACGTGAGAAAATGTTTTGGCAACCACCTTGTTTTTGAGGGAGTGAACTTTACCATAAACCGTGGCGAAAAGGTTGCCTTTGTGGGACGCAACGGAGAAGGAAAGACAACCCTCGTACGCTGCATACTCGGAAATCTTGACTATGACGGTGAAATAACAATAGGTCACAATGTAGAAACAGCATACTTCGCACAGCATGAAGCGCAAATGCTCGATGAGAACCTCACAGTATTCCAGACAATAGACAATGTTGCCACAGGCGACATACGCTTGCGGATACGTGATATATTAGGAGCGTTCATGTTCGGAGGAGAAGCCTCGGACAAGCCGGTGAAGGTGTTGTCGGGAGGAGAAAGAAGCCGCCTTGCAATGATACGTCTGCTTTTAAGACAGATGAATCTTCTGATTCTCGATGAGCCGACCAACCACCTCGACATGCAGTCGAAAGATGTTCTGAAAGAGGCCATACGCGACTTTGACGGTACTGTGATTGTCGTAAGCCACGACAGAGAGTTCCTTGACGGCCTTGTGACAAAAGTCTATGAATTCGGCGACGGAAAGGTGCGTGAACATCTTGGTGGCATATACGAATATCTTGCAAAGAAGAATGCAAGCAACATAAGCGAAGCCCTCACACTCACAAAAAGCTCTGCACAGACAAGTGAAACACCCAAACCGACGAATGAGAACAGGCTCAGCTATGAGGCCGGAAAACAGCTTCAGAAACAGCGCCGTAAGATTGAAAAGAGGGTCGAAGAGAATGAGAATGCCATAAATGAGCTCGAAGGTGCCATATCGGCTCTTGAAGCACAGATGAGTACAGCCGAAGGAAGTACACAAGAGGCTTTTACAAAATATGCCGCACTGAAGAAACAACTCGATGCCGCTGTTGCCGAATGGGAAAAGAGCATCGAGGAACTTGAAGAAATGAACCAACAATAATAAATATGAAAAAGTTATTTATCTGCACAGCCATGCTGCTTGGCATTGGTGCATGCACAACAAAAGAGAGTATGGAATCGAAACTGATGACAAACCTTGACAAGACTCAAGAACCCGGTACAGACTTCTTCCAGTATGCTACAGGCGGCTGGCAGAACGCAAACCCCATGACCGATGAATATTCACGCTACGGACAGTTTGATGCACTACGCGAAAAGAGCAAGGAACAGCTGAAGGAACTTGTCCTTGAACAGGCAGCCAAAGAGAGCGAGACCGGAAGCAATGCACAGAAAGTGGGCGACCTGTACAATATGGTAATGGACAGCACACGCCGTAATGCCGAGGGCACAGCACCGGTAAAAAGATATATGGATGAGATTGCCGCACTGAAAAACAGAAGCGAAATCATCCCTATGATGGCAAGGAACTACCGCGTCGGTATAAGCGGTTTCTTCGGAACCGGTATAGGAACAGACATCATGGACAGCAACAGCAACCAGCTTGGGCTTTATCAGGGCGGCATATCACTCCCCGAAAAGGAGTACTATAGTGACAGCGACGAAAATTCAACCAACATAAGAACCAAGTTCCGGGAGTTTGTGGCAAACATGTTCAAGCTTCATGGGTTCACAACTGAGGAGGCCGAGAAAAAGATGAATGCTGTGATGACAATAGAGACACGTATTGCCGCAAAACATCTTAGCCGCGTGGAACGCCGTAACCCACTTAACAGCTACCACAAGATGAGCTACGACGAGTTGAAGAAGAGTGTTCCCGGAATCGATTGGGACACATACTACAACATCCTCGGCATTGAAGGCATCGAGAACATCAACCTTGCACATCCCGAAGCCATAAAGGAGGTTTCTGCCATTCTTGCCGACACTCCTATTGACGACCTCAAGGCATACCTTGAATGGAGAGTAATACGTTCTACATCAAACGAGCTGAACGATGCGCTCGAAGAGGAGTCATTTGCATTCTACGGAACAGTGCTCAGTGGCAAGAAAGCACAGCAGCCACGATGGAAACGCGCCCTTGACGCTGTAAACGGTGCATTGGGAGACATCATCGGTGAACTGTATGTTGCAAAGCACTTCCCTCCTGCTGCCAAGGAGCGCATGACACAGCTTGTGAAGAACCTTCAGATTGCACTTGGCGAAAGAATCGACGCACAGGAATGGATGAGTGCCGAGACAAAGAAAGCAGCACATGAAAAACTAAACACATTTACTGTAAAAATAGGATATCCCGACAAATGGGACGACTACAGCAAGCTTGCGATTGACCCGAAAATGAGCTATGCAGATGTATGCCGCAGCCTGTCGGAATTCGGATGGCAGAAGCATATCGACGAGAAATGGGGCAAGCCCGTCGACCGCGAAGAGTGGCACATGACACCGCAGACTGTAAATGCATATTACAACCCGACAACAAACGAAATTTGCTTCCCTGCAGGCATTCTCCAATATCCGTTCTTTGACATGGAGGAGGATGACGCATTCAACTACGGTGCAATCGGTGTGGTGATTGGCCATGAAATGACACACGGGTTTGACGACCAGGGTCGTCAGTTCGACAAAGACGGCAATTTTGCCAATTGGTGGACAGACGAAGATGCAGCAAAGTTCAATGAGCGCACACAGGTTATTGTCGACTTCTTCGACAAGATTGAGGTTCTCCCCGGACTGAATGCGAACGGCAAACTCACACTTGGCGAGAACATAGCCGACCACGGTGGTCTTATGATAGCAATGCAGGCATTCAAGAACGCCACAAAGGAGAACCCTCTGCCGGTCATTGAGGGATTCACTCCCGAACAGCGTTTCTATCTCTCATATTCCGGCGTATGGGCCGGCCACGTGCGCGATGAGGAGATACGCAACCTCACAAAAAGCGATGTGCACTCGCTCTCACGCTGGAGGGTAAATGGCACGTTGCCACACATCGACGACTGGTACACAGCTTTCGGAATCACAGAGAAGAGCCCGATGTTCGTCCCCGAGGAGGAGCGTCTTAAGATTTGGTAACAACATTCAAATAAACATAGGTACATGCCACTTAAAGTCCCGGCCGGATTACCGGCGCTACAACATGTAATAGACGAAGGAGTTCCGGTAGAGATTCTCGATAACACTACCGCGAACACCCTTCGCATAGCGCTGTTGAATCTCATGCCAATGAAGGAGACCACAGAGGCCGATTTCATACGTCTGCTTGCATCATCGGACAATGAGATTGAGCTTATACTGATGAAGCTTGATACCCACACTCCCAAGCATGCCGGTCCCGAGCACATGAACCGCTACTACAAGGCATTCAGCGAACTGAAGAGTGAGCATTTCGACGGACTTATAATAACCGGTGCCCCCATAGAGAAGATTGAGTACGAAGAGGTGACCTACTGGCCCGAATTATGTACAATCTTCGATTGGGCAAGGGAACATGTAACCTCTACCCTATTTATCTGTTGGGCCGCACAGGCAGGACTATACCAACGGTTCGGCATACAGAAGCACCTGCTGCCAAAGAAAATGTTCGGCATATTCCCACACAGTATAGCACGCCCGGAACTGCCGCTTTTCAAAGATTTCGACAACACTATATATGTGCCCCACAGTCGTCACACAGAACTGCACCGCGAAGATATCATAGCATGCGACGGCATTGAGTTGCTTTCGGAAAGCAGTATATCCGGAGTGTATATAATGCAGGAAAAAGGTACACATGATTTTTTCATTACCGGACATTCAGAATATGCACTCTACACCCTCGACGGAGAGTACAAACGCGATATCGCAAAAGGATTGCCGATAGAACTGCCTTTGAACTACTACCGGAATGATAACCCTGCACAGGAACCGGTAGACCGATGGCACCTGACTGCAGAAAAGCTTTTCAAGAACTGGATTAATAATTACTGCAAAGAATAATTTGTATGGAATATTCAAAGAATCACACTATTGCCTGTTATGAGGCAGATGCAAACCAGTTGATGCGACCGACAGCAATGCTCGACCTGATGCAGGAAGCAGCAAATGTAAATGCAACAACTCTCGGATTCGGATTCGATGAACTGAAAGAGAGCAACACGGCATGGGTGTTGTCACGCATGCATGTACGTTTTGAGAAGATGCCTTCGTGGCGACAGGAGACAAAACTCAGGACATGGCACAAGGGAGTTGCCAAGCTATTCTATCTTCGCGATTTCCTATTGAGTGATACAGATGGAAATGCAATGATAAGAGCTACTACCTCTTGGCTCATCATCGACATGAACACACGCCGTCTTGTCCGCAACAGCGACCTTGCCACCAGCCCCGAAAAGTGCACCAAAGCGGATGCTATTGCCGAACCTGCCGACAAAGTTGTAGTACCGGTTGACATTGAACCGGAGTTAGTGAGAAAGCACCCCGTTACATGGTCCGAGATTGACACCATGGGGCATGTGAACAATGTAAAATATGTTGTATGGGCAATTGATGCCGTTGAACCGGAAGTTGTGAAGGAGAGACCGCTCAAGGAACTGCTGGTCAACTATGACGCAGAAGTGATGCCGGGAGATACTGTAAAGATATTCCGTACAAGGCAAGAGAGCGAAGAGGGCATCATCTATTATATTACCGGCAAAGTCGGTGACAAACAGAACTTCAGTGTAAAATTAATCTTCTGATTTAAAGACGAAAGGCGGCCTGCAGGCCGCCTTTCGTCTTTAAATACCGTTATCTTATATTAAGTTCAAACGGCATACGCGCCTGTATGGGGTCATTGTTCCGGATATTGCGGACATACTTGATACAATTGTAGTATTCACCCATTGCCTCGCGGAACGCACTCTCCATATAATCCTTCTTGTCGCCCTCAAGGAGCTTTGTCATAAGGTTATCTACGGCAGGGTATGACTTCACGCTATACTCGCCGAGTCCTGCTCTCTGAGCTGCAATCTCTATTGCCTTGTCAAGGTCGCCTATCTCATCTACAAGACCCAATTCCTTGGCCTTACATCCTGTCCACACACGTCCCTGACCTATCTTGTCGATGTCCTCTGCACTCATATTGCGGCCATCAGCACAACGTTTCAGGAATAGGTCGTAACCATCATTGACATAGCTCTGCAATATAACACTCTCATCTTTGCTGAAAGGACGTGACAAGGAACCCATATCGGCAAATTTATTGGTCTTGACGATATCAAAATCAAGGCCAATCTTCTCTTTCAAAAGATTCTCTGCAACAGGTAACATAGCGAAAATGCCGATAGAGCCTGTAAGGGTCGTGCTGTTGGCTACAATACAGTCGGCCGCACATGATATATAATAACCGCCGGAAGCAGCATAGTCACCCATTGAGACTATCACCGGCTTGGCAGCCTTGAGCAAAACAACTTCGCGCCAAATCTGTTCCGAGCCGTATGCACTGCCACCCGGGGAGTTCACACGAAGCACTACGGCTTTCACATCCTCATCCTCACGGAGTTCGCGCAGTTCCTTTATGACCTTCTTCGAGTTTATGCCCTCATCCGGCGAAGAAGATCCGTCAATATCTCCTACTGCATAATACACGGCAATCTTTGCTTTACCGGCATCTGCCACGAGATTATCAAGTTCAATCTTTCCCTTGACATCCTCCAATGTAGTAATCGCCAATTTACCGTCATTGTCTGCACCGGCAAGAGTTTTAAGATAATCCATTACACCATCCTTGTAAAGCAGAGTATCGGCCAACCCGCACTCCACATACTCCTCGGCCTGGCAAAAGTCCATATATCTGTCGGCATACTCATTCAATTTCCCGGCATCAATGCCACGCGACTGCGATACTGCATTTACAATATCATTCCAGATAGAAGCGATATACTCGGAAACCTGCTCGCGGTTGGCATCGCTCATCTCTGTTGCAATGAACGGCTCCACAGCCGACTTGTATGTTCCCACCTTGAATATCTGCATTTCAACGCCCAATTTTTCAAGAAGGTCCTTGAAAAATATCGGCTGGGATGCCAGACCGTGCCATGAGATACTGCCCTCTGGGTTCACAATCACTTTGTCTGCAACTGAGGCCAGGTAGTAGAGCCACTGCGAATACTGGTCACCGTAAGCCACCACGAATTTTCCGCTCTCCTTGAACGATTCAAGTTCGCCACGGATTTCCTCAAGTGAAGCAAACTCAATCTCCATAGTACCTGCCTGCAGATAAATACCCTTGATATCAGGGTTCTTCTTAGCCTCCTTGATTGAGGCTATTACATCCTCAAGGCCGTATGATTTCTTAACGTCATTCATCAACGAAGAGAAAGGATTCTCATCGGCACGCTCGCCGAATGTACCGTCAAAGTCCAGCATCAGAACCGAATTCTCCTTTATTCCTTCATCGTCACTCCCCATTGAGGTTGCTGCACCAATCAACGAGACCAGTGCGAATACAGATAAAGCGCCGGCAATGATTATACCCGCCAGACATGCCAGCATTGTTTTAAAAAAAGAGTTCATTGTAGTAGTTATTATTTGTTATAAATGCATCCACGGTTTCTGGATGCCCGTTCTTACTGCAAAAATAATAAATCAAACGATCGGAGTTACATAATATTCACATAATAATAGAGCATCTCCGATTCCCTATCATACAATAGGAACTTACACTCGAATGTCAATGAGGGGTTTCCCTGTTCATAGAAATATACGCCGTCCGAAATACTATCTATATCTGTGCCGACCTTCTCCTCAATCCACGACTTCTGCATAATAGTCCCCTCGGGAATCGGCAGAGGTTTTCCTCCTTTAGCAGACATCAAAAGTTCTATGTAATCATCAGGAAGAGAAACCTTCATCTTTATAAATGTACTTCCGTCTCCATTCGGACACCACTGATCCTCAAAAGCACACACAGAGTGTTCCAAATCAACGACATTGATTCCCCACACCCGGGATATAATATACTCGGGAGTTCTCTCGCCCGGAACAAATAATGTGCACGATACCAAAAAGAACAGAGCAGACAGACATGCCAGCATTGTTTTAACAAAAGGTTTCATTTTAAAAAGCAGTTTGAATTTATAAAAATTATCTTCCTGACTCGACCCAGGCATTATACCCCTCATCAAGTTCAACAACATTATAACCCATCATGGAGAGCACCTTCGCTGCGTTCTTGCTCCGGTTACCGCTGCGGCAATAGACCGCTACAGAGTATTCCTTATCCAGTTGTTCCAATGCGGTTTCTCCAAAACGGCCAGTCATCACATCAATATTGACGCTGCCGGGTATATTGCCCTCCTCGAATTCCTGAGGAGTGCGCACGTCAACAATCTGCACGCCCGGCTTTGATATTGAATCGGCAAAAGCCTCAACTGATACTGAATACACCTTGCCTTCGCCATGCACTTCCTTTTTTAAAGAGAATGTACATGACACCAGAGAGAACAGCGCAGACAGCAAGAAAATATAGCAACATTTCATGGTTTTTCTTTTTTACTTTTATACCTTATTACATCCCATGTGATGTTCCACCAGCCTGCAGCTACCAACACCCATGCGAGCAGTTCTCCTGTAAACACTCCCTTCATAAGAAAGGAGATTGCAAGACAGCAGACATAGATGAACACCATGATACAAAGGATGCTCAATATTATATGAATATTCCTTCTCATCTTTATTACTCCTAACGCCTTATATTCCACGCCTTATTGGTGCCGTCGGCATTGAACAGCACGTCGATGTTGGTACCCTGTTTCTCCTTGATTATTTCCCATGCACGCAACTGTATAAACTGGTCGGTCGTAAGCCCGAGCTCCTCCTGATATGCCTTGTCGGCAATAGCACGCTGACGCTCGGCAGCCTCGCGTGCCACGAGCATGTCGCGACGCGACTCCTCGGTGCGCTTTGCCTGTGTGGCAGCAGCAGTCGCATCCATTTCAGCCTTCTGACGCTCGTTGGGGATAGCACGGCCCACAACAACATTCACTACATCGATAGGAAGCTCTCCCTGTCTGGAACTGAGCACCTTGATATAGCTTTGCATGTCGTTCTTTACAAAAAGGTTGATTGAATCGAGCACCTCGCGGTTACTCATGAGGTCGAACGGACCGTACTTGGATATGTAGCCACGCACCGTGTTACGGTAAACCTCCTTGATTACCGAATTGTACCAGTTTGCACCATAGTTCTTTATTAGCACAGGCGACATATTATCCTTCACTTGCAGCTGAATCTGAGTATTGAAGTCGAGTAAGGTATTGTCGTTCGATGTAGCATCATCAAGGTCCTCATCATATGCCTGGGGAAGCATATTCACAATGACAAAGTCGGTAGAGAGCCAAGTATATTCCAGACCTGTCTCAACGGGAGTCATATCCACACCGCCCGAGCCGAAGACCCATGGTTTGTGCACCTTAACACCCTCTTCACCGGCCTCCGGAGCAACTGTTGTACAGCTGCCGAGCATAATACAAAAGCACAATGCACTCAATACAAAAAAGTTTTTCATAGTCATATATTTATATATTATTCGAATTTCTTAAAGCAGTTCGACAAGTTCCTCTTTTGAAATGCCCAGCATATCGGCCTTAGCCTTGAACTGTGGCAGTTCATTGTTTATGAACTCTTTCTTTATATTATCCTTAATGCGCGCAACAGCCCCGTCCTTCACGTAGTAGCCCATGCCGCGCTTGTTGTATATTATCTCCTGCGACTCGAGCAGTTGGTAGGAGCGGACAATGGTATTGGGATTCACTCCTACTATTGCGCCCATCTCACGCACCGAGGGGATACGCTCCTCCTCGGGCCACTCGCCACGCACTATCTTCTCCTGCATAAGGTCTACATTCTGCAGGTAGATGGGTTTGTGTCCGTTATATTCCATAATCAGTAATTGACTCTTTTAATTCGGAAATAAGTTATAGTAAGAAATACACCAATGACTACTATATACCATAAAGTCGTCAGGTTGTTATAGAGAGCAATGACCTCCTCCTCGGTATAAGCACTGAAAAAGCTTTCGATATCGAGCGACAGGTCGTACCAGAATCCCGGTGAAACAAACGACACGACAGATGTCACTAAAATCAAGAACAGGAAGACGACTGCCATGTTGAACAATACAGTCTTTATAATCTTGTTCTTTCTGAATATGGCATTGAACATGATTGCAGAAGAAATGGATACCGCCGTAGCAAGAATAACATTCCTGACAGGTACAGTCAGAATATCCAAAGAGAATGGTGACTCAAACGGATTATACAGTACAAGTCCTGTAAATTGCCCTATCCCCATGCATGAGAGGCCGTAAAGAGCCGCATCGGTAAGCGTCAACGATACGTATACAGCCACAGGAACAACAAATACCGACACTATCACCATAGAAAGCAGTTTCTCAAGCATGCTCGCAGGAATCATCGCATAGCTGTAGCCACGCTTGCGGTCATTGATGTGCTTGTAGACAAAAAAAGGCGAAAGAAAGACCGCAAAACTATAAAGGACACAAATGTATTCACTCCTGTCGGACATTGTTTCTTCTGTAGTCAGAGACAACATCCATGCAGCTACGATGAATGCAGAAAACACAATAAGCCCTTTCATGTAACGCGGCAGATAGTTCCTGCACTCATAGGCAAAAAGTTTGCAAAAACGGCCGAAATCAAATATCTCATTCATAGTTGTTTATTTTTTTGAGTTAATATAGTTGAACAACAGTTCAATGTTTATGCGGCTCTCCCCCCATGTAGTATTCTTGCTTATTGAACAACAACCGCCAAGACCCGGTTCCACGTAAAGGGCATCAGCCGGAGCAACCGCAGAAATTTCAAAAAGATACTCTTTCTGTATATCACTCACGCTCTTGTCGAGCAAAACGGCACGCTTGTCGAGAATCATGATATGGTCGAGCAGATTCTCAACATCCCTTACCTGGTGTGTCGATATTATTATTGTGCGATGCTTATCCATTGCAGCGGCCACCATCTTGCGGAACTCCGCCTTGCTTGGGATGTCGAGACCGTTGGTAGGTTCATCAAGGAACAGATAATCGGTCTTGAGAGAAAGCGAAAGCGCAAGGATAGCTCTCTTGCGTTGACCGAGCGAAAGCGACGTGAATTTGCGGTCGGCATCTATCGCGAACTCTGACAACAGACGTTTGAACAAGGCATCATCATAATTCGGATAGAACTGCGACACACCGTCGGCATAGTTCCTTATCGACATGTCGGGCCCTTCAAAATCTTCGGGTACATAATATATCTTTGACAGGAAGCCAGGCTTGCGCCCTGCCGGTGAACAGCCGTCAATCTCAATCGTACCCTGTTTTGTTGTGAGCAGACCGCACAGCAATTTAAACATGGTACTCTTACCTACTCCGTTGGCACCGAGCAAACCATATATTTTTCCCGGAGTGAACACCGTGCTTATATTATCCAGAACTTTCTCTCTGGAATAAGAAAAGGATAAATCTTTAACCTCAATCATAGTGCATTAGTTTATTAGTACACTGCAAATATAAAACACATTTTCATGAATCTCCAAATAAATCCGCATTTTTTTGAAGAAAAAATATCCGTTCCACATGCGAGTGGCTACTTATATAAAGACTGCATCAAAACAACACACTATTATGCTGTTTTTATGCAGGTTGTTTGTATTTTTGCGCAACCGCTGAATCAACACTCAGTATAAATATATACAAAGTACAAGCACAATGAAAAAAGACAATAATGCAGAAATTTTCCCCATTGTTGACACCGAGGGAAACACTATAGGTTCTGCAACACGTGGCGAATGCCACAATGGCAGCATGCAGCTTCACCCGGTTGTACATCTGCATCTGTTCGACAGCAATGGAAGACTCTATCTCCAACAACGACCGCTGTGGAAAGAGATACAGCCCGGCAAATGGGACACGGCAGTAGGAGGACATGTGGAATATGGAGAAGATATCGAGGATGCACTAAGACGTGAAGTCAACGAAGAGATTGGCATTGATGATTTCAGCCCCAAGTTCTTGATGAAGTACCTCTTTGAGAGCGAACGCGAAAGAGAACTTGTGCATGTCTATTCCTGCGTCTACGATGGCAAACTCAGGCCAAGCGACGAACTTGACGGGGGCAAGTTCTGGGAACCGGAGGAGATAGAAGAAGCTATCGGGAAAGATATACTCACACCCAATTTCCAACTTGAATACAATCTGTTAAAGCAATTGCCATTGTTTTTCAATAAGAAGAAACAGTAAAAACGGCTTTGCATAATTTCATATAGACAATCTTTTGTACCTTAATATACGGATGTTCCTATTACATAAATAGCCGGGCTTTGATTGAAGCCCGGCTATTTATGTAATGCAGAAATTCTGTCACCACCTTATAAATCTGTGTGAACGCACCTCGCCATTGCATCTTATAACTGCGATGTAAGGCGCTTTGGGCTGTGATGCAAGCGACACGACAGCCATTCCGCCGGAAGCGACGGTTTTACCCACCACAACGCCACCAAAGTTCACGACTGTCACCTCTGCTCCATTAGGCATACCGGCAAATGCAACCTGTTGTGATGTTGCATCATATTCTACACTGCACTCACCGATTCCGACCTCCTCTACGCCTGTGTCGACACCTGTTGCCGTGCTGATGCGTAACTTGTGCGAAACCTTGCCGTAAGGACAATAATACTGATACTCCGTGCCGGGGCCACAGCTTCCGTTACCAAGGCCACGCTGCATGTAATCGATAGTTGCATATACAACATCATCCTTTTTGAGGTCCCACGGATGAAGTTCGGGAACAAGGAACTGACGCTGGTCGTAATGTGAAAGCGAGAATGAAACCTCACCCTCGGCCTCAATCCTGATTGCATTGCCGTTCTCAGGGTTCACAAGAGTCAGGTCGCGCAATGCCATACGGTTTCCGTAGGACTGCGGATGAGGATACATCTCGAACATATCATCGACGGTTGTCGTATAACGTCCGAGGAACGAACCGGTCTGACGGTCGATATAGTTCTCCCATGGTCCTTTTGCATAGTACTCGACATATTCGAAGCCTGCCGGGAAGAGCATATCGAGACCTACACGACGGAGTGCATTTGTCATTGGGTTGTACTCTACATTCATATCTACAACACCGTTTGAATACACGGTGTATGTAATTACATAAGGACATTTGCTGTGGTTGGCTGTGACCGTAACATTACATACCTTGCCGTCACCCGAAAGTGCGCTTGTCACTGTTGCTGAATTTATCGAGGCACTCTTGTCGCCGAAGACATGCTCGCCATAAGGGCTCTCATTCTCAATCCAACGTACATTGCTGTAAATAGGATACATACCCGGCTCTACGACCTGGACACCGTTTGCAATCCACTCTGTTAAGAAACCCTCTGAATTGACTCTGAAACTGATGTTACCGTTTGTCACAGACACGCCGTTACTCTTGTCAACAGCCAGTGTTTCATCACCCGGCTGTACATCGGCAAGCGCAGCACGTTCCTGAAGCACAAACTGCTCTGCAGCCACAGGGTAGCCGGCATCACACCATGATGTAGCCTCCTTGGCAAGCAACTCGACATTGAGCAGATACTCTTTGCCACTCTCTCTTGAAGTATCAAACGAAATCTGGACAGCCGACTGCGCACCTGGTGCTACCGAAGGTGCCGTTACGGTCTTTTCCTCAACGACATTGCCGTCGCACAATAGGCTGTAACGTATATCAAAGTTCTTGAGATTTGTAAAATTATACTTGTTCTTTACTATAATCTTGTTTGCACTGTATGTAAACTTTACATACTGGTATACCTTCTTCACTTCTGTGAGTTTGGAAGTCCATGCACGGTCGGCAGTTATTATACCGTTGTTGCAGAAATTGCCCTGATGTGGTCCCGGATAGTCATATCCGCTGGTATAGTATGGGAAACCGTTCTTCTCCAACTGTCCGTTCTTGATAGCTTGCGGGTCATATATCGACTGGTCTACCCAATCCCATATACAACCACCGATACCATACTTGCTGCCTTCGATGATGTCCCAATAATCCTGCAGATTACCGACCGCATTACCCATAGCATGGGCATACTCACAAAGGAAGAACGGCTCACCACCGATGCTGTTGGCACAATGGCTCTGTGTATAAGAGAGATTCGGGTACATCTTTGAATCCATATCTGTATTCTTCTCGGAGTTATCGTTCGAATAGCCCTCATAGTGCACCGGACGTGAATCGAGAACCTTCACCGCCGCGTATGTCGCATCGAAGTTGACTCCTACGCCCGACTCGTTGCCAAGCGACCAGAACACAACCGATGGATGGTTGCGGTCACGATATACCATGCGCACTGTACGGTCGACATACTGCGCCTGCCATGTCGGGTCATTAGATATACAGTTCTTCTTCATTTCACTCCAACTCTTGTGGCACTCCACATCGGCCTCATCCATTACATAAATACCATAGTAATCGAACATCGCGTACATTTTCGCCTGACGCGGATAGTGGCTTGTACGAACAGTGTTCACGTTGCTCAGTTTCATAATCTCGATATCCTTGAGCATAGTAGGAACATCTATTGAACGGCCATAGAGAGGATGAGTATCCTGTGTGTTCACGCCCTTGAAATATACTCGCTGACCATTGATGAGCACAACACCGTTCTTTATCTCAACGTTGCGGAAACCATACTTGGTAGAGAATACCATCTCCTCATTGCCATCGGAATCCATCTGACGCACAATGACGGTGTAGAGATTGGGAGTCTCCGAAGTCCAAGGCAACAATGAAGCAAGGCCGTCAAACTCAATATTACAGTTTGCAATCTTGACACCGTCGGCAAATTCCACATTTGTGTTCTTTGTTGCGACAACCGAGCCGTCGGGAGCTATCAGTTCAGCCTCTATGACTCTGCTTGTAGCAAGAGCCGTGCGGTTATCAACCTCAAGCGCCACGTTCATACTGCCACCATTGTATGTGCTGTTGAGTGTACTTGTTATATAATGGTCGCGCACGAATGTCTTTGGTGTAGCATAGAGGTAGACATCGCGATGCAGTCCGCTCATATGGAACATATCCTGGCCTTCGAGATAAGACGCATCGCTCCAACGGAACACCTGGACGCAAATATTGTTCTCTCCTGTGCGCACGTGGTTGCTGACATCAAACTCATGGTCGTTGTTACCACCCTGAGTATAACCTACATACTTGCCATTGACCCAAACAAAGGCAGCACTGTAGAGACCGTCAAAATGCAGGAATACATTCTTTGCATCCCAACCCTCAGGCAAATTGAATGTACGACGGTATGAACCTACCGGGTTGTCACCCACGCCCTCTACCTTGTTGGCAACATATGGAGGATTGTTGTGGAAAGCATACTCCACATTCACATACAGAGGCTGGTCGTAGCCTTTCATCTCCCAACATGATGGAACATCGATATCATCCCATGCAGAAACGTCTGCATCATCGCCCCAGAAAGCATCCTCGTTCGGACGTGCCGAAGGGTCCTTTACGAAATTGAATTTCCACACACCGTTCAACGACAGATAATCAGCCTTCTCGGGGGTGAGCCATGGTAAATAATAGTTGGCATCGTCCTTCATTGCCGCTGTCGATGTATAAGGGATGAATGTCGCATGGGCAGCCTCCTTGTTCTCTTCGAAAATCTGTTGGTTCTCCCAATAATCGCCGAGCGGAGCAGCAACCTCGGTAAAGAAGAATTTTGTCTCGTCACCGCCCTTGTCAGCTGTTGATACAAGCTGCTGACCGGCTACAGACTTGATATAGTACTTGGTATTCTGGTACACTCCGTATAGACGGTAAGTGCCGTCACCCACCTCCTCGGCAAATACATTCTGATTATAATTGTCTGCATCCTTTGCATAAAGCAACGGAGTCTTGTCGCCATTGAGGTACATATCGAGCGACAGGTCGCAACTGTGCACTGTAAACACAAGTGCATCCTTGCCCGATGAGATTTTCCACATCTGCCCCTCATCTCCCTCAACATAGGGTTTTGAATATACATAGGATGAGGATTTGCTACCTTCGGGAGCCGTAAAAACCTCTCTGTTGGCAACATTGCTTATGACAAATGTCTTGCCCGAAGTAGGAGGAAGTGCCTGACGCTTACCTGTGTCGTAAAAACGGAACTTGACAGCATCACCTGAATAGTATGTAGACATTACAGGATAGCCATTGGATGCAACCGCAAGATACTGATAGGGATTGGCGGCATTGGCCAACTTGTATACATTCTCCTCTACCTCCACAAGTTTGAACTGCTGGTTCGGGTTCGCCGGTTCATAGTTCCATTGCACCGGATAACCTACGCCGGGTGCCATATCCAAAGCTTTGCCCGATGTGGGATTGACAAGAATCACGACATCGCTGATTTCGGTTGAATAGAGCGCCCATTCCTGACCGGGAGCCGAAGCATTGTCGTCGGCAAAAACAATTCTGGCATCATTGTTCATATTGTCGCCATTAGAAAGGAACTTTCCGTTAGAGACATTCTGAATACGATAGATTGTCATGGCCGACGGTTCAAGCCCTTCGGCATAGGCTGATACTGTAAACAGACACGCTACCAGCGCGAACGCAACAGCAAGAAGTCTTGAAATTCTTTTCATAATTATGGTTAGTTGGTTTATATTCATTCCGGCTAAAAGCCAAATACCGCAAACATGCAACATTGTGCAAAGATATTAAAAATATTAAATTCACAATAAATTATAAAATATTAATACTGACAATTTATATTTTCAGAACTCGCCAAAATGAAGTATCTTCGCGCAAACTTACGGAACAACACAAAAGAGACGATGAAAAGAAACATTTATATAAAAATGGCAACTGCCGTCGCTGCTGTTTTGTGCATTACGCTATTCATAATCGCCGACATAGGAACTGCCGCTACAGAAGATAGACAAGATGCCGACACAGCAAACATTGACACTATTCCCGCCAAGCCCGCTGTCATGAAGTACGGGCTTCCGATTGAGGAGTTCATCGTTGCATACGACACAATAAAGCCAAGAGAAACACTTGCCGAAGTCCTATTCGGATTCGGGTTCAATGCACAGCAGATACATGAACTGACACAGTGTCCCGACAGCATCTTCGACGAAAGGAAGATACGTCCCGGACAGGCATGCGCACTTTTGTGCGACAACGACAGCACTGCACACTACTTCGTCTATGAAACAAGCCTTAAAAGCTTTGTGACATTCGACATAAATGACAAATTCCGCGCCATAAGACACGACAGGCCCACCTGCTGGAAAACAAGTGAAGTAGCAGGACGTGTAAACTCATCACTATGGACAGCAATGGAGGAGTGTGGCACATCGCCTCAACTCGCGGTGCTTATGTCGCACATCTTCGGTTGGTCGATAGATTTCTTCGGAATACAGAAAGACGATGAGTTCCGTCTTATTTATGCACAAGAGCATGTCGATGAGACACCACTCAACAACTACCGCATCGAGGCCGCATCGTTCTGCGCCTCAGACAGCACCGTATATGCAATTCCCTTTGTACAGGATGGAGAAGAACTTTTCTACAACAGCAACGGGAACAGCCTCGAAGGCGCATTCCTCAAGGCCCCGCTTGATTTCTACCGCATTTCGTCCAAGTTCTCCAACAGCCGCTTTCACCCTGTACTAAAGCGCTATCGCGCCCATCATGGTGTAGACTACGCTGCCCCCACCGGGACTCCCGTTTATGCCATAGGAAGCGGAAAGGTCATTGACAAAGGATACCAGGCCCGAGGAGGAGGCAACTATGTAAAAATACGCCATAACAGCACATACACAACAACATACATGCACCTGTCACGGTTTGCAAAAGGTTTAAAAGTGGGTGACACGGTAAAACAGAAAGAGGTTATCGGATATGTAGGCTCTACCGGTCTGTCGACGGGTCCGCACCTCGATTTCCGCGTATATGAGAACGGCAAGCCAATAAATCCATTGACAATAAAGTCTCAGCCAAAGAAACCTATAAGTGAACAGAATAGGGCCGCATTCAACACAGTCTGCGATTCACTGCTACACAGGATTCAAGCGATTCCGCTTTCGCGGTAAAGAAGAGAGCATACAGAGGCTACCCAAAAGAAAAAGAGCGAGCGTAACACAGAATCTCACTTTTGGGTCATTCCCTTTTTTTCTTCGGGTTGGCCGGGAACCACCCCTTCTCCACCCTTTTCTTCTGTTCAAAAACCTCGCCGATGCTCCAGAACGATGAGAACGCTACAACACCAAGTATTATCGAGAGCGTGAGGTCGGACACCAGCAACGATGATATTCCCGAGGCTATGCCAAGCAGCAGAAACAGCCACCAGCTCCTTACTCCGATGTAATATTCCGCCTTTATTACAAGTGGATGAAAAAGGCCTATCACAATAAAAGTCACAACGCCTATTAGTATTCCCGAGAAATTCAATTCCATACAATTGTTTGTTTTTTCCACCACGAAATTAATTCCAAAAGAGTGAAACACAAAAAATAATTTGTTGTTTTCACACTCAAAGTATATTTTTGCGGTAGACGGGAGGATTCTGAAACTTTAATCGACGCGACCCCCACCGTTCTTGGCAGAGGCATGGAATCCTCATTGGCCCAAACGCAAAACAAAAAAACACATAACCATGAACACCATCAGGAAAATATTTCAGACAGGAGCATTAGCATCCCTGTTATTCGTTTCGACGACGGTCAACGCACAGGAGTCACAGTACACACCCACACCCGAGAATCTCAAGGCACGCCGGGAGTTCGCCGACAGCAAGTTCGGCATATTCATACATTGGGGAATATACAGCATGTTCGCACAGGGCGAGTGGTATCTGCAGAACTTCCCTATTGACAAGAACGAGTATGCAAAGGCTGCAGATGCATTCTATCCCCACCGCTTCGATGCCAAGGCATGGGTATCGGCGATAAAGGATGCCGGCGCAAAATACATATGCTTCACAAGCCGTCACCACGACAGCTTTTCAATGTGGGACACCAAGCAGAGCGACTACAACATTGTCGATGCAACCCCGTTCGGACGCGATGTCATAAAAGAACTTGCCGAGGAGTGCCACAAGCAGGGCATCAAACTGCATCTCTATTACTCGCATATCGACTGGGCACGCGATGAGTATCCGTTGGGACGCACAGGAACCAAGGTCATCGGACGCGACAAGGCAAAAGCCGACTGGCCTGCATACTACGACTTCATGAACAAACAACTCACAGAGCTTCTCACCAAATACGGCGAGATTGGCGCAATTTGGTTCGATGGCAAGTGGGACCGCGACCAGGACTCAATCCCCTTCGATTGGCAACTCGATGAGCAATATGCAATGATACACCGTCTGCAACCGGCTTGTCTCATAGGCAACAACCACCACGAAGTACCCAATCCGGGCGAAGACATACAGATTTTCGAACGCGATCTCCCGGGCGAGAACAAGGCAGGACTTAGCGGACAGGACATCAGCCGTCTGCCGTTGGAGACATGCCAGACAATGAACGGGATGTGGGGCTACAAGCTCGTCGACCAGAATTACAAGAGCACCGAGACACTACTTCGTCTGCTCATCAGCACATCGGGCAAAGGAGCCAACCTGCTGCTCAATGTCGGGCCTCAGCCAAACGGCGAGATACCGGCTGCCGCACTTGAGCGCATGAAGGAGATGGGCGAGTGGCTGCGCGCCAACGGCGAAACCGTCTACGGCACTACAGCCGGCGATATCCCGGCACAGGAATGGGGAGTGACAACGCGCAAGGGCAACCGCCTTTTCCTGCATATCTTCAACCACGACAGCAAGGAACTCCTGCTTCCGCTTGAATGCAAAGTGAAGAAGGCGTTTACATTCGCCGACAAGCAGCCAGTAAAGTTCAAGAAGACCAAAGAGGGCGTTAAACTGACTCTCAACGAAGTCCCTGCCGGCACCGACTACATCATAGAACTTATAACGAAGTGATATAACAAGAGAGAGCAAAAAGAGCATTTTCTGTTTTAACATTTACATATTTGAATTATGCCGATACTTGAAATTTGCGCCGGCAGTGTAGAGAGTGCAATTGCAGCACGTGACGGAGGAGCACAGCGCATTGAGCTGTGCGCAGCACTCGAAGTGGGCGGAGTTACACCGTCGGCAGGCCTCATCACCGAGGCACGCAAAGTCGAAGGGCTAACCCTCAATGTCATCATACGCCCCCGTGGCGGAGATTTCCTCTATAACGGGTATGAAGCTGCGTGCATGGAGCAGGATATACGCATGTGCAAGGGATTGGGTGTCAACGGTGTGGTAATAGGCGCACTTACAGCCGAAGGCGATATCGACACAGCACTATGCAAACGCCTGATATTAGCAGCCGACGGGATGAGTGTTACCTTCCACCGCGCATTCGACATGTGCCGCGACCCACGCAAAGCCCTCGAAGAGCTGATAGCGATAGGATGCGACAGAGTTCTGACCTCGGGACAGGCTGCGACAGCCTTGGCAGGAGCACCGCTTCTGAAAGAACTCGTCGGGCAAGCGGCAGGACGCATAATCATAATGCCGGGCTGTGGAGTGAACAGCGGCAATGCAGCTGCTATCCTGCAAGCCACAGGCGCAAATGAGATACACGCATCGGCACGCAAGAGCGTTGGCAGCGGCATGATTTTCCGCCATAGCGGTGTGAGCATGGGCAACCCCGACAACGATGAGTATGCCCGTAAAGAGACTGATGTAAACGAAGTGAGAGCCATTATAGAAAGTTTTGTATGAAAACCCTCAAGGAACGTATTCTCAAGGACGGCAAGTGTCTCGAAGGAGGCATTCTCAAAGTCGACAGTTTCATAAACCACCAGATGGACCCGCTACTCATGATGCAAATGGCAAAGGAACTCGCCGACAGGTTCAGTGACAAGGAGATAGACAAGATTATCACAATAGAGGCAAGCGGCATAGCCCCAGCCATTATGGTTGCTTACATAATGCAAGTGCCTGTAGTCTTCGCAAAGAAGAAGATTCCAAGCACAATGGACGGGATACTCAAGAGCGAAGTATTCTCCTTCACCAAGAGCCGCTCCTACAACATCTGCATAAGCAACAGTTTCCTGCAGAAAAACGAAAGATGCCTTTTCGTAGATGATTTCCTTGCCAACGGCAATGCAGCAGCAGGAATTCTCGACCTTGCAGCGCAGGCCGGAGCCGAAATTGTAGGAATGGGCTTCCTGATTGAGAAATCGTTTCAGTGTGGAGGCGAACTGCTGCGCAGCAAAGGCATACAGGTGGAATCACTTGCAATAATAGAGAGCCTCGACAACTGCGAGATAAAAATAAAGGAGTGACAAAAGATTAATGAACATTACTCCAAGCTCTGCAGCCACAAGTGGAAATCATCGACGGTGGCATACTCATTTATATCGATATAATTAATGGCATAGTCAAGCGGAACTGTATACCCGTAACGGGTACACAGTTCCGCAATAAGTTCTTCGGGTGTTATTGGCACAAACATCACTTCAGTTTCTGTATCACCTTTATCAACTGTTCACCGAGACCTATCGAGTATCCTTGTGAGATGAACACCACGCGGTTGAAGGTGTCTGCTACGAGTATTACGGGACGATTCGGGTTCTGCAGCTTCATGTTCTTCACTATCTCGTTGTAGATTGCATCATCGATGTCGGTTCCCCACACCACTGTCGAGGGCAGGTTGGGAAAGTCATTCACAAAGCGGCTTGCTTCACTCTTGTCGCGGAAGAGAAGCACCATCTTCTGCCCCCACTTCTCGAACTCATCCTTGTAAGGCATCACGTCGCGCAGGAAGTGGTTTGTAGGCTCGCTGCCCGGAGCGATGAGTGCAATGACATAGTATCCGCGCCCTGTTGCCGAGAGCAATGAGCGGCTACGTTCCCCGGCGGTATCATAGAAGAGGTTCTCGCTATTGAAGTCGCCTATTACCTGCAACTCCTCGCTGCTCTCGCGCTGCACATATTTGAGCACATTCTCCTCGCCCTCTTTCACATTGAAGAATGTAAAGTGTGCCAAGACACCGCCATCGGCCATGCGTGTACCTGTCATCATCAGATAATCGCCGGCATCCATTGGAGCACCGTCACGGAAATGCGAGTTCACGGTTGTTGCCTCCTCGGGATAACCGAGCAACTGCAGACGACCGTCGACAATCTTTGAGATTGAAAAGTGCGAGTAGTATTTGGGATTATCGAAATAGCGCGTGGGCTCAAAGTCCGCCCTGATGCTACCTTGCGGTGCATTCTCGGCTACAGCCTCTTCAAAATTGACATCGGTCCAACGGCCAGGGCCCGGCATGTACTGTGTCTTGCCGGTCACCTCATCGATACGGGCCGGAATACCTATTGCGCGCGCACCCGCTACAAAGAATATGTCACGCGAATGAGGGTCGGCTACACGCATATCCCACACGCCTTTTGGCGACATGCAGAGCGAGAGAGGATTCCATTCGCTGTTTACGGTTATGTTCTTGCGGCACCACTCTACCCAACGCTGTGGATCGCCGGCAAAGAACTGACGTTTGTCGGCATCGAACTGCGAACGGAAGAATGACTTATAAGGGGTGAGCATCTCGTTGCTCACACGCGGATTCAGTATATAGTTGCGATATATCTCATCATAGCTGCCGTTACGTGCAGTATTCTTCAGATGGTCTTCAAGAACTTCAAGACTGACATCGCGCAGGTCCTTGTCCGACACAACCGTGAGCAGATAGTATGCGAGCTGCAATTCTGACACGGGTGTCCCTTCGAGGAACTCGACAATTGTCGCATGGTTTCCGCGCGACTTGCGCAGAATCTCAACAAGGTTATCCCTTGCATCCCATCCGAAGCCAAGGCTCTCCACAAAGGCAAGCGCCTTCTCGGGAGTAATGAATGTGGCAACGTATGCTGCACGGATTGAATCCTCACAGGCAAAACGGCGTGCATTCCCGGCTGCCTGTTCCTCGCTGACAAATGGCACTGTATTGCGCTCGCGCGGAGGGGTTATATCCATTTCGAGTGTTGCGGTATAGCCGGGTGCCTTATCGAGAACAACTGTAATCTCCTTATCCTTGCCTGCGGCAAATTTTGCAAAACCGAACTTGCCGTCCTTTGATGCCCATGCAACCATGTCGCCCAAGCCACAGGTTATCGAGGTGCGTCCTTCATCGTCGCACACCTTCGTGGCTGCAGTGTAGAACTCGGCATAGTTGTATATCTTGAACTCTACAGTCGCTTTCACCGGAGCGCCGTTCTCATCGACTACCTGTACCTTTGTCGTTGCTACAGGAGCATAGTTCGATGTAACATTTATCTCGGTAAAGCAGGGAGTCACGCTGAGCACCTCTTCGGGTCCGTCGTAGCTGCCGAAAGCGTTGGTGTGCATGAGCATGCCGCGCGAAGCAGGAGCGTTGAACCATGCAAGGTTAAGCACCGGTTCGGGTTCGCAAGCACCGAGGAAATACCACTTGCCGTCAATCCATGCCTCTACCCATGCGTGGTTGTTGTCGGTGTGCGCCCAACGCGGAGTGTACACCTGACGTGCAGGAATACCTACTGCACGCAAAGCAGCAACGGTAAAGGTCGATTCCTCTCCGCAACGGCCATATGCTGTGCGCACTGTCGCAAGCGGTGAACTGGTGCGGATATCACTGGGAGTATACGTAACCTTCTCATGACACCAATGGTTTACTTCAAGTACAGCATCATGCATCGACAGCCCTGCAACACGTTCTTTCAGTTCGTGGAAGAATACCTCACGGCTGTTGTCGAGATTCTCGTTATTCACACGTACAGGCAACACGAAATGCAGGAACTCTCTCACAGGGACACTCTTTCCCCATGGCATATGTTCGCGTGCTTTCAGCGCATAGTCCACATTATTTAGGTGAAACTCTGCCGTATAGTCGGCAATGTCGGGAAGCGGCATGTAGGCATAAAGGAACTGCATTGCAAGCCGCTGTTCTGCCGACAGCGTCGTCTCAAAAATCTTAAAATACTCTTTATTGCCGACAACTTCGCAACGCTTGCCGAAATCATTCGCTATGCGACCTCCGCGGTCGTACAAATCCTGTGCAAACGACACCTCCAGAGAAGAGAGCGCCAACACGAATGCAAACAAAAAGATGAGTTTCCTTTTCATATAATTTATTTTACCAATTTTAACCGTGACGATTGTTTGAATTAAAGCACTGAAAATCAAAACAATACCAGCATTGCCGTGGTTTCACTGCCAAAAATATGATTTACAATCCCTTACAACAGTATTCCACAGAGGATAAAGTTACTTAAATTTTCAATATCTCGGATGAGTTCTGCAAGTTTTTTAATACATAGCAAAAAAACCGATACACAATCATGCCATTATTACACAAGTTCTTCTTATATTCGCACAAAGAATACATTCACATACATACATGAAAAAGATACTGGTAATCAACGGCCCGAACCTCAATCTTCTGGGACTGCGCGAGCCGGCTCTCTATGGCTCTCAGAATTTCAAGGCTCTTGAATCATTCATTCTCTCGACGGCTGCAGAACTCTCACTCGAAGTAGAACTGTTCCAGTCTAATCATGAGGGTGCCATTGTAGACAAAATTCAGGCAGCATACGGCGTATCCGATGCCATACTCATAAATCCTGCGGCCTATACCCATACAAGCGTGGCGATACTCGATGCACTCAAGGCTGTGGCTTTGCCCACGGTAGAGGTACACCTCACAGACATTTCATCCCGTGACGAGTTCCGCCGATTCTCCTATGTATCCCTTTATGCCCAAAAGACAATCTGCGGCAAGGGATTCGACGGCTACAAGGAAGGACTTGAATATTTGTCGCTCTTATGAAAATCTTCAACACCGAGGAGACGCACTCCACTCTCTACTATACCGACAGTAAAGATATAGAAACTTTGATAAAGCCTCGTGACGTACATGCACACAAAGGCAATTTCGGACGGGCACTGCTTGTGGCCGGCTCAAAGGGCATGGCAGGAGCCTCCATACTTGCAGCACGTGCAGCATTGCGCTCGGGCACAGGGCTGCTCACAGTTCATGTACCATCCTGCAACAATCCGATTGTACAGACGGCAGTCCCCGAGGCCATGACAAGCATAGACAGCAATGACTGCTGTTTTAGCGACAACATAGACATCTCAAAGTACACTGCAGTCGCTATCGGTCCGGGTATAGGACAGAGACCGGAAAGCGTAGCAGCCTTGCACAATCTTATCAGAAACTGCGCAGTTCCGTTGGTACTCGATGCCGATGCACTCAACATCCTTTCCCAAGACAGCAGCCGGCTGTCGCTTTTGCCGGCAGGCAGCATTCTCACTCCTCACGAAGGAGAGTTCGAACGTCTTTTCGGCAAATACCCCGACAGACACCATGCAATAGAAGCCGCGCGCAGAATTGCAAGAGACTATAACATCGTGATTTTGCTCAAAGGGGCCCATACAGCAATCATCGCTCCCGACGACAACCTATATTTCAACAACACAGGCAACCCGGGCATGGCAACAGGCGGCAGTGGAGACGTACTCACCGGCATCATTCTTGCCCTTATTGCACAAGGACACAAAAGTGTCGACGCTGCACGCATCGCAGCCTATGTACATGGCCTTGCCGGCGACATCGCAGCTGCAGAAACCGGAGAGACAGCGCTTGTTGCAGGCGATATCGTCTCCAGTCTGCCAAAAGCCTGGAAACAGCTTGAGAGAGGAGGCAGACAATGAAGGTTCCTCAATTCCTGCGCATCTGGTCACTGCCCATAGCAATGGCCGGCGGAGTTGCATCATACTTCCTATACAAGGCCTTGCCAGTGCCCGAATGTATCGGGCGTGCAGTCTCCTCGGCTATCTCCATAATACAGCCGGGACTCATCTTCGCCATGCTCTTTGTCACTTTCTGCAAAGTGCGTTTTGAGAGTCTGAAGCCCTCACGATGGCATTTATGGCTGCTGGCTTTTCAATTGGTACCGTTTATACTCTTTTCAGTTGCATTAGCCACCTTCCACAACACACCGCAATGGGCAAGAGTGCTCATAGAATCGGCAATGATGTGCCTTATCTGTCCGACGGCTACCGCAGCAGCTGTAATAACGGCAAAACTGGGTGGTAACCAGGCCTCGCTTGTATCATACACCATACAGATAAACATGGCTGTGGCAACCGTCGCCCCACTCCTCCTCGCCTTTTCACACCCCGTTGAAGGACTCTCTTTAAGCAGTTCTTTTCTTGTCATAAGCAGCAAGGTTTTTCCTTTGATGCTATTGCCACTGTTCTGCGCATCGTTGGCACGACGGTTTATGCCCCACATCCACAATTGGCTTGTTACAAAAGGGCGCAATCTGCCGTTCTACCTATGGCTGGCAGCGCTTGCCATTGCAATTGCTATAACAACAAGAGCCATTGTCCATGTACATATCCCATTGTATGTCATGGCAGGGATTGCCACTGTATCGCTCATCTGCTGCCTGCTGCAATTCTATGCAGGCCGCTGCATAGGTGACCGCTACGGCGAGACCGTCACAGGAGGCCAGGCCTTGGGGCAGAAGAATACAGTCTTTGCTATATGGTTCGCCTATACTTTCCTTACACCTGTTACATCGATCGCCGGCGGCTTCTACTCCGTGTGGCACAACCTTGTCAATACATGGCAACTTCACAGACACATGAAAAATGAGAAAAATCCCAAGCCCAATAACTGACACTTAGGCACTCGCTGTGAAAATTATCAAAGCAAGCTTTGCTATTTTCGCTCGTTTATTCGTACCTTCGCAAAATAAGAAATACCATATTGGAAAAAAGAGATATATCTGTCAGGGAACTGCTCGCATGGTTATGGAGCAATTCCAAAGGAGCACGCAGACAAGCCATTGCCAACACTGCAATAGGGCTTACCGATGTGGCTTGTCAGCTTGTGTGGGTTCTTGCATGCAAACACGCCATTGACATAGCAACAGGTGACAGCGAAGGAACACTCGCAACAACAGGCATCGTGATTGGAACATTGATGGCTATTGAGATTGCCGCACGTGCCACAAGTCGCTGGATACATGCTGTAGTGGGCAACAGGGTCAGGAATAGAATGAGGCTGAAAATCTTTGCAAGGCTGTTGCGATGTGATTGGCTGCACCTGCAGAAACACCACACCGGCGACCTTGTAAACCGCCTCGAAGGCGATGTAAGCAGTATCACAGCTCTTATAACCGAGACTGTTCCGGCAACGTTTGTTGTAGTAGTACAGCTCGTGGCATCGTTCTTCCTGCTGTTCAGCATGAGTCCGGTATTGGCATTGTCGATACTGATAATCCTGCCAGTGTGCCTCGTTGTGAGCCAGTTCTATGTGCGTCGTATGAGAAAGCTCAACCGCGATGTTCGCGACAGCGACAGCCGCATACAATCGGTGCTGCAGGAGAGTCTTCAGCATAAAGAACTTATAAAGGCACTCGAACAGAACAGGTCGACAGAGCAACAGATAACAAGCCTTCAAGACAGGCTGCACAGCCAGGTAACCGACCGCACGAAATTCTCTTTGGGAGCATTCACATTCATACAGATTGGTTTTGCCGCAGGATATCTGACAGCCTTTCTTTGCGGTGTAGATAACCTGCATGATGGAATAATCACTTACGGAACCCTGGCGGCATATCTGCAGCTTGTGGGATTGATACAACGTCCTACAATGGACCTTGGGCACAGCATTCCAAGAATTGTCTCTTCACTCACCGCAGCCGAACGTCTCTATGAGCTCGAAGACATTCCGCTTGAAAAACAAGGCGATTCACAAATGGCAAGCGAGACTGCCGGAGTGCGTTTCAATGCCGTAAATTTCCGGTACAGCGAGAACAGCCGCATGATACTCGACAACTTCAGCTACGATTTCCCTCCCAACAGCAGCACTGCAATCATAGGCGAAACAGGAGCCGGAAAGACCACGATTATAAGGTTGCTTATATCGCTCATCAACCCACAAAGCGGAAACATTGAAATCTACAGCAGCAAAGACTCTTTTATCTCTTCGACACGCACCCGCAGGAATTTCGTCTACATTCCGCAGGGCAACAGCCTTGTAAGTGGTACCATAAGGGAGAATCTGCTTATGGGCAACCCCGATGCGACAGAAGAAGAGATGAGAAAGGCACTGCACATTGCATGCGCCGACTATATTATGGAACTTCCCGACGGCATTGACAGCCCACTTTCCGAAAGAGGCGGCGGAGTGAGTGAAGGACAAGCACAACGCATTGCGATTGCCCGTTCGATCCTGCGCCCAGGAAGTATTCTTATACTCGATGAAATCACATCGGCTCTCGACGAAGAGACCGAGAAGGAACTTTTGCGCCGACTGACAAAAGAGAACATAGGAAAGACACTCATTTTTGTCACTCACCGCCCGGCCATAATAGAGTTCTGCGACCAGGTTCTGCGTATAGAAAAACCATGCAGCAACAAGGATTGAATGAAAATTGCGCATACCAAATTCCAACATTACGGGGAAACAGGCAATAAAGCGCCTGTTTTCCCGTTCTTTAAAAGATTTTAAGAGGAATAAAACAAAAAAATATGATAGAATATCTTAAAGGAGAAGTAGCAGAACTGACACCGGCGACAGCCATAATCGAATGTTGCGGTGTAGGTTACGAGACAAGCATTACGCTAAATACATACAGTGCCCTTCAAGGCAAGAAGGAGACAAAGTTATTCATATATGAGGTCATACGTGAAGACACACACCAGCTGTTCGGTTTCAGCAACAGACAGGAAAGAGAACTTTTCCTGCAGCTGATTTCCGTATCGGGCATAGGTGGCAACACCGCACGTACAATATTGTCGGCATTTACCGTGAGTGAACTTTGCGAAGCCATCGCAACCGGTAATGAAGCTGCAATAAAAAGTGTGAAGGGCATTGGACTCAAGACCGCACAGAGAGTTATCGTAGACCTCAAGGACAAAATAAAAGGCATTGGAGGAGGAATCTTGGAAGCACAGCCTTCGGCAACAGTCGACAACAGTGTGGTCGATGGAGCCGTATCTGCACTTGTGATGTTGGGATTCCCGTCTGCCGCAGCCAACAAAGCCGTACAGTCCATTGTGAAGAACGACCCGTCGGCAACAATAGAACAGGTTATAAAATTGGCTCTGAAAATGCTGTAATACAGCCACGCAACCACAAAATGGCAAGACACATACTGACACTGTTTTTTTTGATGTTTTTCGCAGGTACAGAGATACTTGCGCAAGGCAGCATGCGCAGTGACTCCGTGAGACAGACCATAAGAAACCGTAGCAGACAAAGGGCTGAATTGAAAAACGGGAACGACACCATACCGGCACGATACCCGGTAGCGGACACCTCACCGTCAAGCATCGACGACATGAAGCCGCATGCACTCGACCTCAAGACACCCGAGAACATCGTGACCGACACGGTGTTCAACGAAAAGGACAGCACATATACTTTCTCAACCAGGCTTGGCAACGGTTTCCTGCTCGGAACTCCGATAATGCTCAGTTCCGGCGAATACTCGAAATGGCAACACCGTAAATCCATACAGAACTATTTCAGGAAAAAGACCGGCGAGGAGTGGGAGAAATCAAAAGAGAAAAACAAGTTCGACTTCACCGACATGCATTTCGACCTTGGTCCGGCAGAGAAGATTTTCGGACCTGGAGGTGTAAGGATAAAGACACAGGGCAACGCAGAGCTGAAAATAGGATACTCGCTGCAAAGCATAGACAACCCCTCCCTGCCGGCACGAAGCCGCAAGACCAACAGCTTTGACTTTGACGAAAAGATAAACCTCAACGTGAGAGGAAGCGTGGGCGACAAGATGAACATGGACTTCAATTACAACACAGAAGCCACGTTCAGCTATGATGCAAAAAAGATAAACCTGAAATATGAGGGCAAAGAGGACGAGATAATAAAGTTGCTTGAAGCAGGAAACGTATCGTTCCCCACAAACTCGAGCCTCATAAAGGGTGCATCCTCACTGTTCGGTATAAGAGCAGACATGCAGTTTGGCAAGCTGTTTCTGCAGACAGTGGTTTCACAAAAGACCTCAAACACCAATGTAGTCAGTTCTAAAGGAGGCACGCAGCTCACGACCTATGAAATAGAGATAACCGACTACGACGAGAACAAGCACTTTTTCCTTGCACACTATTTCCGCGACAACTACGACCGTTCCATGTCGCAGTTGCCCACTGTACTCTCGGGAATAAGCATAAACCGCATCGAGGTGTGGGTAACCAACAAATCAAGCGACTACAATAACCCCCGAAACATCGTTGCCTTCACCGACATGGCAGAAAACAGTCGCATAAGCAACAGTATGTGGTCGCCTGCAGGCATCCCGATACCTGCAAACGAGGCCAACAGCCTGTATGCAGAGCTGAATGGCAGTTACTCGGCAATCCGCGACATCGACCAGGTAAACAATGTACTCAACAATATCGACGGGATAGATGGCGGACTCGACTATGAAAAGATATCGAATGCACGTCTGCTTTCACCTTCGGAATATACCCTTAACAAAGAACTCGGTTTCATCTCATTGAAGACAGCACTGCGTGCCGACGAGGTTCTTGCTGTGGCATACGAATACACATACGGAGGCAGAAGCTACCAGGTAGGTGAGTTTGCAAACGATGTGAAGGAGTCAAAGACAACCCTCTTCGTGAAACTGCTGAAGCCCAATGCCTGTTCACCGAAGAACGGCTGCTGGGACCTCATGATGAAGAACGTCTACTCGCTTGGGACCAGGACATTGAAAAGCACAGACTTCAAGCTCGATGTCTACTATGCAAGCGACAGCCTTGGAACAAACATCACATATCTGCCCGAGGATGTGCTGAAGAGCAATACCCTGTTGCAGATAATGGGACTCGACCGCCTTGACAGCAACAACAGCAAAGAGACTCCCAACGGAATATTCGACTTTGTGCCCGGGTATACGGTAGATACATCTACCGGACGTATATTCTTCCCCTCTGTCGAGCCGTTCGGAAGCTACCTGAAGAAGAAGATAACGGCACTCGACCCCATAAGCGGAAGCGAAACAGCAGAGAAATATATTTTCCAAGAGTTGTACGATTCTACAAAGACTGTTGCAAAGCAGATTGCCGAAAAGGACAAGTTCTATCTCATTGGAGAATATACAGGCTCGTCATCCAACGTAATACAGACAGGCTCCACAAATATCCCACGTGGTTCCGTTGTAGTAACGGCAGGCGGAGTAACACTCATAGAGAACAGCGATTATCAGGTAGACTACTCCTCGGGTACAGTCACCATACTGAACCAGAACATCATAGATGCAGGGACCAACGTACAGGTCTCGCTTGAGAGCAACACGCTCTTCAACATGCAACGCAAAACAGTCCTCGGACTCAACTGGAAATACGACTTCTCGGACGACCTGAAATTCGGAGGAACCCTCATGTCACTGACCGAGAAGCCGTTAACATCGAAAGTAGACATGGGGGCTGAACCATTGCATAACTTCCTGTGGGGACTTAACCTCAGCTGGAAGAAACAGAGCCAATGGCTCACCAATATGATTGACCGTCTGCCATTCATCAGTTGTACAGAACCTTCCTCTATTACATTCTCTGCCGAATTTGCACGCCTTGAAGCCGGCACATCAAGCGATGTACAGAGCGAGGCATCATATATCGACGACTTTGAAAGCACCGAGAACGGCATAGACCTGAAGTCTCCCTCACAATGGAGCCTGTCATCATTGCCAAGCGGAATGCAATACAGCAACCTGTCCAACGACATAAAGACCGGATACAACCGTGCACGTATCAGCTGGTACACCATTGACCCACTTTTCACACGCCGCAGTTCTTCCCTGACACCGGCACATATAAAAAGCGATGTGGAACAGCTGTCGAACCACTATGTACGCGAAGTGTATGAACGTGAACTGTATCCCAACAAAGAGTCGACATACGGAGAATCATCGACCCTTTCGCTATTCGACATAACATACTACCCGAACGAACGTGGCCCGTACAATCTCGACACCGACCTTGACTTCAACGGCAAGCTCAACAATCCTGCAAAACGTTGGGGAGGCATCACCCGTCAACTTACCACAACCGACTTCGAGAGTGCCAACATTCAGTATCTTGAATTCTGGATACTCGACCCCTTCATATATGAACAGGCAGACATGGGAGGCGACCTCTACTTCAATTTAGGAGAAGTTTCCGAGGATATACTCAAGGACGGGAAGAAATTCTACGAGAACGGATTGCCGGCAGACGGAAACAGCAACACCTATGAAGAAACAGCGTGGGGCCGTGTACCCACCACGACCAGCCTTGTCTATGCATTCGACAACAATTCGGGAAGCCGCGACCAGCAGGATGCCGGACTGAACGGACTGAACAGTGCCGATGAAGCCGAATTCGCTGTATACAAGGACTACCTCGCTATGCTGCAAGGCAGAGTAAGACAAGAGGTCTATGACAGTTTAGTTGCAGACCCGGCCGGAGACGATTACCACTATTTCAGAGGCAGCGACTATGATGCCGAAGAGAAAAGTATCATCGAAAGATACAAATATTTCAACAACAGCGAAGGTAACTCGCCAAGTTCTTCGGGCGAAAGCTTCAGCAGCGCTGCCAAGACCACGCCCGACATCGAGGATGCGAACCAGGACTTCACAATGGACGAATATGAGAACTTCTTCCAGTACAGAATCTCACTTCGCCCCGATGAAATGCAGGTGGGAAGGAACTATATTACCGACAAGCGCACCGTCACCACAAAATTAAGGAACGGAAACACAGAGAGCGTAAACTGGTACAAGTTCCGTATTCCCATAGATGAATACGAAAAGGTGGTGGGAACGATACGCGATTTCACGTCGATAAGATTCTTGCGTATATACATGACACAGTTCAACAAGCCCATTACGCTAAGATTCGCAACCATGCAGCTTGTACGTGGCGACTGGCGGCCCTACCAACAGCCGATATCGTCAAAGAACAACACCGCTCCCACCATGTCGGGCGAGTTCACCACATCGGCCATAAGCATTGAAGAACATGGCGACAGAAAGCCCGTCAACTACGTGTTGCCACCAGGAATCACACGCATAATCGACCCGAGTCAGCCACAGTTGCGCCAAGACAACGAGCAGGCACTTTCACTGAACGTAAACAATCTCGGCAGCAAGGAATCACGTGCCGTATACAAGAAGAGCAATCTCGACATACGGCAATATGAACGCATACAGCTGTATATACATGCCGAGGCACCCGAACTCGACGTAACACAACTCAAAGACAACGACATGTCACTGTTTGTACGTCTCGGGTCGGATTACAAGAGCAACTACTACGAATATGAAGTTCCGCTCAGCATTACCCCACACGGCTCATACGACAGCAACAGCTCTGCTGCCGCTGCACTTGTGTGGCCCCAGGAGAACATGATAGATATTCCGCTCGACAAGCTCACGGGAATAAAAGTGAGACGGAACAGCTTGCGTAACAGCCAGACAGCCGGCGTAACCAACACCACCATATACAGCGAATACGACGAAGAGACACCAAAGAACAGGATAAGTATCGTTGGCAGCCCGTCGCTCGGTCAGATTAAGGTGATGATGATTGGTGTACGCAACAACAGTGCAAGCAGCAAATCGGCAATTGTGTGGGTTAACGAGATGCGTTTGCTCGGATTCAACAACAAAAGCGGTTGGGCAGCACAAGGCAATCTCAACATAAAGCTCAGCGACCTGGGCTCATTCGCGGCGCAAGGCAAGATTGAAACAGCCGGATTCGGCGGTCTCGAAGACAAACTTGCATCGCGTCGCACAGACGACTACTACCGATACTCTCTTACAGGAACATTCGATGTAGGCCGTCTCTTCCCCTCTGCGTTCAAACTGTCGGTACCAACATACTACTCGTTCACCGAGGAGGTGACATCACCGCTATACAGCCCGTTCGACACAGATCTGCTGCTCGATGACATGCTCAGTTCATACAGCGGAGCATCAAAGGACTCGCTGAAGAACATTGCCGAGGTGCGCTCCATAATGCGCAACTTCAGCATTAGCAATGCAAAGCTCAACATATCCAGCAAGACTGCGATGCCATACGACCCTGCCAATTTCAGTTTCAGCTACTCACGCTCTACAACAGAAAACAGCGGAAGCACAATAAGCTGGGAGAACCGCCTCAACTGGAAGGCATCCATAAGCTACAACTACTCAAGCCCGATAAAGACAATCAAGCCCTTCGAGAAGATAAAGAACAAGTCAAAATGGCTCAAGATGTTCAAGGAGTGGGGAATAAACCCGTTGCCGCAATCGCTTGCATTCAACACAGACATGACGCGTACATACCATGAGATACAGCGTCGTGACCTCAATGCAATAGCCGGCGGTAACGAGATTCCGCTTACATTCTCACAACAGTTCTATTGGAACAGAACATTCGCCATAAAATGGGACCCGACGACAAACCTGCGCATGTCGCTCAATACCGGTACAAACGCCGAGATAGAAGAGCCGTTCCTTCCGGTAAACAAGGAGCGCTACCCCAACGAATATGCAATATGGAAAGATTCTGTAAAGCAAAGCATAAAGCACCTCGGACGACCGCTGTCATATCAGCAGAGTTTCAATGCATCATACAGTCTGCCACTCAACAAGCTCCCGATATTCGAATGGATATCCTCGGCCGATGTCAGCTACGCAGCAACATACAATTGGCAAAGAGGCAACAGCATTGGCGGTGTCAACTACGGCAACAACATAGCCAACAAGCGGAACATAACCCTAAAGACAACCTTCAACTTCGAGAAACTGTACAACATAATACCCTATCTCGAAGAGACAAACAAGCGCTTTGCCGGCAACAAGAGCAGCAAACGCTCCAATACACGCAAGACAAAAGTACAGAAACCAAAGCCGTTCACCAAAGAGGTGAAACTGCAGATGGACACAACCGTAACACTGTCGCACAACCTAAAGAACAAGAAGCTTGAAATTACTGCGCGCACAAAGAACGGCGAGAAGTACAGGCTCAAATACAAGGTCATAGACGAGAACAAGATACTCATAAAGAACAAGGACAGCATAAGCGTTAAGGTTACAGTCATAGCAAAGAACAGCAGCAGCGAACGCAGTGGCTTCGCCAAGGCGATGCAGTACCCCACCAGGGTACTCATGCTCGTGCGCAACCTGTCGGTAAACTACACCAACGCATATGCCATGAACCTGCCCGGTTTCCTCCCGAACGCAGGAGACATTTTCGGACAGAACAAAACCGATGGCATATATGCACCCGGACTTGATTTCGCATTCGGACTCACCGGAGACAGTTTCCTTGAGAAGGCACACAGACGCAACTGGTTGCTCAGGAACGACAGCATCGCGGCACAGGCCACCACAACAGCTGCCGAAGACCTGCAATTGAGAATGACACTTGAACCGTTCAGAGACTTCAAGATAGACCTCAATGCAAGCTGGACACGCAACAAGAGCAAGAGCATACAGTTCATGTATGATGGAATGCCGACAAACGAATCGGGTGGCTTCAGCATGACAACTATAACTATTGGGAACTCATTCGGTGGCGGAAATGCCGACAACGGCTATCAATCGGACGTATTCGACGATTTTACGGGCAAACTGGAGAAATACCGCGCAAAAAGGGAGAAGATGTACGAAGGAAGCAGGTATCCCGTATCGAGCAGCCTGGCAGGGGAGGTATATGACCCGGCCAACGGAGGAGTGGAGATGTACTCCGCCGATGTCATGATACCGGCATTCCTCGATGCCTACACAGGTGCCGGCAACAGCGATATTTTCCCAAGCATGTTGCGTATCCTTCCCAACTGGAAGATAAAGTATTCAGGACTGTCGAAACTCGAGTTCTTCAAAAAATACTTCAAGAGCGTCAACATAGAGCATGGCTACAAGAGTGTCTATTCTGTCGGTTCATACAGCACATATGCCACATATATGGAATACAGCAAAGGCATCGGATTCATAAACAGCACAACCACCGGTCTGCCGACACCCGGCTGCCGCTACAACATAGGTTCTGTATCAATAAACGAGAGTTTCTCGCCACTGATAGGACTCGATGTCACTACCAACAACAATCTCACCGTAGGCGGAAAGTTCATACAGACCAGAAGCCTCAATCTGAGCCTGACGGCAATACAGATGGTTGAGACATACAGCCAGGAGATTGCAATAAATCTCGGGTACAAGATACTCAACTTCAAGATGTTCAACGGTGGAAAGAAAGCAAGCAAAAGCAAGGAAAAGAAGAGTAGCGGCAACGACCTGAACATACGTGCAGACTTCTCATTCAAGAATACATCATCTATATGCCGCAGCATTGACAAAGGAACAACACAGGCCACAAGCGGAAACAAGTCGTTCAACTACTCGTTCACGGCCGACTACGCCTACAGCAAGCTGCTGACATTCAGTCTGTATTTTGACAGGCAAAAAACCATTCCGCTCATCTCTACAAACTCCTACCCCACCACAACGACCGATTTTGGAGTGAGCATGAAATTCTCGCTTACCAGATAATGAGCAACTTATAAATCAAAGAATGTGCCAATATGTACCACCGTCTCATCATCATAGCATTACTCATGTTCATGCCGCTTGCAGCAATAGCCGGTAACCGAATAACAGTATCAAAAAAGCACCTGCACTTATATGTGATAAACGAGAAGAACGATACAGTTTTCAGTTGCCCTGTTGCATGCGGAAAGAACTTCGGCAACAAAACAGCCATAGGTGACATGAAGACCCCCGAAGGCAAATTCAAAATAACAAAGATGTATGACGCGACATCGTGGAAACACGATTTCGGTGACGGGAAAAAGATGCGCACCGGAGCATACGGTCCACTCTTCTTCAGACTGGACGTTCCCGGCTTCAACGATATTGGGATACACGGAACAATATTCCCCGAGAGCATCGGCACGCGCAGCAGTGAAGGATGCGTTAGAATAAAGAATGAAGATATAAAGAGACTCTACCGATACTGTTTCATCGGGATGAGTGTGGAAATTGAGCCCGATGAGGTTGGGGCAGAATGATTGCCCTTGTTTCTTTTGGGACAAGCAACGCAGTTGCAGAGGGGTATCACACAGCTCTGTATTCCTGACAGAGCGTAGCGAAGGACGACAGAGCCGAGGGACAATTAATAATAATTGCCTGGATTTAGGAATTTCCACATACAAAAAAGTGGCAATGACCTACTCTCCCACAAACATTTACAGTACCATCGGCCCAAGCCGAATTAGGGGATTGAGCCATAATTTTGTCCCGGAATGGATAAAAAACGGGACAGGAGACTGATCCTATCCCACGAGGTACCTCAGTCGGGAATCGAACCCGAATCTAATCTTTAGGAGAGATTTATTCTATCCATTGAACTACTAAGGCAACAAAAAATGCTTTCCGCATTTCCGTTGCGAAGATAATCAAATTATTTGCAATAGTCAAATGCAGGATTACCAATTTGTTTATAAAAACACAAAAACTGTTATAATGTTTTAAAGTTAGGTAATATAATATCTTAATATTCTGCCAAATGACTATATTCGCAGAAAACACCATAAGTCAATAATCTATGAGAACATTTATAATATTCCTTTTACTCTTTTTTGTAGGAATTGCTGCAGCACAGGATTTCGGCGTGCTTTGCAACGAAGGTATAAGACATTTGAGAAAACAGCAGTTCGAAGAGGCTGCTGCATGCTTCGAAAAGGCATCGGTAAAAGCAACGAACAATAATGAAAAGGTATATGCCCATGCCAACCTTGCATATTCATACCGTATGTATGGCAACATTGAAAAAGCATTGCATAACTACAATGCCGCACTCGAAATAGAGAAAGAGGAGACAACGCTCCTGCAACAACGTGCCGAGATTCATCTGTTCCTTGAACATATCGAGGAGGCTCTCGCCGATTACAACACTGTGATTTCACATGAGCCGAACAATACAGGCGCACTGCTCTACCGTGCACACATACACACATACAACGGCGACTTCAGCAGCGCAAGAAAGGACTACCACACAGTGATGACACTCGAACCCGACAACGACAACGCCAGACTCGGATACGCCAGGCTATACCATAAGGAGAAACGATACAACGAATGCCTTATGCTGCTTGGTGGGCTCATTGAAGACAACCCCAACAAGGCTGAATACTATATTGTGCGCAGCGATGTTGAACGGGAACTCGGACATTTGGAACTTGCACTGATAGACGTGGAAAGAGCCATAGAGCTTGAGCCCGGAAATGCCAACCACTATATCCTACAATCTATACTGTTTGAAAAACTGGGCAAGAAAAGTGCTGCAGACAATAGCAGGAGAAAAGCCGAACTGCTGGGTGGGAATACTTTTACAAAATAGTACAAAGGCATTATCTTTTGACACATTTTAACAATTTTGGGCAAAAAAACAAAAAATTCATCGGGATAAATTGGCAAAAAGTTGTATTTTTGTGGTACACATTGAAAAAACATCACTATGAACGATAAAACATCCACTCCTTACAACATCAAGACTAAAAAGGAGAAGAATGCAACATACCGCTCTTTGATAAGAGCCGAATTGGCCGATGAATTGTACGACAAGATACTCCACCTCATTGTCATAGAAAAGAGATATCGCAACAAGGAGTTTTCCGCTACAGAACTTGCAAAGGTTCTCAACACAAATACAAGATACATCTCGGCAATAATCAATTCGCGATTCAACACAAATTTTTCGTGTCTTGTCAACGAATACCGCATAAAGGAGGCCTTGTACCGCATGACCGACAAGCGATGCAGCGAGATGACAATAGAAGATATTGGACTGTCGGTAGGCTTTGCCAACAGACAATCTTTCTATGCATCATTCTATCGTATAATGGGCGAGACTCCCAACAACTACAGAAAGAGACATAATGCAACAAGATAATCCAAACAACGGCAGCATCATTCAAGAGGAGATAAGGGCTATCAAAAAGAGCTTGAGACTATCCATGAATGGTGTTGTTTCCACTTTACAACGCCGGCAAGGGCTCGACTACAAGATAAATTTCGGCGTGGAGATTCCACGCCTTAAAGATATTGCAGCCGGACATGCGCCCGACAGGGAGCTTGCCAATACCTTGTGGCATGAGAATATAAGAGAATGCAGGATGCTTGCCATTTTCCTGATGCCCGAGGAAGAATATCCTGCTGTTGCAGAAAAATGGATTGCCGAGGCGCGTTTCACGGAAATAGCCGACCACCTGGCGATGAACATACTCTGCAAATTGCCCGATGCTGCAGCATCTGCCATGGAATGGGCCGGCAAAGAAGATACGATGTTCCGCTACTGCGGATACCTCACATTGTCACACCTGTTCAGGAAAGGAACAAGGCTATGTGCCAATGATGAGAGAAAGTTGTTCAACATCATATCACGTCTGTTCGACGAGAGCAACAGGGGAATCGAACACCGCTGCGCACAGAATGCACTTATCCACTATGTGGAGAGCGAATGCGAAAATGGCAGGGATTTCACAGATATCATCGACTGCGCCCCCGATTCACTCAGAGCTACCCTTAGGGAGTGTTTCATCCGAGCCTGAACCATAGACACATAAAACACAAAAAGGGTATACCGAACACTGTTTTGGAATATCCTGTAACCGTGTTTGCGTATTTTTATGGAATTTTAAACGAGAAACTGTATCTTATTATAAAAAAAGAGATAACTTTGTAGCAATAGCAAATGAAATGGACAATAACAGAATAGTTGAAACCGTAAAAGGCTTTTTCACCGATTATCTCAAGGAGAATAAATTCCGGTGTACTCCTGAAAGGTACGCAGTTCTGGATGCAGTCTATTCAATAAACGGATGTTTCGACATCGAAGAGTTGCTTGTACTGTTAGAGGAGAAGAAGAGGTTCAGGGTCAGCCGTGCAACGGTGTACAACACAATAACATTGCTGATAAACGCCAACCTTGTCATCCACCATCAGTTCGGAGGGCTCTCAAAATATGAAAAGTGCTTCGGCACAGGGAAAGTCCACACGATATGCACAAAGTGTGGAAAAGTAACAGATATAAACAATATCAGCCTGGCTGACACTATTAATGCAAGCATAAAACGATTTCATTCAACACACCATTCGCTCTATGTTTACGGATTCTGCAGCAAATGCCAGCAGGCACTCAAGAGACGTAAAGCGCGAATGGAAAAAAACAAATTAAAATGAAACAGAATATAGACGTATTGTTGGGCCTGCAATGGGGCGACGAAGGAAAAGGTAAAGTTGTAGACGTTCTGACACCGGGATACGATGTAGTAGCACGATTCCAGGGCGGTCCGAACGCAGGACACACATTGGAATTTGACGGAAAGAAATTCGTGTTGCGCTCTATTCCATCAGGCATATTCCAAGGAGGCAAAACAAACATAATAGGCAATGGAGTGGTTCTTGACCCGGCACTTTTCAAGAGCGAGGCTGTCGACCTGGTGAAAGCAGGATACGATCTCACAAAAAACCTCTTCATATCAAAGAAAGCACACCTTATCTTGCCCACTCACCGCGTACTCGACGCAGCCTATGAGGCTGCAAAGGGCGATGCAAAGGTCGGAACCACAGGAAAAGGCATCGGCCCTACATACACCGACAAGATAAGCCGCAACGGACTGCGTGTAGGAGACATCCTGGAGAATTTTGAGCAGAAGTACTCACAGGCAAAGGCACGTCATGAGCAGATTCTCAAGGAGATGAACTACAGCTACGACATCACCGAAATGGAGAGAGCATGGCTTGACGGCATAGAATATCTCAAGAATTTCAGACTCATCGACAGCGAACAGTTCATCAACGACCTCATGAACGAGGGCAAGAGCATTCTGTGCGAGGGCGCGCAAGGAAGCCTTCTCGACATTGATTTCGGAAGCTACCCCTTTGTAACCTCTTCAAATACCGTATGTGCCGGTGCATGCACAGGATTGGGTGTCGCTCCAAACAGAATTGGCAACGTATACGGCATCACAAAGGCCTATTGCACACGTGTAGGCTCAGGTCCGTTCCCCACAGAGCTTTTCGATGAGACTGGTGCTAAGATGCGCGAACTCGGTCATGAGTTCGGAGCAGTTACAGGACGCGAGCGTCGCTGCGGATGGATAGACCTGGTTGCACTCAAGTACACAATAATGATAAACGGTGTGACACACCTCATCCTTATGAAGAGCGACGTGCTCGACACATTCCCCGTAATTAAGGCATGTATCGCATACAAGAAAAACGGCGAGGTGCTGAGCCACATGCCATACGACATCGAGGGCGTTGAACCTGTATACACAGAAATCAAGGGATGGATGACCGACCTCACCAAGTTGAAGAACGAAGAAGAACTCCCCAAAGCATTCATGGAGTATATAAAATTCCTTGAGAAAGAGCTTGGTGTGCCTGTGAAATATCTGTCAATCGGCCCCGATCGTGACCAGACAATCACACGTGCTATCAAAAAAGGATGAGCCGGAGCAGAACATCCGGAGCCTCATCCACGTTTAATAATGATTAAAAGACAACTCTAAACACTTTTGAATGATTCTGATACCAGCATATACGACACACGTTGGCTACGACTATACCTATATGATTATTTTTATAGCCATTGCCATTGTCAGCTACATTGTACAAGCCAGCCTTAAAAGCAAGTTCGAGAAATTCTCCAGGATTTCGATTGGAATGACTGGACGCGACATTGCAATAAAGATGCTTCACGACAACGGAATATACGATGTAAAGGTAACGAGCACACCGGGCACGCTGACCGACCACTATAACCCCACAAACAAGACTGTCAACCTGAGCGAAGGGGTGTACAAATCGGCAAGTATCGCTGCAGCCGCTGTTGCCGCACACGAATGCGGACATGCCGTACAACATGCAAAGGCATATGCTCCGCTGAAGATGCGCTCGGCACTGGTGCCCATTGTATCTTTCTCATCGAGCGTAATCACATGGGTGCTGCTAATAGGCATACTCACCGTTCAAACCATGCCACAGCTCCTGTTGGCAGGCATTGTACTTTTTGCAACAACCACACTATTCAGTTTCATTACACTGCCCGTGGAGATTGACGCAAGCAGGAGAGCGCTCGCTTGGTTGCAACAGGCCGGAGTAACGGACAGCAGGAACCACGGCTATGCTGCAAGCGCATTACGTTCGGCAGCATACACATATGTTGTTGCCGCACTCTCATCATTGGCGACACTGCTCTATTATGTAATGATTTATATAAACAGACGCGACTAAAAAAAGAATCAATGGCTACAAAACCATCAATACCTAAAGGAACAAGAGACTTCTCGCCGTTAGAGATGTCAAGAAGAAACTATATTTTCGATACAATACGCGAAGCCTTTCACCTCTTCGGATTCCACCAGATAGAAACACCGGCCATGGAGAATCTATCGACACTCATGGGAAAATATGGCGAAGAGGGTGACAAACTACTTTTCAAGATACAGAATTCGGGCAACTACTTCAACTCGCTCACCGATGAGGAACTGTTGAGCAGGAATGCCGCAAAACTGGCATCAAAGTTCTGCGAGAAGGGATTGCGCTATGACCTCACAGTGCCATTTGCACGATATGTCGTGATGCATCGCGAAGAGCTCATTTTTCCTTTCAAGCGCTACCAGATACAACCCGTGTGGCGTGCCGACCGGCCGCAGAAAGGACGCTACCGCGAATTCTATCAGTGTGATGCCGACATCATCGGGAACAACTCGCTGATAAATGAAGTTGAGCTGATACAGCTTATCGACCATGTCTTTGCCAAACTTGGCATACGTGTAGCAATTAAACTCAACAACCGCAAGGTACTTGCCGGAATTGCAGAAGTGATAGGAGAGCCTGAAAAAATCATCGACATAACAATTGCAATAGACAAGATTGAGAAGATAGGTCTTGACGGCGTGGTTGCAGAACTCAAGGAAAAGGGTATAAGCGAAGAGTCGGTAACAAAGTTGCTCCCCATTCTTCAGGCACAAGGCAACAACAACGAGAAACTCGACATAATAGCAGAGACACTCAAAGACAATGCAACAGGCGAGAAAGGTGTCGAGGAACTACGTTTCATTCTTGATGCATTCAATACACTAAAACTCAACAGTGCACTCGATCTGGACCTCACACTTGCGCGCGGACTCAACTACTATACCGGTGCCATACTCGAGGTGAAGGCTTTGGATGTTGCCATAGGCAGCATTACCGGAGGAGGACGTTACGACAACCTTACTGGAGTCTTCGGCATGGAGGGGATATCGGGTGTCGGCATATCATTCGGTGCAGACAGGATTTACGATGTAATGAACCAACTTGACCTCTACCCCAAGGAGTCGATGCACGCGACAAAAGTAATGTTCGTCAATTTTGGAGAAAAAGAGGCTATGCATTCGTTGAATATAATCGGCGACCTTCGCAAAGCAGGTATATCGGCAGAACTATTCCCGAGCAGCGACAAGATGAAGAAGCAGATGAGCTATGCCAACAGCCATGGCATACCGTTTGTTGCAATCATTGGAGAACAGGAGATGGCCGACGGAACAATTACCATCAAGAACATGACAACAGGGGAACAGACAACAACCGACAGCAACTGCATAGCAGAAGCATTGGCATAACTATCCGCACCATATCAGGGCGACCCAAAAGAAAATGGGTCGCCCTGATTGTAACCGGTATGAATAAAAGATAAAATTCAAGACTTGCAAAACTCTTGAAAGCAGAGTTTACCGGGAATGAATCAGTGGTTTTATAGCAAGCGTAACGCAGGATTACACTTTTGGGTAATCTGCATAATAATTGTTCCCTTCATAAATCTCATTGCCTGGTCAAGACAGCAGACCTACCGTCAACCTTCCAACAGCCATCGACCTTTACAAGAAGCACCTTGAAACGCGTCATCTGCCCCAAGACTGTATATCCTCTCAACTCCACAAATGCAGAATCGCTATGCACACTCTGCGACAACACCCGATAGTCGGCTGTATAACCTTTTGTACGTTCGGCAAAATCCTCTGATTCCACAGCCATATCAAGATACTCATCAAAGACTTCACGCTCCACCGCATCGGCAAAATAGATATTATCCTTGACATATTGCACGTCACCCGAAGTCAATGAATTGAACAACTGCACGGCAACTTCTGCAGGTTCACGCTCCGGAGTACTGCTGCACGATACAAGCATGAAGAGCGTAACAAATATTGACGAAAAAAGAGTTCCTCTGTCCATATCAAAAGTCTTTTGCACAAAATTAGCAATAAAAAAGCAAAGAGCGCGAAGGAGATAACACAAATTAGGAACAATAGATTAAAATCTATGGATTTTATTTTGTTCCTCTCACACTTTGAACTAAATTTGTAAGGAATATCAGGTGAAGAACAGGTCCTTTGAAACAATCCCTAATATTTTTAAACACCTGATTCCAAGTTGCCTCACCGATTGTCGCCCGACAACTGCTACAGCTACAAGCCGCCCGACTCAACCTTGCTGGCAACATATTGCCTGCGTGAGAGCAATCCACAGACAAGAAGATAATTTACAATTACAATAAAAATATCAGAACTATGGATGTTATTAAGAATCTAATCGGGCGCGCACAGCAGAACAAGCAGCGCATCGTTCTGCCCGAAGGTACAGAAGAGCGTACATTGAAAGCTGCCGACAAAGCTATTGCAGACGGCATTGCTGAGTTGGTAATTCTCGGCAACAGAGAAGAAATACTCTCTCTTGCACAGAAGAACAGCCTTTCAAACATTGAGAAGGCGACAATCATTGACCCAGAGAACAACCCTGATGCAGAGAAATATGCAACACTCCTCTATGAGTTGCGCAAGGCAAAGGGTATGACAATGGAAGATGCACAGAAACTTGTATGCAACCCCCTCTACCTCGGATGCCTCATCATCAAGAACGGTGATGCCGACGGACAGGTTGCCGGTGCTCTGAACACTACAGGAAACGTATTGCGCCCGGCACTGCAGATTATCAAGACAACTCCGGGCATCACATGCGTAAGCGGTGCAATGATGCTCATCACCAATGCAAAGGAGTATGGCGAGGATGGCGTTCTCTTTGTTGCAGACGTTGCCGTTACTCCACAGCCCGATGCAAACCAGCTTTCACAGATTGCCGTGTGCACAGCACAGACAGCCAAGGCTATCGGCGGTTTCGAAGAGCCACGCGTTGCAATGCTCAGTTTCTCTACCAAAGGCTCTGCAAAACACGAAATGGTAGACAAGGTCACAGAGGCTACACGTCTTGCACATGAACTCGACCCCAACCTCGCACTCGACGGCGAACTGCAGGCCGATGCCGCACTTGTTCCGTTCGTCGGACAGAGCAAGGCTCCCGGTTCAACAGTCGCAGGCAAGGCAAACGTACTCGTATTCCCCGACCTCGGTGCAGGAAACATCGGTTACAAGCTCGTTCAGCGCCTTGGCCATGCCGAGGCTATCGGCCCCGTACTTCAAGGTATCGCACGTCCTGTAAACGACCTCTCCCGCGGTTGCTCCGTTGAGGATGTATACATGATGATTGCCATCACTGCAAACCAGGCTATCGCAGCAAAGAAGTAATCCACACACAACAACAATAAAACACTAATATAACAATGAAAATTCTTGTATTGAACTGCGGAAGTTCATCAATCAAGTATCAGTTGATTGACATCGAGTCAAAGAATGTACTTGCAAAGGGCGGTATCGAGAAAATCGGCCTTGAAGGTTCATTCCTGAAATTCAACCTGCCGAATGGCGAGAAGGAGACAATATTTACAGCAATCCCCGAACACACAATCGGTGTACGCCTCATATTCGACGTACTCACAAGCGAGAAGTATGGTGCTGTAAAATCTATCGACGAGATTGATGCTGTAGGTCACCGCATGGTACACGGTGGTGAGAAGTTCAGCCAGTCGACACTGCTCACCGACGAGGTTCTCGAAGTGTTCGAAGCATGCAACGAACTTGCTCCATTGCACAATCCTGCAAACCTCAAGGGTGTGAATGCCGTAAAGGAGGTTGCTCCGGAAATTCCACAGGTAGGCGTGTTCGACACAGCATTCCACCAGACAATGCCAGACTACGCATACATGTATGCACTACCCTATGAGCTTTACGAAAAGCATGGCGTACGCCGTTACGGTTTCCACGGGACATCACACCGTTACATCACAAAGCGTGCCCTTGAGATGCTCGGCATACCGGCAGAAGGCAGCAAAATCATCACTTGCCACATTGGCAACGGTGCATCTATCGCAGCAGTCAAGGATGGCAAGAGCGTTGATACCTCAATGGGTATGACTCCGCTTGCCGGCCTCATGATGGGTACAAGAAGCGGAGATGTTGACCCCGGCGTGTTCCCATACATAATGGACAAGACCGGTCTCGACCTGCAGGGTGTAATTGACATGCTCAACAAGAAATCGGGTGTTGTAGGCATCACAGGCATATCTTCCGACATGCGCGAGGTAAAAGCTGCTGCCAACGAAGGCAACAAGCGCGCACAACTTTCAAACACAATGAACTTCTACCGCATAAAGAAGTATATCGGCGCATACGCTGCCGCTATGGGCGGTGTCGATGTTATCATCTTTGCCGGCGGTGTGGGCGAGAATCAAGCCGACTGTCGCGAAGCTGCACTTGAGGGTCTCGAATTCCTCGGTGTTGAGCTTGACAAAGAGGTTAACGCAAAGACACGTGGAGAAGAGGCGGTTCTCTCTACTCCGAATTCACGCGTGAAGGTTCTTCTTATACCAACAGACGAGGAACTTATGATTGCAACTGACACATACGACATTATCAAGGGTATGAAGTAACACCACGGTTGTTATATACAAAAAAATCTCAGGAGCACACTCCTGAGATTTTTTTGTATCATACGCCGATGTCATTCCGACAATGCCGAGACTGCTTCGGAACGTTTCTGGCTCTTCTTGAGAAAATCAAATGCACGTTGTGCCTCATCACGCATCGCAGTTGTCTCCTCAATAGCCTTGAGCACAACCGACAGTTCAAGAATCTGTGTTATTGCCACAGCGTCCTCGTAGCGCAATGTATATTCATACTTCCCATATTCGCCTGTAAGCTCAACCTTGAACGGGCCACCCGAAGAGGAGACAAAATCCATCAATCCTGCATCGCTCCCATACTTGAAATCCCTGCGCTCGTTGTAGACACCTGACTCCTTGTAGGAACGTGACAGGAACGGCTTGTCACACTCCACGAAACTATCTTCGGCAGAAATACGCACCTGATAATGCGCTATACGCTTGCCGCGATAGAAAGAAGTGAGATATGTATCGCCGTTCTCCTTTACATATGCACGCAGGAAATTGTTGAACGGATTCAGTTTTATCGATTGCGAAGGAACCGTATAGTATCCCATGTCCTGATAGTGCGAATCCTTGTTGAAATCAAACTCCTTCAGCAGAGAATCCTTCTGCATCAGGAGAGATGCCAACGAGGAGTTGTGGAACCTCACATCGCGCTCCTTCTCGACAAGCATGACAGAACGGCGCAGAAGTTCCGCTTCACGACGTGTCTTGTAGGCTTTCGGATACGCAACGGAAATGCTGTCTATAAGCATTTTTGCGGAATTGTAGTTCCCGGCATCACTTGCCTGCCTTGCCTCTTCGAGCAGAAGCATAGCACGCCCTTCAATGGATTCTTCACATGAAAAAAGAAAAACAGCCGCACAGAATGACAGCAATACAGAAAACCTATTTCCCATAATAAAATTTTTACAGCAAAAATAATATAAATATCAATGGGAGCATAATCATTAGACAGAATTTTAACATCGGACATTTTATCAATACAGCGAAATTGAGTACCTTTACACACAGAACATTTTAAAGCAAATAACCGACTAATGTATAAGCCGACCAAAGAAGAACTGTGCAACTTGCTTGACACCCCTATCTTCCGCAAGATTTCGGAAACAGCAGACAGCCTTGGCATGGAATGCTATGTTGTAGGCGGCTATGTCCGCGACATATTCCTTGAACGCCCATCGACCGACATCGATGTCGTTGTTGTGGGAAAGGGCATAACCATGGCACGGGCATTCAGTAGGAATTTAGGAAAGGGTGCACATCTGTCGGTCTTTGCGAATTATGGTACTGCGCAGGTTAAATACGGCAAGCATGAAATTGAGTTTGTGGGAGCACGAAAGGAGAGCTATAGCCGTGAATCACGCAACCCCATAGTTGAGGACGGCACACTGGAAGACGACCAGAACCGCCGTGATTTTACCATAAATGCAATGGCTATCTGTCTCAATGCCGACCGCTTCGGAGAACTTGTCGACCCTTTCGACGGCATGCTCGACCTTGAAGACAGAATAATAAGCACACCACTCGAACCGGGAATTACATTCAGCGACGACCCGTTGCGCATGCTCCGTTGCATAAGATTTGCTACACAGTTGAATTTCCATATAGAAGAAGAGACATTTGAAGCACTCTGCGAGAACAAGGAGAGAATAAGGATAATTTCGAGAGAGAGAATCAACGAAGAACTCAACAAGATAATCATGTCTCCGATTCCGTCAAAGGGATTCATAGAACTCGACCGCTGCGGACTGCTCGAAATAATATTCCCACAACTCACAGACATGCAGGGAGTTGAAAGCAGGAACGGCAATAGCCACAAGGAGATGTTCTACCACACGCTTGAGGTCCTTGACAATATCGCCAAGAAGACCGACAACCTATGGCTACGCTGGGCAGCACTACTGCACGACATCGGCAAGCCAAAGACCAAACGTTGGGACCCCTTCATGAAATGGACATTTCACAACCACAATATTGTCGGCGAGAAGATGACATTGAAACTGTTCCGCGACTACAAGATGCCGCAGAACGAAAAGATGAAATATGTGGCAAAACTCGTTTCGCTGCACATGCGTCCGATAGCCATTGCCGATGATGAGGTCACAGACTCCGCAGTACGCCGTCTGCTTTTCGATGCAGGTGACGACATTGACGACCTGATGACACTCTGCGAGGCCGACATCACATCAAAGAATGAAGTGCGCAAAAAGCAGTTCCTCAACAATTTCCAGACTGTGCGCCAGAAACTCAGGTACATAGAGGAAAAGGACCGCATACGTAACTTCCAGCCACCTGTTGACGGAGAGGAGATAATGAAGATGTTCGGACTTGCCCCATGCGCAGAGGTCGGTCGGTTGAAGAGCGCAGTAAAAGACGCAATCCTCGACGGAGTAATTCCCAACGAACACGACGCAGCAAAGGAATACATCGTAGAGTGCGCAGCAAAAATGGGATTGAGCATAATTCAATAAACCGAGTTTTATAGAAACAGACAATCTTTATATAACAACAAATAGCTATCGTTATCACAACAATAGCACCAATTCATGATTGCATCAACAGCCCCCGGCAACTAACTTAGCAAAAAAAATGATGAAGAAAATATTGTTCATTATTGCCATTACAGCAACAACAGTATCAGCTCAGGAGATATCATATGAAAAGTACATGCAACAGGTAATGGAGAGCAATCTGGCGCTCGCCGCCAAGAGGCTCGACATAGATATTGCCGATGCCCAGTTGAAATCATCCAAAGTATTCAATGACCCCACATTAGGTGTCACATACAGCAACAATGAGGACTGGGACAAAGGGCTTGGACAAAGCATAGAGATAGAATTGGGTCGCACCTTTACATTTGGAGTGCGCAAGAACCGTATAAGGATGGCAGACAGCGAGCGTAGACTTTCCGTCGCCGTGTTCGAAGAATATATGCGTAACTTCCGTGCCGATGCAACAATAGCCTATCTCAAGCACCTAAAGGCAAAGATGCTTCTTGATGAGGCTCAAGAGATTCTGGACGACCTCGCAGGGATTGCCGACAATGACAGCCTGCGGTTCAAACGTGGCGAAATCGCCGAGAGCGGATGGCTTGAGAGCCGTATGGCAATGGGTATAGCACGCAACGCAATGCTTGAAGCGGAAGCGGAATGCAACAACACAGCAATCAGAATGGGCTACTACATGGGCAACCTCGACGGTTCTGAATCACTACGTGGAAACGGCAGTTTGGAAATCGACAAGCAGGCCGAGCCTATTGAAAAGTATATCGGAAGCGCACTCGAGCACCGTGCAGACATAGTTGTTGCATTGAGTCGTGCCGATGTCGCTGAAGCCATACAGAGATACAACAAGGCACTGCGCCGTCCCGAACTGAACGCAGTTGCCGGTGCCACATACAACATGGCAAACCCCGATTTTACAACACTCAAGGCCGGCATAGCCATTCCGCTGAAATTCTCAAACCTGAACAAAGGCGCGCGCATTGCCGATGAGATACTCACACGGCAGGCAAACATTGATGTAGAAGAGGCACAAATGGTTGTAAGGGCAGATGTAATGCAAGCATACAACAATTTCCGCTATGCTGTGAAACAGACCGAAACATTCTCTGATAAGATGCTCGGTGATATGAGGACTGTTGTAGAGAGCAAGAGAAAGGCTTACGAACTCGGAGAGATTCCTTTTATAGACTTCCTCGTTGTAGAACGTGATGAGAGCGAAATGCGCCGGCAATACATAGAAGCCCTGTTCGGAAAAGCTGCAGCATGGGTCGAACTGCAACGGGCAACCGGTTTCAGCCTCGAGTTCGGCACTGCCACAGAAACAGAGCAATAGGACTCAAGGGAACCATTCTTGACTTTCGTTACAGACAATCGATTACATCGGGATTTAAAAACGGGAACGGCATGTCAGATATTCTTGCTTTCCCCCTCGACATAATGGCGACGCTCGATGACATTCCCATCGAAGACCACATAGGCGAATGTGCCAATCCAGTCACCAAGGAAAATGCAGCGTGAGGTATCACCAAGGGGAATATCTTCATCGACATGGCGGTGTCCGAATATAAAGCAGTCGACATCGGGATGCTTTTGCAGATATTTCCTTGCAAACAGAGTGCAATCCTCCTTGTCTATGCCCATGAAAGGCGTGTCGCCATTAACCTTATGCTTGAGCATGCTATGTCGTGCCCAGCTATACCCCATCCACACACTCCACCGCGGATGAATCATTGAGAACATCCATTGTAGAAAACGGTTGTGGAATACCGAGCGAAGAAAGCGGAAACTTTTTTCGGTAGAGAACTCATCGCCGTGCGCAAGAAAAAACTCCTTGCCATAGATTTCGACCAGACATGGCTCGCGATGTACAATCATGCCACACTCTTTTTCAAAATAGTCAAGACACCACATATCGTGGTTACCTGTAAAGAAGTGCATCTCCACCCCCCTGTCGGCAAGTTCACAGACCTTGCCCAGAAATCGGGTGAAACCTTTCGGCACAACATATTTGAATTCGTACCAGAAGTCGAACATATCCCCGAGCATATAGACGGCAGCAGCCTCATCCTTTATCTTGTCAAGAAATGAAACAAGGCGGCGTTCATGGGTGCGACTGTGCTCTATGGCCCAAGAGCCAAGATGGGCATCTGAAAGGAAATATATCTTCTTCATGGCAGTTGGTTTTGCAAATATCATAGAAGACCAAGTTCGAGCTTTGCCTCTTCGGTCATAAGTTCCTGACTCCATTCCGGTTCAAAGACAAGATTAAGGTTCACAGCCTTAATGCCTTCTACCGATTCAACTTTCATGCGGACATCCTCCATCATGAAATCGGCGGCAGGACAATTAGGAGCAGTCAGAGTCATATCTATATCAACAGAATTGTCCTCATTCAACTCTATGCGGTATATAAGCCCGAGGTCATATATGTTGACCGGAATCTCGGGGTCGTACACTGTCTTTATCATCTCGACAATCTTCTCTTCAAGTTCAATCTTATCCATATCTTCTTTCCGCACTACATGCGGCCCTCATCGTTATAGCTGTAATAATCGGTATCTGTAATTATTATGTGGTCGAGCATGCGAATGTTCATAACCTTGCAGGCTGCTACAAGATTTGCTGTAAGAGTATCATCCTCACGACTCGGCTTTGTGCTGCCCGAAGGGTGATTATGGCATACAGCAATTGCCGTTGCACGCTTCAAAAGAGCTTCACGTATTATCAAGCGCACATCCACGACTGTAGCTGTAAGCCCGCCACTGCCAATCATAACATCATCTATCACTCTGTTCATATTGTTGAGCAGCAGCACATAACAGCACTCGACCGGAGAATCGCACAACAAAGGATGAAAATAATCGAATAGCGCCTTTGAGGAGAGAATGCGCGCTTTATCCGGACGATCGTTTATTGAACGCCTTTTCCAAAGCTCGCAAACTGCCTGGATTGCAATGGCTTTGGCAGGACCAATGCCCTTGAACTGACACAAGTCATCGAGAGTGAGACGTGCAAGTTCGGCAATGCTGTCGCCACAGGATGCAAGCACCTTTTTCATAAGCCCCACGGCACTCTCTTCATCGTTTCCACTGCCTATGAGTATAGCCAACAACTCGGCCTTGCTCAGTGTCGAGATACCATGCATCATCGCCTTCTCGCGCGGACGTTCATCAAGAGGCCACTCCTTTATGCTGGGTTTCTTTTCGGACATTATCCTCTATTGTACAGTTTTGTAAGATTCTCTTTTGTCTCAAGCGGCTGTTTGAGTATCATCTTGAACCACAAGGCCTTGAGAAATCCCATTCCGTAGCCTGTTATCTGCACGGCTGCAGCCATTACCGAAAGTAGCGCCACTTTCAGGCTTTTGTTCTTTACAAGCGAATCGCAGAAGATAAGCGATACATACAACAATGGCAAGAGAAGCAGCCATGGACAGAAGAATGATGCCACAAGCAAAGCAACACCGGCAATGAGCAAAAGTGCCGGAGCAGCATGCACAGCCTTGAGCGAGCCGGGATGTATGAGCTGCAACCATATACGTGCCTGACCGAAATTGTTCACCTGCTTGTAGAACCTGCTCAGGTTGACACGACGCTTATGATATACAAAAACCTCGCGTATAAGGCGAATCTTGAAGCCGGCATTGCGGATGCGGATGCTCAAGTCAATATCCTCACCCATCATATCCTTGAAATCCCCGACCTTTTCGTACACAGCCTTTGAAAGACCCATATTGAAAGTGCGCGGACAGAACTTCTCCATCACCGCCTTGCCGCCACGTATTCCGCCTGTTGTCCAGAATGATGTCATTGCATGACTCACAGCCTTCTGCATGTCCGAGAAGGATGCATCGGCAGCATCAGGACCTCCGAAACAGTCACAATATTCACACGACATCGCCTCTTCGAGTTTCTCGAAGTAGAAAGGCGGAAGAATGACATCGGAATCAAAGAAAAGCAGATAATCTCCATTTGCACGTGCCATGCCATAGTTACGCGTGTCGCTACGACCGGAATTATTCTTGTAAAAATAGCGGATAGCAAAAAAAGAACGATAGTGATCGAGCAAATGATCACACCGTTCTTTAGAGCCGTCCTCTATAATCACCAACTCAAATGGTTTAACCGTCTGAGCCGACAGACTTTCAAGAAGTTCCTTTATCTCGTCGGGTCTGTTGTAAACAGGGACTATTATAGAGTAAAACAAATCTTATGTTCTTTTTCGTCTTTCAAATTTGGACTCATTCATAATTATGCCTTGACGCGACCCACGTATGAACCGTCACGGGTATCAACCTCGACAAGCTCGCCCTCGTTTATGAACAGAGGCACACGGATTTCGGCACCGGTCTCCAATGTTGCAGGCTTTGTAGCGTTTGTAGCAGTATCGCCTTTGAGTCCGGGTTCTGTATATGTAATCGCCAGAACAACCTTTACAGGCATATCTGCAAAGAGGATTGTCTCTGTTGAAGCATCGGTTACAACCTCGAGTGTCATGCCCTCCTTCATATATGCGACACCGTTGATTTGCTCACCTGAGATATTTACTTGCTCATAAGTCTCCTGATTCATGAAAACATAGTCGGAACCCTCTTGATACAGATACTGATAAGGACGACGCTCAACACGAACATCCTCAAGTTTCTCACCGATATTGAAACGGCGCTCCAACACGTAACCGTCTACAACATCCTTGAGCTTTGTACGCATAAAGGTGTTTCCTTTACCCGGCTTTACATGCAGGAAATCTATACAAAAATACAACTTGCCATCCATGCGGATAGCGGTACCGATTTTAATGTCTTGTGCATTAATCATAACTATTCTGTTTTTATTAAATATTGTTCACTGACAACCGGCACAGCAACAACTGCACCGAAACGGATGCAAATGTAATATATTTTAAAGATATATGCAATCATTATACTGCAATAATTGCCTCTCGCAAGTTCAATCAGCAAACAAAAAAACTAAATTTTACAAATAATTAAACTTTTTGTTTTTTGCTCACTCTATAAATATATGTCTTTGAGGTAAAGCTCGAAGATTCACTGCACTCGCTGTGAAAAATATTGAAGTAAACTTCATATTTATGCCTTCAGCGAAGTTTAGCTGTGCCCGTTGCGTGTAAAAATAAATTTTTACCCACTCGCTTGCACAACTTTCGCTCGTTTGTTACTATCTTTGCATAGATTAAGTCACAATAAAGAAAACGAAGCACGACAGAAGATGATGAAGAAGTATAGATGGCTATTTGTTGCCGCCTTGGTAATAGCAACAGGAATCTTTGGTTACTACCAGCTCACACCACGAGAAAACGAAGAGTTATCACAAGCCGATGCCATGCCGAAGAGTTCCGGCAGCAAAGTTCTGGACGTATATGCCAAGATTCTGAAGCCACACACTCTGACAGATGAGATTCTTGCTGTAGGGCGGCTTGTACCCGACGAGGAGGTACAATTGTCTTTCGAGTCATCGGGCAAGATTACAGATATACATTTCAATGAGGGAAGTTTTGTAAAGAAAGGGAAACTCCTTGCAAAAGTGAACGACACCCACCTTCAGGCGCAGCTCAAACGCCTCGAAGCACAGTTGCCCCTTGCCAAGGAACGCGTATACCGCCAGAGCGCACTGCTGCAGCGCGATGCTGTCAGCAAAGAGGCACTCGAAATCGTAAAGACGGAGCTTGCGACTCTCGAAGCCGACATCGAGAAGGTGAAGGCAGAGATAAGCATGACAGAACTCCGTGCACCATTTGATGGCATAATAGGTTTAAGACAGGTGAGTGTAGGTGCATTCGCCTCACCGTCGACAGTGATTGCAAAGCTCACGTCACTCTCCCCCATAAAGATTGAGTTCTCGGTAGCGGAACGGTATGCAGGCGATGTGAGTAAAGGAACAAGCCTAACATTCAAGATTAACGGCAAGATAGATGCCTTCGCGGCGAAAGTCTATGCCACAGAATCCAGTCTTGATGCAGAGACACACAACCTTACGGTACGTGCCCTCTACCCCAACAGCAACAACGAGCTTATCCCGGGTCTCTACACCGACATACGCCTCAAACAAAAAGAGATTGAGAATGCAATAGCCGTACCTTCGGAAGCTATAGTCCCCGAAATGGGTAAGAACAAAGTCTTTGTGTACCGTAGCGGCAAAGCAGAACCGGTAGAAGTAATCACCGGACTACGTACCGAATCAGAGGTACAGATACTCAAGGGACTTTCCATCGGTGATACCATACTTACATCGGGAACCTTGCAGTTGCGCAAAGGTTCGGCCGTGAGAATAGCAATATCGGATTAATACTGCAAATTGAGGAAGATATGAACATATCGGAACTAAGTATCCGCAGACCAGTATTGGCTACGGTGCTGACAATAATTATATTGCTATTCGGATTCATCGGATACTACACTTTGGGAGTACGCGAATACCCTTCGGTCGACAATCCCATTATTTCGGTCACATGCAGCTATGCAGGTGCCAATGCCGATGTTATCGAGAATCAGATAACAGAGCCTTTGGAGCAGAATATCAACGGAATACCCGGAATACGTTCACTCTCAAGCGTAAGCCAGCAAGGCTCATGCCGTATAACAGTGGAATTTGAGCTGTCGGTCGACCTTGAAACAGCAGCGAACGATGTACGCGACAAGGTTTCGCGTGCACAGCGGTATCTCCCGCGCGACTGCGACCCGCCTACAGTTTCCAAAGCGGATGCAGATGCCATGCCGATACTTATGGTAGCTATCCAGAGCGACAAACGTTCTCTGCTCGAGCTGAGCGAAATTGCTGACCTTACGGTAAAAGAACAGTTGCAGACAATTCCCGATGTAAGCGGTGTGCAGATATGGGGAGAAAAACGCTATTCGATGCGAATATGGCTCGACCCTGTAAAACTTGCCGCATACGGTCTCACTCCTGTCGATGTAAAGAATGCCATTACTGCCGGAAATGTGGAATTGCCTTCGGGAAGCATTGAGGGCAACACTGTCGAACTCACTCTGCGCACAATGGGGCAGATGCATACAGCACAGGAGTTCAACAATATCATACTTAAAGAGAGTAACGGCAATGTTGTACGAATAAGCGACATCGGACGTGCAGAATTAGGCCCGTCCGACATAAAGAGCTACATGAAAATGAACGGCGTGCCCATGGTCGGTGTCGTTGTGATACCGCAACCGGGTGCCAACCATATTGAAATTGCCGATGCGGTATATGAACGTATGGATATCATGAAGAAGGACTTACCCGATGATATCGAGTACTCTTACGGTTTTGACAACACCAAGTTCATACGTGCATCGATAGACGAGGTAAAGAGCACCGTTTATGAGGCGTTCATACTTGTCATCATCATCATTTTCCTGTTCTTGAGGGACTGGCGCGTAACCCTTATCCCCTGCATTGTAATTCCGGTATCTCTCATAGGTGCATTCTTCATCATGTACATTGCCGGTTTCTCCATAAACGTGCTGACAATGCTCGCTGTAGTACTGTCGGTCGGTCTTGTGGTGGATGATGCCATTGTCATGACAGAGAACATATATATCCGCATCGAACGCGGAATGCGGCCGTTCGCGGCCGGTATAGAGGGAGCCAAAGAGATTTTCTTTGCCGTCATATCGACAACCGTAACGCTTGTAGCAGTGTTCCTGCCTATCGTGTTCATGGAAGGCACCAGCGGCCGTCTGTTCCGTGAATTCAGTTTCGTGGTTGCCGGTTCTGTAATAATCTCCTCTTTTGCAGCCTTGACATTCACCCCGATGCTTGCCACAAAGATTCTGAAGAGACGCAAAGAACAGAAATGGTTCTACAGAAAAACCGAGCCATTCTTTGTCGGGCTGAATAATCTGTATGAAAAGTCTATTGACAAATTTCTAAAAAAGCGTTGGATTGCTCTGCCTGTGACAGCAATAATGTTCGTGCTCATAGGATACCTGTGGAACGAGATTCCATCAGAAATGGCCCCCATGGAGGACCGTTCCCAGATAACCATAAACACTCGAGGAGCCGAGGGTGCCAGTTATGAATTCATGCGTGACTACACCGAGGATATAAACACGCTCGTCGACTCCATTATCCCTGATGCTGCATCGGTTACTGCACGTGTATCCAGCGGAAGCGGAAACATAAGAATAACGCTCAAGGATTTGCGCGAACGCGACTACACCCAAATGGAAGTGGCTGAAAAACTCACAAAAGCAGTAAGCACCAAAACAAAGGCACGTGCATTCGTGCAGCAGCAGTCATCGTTCGGAGGCCGGCGCGGAAGCATGCCGGTACAATATGTGATACAGGCAACCGACCTTGAGAAACTGCAAAAAGTACTTCCTGAATTCCTGCAGAGAGTACACGAAAACCCGACATTCAAGATGGCCGATGCCGACCTGAAGTTCAGCAGCCCCGAAGTACGCGTGAACATAAACCGTGACAAGGCCGGCACAATGGGAACAAGCGTGCGAGGAGTTGCCGAAACGCTGCAATACGGACTGAGCGGACAGCGTATGGGGTACTTCTACATGAACGGCAAACAGTATGAAATCATAGGACAGATAGACCGACAGCAGCGTAACACCCCTTCAAGCGTAAAATCCATATATATACGCAGCGACAAGGGAGAAATGATACAGCTCGACAACATTGTAGAATTCGTGGAATCTGTAGCGCCCCCCAAACTTTACCACTACAACAGGTTCCTGTCGGCAACCATTTCTGCCGGACTTGCACAGGGCAAGACAATTGGAGACGGACTTGAAGTAATGGACAAAATTGCCGAAGAGGTACTCGATGACACGTTCCGTACAGCACTTGCCGGAGATTCCAAGGAGTTCCGCGAGAGCTCTTCGAGCCTCATGTTCGCATTCATTCTTGCACTGGTCCTCATATACCTTATACTCGCGGCACAGTTCGAGAGTTTCAAGGACCCGATTATAATAATGCTCACAGTTCCCCTTGCCATTGCAGGAGCGCTGATATTCATGTATGCCGCTGACATAACAATGAATCTGTTCAGTCAAATCGGCATTATCATGCTAATCGGCCTCGTTGCAAAGAACGGTATCCTTATTGTGGAATTTGCAAATCAGAAACAAGAAAACGGCGAGAGCAAGATGGAAGCCATAAAGAGTGCTTCGCTGCAACGCCTACGCCCAATCCTTATGACGAGCGTATCCACAATTCTTGGACTCCTGCCATTGACTTTTGCAAACGGAGAGGGTGCGAACCAGAGAATAGCCATGGGTACAGCCGTTGTCGGAGGCATGATTGTATCAACATTCCTTACCATGTTCATTGTACCCGCCATCTACAGTTATATTTCAACAGAGCGCAAAAAGGAAATTGAAGAATGAAACGATTGATATTCACAATACAGGCAATCATTTTGTGCCTTACCGCAGCTGATGGACAAAACCTCACACTGAAGAAATGTCTCGAAATAGGCCTTGAGAACAATTACTCACTGCGCATTGCACGTAACGAGGAACAGATAGCACGTAACAACACGACACTTGCCAACGCCGGCTACCTTCCCACGATAGATATCAATGCGAACTATAACGCGTCACTCAACAGCAGTGATGCCGAAGTGCGCTCCACAGGCGAGACACAAGAGGTGAGGAACTCACTCGACCAGACACTGAATGCCGGTATCGGGCTGAGCTGGACCATCTTCGACGGATTCAAGATAAGCACGACATACAAGCAACTGAAAGAACTCGAGAAGATAGGAGAGACAGGCACACGCATAGAGGTAGAGGACTTTATAGCCAACCTGGCATCGGAATACTACAATTTCCTGCAGCAGAGACTTCGTCTTGAAAACTATTATTATGCCGTCACCTTGTCAAAGGAGAGACTGCGCATAGTTGAAGAACGATACAACATCGGAAACTTCTCACGACTCGATTACCAACAGGCAAAAGTCGATTTCAACGCAGACAGCGCACAATACATGAAGCAACAGGAGAATGTGGTGACATCACGCATATCACTGAATGAGATGATGGCGATAGAACAGGTATACACTCCTATCACTACCGATGAAAAAGAGATAGATATCATGTCATCGCTCGACTTCACAGAATTATGGAACGGCATGCTGTCGAGCAATGCCTCTCTCCTGCTGTCGGAGCAGAACAGCAGGATGGCACAGCTCGACTACAAAAAAGCCATATCACGCAACTACCCTTATATAAAGTTGAATGCCGGATATGACTACACATACAACAAGTATGACGTGAACAGCTACACCAACCGCAGCAACTGGGGAGGAAATGCAGGAATAACCATCGGATACAATCTGTGGGACGGTAACCGCCGACGCGAAAGACGCAATGCAAAAATTGAAATTGAGAATTCAAAACTGCAACGTGACCTGCTCGAACTGTCACTTAAAGCCGACCTCGGCAACCTGTGGCAAGCATACCAGAATAACCTGCAGCTGCTCGACCTTGAGAAGCAGAATGTAGTTACAGCAAGAGAGAATCACGACATAGCCAAAGAGCGCTATATGCTTGGCGATCTTTCCGGTATTGAGATGAGAGAGGCCCAAAAGAGTCTTCTCGATGCAGAAGAGCGCCTTCTGTCGGTTGAATACAACACAAAAATCTGTGAAATATCGCTAATGCTGATAAGCGGAAGAATTTCGGTATATCTCGAATAGTACCAATACAGGAACTGTTATCCATCGGGATTAATACAACAACTTTGAATATCTTTGCACTCCTTAAAAACGATTTGAGAATTTTATGAAAAGAACACTACTATCATTGCTTCTGTTTTTACCGTTTGCACTTTCAGCACAATCAAGCAGCAACGTCTGCGGAACTGTAATAGATGACAATGACAAATCGCCGCTATTCTTTGTTACAGTAGCGCTTATACCCGAAGGGAGCACGACACCTGTAGCAGGAGGCAGCACAGACGAGAACGGGAAATTCATCATCAACGACATAAAAAGCGGACGCTATACAGTCCAATTCTCATTCGTCGGCTACAAGACAGAAAGCCGCAAGATAAACATCACCGGTGGCAAGAACAACATTGGCACAGTTGTTCTGAAGAATGACAAAAGACTTCTCAAGGAGGTTGTTGTAACAGAACAACGTTCCCAAATGAGTTTCGAGATAGACAAACGGGTCTTTACTGTAGACCAGAACATTGCCTCTACCGGCGGTTCTGTGAGCGACGTGCTTGTCGACATCCCCTCTGTTGAGGTCGACAATGAAGGTGTCGTATCACTACGCGGAAGCGAAAGTGTGACAATATGGATAAACGGCAAGTCGAGCGGACTGACTTCGGACAACCAGGGCGATATCCTCAAGCAAATGCCTGCCGGATCAATAGAGAAGATAGAAGTGATAACCAACCCCTCTGCAAAACACTCACCCGAAGGAACTGCCGGAATCATCAACATAATCCTCAAGCGCGACCGCAAGGCCGGTTACTATGGAAGCCTGCAGGCCGGAGCCGATTCCAAAGGAGGATACAATGCAAGTGCCAACATCAACTACAGCAGTGGTAAGTTCGATGCATACGGCGGTCTCAACTACCGCAACATGGAGTTCGAGAACGAAGGTACGACAAACACCGTATACTACGGAACTCCATATAATTCATATCAGAGACAGCACAGCAGTGGCAAGCACAACCCCAACAACGTATTCGGACGTGCAGGATTCACATGGCGCTTTACACAGAAAGACGAGTTGTATGCCAACATTATGGGCATGTATGGTAACGGCAAACACAACAACAGGATTGTTGCAGAGAACGGAGCAATGAAAAACAACACTTCGTACGGAGAACCGCAAGGACGCACCACACGAAAGACATCACAAGAGGGAAGCCCGCAAATGTACAATGTAGAATTAGGCTATACACACCGTTGGAGCGACACCCACTTCATCGACCTGTCGGTAAGCCACCATGAGTGGAAGCAGAAACGTGATGCCACATATATACAAGAGAGCGAGAGGTTCGGTGCAACACCTTCAACGCAGAGCAGCTACCAATTCCAGGACGGTGAGAACAAGAGTGGGAATACAGAAATAAAGCTCGACTACGAATACAAGATAAACAACAACAGCCGTGTCGAAGCCGGATACAAGGGAGACTTCTCCGACGACAAAAGCCCTGTAATCACATACACCGACGAGGCACATACAAACATAGACCAAGGACTTTACAACAAGTTCCGCTACAAACAGGACACCCATGCACTCTATGCGACATACTCAGGGCGCATAGGCAAGATTGGGTTTCAAGTAGGTCTTCGTGGCGAATACTGGAATGTCAGGACACGTTCCTATGGTTGGAACGAAGAGCAGTCGGGACAGATTCCCGGCTACCGGAGCAACGACTTTTTCAAGCTGTTCCCAAGCGCATTCCTAAGCTATGAGATAAGCGACGGACAGGAAATTCAGATAAACTACACCCGTCGTCTGCGTCGTCCATGGGGCGGACAGCTCAACAGTTTCCAGAACATCAGCGACTCTACAAACATTTCATTCGGTAACCCGGAACTTACTCCGGAGTATTCTAACGCATACGAACTGAACTACATCAAGAACTGGAAGAACCATACACTATCACTGTCGGGATACTACCGCACCACCGAGGATGTTATCGAGCGTATCAGCTACAGCATGGGCAGAGTCATCTACACCACCCATGAGAATGTAGCCAGCACACAATCGGCCGGTTTGGAGATAGTAGCAAAGAACAGACTGTTCAGAATTCTCGACCTCACAACAACGGTGAACCTCTTCTACTATAAACTCGACGATTTCGAGTATATAATCAACGGACAGAAGATTACCGGCGAAACCGACGAGAATTTTTCATGGAATGCGCGAATGACAGCCAGTGTCATAATGCCATGGAGCATTACCATGCAGCTTACCGGGCGATACAATGCCAAACGCATTGTTGCCCAAGGACACCGCGAGCCCAACTATGCACTCGACCTCGGACTGCGTAAGATGTTCAACAAGAACTGGAGCATAAGCGTGAATGCGCGTGACATACTCGATTCGCGTGGATGGCACAACATTACAAAAAATGATTTCTTCTACCGCGATTCAGAGAGTTCACGTGGTGGTCGCACATTCGGCTTCACACTCACATACAGTTTCGGAAACATGAAGGCGAAGATGCCCAAGCGCAAACAGCAGCAAGTTCCAACCGGCGGATACGACGACATGGAAGGCGGTATGGGCGAAATGTAATATTCCCCGTAAACTGACGGGTAGATACAAAGGCGTGGATATCAGTATATCTGCGCCTTTTGTTGTAAAGCTGCTGAATTTTTATTCAAAAACATTTCTTAATATCATAAATGTTTACGAAATTTGGGCGCAGAAGTGCATCGACAAATAAGCACAAGAACCTATAAAAGACCATTGGAATGGCAAACACAAGACAAACACAGAAGACAGACCAGATTGTCGTACGTTTCTCGGGAGACTCGGGAGACGGCATGCAATTGGCCGGAAACATTTTTTCTACCATCTCGGCCACGGTAGGAAATGACATCTGCACCTTTCCCGACTACCCGGCAGACATACGCGCTCCGCAAGGTGTCCTGACAGGTGTCTCAGGATTTCAGGTACACATTGGAGCCGACAAAGTACTCACACCGGGAGACAGATGCGACATACTCGTTGCCATGAACCCTGCCGCTTTGAAGACACAGTACAAGTTCTGCAAACCGACCGGAGCAATAATAATAGACAGCGACTCCTTCACGGAAAAAGACCTCAAGAAAGCGGAGTTCAAGACAGATGACCCGATTACAGAACTTGGCATAACATGTGAGATAGTTCCATGCCCGATAACCTCTTTGTGCCAGGCAACATTAAGCGACAGCGGAATGGACAACAAGAGCATTCTCCGCTGCAAGAACATGCTTGCCCTCGGACTTGTTTGCTGGATATACGACCGCGACCTTTCGCTTGCCGAAAAGATGCTCCGCAAGAAGTTTGCCAAAAAGCCCGAAATTGCAGAAGCCAACATAAAGGTGCTCCGTGCCGGATATGATATGGGACACAACACGCACACATCAATCTCGCACACATACAGTATCGAGAGTGATGCGTCTGCAAAAAAAGGACGATACATGGATATCAACGGCAACAAAGCCACTGCATACGGTCTCATGGCTGCAGCCGAGAAAGCCGGCATGAGGCTTTTCCTCGGCTCATACCCCATTACACCGGCTACCGATATACTCCACGAGCTTGCCAAGCACAAATCGTTGGGAGTCATCACAATGCAGGCCGAAGATGAGATAGCAGGATGTGCATCGGCAGTAGGTGCGGCATTTGCAGGAGCACTTGCATGCACATCGACATCCGGTCCCGGAATCTGTCTCAAGAGTGAGGCAATAAACCTTGCTGTAATCACAGAACTTCCGCTTGTAGTGATAGATGTACAAAGAGGCGGACCGTCGACCGGCCTCCCGACAAAGAGCGAGCAGACCGACCTCCTTCAGGCACTATACGGACGTAACGGCGAGAGCCCTATCCCGGTGATAGCTGCCACATCGCCCACAAACTGTTTCGACGCAGCATTCGAGGCATGCCGTATCGCAGTTGAACACATGACACCGGTAATACTGCTCACAGACGCATTCATCGCAAACGGTTCGGCAGCATGGCGCTTGCCCGATATTGCAAAATACCCCTCGATTACACCGCCATACGTCACACCCGAGATGCAGGAGGGCTGGAGTCCATACAAGCGCAACCCGGATACAGATGTCCGCTACTGGGCCGTTCCCGGCACACCGGGATTTACCCATCGCATAGGCGGTCTGGAGAAGAGCGCGGCAACAGGTGCCATCAGCAATGACCCCGGCAACCACCAGAACATGGTAGAGACCCGTGCAAGAAAAGTTGCAAGAATAGCAGAGCACATTCCTGCACTGGCAGTAGAAGGCGACACCGATGCCGACCTCCTTATTGTGGGATTCGGTGGCACATACGGACACTTGTGTGAAGCTATGCTGCAGATGAATGCCAACGGCAAGAAGGTTGCATTGGCACAGTTCCAGTATATAAATCCATTGCCCGCAAACACAGAAGAGATATTGAGAAAATACAAGAAGATTGTAGTAGCCGAGATGAACACCGGACAGTTTGCAGGATATCTGAAGAGCAAGTTCGAGGGAATTAAACTTCACCGGTACAACGAGATAAAGGGACAACCCTTCAACGTTTCTGCACTCGTCGAGGCATTCACTAAAATTATGGAGGAATAAAAGATGAGCGAATATACAGCACAAGATTACAAATCGGGACAGCCACGTTGGTGCCCCGGTTGCGGTGATCACTCATTCCTTGGCGCATTGCACAAGGCTATGGGCGAGTTGGGTGTAGCCCCACACAATATTGCAGTCATTTCAGGTATCGGATGTTCGTCACGCCTACCCTATTACATGAATACATACGGCTTCCACACAATACATGGCCGCGCGGCAGCCATTGCGACCGGAGCAAAAGTAGCCAATCCCGACCTCACAATATGGCAGATATCGGGCGACGGTGACGGACTTGCCATAGGCGGTAACCATTTTATCCATGCGGTACGTCGTAACATCGACCTCAACATGATTCTGCTCAACAACCGTATTTACGGACTGACCAAAGGACAATACTCCCCTACATCAGTACGCGGTTTCGTCAGCAAGTCATCACCCTATGGCACTGTTGAAGAGCCGTTCCGTCCTGCAGAACTATGCTTTGGGGCACGCGGAAACTTCTTCGCACGCTGTGTGGCCACAGACATGGCCGGAGCCGTCGAATGTCTCAAATCCGCAGCAAAGCACAAAGGCGCATCGGTCGTAGAGGTTCTACAGAATTGCGTAATATTCAACAACGGCACACACGAAAGCGTTTACACAAAAGAGGGACGCGCAAAGAATGCCATATATCTTGAGCACGGCAAGCCCATGATATTCGGTGAGAACAGCGAGTTCGGACTCATACAGGAGGGATTCGGCCTTAAAGTTGCAAAGATTGGAGAGAACGGCATAACCGAGAAGGATATTCTGGTTCACGACGCACATTGCAAGGACACCACCCTGCACCTGAAGCTGGCACTCATGGAAGGACCCGACTTCCCAATTGCACTTGGTGTGATACGCGATGTCGAAGCATTGACATACAACGACGCTGTACATGCCCAGGTTGAGGAGGTCAGGAACTCCAAGAAGTACCACAACTTCGGCGAACTGCTCGAAACAAACGAAATATGGGAGATAAAGTAAATACCATTCATCCCTTTTCTTATACAAATCAGACGCACGGGAATTCCCGTGCGTCTGATTTGTATATAGAACAGTAAAATCTTTTCATGCAAAAAAATATATATTTATATATTAAAAAGCATAAAAAAGTTTCTTTGAGAAAAATATTTAACTACTTTTGAATTTGATAAAAACTGTATAATATTCTGTAAAAAAACATAATTCCCGAATTTAAGCAAGATTACCTAATAAACTTTAACCATTGGAATGTATTTGCTTGCAAAAAGCAAGTTATTCCAAAATAAAAAAACAATATGAAACTACTAAAATCGGTTGGAAAGTCGCTATTCGCGGCAGCAGTTCTGGGAATCACACTTTCCCTAACGCCCACAGATGCATGGGCCGGAACAACCGCCATGCAGCAGCAACAGCAGTATGGCACAGTAAAAGGCGTTGTAACAGCAGACAACGGTGAGGCAATGTTCGGAGCCGTAGTGTATGTTGTAGGTACTACCAATTCATCGGCTGTAGATTTCGACGGCAACTACGAGCTTCAGAACGTAAAGAAAGGTTCTACAATCCGTGCTACACTCATGGGATACACATGCGAAGATCAGGTGTGGAACGGTGGTGTCCTTAATTTTGTCATGAAAGAAGAGACCGAGTTGCTCGACGAGGTTGTCGTTACAGCCATGGGTATCATGCGTAAGGAAAAGTCCCTTACATACGCAACCCAGCTTCTCAAGGCCGACGAGTTGATGAAGACCCCGGACGCAAACCTTATAAACTCTCTTGAGGGTAAAGTATCGGGTATCACCATTACTCCGAGTGCAGGCGGTGCAGGCGGTGCATCAAAAATCACCCTCCGCGGTAACAAGTCAATCATGGGTGACAATGCTCCGCTCATCGTTGTAGACGGTGTGCCAATGACAAACAGCATCCGTGGACAGGCTGGAGCAACAGCAATGACAACCGGAGCAACATCAGAAGGCGGCGACCCACTCTCTATGATTAACCCTGATGATATCGAATCGATGAACATCCTCAAAGGTGCCAATGCAGCAGCCCTTTACGGTTCACGTGCCGCAAACGGTGTCATCATGATTACCACAAAGAAGGGTAAGGAAGGCAAAATGGAGGTAACATTCACATCAAGCACTTCGTTCGACACCCCATTGATAACCCATAATCTCCAGAACTCATATGGAGGATACACTGCAGCCGACGGCAACCTCAGAAACGACAGCTGGGGCGACAGGCTGAGTGGCAATGGCAAATGGGTCGACACTTATACGCCTAACAAGCAATTCTTCAACCTTACAAATGAAGATGGCACCGACGTAGTATTCAACAGATACCTTCGCAACTATGCAATTGATGATTTTGACGATTTCTACGGTGTCGGAATAAACACAAACAACTCGGTATCGGTATCAGGAGGTACAGAAAAAATACAGACATACGTATCTTACTCTAACTCACACTCTATCGGCATGATTGATGCAAACAGTTACAACCGTAACACTTTTGCATTCCGCCAGACCTACAAGCTTTGGGACCGTTTAACCTTGAATGTCAGCGCCAACTACAATCAGGCAAAAACCAAAAACCGTATCGGTGGCGGTACTATAGGTAACCCTATATACCATCTTTACAACACCCCACGTGATGTAGATATGGGCTATTACAAGGACCACTATAGTGCAACAGGACAGTGGCTTTCATCAGGCGACAACGAAGGTAAAGGCAACCAACCATACTGGGTTGACGTATCGGGTGACGGTACTGTAATCATGAAAGAGTATGGCAATGCTGTACTGACAGGTCCTATGCAGCAATACGCAATCCAGTCTCCGGCATACAACAACCCATACTGGCTTTTGAACCAAAACAATGATGTGAGCACCGAAGACCGTTTCTCAGCTTCATTCAGTGGAACACTGAAGATTATCGAAGGTCTAAACCTGCAAGGACGCGTATCGATAGACCACACCAAATACCAGAACGAGGGTCATACCTATGCTTCTACATGGTATGATGTGGAGATGTACCGCTATGGTCGCTACTGGCTCAACAACAGCCGTACAAATGAAATATATGTTGACTACATGCTCTCTTATAATAAGGATTTTGCCAAAGACTGGTCAGTTTCAGCAACAGCCGGCTATGTAGGTCACACAATCAAGGGCAATAGCAGCAGTACATACATTGCTTCCACAACCGACTACACTGTAAACAGCAATGGCTACGCATACACTATCCCTACCTCAATCAACCAGTTCGACCCGAGCAAGGGTGGAAACGGCGTAACCACAAAAGGCAAGAGCAGTAATTGGGACCAGGCCGCACTTGTTACAGCACAGGTTGGTTGGAAGGATTTCCTGTTTGTTGACGCATCATACCGTCAGGACTGGTACCGTCCGTTCCGTCAGTTTGCCTATTTGGGTACAGATGAGAGCTACGGCTACTTTGGTATAGGTGCAAATGCCATACTTAGCGACGTTATAAAGTTGCCGAAGTGGTTCACATATGCAAAATTCCGTTTGAGCTACTCCGAAGTTGGTAACTCTATTCCAAACTCATTGCACAACACTGTATCGAGAAACAATCTATCCGGAACAGCTACTATAAACAAGAGAAACAGTTTTATACCTATTCCTGAGAAAACAAAATCTTTCGAGACCGGTCTTGAAATGCAGTTCTTGCGCGACTGTCTGACATTGGACATCACCTACTACAATTCAGCAATGCACAATTCATACCTTGAGATTGCAGGTACAAACGGTAAGTCACAGCCTGTGAACAGCGGTATCATCCGCAACCAGGGTATTGAGGTCACAGCCGGATATGACTGGAAGATAAGCAAAGACTGGCGTTGGAAAACAACCGTCAACTTCTCATACAATCACAATAAGATTGAAGAGACATACAAAGACAAGTTCGGAAACAGCAAAGACATGTCTACCGAATTCGGTGGTGGCAAGTACAGACTACTTTATAAGAAAGGTGGTTCTTACGGTGACCTGTATATAACAGACTTCACACGTTACAAAGAGGATGTTTACCGTTACACTGTTGTCGAGACAGGTGTAGAGAACGGTATCCCTTATGAAAGAAATGTTGACAAATACATAACAGGAAGCAAACTCGTAGATGGGACCTACACCGATGTGGAAGGCAACAGATACGATGCAACATTGGTAAACAAAGCCGGTGACATATATATTGCAAACGGCAAACCCTCATACGGAGGATATGTAACTGCAGCAAGTAATGGCAAGTTGCGCGTATATGAGGCCAACAAGAAGTTCCAGAAATTTATAGGAAACGCCAACAGCCCCTACCAGCTTTCTTGGTCAAATACATTTACATACAAGGATTTCTCGCTTTACTTCCTCATCAATGGACGCATTGGCGGAAAGGTGATATCACTTACCGAGGGCTACCTTGACAAGTGGGGAGCATCGGCACGAAGCGGTGCAGCCCGTCTCAATGCAGAGAAAAACAATATTTATGTTACCGACGAGTTCGGCAACACACGCTATGGCATGTACCTGAATGATGGCCGCGACCTTGTTGCCGTAGAGGACTACTATTTTGACCTGGGAACGAGAGATGCATCAACTTACATCTACAACGCTACAAACTTCCGTCTGCGCGAGCTGTCATTCGGTTACACATTCCGCAACCTGTTTGGCGAATACAAGAACTTGAGCCTCTCACTTGTTTGTCGCAACCTCTTCTTCATCTATAAGGATTCTCCGGTTGACCCGGACGTATCATTGTCTACCGGAAATGGACTTGGAGGTATCGATGTATTCAACCATCCGTCAGCAAGAAGCTTTGGTCTTAACATAAAGGTAAACCTCTAATAGACAGTTAAATCAAAGATTAACAATTTAATTAATTCGAAATTATGAAAAAGAAACATATTTTATTTGCCGCCCTGACGCTGTTTGCAATGAATTCATGTCTCGACTTCGATGACCCGGGAACAGAGATGGGAATAAACGATGTGCAAATAGGAACGACACAATACACCGGCAATGTCGACTCTATACCATATCAGAACGAGATACCGTTTGACAGTGCAATAGTTGCATACGAGACACTCCTAAACGACCAGCTCCTGCAGGGTGCACTCGGTGGCATATATACTATGCGTGGCAGTAAGGACGGAGCAGAATCACAGATACATGCATACCAAATGCAATACTGTCTTGGCACCGATGGCTATGCACAATATTTCGTTGTTCCTCACAGAGATTTCCCATACTCCGAGGAGGTACAGACATCAACATACAACATTGCACCTAAATTCAACGGTGGCGGAGGTGGTGTATATGCTTACTCAAAACTTGCATTTATGCCATTGCTCAATCATCCGGCAATAGACCACTTGCCTGAAATCAAGGCTATTTACCTGCTATATTACTGTATTGCAGCACAAGAGATGGCAGACCTTTCCGGTCCTTTCACATACCTTGAGGACAAGAAGAATCTTGAAGAGGTTACGGAATACAATGACGTGAAGACCATATACTATGGCATTGTAGACAATATCGATACAATAGTCGAATGTCTGAAACACTTCGAGAACCGCCCACAGGAGTACAAGGAGCTTATACAGGCAATAATGATTTCTTACTGCAAGACCAACCACGCCGAGGACTACAGCAGCATGGACTCGTACATCAGGCTGGCAAATTCGCTCAAACTCCGCATGGCGATGCACATTGTCAAGGTTGAACCGGAGACTGCAAAGAAATGGGCCGAAGAGGCTGTTGCAGGCGGTGTCATAGAGACAATGGGCCAGCAGCACGGTATATATCCTAACAAAAACGGTATTCCGGCTTATACTCACCCGCTCGTTGATATAGCTTCGGGTTGGAACGACATAAGGATATCTGCATCCTTCGAGAGCCTTCTCATGAGCCTCGACCACCCATACAGCAAATACTTCATATTGCCGAATAGTGCCGACATAACCAGCAGAAAAACAGGTGAAGTTCTGGCAATGGGTTCACGAATCTGCGGTGTCCGTTCAGGAACACTTGTAGGTATCGGCCAATATGACTATGAACTCAATAAGTACTTGAAATATTCAAATATAAATACCGATGTCCTCAAGAACAGTAACCCACCGAAATATTTCATCAAGTGGGCCGAGGTTGACTTCTTGCGTGCAGAGGGTGCTATCCGAGGATGGAACATGGGAGGCGATGCAATGTCCTTCTATGAGCGTGGTATACGTAATGCATTCCTAGAAGAGCCCGGAGGTAGTTCACAGTACAGCAATTACGTGACAGAGTATCTGAATAAGGAAAAAGCCAATGACTACATTAGCGTCGACCCGTTGGGCGAAGGTCCAGATTGGCCAAGCGTTACAACTATCGGTGTAAAATGGAACGATGCAGACGATAATGAAACAAAACTCGAGAAGATTATCACCCAGAAGTATCTTGCTTTGTTCCCTCTGTCAAACGAAGCTTGGACAGAATTGCGTCGAACAGGTTATCCCAAGTTGTTCCCCGTGTTGAACCCTGACGAAGGCGACGGCAGTATTGAGCCGGGCGAAATGATACGCCGCATACCATGGGTTCCCACAGACCCCATTGCATTGGGAATGGTTGAGTCAAGCGGTATTCCGGCCCTTGGCGGTCCCGACGAGCAGGCGACACGACTATGGTGGGACATAGATGCTCCCAACTTCTAAACCCTAACAGAAAATCTCCACTTCGGTGGAGATTTTCTGTTATAGAACCATTGTTAAAAACAACGAATTTTATTGAATAATAGGATATAATTCCAATAAAATAATTATATTTGCTAAAATGGAACCAAATTTAAAGGATGCTCCGTTAGCATTTTGACATCAACAAAGAACAACAAATCAAAATTTAACAGCACATATAGGATTTGACACATATTTATACACGAAAAAAGATTAAATTGAGATAATTTTTATACTAACCATTAAACACAAATCTATGAAAAAGATTTACCTAATGCTCATCGGTTTCTTGTGCCTTGCATTCTCGGCACAGGCAGCAGTTGTGACCGACCTGTCACAGTTGAGCAACGACAAACTCTACACAATTCGTTCCGAACGTGCATTCTTGATGTACAGTCCAAATTGCCCGACCAAGATTGCGGCAAGCACCGGAAAAAATGTAGGCACAGTAGAGCGCAACCCGCAAGATCCTAACCAGCAGTTCAAAATTGAACTCAGCAATGGCAAGTACTACCTCTACAGTGTAGGTGCCGGCAAATATGTTGGTGCCGCAGGATTATACAATGCAAATAAAGTTGTCGCATTGAACATCTCTGCTTCAGGTGGAGCCACATATCGTTGGAAACTCCTTTTGGGTGCTTTTGGTATGAACACTCAGGAACCTGGTACAGACTGGGCCGAAGGTATTGTAGTAGACAGTTGGACAACAACCGATGCCGGTAACTGCTACATCATCGAGGAGGTAACTGACGGTGAAGGCGGTGGTGGCAGTTCCGCTTCAAGCGAAGAGGTATATGATTTCTCAGGCTTTGGCGACGAGGCTCTTATGGAGCTATTCTACAATGCTTTGCAGCAGGGCCGCAACTACCCCACAAAGGAAGAGTTCGAAATGGCAGGTATCCAGGAGTCGGATATCGCGTTCATCCGTTCACACGTTCGCCGCGCAAATATCATGAGCCGCGCCGACCGTGTAAGGCCTAACACATTCGAGAAGCGCAACCTCTTTATGAACATGCCAATGGACTACGGTAAGGATGCTGCCGTTGGTCATCCCGAGGCAAAGTTCAATGCCGACGTATTCTCAATGTGGCAGTATGTACACCTGTTCGGTACATGGAACCACTCAATCTTCCAGGCTCCCGGTGCTTGGGTAGACGCAGCTCACCGCAACGGTACCGACATGATGAGCGGTATCAAGTTCTTTGACACTACTGGCGGCCGTGGCGAGGGTTCAGGCTCATACGAGGACCTTATTACAAGAACCGACGCAAATGGCAACTTCAAGTATGTGAAGCCACTTATCAACATCCTTATGTACTTCGGTTCAGACGGTATCAACTACAACTGGGAGGCAACAGGATATGATAAAGCAAACGTAGTAAACTTCCACAAGGAACTTTACAAGTACGCTGCAGAAGTAGGCTTTGACAGCTACCACAGCGCAATCTACACATCAGTTTCATCACTCGGCAATGGTTCTTCACTCATTGATGCCCTATATGGTACAAAAGAGAACGGCAAGACACACGACCTCATGCTCAACTACCAGGCAAATGACATTGCCGACGGTCTTGGCAGCACATACAACGCAGTAGTAAATGCATACGGCTCGGCAGAAGGTCTCTATGCAGGTGTTTGGACAGCAAGCATGGACCGTCGCTGGACAAACCTCGAGGGCAACAATGTCGGTATCTGCCTTTGGGGTGAGCACGACCAGAGCCGTTTCTACAGCTTTAACGCAGGTGACGGCGTATTCAACATACAGGGCAACTACCAAAGACTTATCGAGCGTGGTTTCTCGGGCGGTAATCGCAACCCGGCCAACACTCCTGAACTAAGCAATACAGGCAACAACTGGGTAACCGACAATGGAAAACTCCCATTGCAGACATTCGCAGGTATGGCACACTGGATTCCTGAGCGTTCTACAATCCAGGGCAATTTGCCGTTCGGTACACACTTCACACTTGGCAACGGCGACCGTTATTACTACAAAGGAAAGATGGCTCACAAGAGCGAGTGGTACAATATGAGTGCACAGGACATTGTTCCCACATACCGCTGGTTGCGCTATAAGAGCAATACAACAACTGTTACTGAGGAGATTGATGTGAACTACACACACCTTGACGCATATACCGGTGGTTCTTGTATCGAAATCACAGGTGCAGCAACAGCTACCGGCACAGACATCGTTCTCTACAAGACATCACTCAAGGCTGCAGACGGTGCTTATGCGAAACTTGCTGTAAAGACATTGAAAGATGCAAAAGCGACAAACCTTTACCTTATCCTCAAGAAGAAAGGCAGCGATGCATGGCTTGAGTATCCATATGGCGATGTTGCCGGCAACACTTGGGAGGAAAAGAAATTTGACCTTGCAGGTATCGCTTCAGGCGACATTATCGAGCGCATCGGCTTACGCGTAAAGGGCAATAATGCAGACTACCAACTCTATGTAGGCAAGCTTGAGATCAACGACAATAGTTGGGTTGCCCCTGCAGCAGTAAAAGACCTTGTTGCAGAAGTCAAGAACGAGACTAAGAGCTCAATGAATCTCAAGTTGCACTGGGGTGTTGACGCTGAGGCAAAGACACGTGCTGCCTGGGATTTGATGTTCAACGACGAGGCAAACATAAACCACTTCGAGATTATGTACAAGAACGGTGAGGACGGCAAGGTAGCACAGGTTGGAACAACATCACAGTGGGCTACATTCGTTGGCAACATCGAGTTCGAGAGCGTGAACGATGTTCCATTCATCGGTGTACGTTCAGTATCTACTGACCTGAAAACATTCTCACCCATTGTTTGGGTAGAGATTCCACGTGGCAACCAGGCCGACCTGCCTGAGAAGGTAGAAGAGGACACATACGGTGTAAGCCAGATTGACCCTGCTTCTAACGGCATCGACGCAGCACGCACACAGCGCTATGTTGAGCTTGCGAAGACAACTGGTGCTACACAGAACCTCAACTACACAGCAAGCGGTCCTGTAGCAGACGGCACACAATACACACACCCCGAAGGCCACCTTCTCAAGGTTGAGCAGGGCCAGACAATTGTAATGACCATCAAGGGACCTCAAACAAGCGATGGTTTGCAGTATTGCTATGCAGGTGGTTGGCTCGACCTCAACGGTAGCGGCAACTTCGACCACCCGCTGCCGGTAGAGAGAACTGCAGCCGAGATAGCAAAGGGTACTACAGAAACAGACCCAGAGGGAGAGCGCATTTTCTTCATTGGCAAGCACGAGGGTGCAACTCCCGAACTTGTAACAGGATACACATTCACATTCAAGATTCCCGAGGATGCAACTCCGGGCGATAGCCGCTTGCGTATCGTATTCTCCGATGCTTGGTTTGCAGGAGCATTCAACCCCACAGGCTTGACAAACAAGGGCTTTACAATCGACTTTGACGTTGACATCAATGGTCTCAACCCTGGCCGTGCAGCAGTTGATACACGCGACCAAGGCCCTGCAGATGAGCCGGAGCACATAAACTCAACAGATGTTGAGGAGGTTGTTGCAGGTGATATCTCAACAGCAGAAGCAATAGAAGGCGGTATCGAAATCGAGAATGCAGACAAAGCTTGGATATACACTGTAGACGGCAAGCTCGTTGAATTCGTGAAGAATCCGGCACAGGTTGCTGTTGCTGAGGGCGTTTACCTTGTCAAGATGCAGAAGGGCAATGTAATCCGTTCGGCAAAGGTGGTTGTTAAGTAATACTAATATCTTAACATACTATTAGTGGTGCGCTCTATGGGCGCACCACTTTTGTTTGCTCCATATTTTTCAGTACCTTTGTAAGCGCAAAAAAAGCACGACTGAACCATGCAGAAAATAAAGACACTCCACGGGCTGTATGCCCTATCTCCGATAATAGTGCTGCTCACTGTTTACCTTGCCGGGTCAATAGTTGCAGGCGACTTTTACCGCATACCAATAGCAGTAGCATTCATTGCCGCTGCTGTATATGCAATCATGATAACAAAGGGCAGCAGTCTCAACGAGCGAATAGACAGTTTCTCGCGAGGTGCAGCCAACACGCGCATAATGTATATGGTGTGGATTTTCGTGCTTGCAGGAGCATTCGCAAAGACAACCGAAGCAATGGGAGCCATTGACGCGACAGTGGTGCTTGCGCGCAACGCTATCCCTGCCAATTACCTGCCGGCAGGAATATTCATTGCCACCTGTTTCGTGTCGCTGTCGATAGGCACATCAGTGGGAACCATCGTAGCACTTACACCCGTTGTCACAACCCTTGCCGCACAGATTGGTTGCGATGTTGCATGGATGGTGGCAATTGTTGTGGGCGGAGCATTCTTCGGCGACAACCTGTCATTCATATCGGACACGACCATCGCAGCCACACAGACACAGGGCTGTTCGATGCGCAGCAAGTTCTACACGAACATACAGCTTGTACTGCCCGCCGCCATAACGACGCTGCTCATATACGCATTCAGCGGAAACAGCATACCATCGGTCGAAGCACCGGCCATAACCTTCAACGAAGTGCTCAAGTGCTTGCCATATATAATTGTCATCATCGTTGCATTGCTGGGAGTGAATGTACTCGCCGTACTTATACTGGGCATAGTGTCGGCAGCCATACTGGGATTCGCCTACGGCAGTTTCAACGGGATAGAGTTCTGCACACACATCGGCAACGGAGTGATGGGTATGGGCGAACTGATTATAGTGACGATGCTTGCAGGAGGAGTACTTGAAATGGTGCGCCTGAACGGTGGCATTGATTACCTGATACAGGTCGTTACAGCAAGAATCGATTCGAAGAGAGGTGCCGAGTTTGCCATTACCGGACTCACTGCGCTGGCAAACGTATGTACTGCGAACAACACCATTGCCATTCTGTCGGTCGGAGACATTTCGCGCGACATCGCAAAGCAATACAAGCTCTCGCCACGCCGCTCGGCGAGCCTCATGGACACAGCATCGTGCTTTGTACAGGGAGTCATTCCCTATGGTGCACAGCTGCTCATGGCATCAGGGCTGGCGCTGGTGTCGCCTGTGGCAATAATCCCATATCTCTACTACCCCATGTGCGTGGGAGTGGCAGTTTTTGTATCGATAGTTATAAAAAAGAAAAACTGAGTATCTGTTTGTTCTATAATTGACAACAGAGGATTTATAATCTATATTTGCATATAAATCAAAAATATAATATGAAGAAGTATTTATTTGCACTATTACTATTCTCTTTTCTGACAACACCTACAGTTGCACAATATTATCCTGTAGATACATTAAGATTGAACAAGGCATACAGTGCCATCATTAATGGCCAGAACACTTTAGAAAAACAAACAGAGTTTTTCACAGCATTTCCATCAACCTGGTTAGAATATACATTGACTTACCTGTATTCTCCCGACAAGAGTTTTGACAACCGAATGAGTCAAATGGCTACAGAACATTGTACTATCTTTGGAGATAGTTTATACCTTATAAATGATACCACATACTGCAATAAATACATCAACCTTGTCATAGGACTAAACGACACAGGGGAAAACTGCATAACCCTCCAAGAAAACCTACACGGTACTATGATAAAGTATGGAGATACTATGATGCACTTAATCTCAAAATTAAGAAAAGGACATCAAATGCAATTCTGGATGTTTTATTGGTCAAGCACAGATGAAACAGCCTGGCGAGAAGAAGTTGTCAATCTAAAAAACAAATACAATAAACAATATCCGCAAGAGGTGAGAATAATGCGACTTGCATTTGAATTCTTTGAAAATGGCATAGATTATCCACAACTACTTCCTCATCTTGAAAATTAGAAGTTTTTTTTGCAAATCGGCAACTTTGTAGCAGAAAATGCAAATTAAATTTGTAGCAAAAAAGGTATGGTTGAGAACTGCAAACGTGAATAAAGTATTGACGTGAGGAGAGTTATTGAATAAAAAATCTATGTCCACCCACACTTAATTTCTACTGAGCCAACTTTACTCACTTAATCCCCTTAACAAAAAAAGCGAGGTTTTCATTCGAAAACCTCGCTTTTAAGTATTCTTGGCGCAGATTATCTACGCAAGCCAAGCTTAGCGACAATAGCACGGTAGCGGTTGATATCGCGGCTCTTAAGATAGTTAAGGAGCGAACGACGCTTACCTACCAACATTGTCAAAGCCCTCTGTGTGCTATAATCTTTACGGTTAGCCTTAAGGTGCTCCGTCAAATGGGCAATACGGTATGAGAACAATGCAATCTGGCTCTCTGCAGAACCAGTATCGGTGTTAGACGTTCCGTATGTGCCAAAGATCTCTTTCTTTTTCTCAGAATCCAAATACATGATTTGATGTTTTAAGTTAATAAAAAAATATCCTTTGGCCGACAAATAAATGCGCCGGAGCGCACTATGTTGCCAACGCGGATGCAAAGATACAACCATTTTTTTGAAGCGGCAACCACTTTTCATCTTTTTTTGAAAAGCGTCAGCACTCCGATAGACAAAATACAGCAATAATACATGCATTAAATACTATTTTACAATCAATAATAGAAGATTTTTATGTTTTTGTTGTACCTTTGTAAAATAGTTTCGCCTTATAGGATATAAGGCAATCAATCACTAAATGAAACCATTTACGATATATGCAGAACATACGTAACATAGCTATAATTGCGCACGTAGACCACGGAAAGACAACACTCGTAGACAAGCTGATGCTTGCCGGCAATCTTCTCAAAGAGCAGGACAACGACAAACTCACACTCGACAACAACGAACTCGAACGCGAAAGAGGCATAACCATTCTTTCGAAAAACGTATCCATACAATACAAGGACACCAAGATAAACATTATTGACACTCCGGGACACAGCGACTTCGGCGGTGAAGTAGAGAGGGTGCTCAACATGGCTGACGGCTGTATTCTGCTGGTGGACGCATTTGAAGGTCCGATGCCACAGACACGTTTCGTTCTGCAGAAAGCGCTGCAAATCGGGCTTAAGCCAATCGTTGTAGTAAACAAAGTAGACAAGCCGAACTGCCGCCCCGAGGAGGTGTACGAAATGGTATTCGACCTGATGTTCTCACTTGATGCAACTGAAGAACAACTCGATTTTCCGGTTTTATACGGTTCGGCAAAGAACAATTGGATGAGCACCGATTGGCGCAAGGAGACAACCGACCTCACCGCACTGCTTGATGCCATTCTGGAACATATTCCTGCACCGGAACAGCTCGAAGGCACTCCACAGATGCTCATAACATCGCTTGATTACTCACCTTATACCGGACGAATTGCCATAGGACGCGTACACCGCGGAACACTCACCGAGGGCGCAAACATCACACTCGTGAACCGCAACGGCGAGGAGAGCAAGATGAAGATAAAGGAACTGCACACCTTTGAAGGATTGGGACGCAAAAGAACAGAGAGTGTATCGTCAGGCGATATCTGTGCCATTGTCGGCCTTGAGAAATTCGAGATAGGAGACACCATATGCGATTTCGAGAATCCCGAGGCACTGCCACCCATTGCCATCGACGAGCCGACCATGAGCATGCTCTTCACTATCAACGACTCACCGTTCTTTGGCAAAGAAGGCAAATTCGTGACATCACGCCACATCCAGGAACGTCTCGACAAAGAGCTCGACAAGAACCTTGCACTACGCGTGAAGAAAGCTCCCGAAGAGGATGCATGGACAGTACACGGTCGCGGAGTGCTGCACCTGTCTGTGCTCATCGAGACTATGCGCCGAGAGGGTTATGAGCTCCAGGTGGGACAGCCACAGGTGATATACAAGGAGATTGACGGAGTGCGCCATGAACCTATCGAAGAACTTACAATAAATGTTCCCACCGACTTCTCAAGCAAGATTATCGACATGGTAACACGCCGCAAGGGAGAAATGCTCTCAATGGAGGCACAGGGCGACCGTGTGAACATAGAGTTCAATATCCCTTCAAGAGGTATAATCGGACTGCGTACAAATGTGCTCACCGCATCGGCAGGAGAAGCAATAATGGCACACCGGTTCAAGGAATACCAGCCGTTCAAAGGCGAAATAGAACGCCGCACCAACGGTTCCATGGTGGCAATGGAGAGCGGAACTGCATTTGCATACGCAATCGACAAGTTGCAGGACAGAGGCAAATTCTTCATAAGCCCACAGGAAGAGGTATACGCAGGGCAGGTTGTAGGCGAACATATACACGAGAACGACCTTGTCATAAATGTAACAAAGAGCAAGAAACTGACAAATATGCGTGCCAGCGGAAGCGATGACAAGGCAAGAATAATACCACCCGTAATATTCTCTCTTGAGGAGGCTCTCGAATACATAAAAGAGGATGAGTATCTGGAGGTAACGCCGAAATCAATGAGAATGCGCAAAACCATACTTGACGAACTTGAACGCAAGCGTGCCAACAAGCAATAACCGATGAAAAGACTCCTGACATACCTTGCCACAGTACTCATTGCAGTTGCATGCAGCAATGACAAAGAGAACACATTCACAATCAATGGCACAATAGGTGAAGGTGACACCAGGTTGTATCTGTTCGGACTCGACCGCAGAAACGAGGTTCTGCATACAATAGAATGCAATCCCGATGGAGAGTTCTCATTCAGTATGACAACCGACACTGTCACCCCGATGCTGTTGCTGTTGCCCGACGGCAAGAGTATAACTATATATGGCGAGCCCGGGACAAACGCCTCACTGGCAGAGGACAAAAGCACAAAAAACGGCTGGAGGGTAGACGGAGGGACAATACAGGAATTGCACGACAGCATATCACGCATCCTTGACCGCCACAGGAGAAAGGAAGATATGCTCGGAGCAATAGACAGTTTCATTACAGCACACCCGATAAATGAGGTAAGCATAGAGATTATACGCCGTTATCTTGTCGATGTTCCGAACCCGAACAATGCAGAGATAAGAAGCCGTATATCCAAGCTCGGAGGCATGATGCAGGACCACGAATTCATAGCATCGATTAAAAAGAGCACAGAGCAGAAACACAGCAACGTCCAGAACAGGTCGCTGCCGGCATTTGAATACGAAACCGCAGACAACAAGAAAGTCACAGCGAGCACATACCTCAAGAAATACCTTCTCGTTACATATTGGTCGACATGGGAAGAGGCATGCCTTGCAGAAATGAAAAAGCTCAGAAAGATAGAAGAGAGACTGGACAGCAACTATTTTGCGGTGCTGAACATCTCATTCGATCACGACACGGCAGCATGGAGGAAACGCCTTGAGACAGACACGATTGCAGGAGATAATGTTTGCGATCGTGCAGCATGGAACAGCGTTCATGTAGAAAAAATCAACATTCCGGAATTGCCATACTCAATTCTTGTCAACCCTTATTCAAGAATCCTCAGATACGGAGTAGAATTTGACAAGGCCGAAGAACAGATATTCAAGCCTGTAGAAAAATTCATCAAAGAGGACAAGGAGAAAAAGGAGAAGGAAAGGAAAAAGAAAACAAACAAATGAAGTAAAGATGCTCGTTAAGGTTCTTGCAGCAGCCATACAAGGCATAAATGCAACGCTTGTAACTATAGAAGTCAATGCGCTTAGAGGTATAAAGTTCCACCTTGTGGGATTGCCAGACAATGCCATTAAAGAGAGTCAGCAACGCATAAACTCGGCTCTCCAATACAATGGGCTACGATTCCCAAGCAAGCAGATTATCGTGAACATGGCACCTGCCGACATCAAGAAAGAGGGTTCTGCCTACGACCTTCCTATCGCAGTCGGCATCCTTGCCGCCGACGAAGTTGTATCGACAGAAAGACTTGACCAATACCTTATAATGGGCGAGCTTGGGCTCGATGGCATGCTTGTTCCCGTAAAAGGCGTGTTGCCTATAACAATCAAGGCAAAGGAACTTGGATACAAAGGGATTATAATTCCAAAAAGCAATGCCGCCGAAGCCGCTGTCGTAGAAGGCATTGCTGTATATGGCGCTGAAAACATAATGCAGGTTATAAGATTCCTTAACGGCGAAGAGGATATAGAACCGTTCACCGTCGACATTGAAAAGGAGTTCTATTCACAGCAGAGCAACTTTCCATTCGATTTCAGCGAGGTGCGCGGACAGGAGAGCGTGAAACGTGCTTTTGAAGTCGCCGCAGCCGGCGGACACAATCTCATTATGATAGGCCCTCCCGGTAGCGGAAAGTCAATGATGGCAAAGAGGCTTCCAAGCATTCTGCCACCACTGACGCTAAGCGAGAGCCTTGAGACAACAAAGATACATTCCGTAAGCGGCATGATGCCCGATAACACCGCACTCATCACCCAGCGTCCTTTCCGAAGTCCGCACCACACAATTTCATCCGTGGCACTTTGCGGAGGCGGTGCCAATCCGAAACCGGGAGAGATATCTTTGGCACACAACGGAGTGCTGTTCCTTGACGAACTGCCCGAGTTCAGTCGTGATGTACTCGAGGTGATGCGTCAACCGCTCGAGGACCGCAAGATATGTGTTGCACGTGCCAGCTATAAGGTAGAATACCCGGCCGGAGTGATGTTCGTGGCAAGCATGAACCCATGCCCCTGTGGATACTACAACCATCCTACCAAGGCCTGCACATGCAGCCCCGGACAGGTACAGCGCTACCTTAACAAAATCAGCGGCCCCCTGCTCGACCGCATCGACCTGCAAATAGAGATTGTACCCGTGCCATTTGAGAAAATTTCGGACACTGCACCCGGCGAGCCGAGCGCAGCAATACGCGAGCGCGTGATTGCTGCGCGCAAGATACAGGAGGAGCGCTACAAAGGCTATAAAGGCATCTACTGCAATGCACAGATGACCCCCAAACTCATTGCGAAATACGCAGTGCTCGACGAGACAAGCCTTGAGATGCTCAAAACAGCAATGACACGGTTCGACCTCTCGGCACGGGCATACGACCGCATACTGAAGGTTGCACGCACCATTGCCGACCTTGACAAAAGCGAGAACATACAATTCCGGCACATAGCCGAGGCTATCGGTTACCGCAACCTCGACAGGGGCAATTGGGGCACATAAACCAAACCTTGAAAAGCACAACAATGGAAATAAACAATATATGCGTCTATTGCGCATCGAGCAACAAGGCTGCCGAGGTCTACGGCAACACAGCATACGAACTTGGGGCACTCCTGGCGCAGGAGGGCATAACAGTCATCACCGGTGCAGGCAGCATAGGGCTTATGCGCATGGTAGAGGACGGTGCGCTTGAAAACGGAGGAAAGACCATTGGTGTTATCCCGCAGTTCATGGTAGACCAGGGATGGCACCACACAGGACTTACCGAGCTGCACATAACAAATTCTATGCACGAGCGCAAACAACTGATGGCCAATCTTAGCGATGCAGTAATTGCTCTGCCCGGCGGATGCGGTACTATAGAGGAACTGAGTGAGATTATAACATGGAAACAGTTGGGGCTATACCTCAATCCCATTGTGATACTCAACATAAACGGCTACTACGACCATTTCATTGCACAATTGGAAAAAGCTGTTGAGGAACATTTCATGGGCGAGATACACAGTAGGATATGGAATATTGCCACAACCCCTGCCGAAGCCTTGGAAATAATAAGAAACACACCACGTTGGGATGCGTCGGTGAGAAAGTATGCTGCACTATGACAAATGCTGTCGCACCATACAACATGATTAACGACAATGCAGTGATGCTCATATTTGTCCTGAACATTGTGAGTATCTCATATGTGTTCCTGCTAAACGGGGCGAGTATTGTAGAACGGATAAAATGCCTGTTCTATTATGAGAACAAGACAACACCATACAACGACCGCACACACATAACGCATATTTGTAACATGTTGCTACATGTGCAGACTGTATTCTATCTCACTATCATAGCGATGAAGTTCCTGCAGGCAGAAGGTATCTTCTGCCATAGCTGCGGTTCACTGCCCTACCTTGTCATACTGCCGGCACTCTTTGCCACAGCAATCCTCATAAAGAGGTTTCTTTACGACATAGTAAACAGTATCCTCTTTACAGAACATGATGCACTGGAATGGAGATTGTTCTATCTGTTTACATTCAAACTGCTTGGATTTGCACTTGCTCCTGCAGCAATAGGAGTTCTGTTTATTCCGGGAATACCTTTCACTTATGTGGAAATTTATTCAATTCTAATATTCATTCTATATATATGCACAATTTCCAAGGGGTTGGCAAAAATCATTTTTCATCAGAAGCAGAACTATTTGGATATTTTTTTGTATCTTTGCGCACTCGAATTCCTGACCATAGCCTGGGTGGGAAAATCGGTGCTACAATTGAATGAATTTATAACTATAAAAATTTAGGACATTGAAGGTAAGTAAGATTCTGGTTTCACAACCGAAACCGGCTACAGGAAAGTCTCCATATTATGACATTGCGGAGAAGCATAAGGTTCAGATAGATTTCTGTTCTTTTATCAGAGTTGAAGGAGTCACAGCCAAGGAGTTCAGGCAGCAAAAGGTTTCAATCTTAGACCACACTGCAATAGTATTCCTTTCACGTCATGCAATCGACCACTTCTTTACACTTTGCAAGGAATTAAGGGTCACAATCCCCGACGACATGAAATACTTCTGTCTGTCCGAGACGATATCTCTCTACATACAGAAATATGTTCAGTACCGCAAGCGTAAAGTGTTCTTCGGCAATGGACACATCAAAGACCTTGAGCCATTGTTCGCAAAGCACAAGACCGAGAGATACTTCGTTCCTACATCAAATGTACACAACGCAGAAATCAACAACCTTCTTGACAAATATGAAATCGTCCACTCCCAGGCAGAGATGTACCGCACCGTAAGCACGGACATTGCTCCGGAGTACATAAGGTCATACGACATGCTTATCTTCTTCAGTCCGCACGGAATCGACTCCTTGAGAAAGAATGTCCCCGATTATACACAAGGCGAACAACTGATAGCATGTTTCGGCAACGTAACGGCAAAGTGCATAAAGGAGAAAGGCCTACGACTCGACCTCGAGGCACCGACAGCCGAAGCAACGAATATGCCAGCAGCACTTGACGCATACCTCACTGCAAACAAATAAAAACCACATACGAGGCTGCACCTTCAGGCGCAGCCTCGCTATCTTTAACCAGCGCAAGAAACATCGCTAACACAACCGGCAGAGCATGCGTACCAACACCTTCCCTAAAAAAGAGCACCTGAAAAGCAAGAGCGTAATCGAAAAGCTTTATGCAGAGGGTATGTCGGTCACTGCATACCCGTTGAGAGCTGTATTTATTGAACAGGACGCGGAAAAGCAGGAAGCAACAGCCACAATACTTATAAGTGTAGCTAAAAAACGATTCCGCCATGCTGTCGACCGCAACCTCATGAAAAGACGCATACGCGAGGCTTACCGGACAAGCAAGCAACCATTTGTAGTGGCACTTGAAGAGAATGGCAGGAAACTTGCCGTTGCCATCCTCTACATTGATACAAAACAAAGCAGCACCGCATTCCTGAAAAAGAAAATGGAAAGATTGCTTGAAAGCATAATAAAGAAGAATGAGACTGCATGAAAAGGTTCATTGCAAATATTCTTATACTTCCAATAATATTCTACCAGAAGTGCATTTCACCCCTGACACCCCCGTCATGCCGGTTCACACCGACATGCTCACAATATGCGATTGAGGCTCTACGCAAGCATGGCCCTATAAAAGGCCTTTGGCTCGCTGTAAGACGCATACTCAGATGCCACCCGTGGGGAGGTTCAGGATACGACCCCGTACCATAATGCAGTTGACCGACATACACACCCACAACAGAAACGCCACGGCTGCAATATTCAACAGCCCACACTACTGTGCCGACAGAATAATCTCTTTGGGTATTCACCCTTGGGATATTGACAGCGATTGGAGAGAGAGGTTCCGCACGATAGAAGAGACCGCAAAGCACAGCAATGTTGTCGCCATTGGCGAGTGTGGAATAGACAAGATAAAATCTACGGCAAGCATCGATATACAGACAGAAGCATTCATTGCACATGCCCGGCTTGCAGAAAATCTACATAAGCCACTTATCATACACTGCGTAAGAGCCTACGACGAGATTCTCTCTGCACACAAGAAAATCTCGCCTCAACAGACATGGATTGTCCACGGATTCCGTGGCAAGCCGCAGTTAGCGACACAACTCGTGAACAACGGTCTATGCATATCGTTAGGCGAACAGTTCAATCCGGAAAGCGCAGCATCGATTCCAGGTGAAAGACTGTTTGTGGAGAGCGACGAGAGCCGCATGCCACTCGATGAGATATATGCAAGGATTGCCGCAGCACGCAAACAACCGATAGAAACCATGACTGCACAAATATCCAGGAATACCGACAGATGCGGATTTGCTTTCTGATTTATTCATTCCGAAAAACAACGTAATATCATACTACAATGCACGTTTTTTGATAAAATTCACTATATTCGCAGAAAATAGGCAAAAGATGTTCAAGGAACGCATTATAGAGCTTAATAAAATAAAAGACAAACGTGGCAACCTGTCGGTGATAGAGGACAACACACTGCTTCCGTTTACGATGGCACGTACATATTGGGTCTACGATGTTCCCGGTGGCGAATCGCGTGGAGGACATGCCTATTACAAAAGCGAAGAGTTCATTATTGCCCTATCAGGCAGTTTCGACCTCTACATCCACGACGGAAAAGAGGAACGCAAATACCGTCTCGAACTTTGCAACAGGGGAGTTTATGTGCCGGCCGGCATATGGAGACGAATGCAGAATTTTGCCACCAACTCCATTGCACTTGTCATCTCCTCGACTCCATACAGCCACAAGGACTACATCCGCGACTTCGACCGGTTCATTCAATTAAAAAAGGAGAATGCAATATGAGCACCACGATAGACGACTGCCGCATCATCGAACTTGGCAGACACCATGGAGCCACAGGCAACATCACCGTTGTCGAGAACGGCAAGACAATCGACTTCGACATGAAGAGAGTCTTCTTCATATACGACATACCTGGCGGTGCCACACGTGGAGCTCATGCGCATAAGACCCTCCGTGAACTTATAATAGCTGCCACCGGAAGTTTTGACGTGCGTGTATATGACGGAGAGAGAGAAAAGACAATTCATCTGAACCATCCCTCGCAAGCCCTGTACCTGCCATGCGGTGTCTGGGAGGAACTGAACAACTTCTCATCCGGGTCGATAGCACTTGTAATAGCCTCTGCACCATACAATCCAAAGGACTACTACCGGAACCAAGAGGAGTTCCTCGAATTCAAAAAGCACAATGATACCATACCTTCCACTTAAAGAGATTACAGAAAGATACCAGCCCGAGCTTCAGAAGAGATTGGCAAAGGTAGTAGAGAGCGGCATGTATCTTCTTGGAGAAGAGACAAGGCTGTTCGAAGAAGAATATGCATCTTATATCGGCACAAGATATTGCATAACATGCGGAAACGGATACGATGCATTGTGGCTGATTTTTGCTGCATATAAAGCCATGGGAGCGATAGAGGAAGGAGACGAAGTTATTGTTCCTGCCAACACATTCATCGCATCGGTGCTCGCAATAACCGGAAACGGATTGAAGCCGGTATTCGCAGAGCCGGATGCAGCAACATCAGTCATCGGAAGCAAAGAAATAGAGAGACTCATTACTCCAAAGTGCAAGGCCGTCATGCTCGTGCATCTTTATGGGCGCAACTGTTACAGCGATGAAGTTGCCGGGATATGCCGAAGCCGCGGAATAAAGATTGTCGAAGACAACGCACAGGCTCACGGTTGCATGTACAATGTAAAACGTACCGGCTCACTTGGCGATGCAGCTGCACACAGTTTCTACCCGGGGAAGAACTTAGGAGCACTCGGGGACGGAGGAGCTGTGACAACCGACGACAACGTATTAAAGGAGACTATAGCCACTTTGCACAACTATGGCAGCAGCAAGAAATATATACACGAAAAGGTTGGTATTAACAGCCGTCTCGATGAGATACAGGCAGCAGCACTGCGTGTAAAGCTGCCACACCTCGACAACGACAACGACATACGCAGAAGCATTGCAAAAAGATATTTTGAGGGCATTGACAACCGATTTATAACACTACAGCCCACAGACGATGACATGGCACATGTCTTTCATGTTTTCCCCGTCTTCTGCAAGGAACGGGAAAGACTTGTACAGCACCTGAATGAGAGAGGCATTGCAACACTTGTACACTACCCGATACCGGTCCACAAGCAAAAGTGCTACAGCGAGTATAATGCCCTTTCACTTCCTGTTGCAGAACGGCTTGCAAACGAAGAGGTGAGTTTGCCATGCCACCCGGCCATGAACGAAAGACAGACAAAAGAGATTATTGATGCCATAAACTGTTTCCGCATCTAAACAATTCAATCCGAAAATTTGCGACTCTCAACAAATTGTCATACCTTTGCAAAGCCTTTCAAAAGAGGGCACAACAGAGGATTGTCCTATGGTGTAATGGTAGCACAACAGGTTTTGGTTCTGTTTGTCCTGGTTCGAATCCGGGTAGGACAACAAATCAAGCGGTCTGCAATGCAGACCGCTTGATTTGTTGTAAATACTATTCCGGGTAAAACAGATTCTGTTCAGTGGCACACAAGAGAACCTCTGTGAGATATTTATTTGCTTCCCAACGTGCCTCGGAAAGATTCATGAGCAGATAGTTGCCGCAATCCTTGGCCGAAGCTCCGGGCACCTCACCTTCAAATTCTGCAACGAATCCGAAAGCCTCGCACAGCAACGGAAGAATCTCTGCCGATTCAATGTCACCCTTTACTATAAGATAGTTGCCGGTGAGACACCCCATAGGTCCCCAATATATTATCTTGTCGGCCCACACACGATGATTACGCAAGAATGTCGCAACAAGATGCTCTATTGTGTGTATTGCACTCGGACTGAGTACCGGTTCGCGATTAGGTTCCTTCATGCGCACATCAAAAGTCGTAACAACCTCACCACCGACATAATCCTTCCTTGAAACATACACGCCGCGTTTCAAGCGGATATGGTCTATTGTAAAACTCGGAATCTTCTCCATAGCCATTATAATTTAGAAAGAAAAAGCTTTGTTACACCGAACGAACGGCTTGCCATTTCGCCCCAGAAGTTTTCGTACTGCTCGATATGTTTGTCTACACCAGGAGTATCACTGATTATACGGAAGCTGACAAACGGTACGCCATATATATGACATGTCTGAGCTATTGAGGCCGATTCCATATCAACGGCAAGTCCTGCAGGGAAATTCGATTTGATCTTGTCAAGCTCGTCACGGCTTGTTATGAACTGATCACCGGTACATATCAGGCCGGGATGCACACGCGTGACATTGTCCGGCTCAACATTCAAGGAAAGAGCCGCATCACGCATTGCCTTGTCGGCGACAAAAACCGCCGGCATACCTTGCACCTGACCATATTCGCATCCCATTCCACACCACACATCGTGATAGACAATCGACGAACTGACAACCACATCCATCACCGAAAGGGATTCGTCTATGCCACCGGCCACTCCTGTACTGACAATAGCGTCAGGAGCAAAATTCCTTACAAGTTCAGTTGCGCCTATCGCAGAGTTCACTTTTCCTATGCCACAGCGACAGAGCACAATCTCATTACTGCCAAGCATGCCTACAAGAACCTTTGCCTCGCCATTATCACACTCGACGGCCCCTTCGAGCAGAGCTGCAAGCTGCTCGAATTCCGAATTCATCGCCACCAATACACCAATCCTCATATACGTATAGGTTTAAATTAGATTTGCATATATATAGAACACCCAATGCGCAACAATTCCGGCAACAAATCCTCCTATCGTATGTGCCAATATAGCCTTAGATGTCAACTGACGATAGCCGAGAGTATCCAACATCGCTGTATGCGTACTCAGATATCCGCTCCAACACATTCCGATAGCAGTGAACACAGCAATTGAGTTACCGTCTACCCAACCGGCAGACACAAATCCAGGAATAAGGCCCAGCGCTGCCCCCACAGCTCCCAATGCAGTAATCGGGAACGCTATCAAATGTGGGTCGGTAAAGCCGAAGAGCCACTCAAACACCACACCAAGTTTCTCCCCAATCCATGGTAACAATTCCACGCCCTCGTATGCAGCTCCGGTAAACTCACCTCCTGCTGCAGGTCCGAATGTGAAGAGCATTACGAGTGTAGAGATTATCAGCACACCGGGAATAATTGCAAGACCCACATCCACACCGGTGCGGCCACCATCGAGCATTGAGTCGAGTATGCGCTGGAAAAGCGGTTTCTCATAATCTTGTTTTTCCTCTTCGGCAATCTCCTCAGCCGTAGCTGCAGGCTCATCGCGGAAAGAAGGATACTCCTTTATCACAAAACGCTGCATCAGACGTGTCGATACAATACAGCCGGCAAAAGCGCCGAAAAGACCGATAATAGGTTCCACAAAGAAACCGCAGCTCACCATGAACACAATAACAAGAAGACCCATTCCGAATGCCGTACCGAAATTTGTCAACGATATGAACTGCGACTTCTTGAAATAGGTTGCGAAACGTTTGTCCTGCGCCAACGATATTATCGCCGGATTGTCGGACAGGAAAGTGAGGACGGCACCCAACGAGGCAACACCGGGAAGATTGAACAACGGTTTCATGAGCGGACGCAACAATTTCTCGAGCAGCCTTACCACTCCGAATTCCACAAACAGTTTGCCTATAGCACCGGTGATGACACAGATAGCCATGAGATAGAACACCGTGTTCAGCAACAGGTCGTGAGCAGTTCTCATTATGGTATTAAGCATATTTGCCGTCCCCATACTTGAAGCCAGATATCCGAACAGCAGAAAAAATATTGCCAGACAATAGATTCCGGCCGGGATAAAGCCGAAAATTTTCTTAAAGATTTTCATATAATAGATTATGGTAAAAACTTCTGCAAAAATAGATGTAAAAAACGAAATTGCAAACAGCTTTACACTATGAAAACCAAATAGGGGCGGTCAAAAAAGCAAATATTCAAGCAATAGCGGCACCGGCTTTTCCGACCACCCCCAAAACCTGCTCAACAAATCCGAAACAACACCACCGCAGGTTTGTGCCAAAAGCAGATAAAAGGCACATCATGATATAAACAGACAAAGGGCACATTTTGTTTAGGCAAAGACATCATATTTAAGAAAAAAGGTCATTCCGCTTTGCTTTTTGAAATATTTTACCGTATTTTGCATTAGATGAGAGACGACAAACACTAAGTTACACATCTATAAGAACAGAAGCTATGACAATACCGGCTGAATTTGACGATATCCGTCCTTACCTACCAGAAGAACTTCCTCAAGTATTCGAAGAACTTATTGCCGACCCGGAATTCCAGGCAGCCATGAATTATGCCTTTCAAGGAATGCCGTTTGAGAATGTTGCTGCAGCCATGCGCGCATCAAAAACAAACCTTGAATTCCAGAAAGCACTTGTATATCCATTCTTGAAAGGAGTGCTCAAGAAACTTTCCAGCGGAATCACAATAAGTTACGGCAACAAGGAGAATATGGCGAAATCGCTTTGTATCTCAAACCACCGCGACATCATCATGGACTCCGCATTCCTATGCATTGTATTTGTAGAGACTATCGGAAATACAGTTGAGATTGCCATAGGCGACAATCTGCTCATACGCCCGTGGATAAAGAAACTTGTACGCGTGAACCGCAGTTTCATCGTACAGAGGTCGGCTTCAATACGCGAGATGCTCGCATCATCAAAGAGACTGTCATCATACATGCACCATACCATAACAGAGCGCAACCAGCCAATCTGGCTTGCACAGCGCGAAGGACGTGCAAAAGACAGCAACGACCGAACACAGGAGGGATTGATAAAGATGTTATCGATGTACAGCAGCGGAGACATCATCGACGCGCTTAAGGTTCTAAACATTGCTCCTACAACAATTTCCTACGAATACGACCCTTGCGATTATCTGAAAGCCAAGGAGTTCCAACAGAAACGCGACAACCCGGAGTGGAAGAAAGCTCCGCAGGACGACCTGATAAACATGAAGACCGGCATGTTCGGTTACAAAGGCGGTATACACTACCATATAGCCGACTGCATCAATGATGAGATAGATGCCATAGACCGTTCTTTGGGAAAGAACGAGAAGACGGCAGCCGTAGCACGCATAATAGACCGTCACATACACAGCAATTACAAGTTCTGGCCGATAAACTACTATTTCTACGAACTGATGACTGGTGACACACGATATGCCGACAAATATACCGCAGAGGAAAGGGCAAGATTGGATGCTTACCTGCAGGGACAGATTGAGAAGATAGACCTGCCGAACCGCGACAACGGCTTCTGCCGGGACAGGATAATCGAGATGTACGCAAATCCCGTGGTCAACTATTTGAAAGCCACCGAGGTATAAAAAACAATAGGGCAACTGAAGTAATTTTTGGTTGCCCTATTATATTAGCAAATGAATGAAAGATATCGTTTAAGGCAATCTTTGTTCTTTACATATTTCCATACTTTTCCACAATCTCATCGAGTATTGCCATGAGGTCGTCCACCTTTTCGGCACGGAGCATTGCTATTCGCAGAGGGCGGAAATCGGCAAGCCCCTTTAGAAGCGGAGTTGCAGCGAGATGACGACGTACATGAAGTATACCAGGGCGTTCACCCAACCAATCGACACTGTCCCTCACCTGCTCGCGCAGTATATCCATGCACTCACCGAATGTGAACGGCACGGCCGGCTCTCCATGCTCGAGATAGTGTTTCATATCACGGAATATCCAAGGTTGCCCGAAACTTGCACGACCCACCATGACAGCATCTACGCCGTAGCGGTCGAAACACTCCTTGGCACGTTCGGGTGTCTTTACATCGCCGTTGCCTATAATGGGAATGTGCATGCGTGGGTTCTCCTTTATCTTGCCTATCAGAGTCCAGTCTGCATCGCCGGTGTACATCTGCGCCCTTGTACGGCCATGCACCGTAAGTGCCGCTATGCCACAATCCTGCAAACGTTCTGCAAGTTCTACGATACATTTGCTGTTCTCGTCCCAACCAAGTCGTGTCTTCACGGTAACGGGAATCTTCACAGCATCGACAACAGCTTTGGTTATCTCCAACAGTTTAGGGATGTTCTGCAACATACCGGCACCACAACCTTTGCGTGCGACCTTCTTCACCGGACAACCGAAATTGATATCAAGGATGTCGGGACGCGCCTGTTCAACGCGCTTTGCAGCCTCAACCATAGGCTCTACCTCGTTGCCGTATATCTGGATAGCTACAGGACGCTCCTCGTCATGGATATTCAGTTTTCGAACTGTGCTGTTGACATCGCGTATCAAGGCATCGCTCGAAACAAATTCGGTATAGACCATATCGACACCATAGCGTTTGCACAGTAGACGGAACGCCTCGTCGGTAACATCCTCCATAGGAGCAAGGAATATCGGGTATCTCCCGAATTCAATATCTGCAATCTTCATTATATTAATGCCGGTCAAGTTTGTTATTTGAACACAAAGATAGTATATTTGAGCTAAACCTTGAATATAGACCGCACTCGCTTTGAAAAATATTCAAGCAAGCTTGATATTTTTGCTTTCAGCGAAGTTTAGCTGCGCTCATTGCGTGTGAAAATAAATTTTCACACGTTCGCTTGCACAACTTTCGCTCGTTTGTGGCTATATTTGCACTATAAAACAGACCTCACATGCAGTACAAAAGAAGCGATTTTGAGATTATGGCACCGGTTGGTTCAAGGGAGAGCCTGTCGGCAGCAATACAGGCAGGAGCCAATTCCATATACTTCGGTATCGAACATCTAAACATGCGAGCCCATTCGGCAAGTGCATTTTCAATAAACGACCTCAGGGAGATAGCGCAGATATGCGACAAGCACAACATCAAAAGCTACCTGACGGTCAATACAATCATCTACGAAGATGATATTGCAATGATGCATAATATCATCGATGCAGCCAAAGAGAGTGGAATTACAGCTGTTATAGCAGCCGATGTCGCTGTTATGCAATACTGCAACAGCGTGGGAGTAGAGGTGCATCTCTCGACACAGCTGAACATAAGCAACAGCGAGGCGCTGAAGTTCTATGCACAGTTTGCCGATGTCGTGGTACTTGCACGTGAGCTCGACATGAATCAGGTAGCAGCCATATATAAAATTATTTTAGATGAAAATATCTGCGGCCCGAAAGGCGAACTTATAAGAATCGAAATGTTCTGCCACGGCGCATTGTGCATGGCAATATCGGGCAAGTGCTATCTGTCATTGCACCAGCTCGGGCGCAGCGCAAACCGTGGACAGTGCATGCAGGTGTGCCGCAGAGGATATATTGTAAAAGACCGTGAAAGTGATATAGAACTCGAGGTTGACAACAAATACATAATGTCTCCAAAAGACTTGAAGACAATCCGTTTTATCGACCGTATGGTTGAGAGCGGAGTGCGGGTATTCAAGATAGAAGGACGCGCACGCGGACCGGAATATGTAAAGACCGTTGTCGGATGCTACAATGAAGCACTGGAGGCATACATTGGCGGCAAGCTCACCGAAGAGAAAAAAGACGAATGGGACACACGCCTCAGCACCGTATTCAACCGTGGATTCTGGGACGGCTACTACCAAGGACAAAAGCTTGGAGAGTGGAGCAACATTTACGGTTCGCAGGCGACCGAACGCAAGGTCTACATTGGCAAGGCTATAAAACATTTCTCTAAACTCGGCGTAGGCGAATTCCACATAGAGGCCGGTGAGGTAAATGCAGGCGACAAAATTCTGATTACAGGCCCAACGACAGGAGCGATATACCTGAACCTTGAGGACCCTCGAGTAAACCTCGGAAGCGTTGAGAAAGTGCGCAAAGGCGACAGGGTTTCGTTCAAAGTCCCATGCAAGGTGCGTCCGAGTGACAAACTTTACAGAATTGACAAGACAGAGCACGGATGCAGTGACTGATATATATGAGAAGAGTATGACCGCGGTCATCCTCTTCTCATATATGTTTATCCTCGTGCCTTGAAAGCCAAAGCATAGAGTCTCATCTGCTTTATCATTGCAACAAGACCGTTGCTTCGGGTAGGAGAAAGATGCTCCTTCAGACCGATAGCTTCCACAAAATACGGTTCATTATCGAGTATCTCATCGGGAGTGTGCCCCGAATAGACTTTAATGAGAAGCGCCACTATACCTTTTACTATAAGAGCATCACTCTCCGCACGGAAAATCACCTTTCCGTCCGAAAGGTCAGCCTGCAACCATACACGGCTCTGGCAACCTTCGATAAGGTTGTTATCCGTCTTGTACTGTTCCGGTAAAGGTTCCTGCTCATTGCCAAGGTCTATAAGCAGTTGATAGCGATCGAGCCAATCATCAAAATCCGAGAACTCAGCAATAATGCTGTCTTGCGTATCCTTTATTGTAGCCATTACTTTTCATTATATATTACAGTCATTACAGTCTGCCCCACCGCTTTCAGCGTATTGGCATCTATCCAGTCCATATCATCCTTTACAGTGTGATGATGGATGCCGAAGCCGTTCGGGCTGTCCATATCGCAGTTGATGATATCAATACAAGGAATTCCTGATATACTACTCACATAATAGTGGTCATCGGTTATAGTACCGCCTTCCTCCTGGATAAAATAGTCGGTATAACCGAGTTTCCCTGCCAAATCCCATACCTTTGCAACAACATCACTGGCAAAGTGCATTGAATATCCCTCATGAAAGAACCTGGAACCCGGAGCACCCACTATATCAAGAAGGATGCCATATCTGGCGGCATAACCTTTTCTATGAGGATTTGATGCCCAATATTGTGAGCCCAAAGCCCAAGAATGCCTATTGCTGTAATACTTGTCCATATCCTTTTCATGAAGACCATAGTCCTCGGCATCGAACAGTATTATGTCTACACCAAGTGCTGTCGGCACTTGTGACAACTGACGCGCAATTTCAAGCAATATGCCGACACCGCTGCCACCATCGTTTGCACCCGGTACCGGCTTGTAGTGATTTGCCTTGTCGGGGTCGGAATCGGCCCAGGGACGTGAATCCCAATGGGCACACAGCAGAATGCGGTCGCTCTTTTGCGGTTGGAACTGTGCTATGATATTACGTGCATCAAGCATGTCACCGTTGTATGCTTTTAACTTGACATCCTGAGTCACAACCTCCGCACCATAGCCACGCAGTTTGTCTACGAGATATTCACCACACTTCCTGTGGGAAGATGTATTGGGTACACGCGGACCAAAAGCAATCTGCGCATCGACAAAAGCATATGCGCTGTCAGCATCAAAGATTGGCACAATTACCGCAGGCTCCACAATTTCCGGCCTACTCTCCTGTACCTTTGCAGCAGGGTTTTGTTCCTTTACCGGTGTCGCACCGCAAGCAGCAATCAGCACCGACAACAACAATATATATATACGAGCCATTCTATCAACGGTTAAGTTTCCACGTAGAGCCATCCTTGCCATCCTTTATCTCAAAACCGAGAGCAGCAAGTTCATCACGTATCCTGTCACTTGTAGCCCAGTCCTTTTCGGTCTTCGCCTTCTGACGTTGCTGCAGCAGCATGTCCACAACCTTGCCGAAAGCCTCTTCACGACCGCTGTCCGAACCACGTTCCTCCTTGAGGCCAAGTATGTCAAATGCAAACAGAGAGAAAGTCTCCTTAAGTTCTGCAAGGGCAGCCTCACTTATGGCAGCCTTTTTGTCGGCAATCTGATTTATCACACGACAGGCATCGAACAGATGCGATATTACCTGAGCCGTATTCATATCGTCATTCATAGCCTCATAGCACCTCTCACGCAAGCCGCATATTTCAGCCGTTGTTTCAGCAGAAGGCACAAGGTTGCCAAGAGTCTTATATGCCTCAAGAAGACGCTGCAGACCCTTCTCTGCCGCCTGCAGAGCCTCATTGCTGAAATCCACAGTACTGCGGTAATGTGCCTGCAGTATAAAGAAGCGGATAGTCATCGGCGAATATGCCTGTGCCAACAGCTTATGGGTGCCGTTGAAGAACTCGTCAAGAGTGATGAAATTACCCAATGACTTACCCATCTTGGTTCCGTTGATTGTTATCATATTGTTATGCATCCAATACTTTACAACATGATGCCCCATAGCTGCCATACCCTGTGCAATTTCGCACTCGTGGTGCGGAAATACAAGGTCCATACCGCCACCATGTATATCAAACTCCTCACCAAGATACTTGCGGCCCATCGCGGTACACTCACAATGCCAGCCCGGAAAACCGTTCCCCCATGGCGAGGGCCAACGCATAATATGTTCAGGCTGCGCGTTTTTCCAAAGGGCAAAATCGGCAGGGTTGCGTTTCTCATGCTGACCGTCAAGTTCACGCGTCGTGTTGAGCACATCATCAAGATTACGACCCGAGAGCAGACCGTAACGATGCTCCTTGTCATACTTTGCAACATCAAAATATACCGACCCCTCGCTTTCATAGGCATAACCATTCTTCAGAATCTCCTTGACAAGTTCAATCTGTTCTATGATATGCCCCGAAGCATGCGGTTCTATGCTCGGTGGCAGCACATTCAGCGCCTCCATGACTTTATGGTAATGAAGAGTATACTGCTGCACAACCTCCATCGGTTCAAGCTGCTCAAGACGTGCTTTCTTTGCAATCTTGTCCTCACCTTCATCGGCATCGTGCTCAAGATGACCTACATCGGTTATGTTGCGAACATAGCGCACTTTATAGCCAAGGTTTCTGAGATAACGGAACAGCACATCGAACGTGATTGCAGGACGCGCATGCCCAAGGTGAGCAGGACCATACACTGTGGGACCACAGACATACAGGCCTACATTCGGTGCATTCAGTGGCTCAAACAACTCCTTCTTGCGAGAAAGAGTGTTATATATCATGAATCTGTTTTCCATATATTTAATCTATAATCATTTATAATAATCTGATGTCTCATTTGAATTTGCGCGTTGCGTTACGGTTCAGCTTCTTGCGCTCCTTGTCAGGTTTCTGCTTGGTAATCTCAATAGGCTTCTGCCCATCGAGAGGTGAATCAATATCCCAATCATCCTGTGAGTACTCGAACAGAGCCCTCAATTCCAACGCACGATTGTAGTAGTGTACCCTTTCGGGCTGGATACCTTTTGCAAAATCACCGGTATCCCATTTCCCGTTCCCGTTCTCATCTATATACAGACGCAGATAATAGGTACCGGGCTTAATGAAATAGAATGCACAACGGCCTTCCTTGCTCCTTTGCTCTGCCACAATCTTGTCATTGTTCCCGAGCAGTTGTACTACAGCCTTGTCACCTACACTGGGAATATTGAGGTATAGAACGGCATACTCATCGAGTGAACGGAAAGTCATCTCCTGTGAGAACCTTCCCGATACGCCACCATACATACCTTTGAATGCGGCAGAATCGGCTACCAGCAAGAAACTCTCTTCGGGCCGCCACTCTGCAAACAGCTCATACTCTCTTATCTTCTCCTCACTACGACGGAAGACAAAAGGAACCGGCACCCAAAGCGTGTCGACCTTTACAGAGAGATGTATTGCCGAAGAATCGGCCAGCACCAATGGTTCATCGAACACAAAACGGCACGATGCATTCACATCCATTTTCGACGCTCCTGTGAAACGTACAGGCAATACCTTTGTCTTGGGAACATACACAGGCGGATTGTTCTCGTCGTATCCGGCTTCTCTTTTAGCTCTGCGCAAGAAATCCTTAACCTCACGCTCATACGTTTCTTTCTGCTGCTTCAAGACACTTTCCCAGCGTTTTTTTGAGGTTAACGAGAGCGTATCGACACGGTCTGTAAGATTTCCGAGAGAGTCGGGTACCTTATAAGTAACAGAAAGCGACAGCGTATCATTTCTGTACAAGGCGGAGTCCTTTATCCAATAAGTTATAGTATCCTTATTTATGGAATTCTCTACAAAAAAAGCTGTATCGGAATCAAAGCCGACCCCATTCACAACAGGCATCTCTGCATTAGGTGCCGCAAAATAGAGAACGAACTTCTTGTGGTCATCACGTGGAGACTTCACAAGATACTGCAGCTTCATCTCCTCGTTGAAAGCCCTGAGCACAAGGTCATCGGGTAGGAAACGTGTATAATTGACATAACGCACCGTATCCACAGTAGTGCTGTCGCGCCATATGGTATCGGGACGCACAGCAGGAGTAGCAAACGGCTCTATTATATCTCCAAGATATGCAATCTTTTCGCTTTTCTGGTCGAACAGATTATTCTGGTTGGCATCGGCAAGGGCATATACACGATACTTGCCGGGAGCAATTCCCTTTATCGTGAACCGTCCGCGTGAATCGGTGCGCGAAACACGTTCGAAAGGCTTTGACATGAATGCAGAATCATCTGAACACGAATGCAGACCGACAACAATACCTTTTATCGGTTCGAGGTCTTCGGCATTCAGCACGGTACCCGACACCGCAAGAGTATCCACATTATCGCCAGTAGAGAACACATAGGCAAAATTCTCATAAGGATTGCCCTCATTGTTGTCGGCAATCGCATCACCGAAATCTATCGAATATGTAGTATTTGGCCTAAGGCTGTCGAAAAGTTCAACCGTGACACGCTTGCCGCTATACTTTATTTCAGGCATCTGCACTTGCGGCGGAGACACTACAACCTTCTCAAAGGCATTGACGAGTTTCACATTCTCGTCGAAGTTGAGTTCAATCTTTGCAGTTGACACATTGGTTGCATTCAACACAGGCGAAGCCTTCAGGAGCACAGGCGGCTCCTCGTCATACGGACCTCCGTCGGGTGTTCCTATACTTGCACATGCTGTCAACAGCAGGACTGCAAAAGACAATATCTTCCCTTTCAATTCCATTATACATTCATCTGCATAAGTTCTTCGATATACTGGCGGCTATTGCTCAAACGCGGAACCTTATGCTGTCCGCCCAGTTTGCCCTTGCTCTTGAGCCAGTCATTGAAGAGATTCTTCCTTGCCACAACAATCTCAAGCAACTGCATTGTCTTGTTCTTGAAGCGTTTTGCCTCATAATCGGAGTTAATCTCCTGCAATGCGTTGTCGAGGATTTCGGCAAATTCAAGCACCGATTCCGGCTCTTTTGCAAACTCTATGAGCCATTGGTGACGACACTGCGCATTTGCATCCATGAACACCGGTGCGGCGGTATATTCAAGAACCTGTGCTCCTGTCATCTCGCAAGCCTTCTGCAAACCTTTCTCCGCATTGTCTACCACAAGTTCCTCTCCAAAAGCATTGATAAAGTGCTTCGTACGTCCCGAAATCACGATTTTGTAAGGGTCCTTGCTTGTAAAACGCACAGTATCACCTATCATATAACGCCACAAGCCACACGATGTTGATATAAGCATAGCATAATTCTTCCCTACTTCAACCTCCCATAACGGAACAACACGTGGGTTTGGAGAATCAAACTCGTCAAATGGAATGAACTCGTAGAATATGTCGTAATCAATCATGAGCAACATGGAAGGGTCGGACGGGTCGTTCTGGATTCCAAAGAACCCTTCGCTGGCATTATACGTCTCCATGTATTTCATGTCGCTCTTGCGTATTATCTGCTTATACTGTTCACGATACGGTGTAAAAGCCACTCCGCCGTGGAAGAAGACCTCAAGGTTCGGCCACAGTTCCTCCACACTATTCTTTCCGGTTATCTCCAACATGTGCTTCAAGACAGCCATCATCCACGAAGGAACACCCGAGAGGTTAGTAACATTCAGATTGCATGTAGAACGGGCTATCTTCTCCATTTTCTCCTCAAAATCGCTCAGGAGCGCTATATCCTTGCCCGGAACACGCATCATATTCATGAACGGATTACAATTCTCTATGAGTATCGCACTCAAATCGCCGACAAGGCTCCCCGGAAGGTTGTAGTTCGGGGCATGGCTGCCGCCAAGAATCAGACCTTTGCCAGCGAACATCCTACTGCCAGGGTTATTTGCAATATATTGGGCTACAACATCGAAACCGCCTTTGTAGTGCGCGTTTTTGAGTCCGTCGGGTGTAACAGGAATAAACTTGCTCTTGTCGTTTGTAGTACCCGAAGACTTTGCATACCATTTGCAACGTCCTTTCCAGAGCACATCCTTTTCACCATGACGCATGCGGTCGATGTATCCCTTGAGCGTCTCATAATCCTGAACACCTACCGAAGCTGCAAACTGTTCATAACTTTTAATCGCCTGATAGTTATGCTTGATACCCCATTCGGTAGCAGCGGCACTGCCTACCAGCCGTTTCAACACATCGCGCTGTAGCGCCTCGGCTTGCGTTGCATATCTTGATATTTTAGAGACCCTGTTTCTAAAGACAGGCTTCATTAATGGAGTAAAGTTCATTTTTCTATTTTTTTGGCATCAGCCATCTGATAAAACAATTATTATCTCTCGCAGGTCATTTTTCAAACCTGCTGATTCCCTGATTCAGGAACTTGACATACTTTTCGACATCCAGGTCAAACGAGTATGAACCGCACAATGGCTCTGCGTTCAGGTCGACCGGCACATAGAACGGCTGTGCACTGCCACCGAATTTATGGTTCTGCAGATATGTCCACTTGTCGCCTACAGTCTCCAGCAGTATCTTCTTACCGTTTACTTCGACCTCAAACGGCTCGGCAAGCGGTGTCCTGTCATCGACATAAAGCGATGCCACGATATATTCGTCGCGCATGATGTCGATAACCCTTTCATTGCTCCATACAGCATTCTCCATGTTGCGGCAGTTTACGCAACCATGTCCTGTAAAGTCAAGCAATACAGGCTTGCCCTCTTTACGTGCCATCTCGATAGCAACCTCGAAGTCATCGGTATGAGGCTTGAAAGAGTTGTCGTAAAGATTGAAATCCTGTGTGCTCATAGGTGGAGCAAATGCACTCACGGCCTTGCATGGCGCGCCCCACAGACCGGGAATCATGTACACGGCAAATGCCAGGGAGACAAGACCCGCAAAGAAACCGGTAACAGATGTAGTCTTGTCTTCGGGGTCGTCGTGCGGAAAACGTATAATCTTGAGCAGATAAAGTCCGAGCAGTGCAAAGAGTACAATCCAAAGCGACAGGAATGTCTCACGGTCGAGAATTCCCCAATGGTAGGAAAGGTCGGCTACAGAGAGGAACTTCAGTGCAAAAGCAATCTCCACAAAGCCAAGGACGACCTTGATGGTGTTCATCCAGCCACCGGAACGAGGTGTCTGCTTTAGCAGTGACGGGAAGAGTGCGAAAACAGTGAATGGCAAAGCCAATGCCAATGCAAAGCCGAACATGCCCACAGCCGGAGCAAATATCTCACCCGATGTAGAGACCTCCACAAGCAGAAAACCGATAATGGGACCTGTACATGAGAACGACACAAGCACAAGGGTGAACGCCATGAGGAATATGCTCAACAGTCCCGAAGTATTGCTTGCTTTCTCATCGACCTTGTTTGTCCACGATGAAGGCAATGTCAGTTCGAAACCTCCAAGGAAAGAAGCACCGAACACAACCAGCATCAGGAAGAAGAATATATTGAATATCGCATTTGTCGAGAGTGCATTAAGAGCACCGGCACCGAATATAAGAGTAACAGCAATTCCCAACAGCAGATATATCACAACAATAGATATACCATAGATTACCGCTTCGCGGACAGCCTGACTGCGCTGTTTTGAGCGTTTGAGGAAGAAGCTCACTGTCATAGGGATTATAGGCCACACACACGGAGTGAGCAATGCCACAAGACCTCCACCGAATCCAAGGATGAATATCAGCCACAAGGAGCTCTCCTCTTCGGTCTCAGGATTCATCTTGTCAATCACCGGAGCCCACAAATCAACGGCCTTCTCCTCTGCCGGTACCTGTTCTACAACAGTCTCAAGCGTATCTGCCACCTCCGGAGCATCACTCTTTACAGGTTCGGCGCTCTTTGCCGCATTGGCCGGCTCAACAGCCTTCACATCCTGTTTTGCAGGTTTCTCCTCCTTCAAAACAGGCTTCACAGGAACAGGCAGCTTGCCGTCGTCGACCTTCACAGCCTTTGCAGAAGAGTTCTTTTTTACAGGCACAGCGCTCTTTGCAACAACGGCCTCGCCGGTAATTTCAAAGTCGTATCTTCCGGGGAAACAGCCGGTATCATTGCACGATTGGAAGCGCAATGTTCCTTTCAAGCGGTACTTTCCGCCCAAGAACTTGACTTTCTGAGTAAATACAGCTTCATTGTCGAAATAAGAAACCATCATCTCGAACATCGGGTCGAGTTTATTCACAGCCCCTTCGCCCGGAACAAGTCCTCCAACCAGTTCGGCACCCTCAAGTACCTGGAACGAAACGGTCGTGGGAGTAGGGCCGCCGTCCGGTATGTTGGTAGAATACATGTGGTATCCTGCCTCTATAAAGGCTTCGAATTTCAATGTACCGTCGGCTCCGTTGACCTCCATTGTCTCTTCTACGGAAACCGGTTCAACACCGCCGAATTGTGCTCCTGCCTGAAAGGCAAAAAGCATCATCAATAGTGATAACATAATTTTTTTCATCGTGCAATATTTTTATTTTTTATAATTCAAACGGATTCTTACGTATTCTCCATTCACTCGGATAGAGGTTGTTTGCCCTGTTGCCGACATTATTGGCGAAGCCGAGCGGCACACCCTTATAGGCAAGCAGAACAAACCCTATCGGCTCACCTTGCAGAGACAACGTCTCGCGATGCAGATATGCCAAAGCCTGTTCGCGTTCAAGTTCCACTACAGGAAAAGCACTGCGCTCCAAAGCATTGCTCATTGCAAGTGCATGCTGCGGCACCAATTTGCCTTTCTTCAGTTCAGCCAGAGGGATGCCGCATTGCAGCACACGCAGTTTCTGTTGCAGCGCTAACATAGCCGAGGCATGTGCTTTCGGCAGAGCCGATACCAATGTATCCCGCAACACAAAGTCAAACAGCGAAGGTTCATCGAGCCACTTTGCAACGACATCCTTTATCTTTGCAGCCGGCTGCTGACAACGCGCCGTCTTAGGCAATGCAACAGCCGAATCACCGTTCTTCCGCAACAGAGCCAGGAAAAATCCCTCACCCTCTGTGAATCCCGGAATAAAGCGGTAAACATGATGTCCGTCACCACTCAACGAAGATGTTATCCCCCACGAAGCATCGGTATCGACAGGCAAGGATTCAGCGCCGAGTTCCTCGGCAATCCAGGCAACACAATCCTCGTTCTCCTCACGGTTGAAAGTACAGGTACTGTAAACCAGCAACCCGCCGGGACGCAGCGATTGCCATATATCGGACAGAATCTTCTTCTGACGTTCGGCACATTGCAGCACATTTCCCACGCTCCACTGCTCCACGGCATAGTCATCCTTGCGGAACATTCCCTCGCCCGAACAGGGAGCATCAACCACAACAAGGTCGAAGAAATTACGGAACGGAGCGAAATCCGCCGGCTCGTTCTTTGTAACCACCGACGAGGGGTTTCCCCATTTCGTAACATTCTCGGCAAGTATCTGAGCCCGTAAGGGCACCGGTTCATTCGAAACGAGCAGACTTCCTTCGGGCAAAAGCGACAGAAGATGAGTGCTTTTCCCCCCCGGAGCCGCACACAGGTCGAGTGCTCTGACCGGAACATCCACATACTGCCTTACCACCTGTTCGACAAACATCGACGAAGCCTCCTGAACATAGTAGCACCCTGCATGGAACAGAGGGTCACCCGTAAAGAGCGGACGCTGAGGCATATACACCCCATCCTGCGCCCAGGGTACATTCCTGTAGCCACACTCTTTCTCTATTTTTTTTGTATTGTAGCGCACACTCACCATAGGCTCCTTATTCAGAGCCTCGGCAAAACAGGCATATCTTTCTTCTCCGAAAAGCGCCTTTGTCCTCTCTACAAAATCCTCTTTCAGTTCCATACAATCCATTGTGAAGATACCCGGAACAGTTCCGCATAATCTTCTTGCAGAAACAGCGCAAACAGCCGATTCTGCGGTTTACCGCAAAGATACAAAAATTATACATGATGAGAGAGTTTTTGCAGGTTATTATTTATTTATAAATAATTTTAACCAAAGCCGTCACTGGTAATTTATGCAATTATGTTTCTATTTTCGTTTTTATATCGTATCTTCGCAAAAACAACCTCTAAGCAAAGAACATGAGACAATATTTGGACCTGCTCGACAGGATACTCACCGAAGGCACACGCAAAGACGACAGAACCGGCACAGGAACAATCAGCGTATTCGGACACCAGATGCGATTCAATCTGGAAGAGGGCTTTCCATGCCTAACGACAAAGAAGCTGCACCTCAAGTCAATAATACACGAACTGCTATGGTTCCTCAACGGCGACACAAACGTAAAGTACCTGCAGGACAACGGTGTGCGCATATGGAATGAATGGGCCGACGAAAACGGCAATCTGGGACACATATACGGCTACCAGTGGCGTTCATGGCCGGGATACGACGGTGAGCACATAGACCAGATAAAGGAGGTTGTAGAGACCATAAAGAACAACCCCGATTCAAGACGCATCATTGTAAATGCCTGGAACGTCGGAGACATAAAGAACATGAACCTTCCGCCATGCCATGCCATGTTCCAGTTCTACGTGGCAGACGGCAAGTTGAGCCTCCAGCTTTACCAGCGCAGTGCCGACTGTTTCCTGGGCGTACCTTTCAACATCGCATCATACGCACTGCTGCTTCAGATGATGGCACAGGTAACCGGTCTCAAGGCAGGCGAATTCATACACACGCTTGGCGACGCACATCTTTACCTTAATCACATCGAGCAGGCAAAGCAGCAGTTGACCCGTGAGCCGAAGAAATTGCCGCAAATGGCAATAAACCCCGAGGTAAAAGATATATTCTCGTTCAAATTCGAGGATTTCTCATTGGAAAACTACGATGCTCATCCGCACATAAAAGCAGAAGTATCGGTATAACATACATCTATGTACAAATTAGCACTCATAGCGGCAATTGCCAAGAACAGGGCAATAGGGTTTGAGAACAGACTCATCTATTGGCTGCCAAATGACCTTAAACGGTTCAAGGCCCTCACAACCGGACACACCATAATAATGGGCAGCAACACATTCCGTTCACTGCCGAAAGGTGCTTTGCCCAATAGAAGAAACATTGTCTTGTCGCGAAAAGAGAGTTCATTCCCGGGTGCAGAGACCTTCAACTCCCTTGAGAGTGCCCTCAACAACTGCAGCAATGAGGAGATTGTATATATCATCGGCGGCGAAATGCTCTACAGCAGTGCCATGCCCCATGCCGACATACTGTGCCTGACCGAGGTTGACGACACCCCGGAGAATGCCGATGCATTCTTCCCCGAGTTCAGCCCGAGAGAGTGGGAGACAATTGAGTGCGAGGAGTATTGCAAGGACGAAAAGCACGCATTCAACTACAGAGTCGTAACTTACATCAAGAGAAGGGAATAGAAGTACAGAATACGTTAAATTACAGATTATCTCAAGATATTGAAATATAAAAGATGCCACACTTGCGTGCGGCATCTTTTATTATAGGTTTTGTCAGTAATTACTGTGCATTTCTCTCATCTGCCGAATACATCAGAGACAATGTACCTGCCTTACGAAGCTCAAGCTTCACATCGGTCATGATACCCATCTTTGTGTGCTGGTCGGCCTTCAAGGCAATCTTTGAAACAGCCTGGTCGGCCTGTTTCATCGCGTTACGCTCATTGATAACAAACGAACGTACATCAGACACCTTTGCAAAACGGTCGTTCAACTGAATCTGAGTTGCAGTACCCAACATGCCACGATACTTTGCCGCAGCCTGTCCGAGGTGAATGGTAATTACAGCAGTCTTTCTTTCTATCTTCGACAACTCGGTACCCGAAGGCAACTTCTCATCCACCATCTTCTCCTCCTCACGCATTGATGTAACAATCATGAAGAAGAACAGAATAGAGAAAATCAAGTCAGGGAGTGACGAGGTGTTCAATTCGGGCATTTCTGCCTTTTCCTTATTTCCAAACTTGCTCATATTAATATCCTCCACCAATTTTGCGAGGCTCAGCCTCAGAAATCATTGTCTTATAATAGAGACGGCAAAGCATCTGCTGCACCTCTGTCAAATTATTATAAGGCTTACCATATTGCTGCTGTGCAAACTCGTCGCGCAATTCGCTGTACGCACCATACAATTCGTTTGAAACATCGAAGTATGTGTTGTACTCTGTAGCACGGTCGGTCTGCAAAGATATTACGTGCTTACTTGTAACCATCTGCTGGCGACCGCTGGGAAGTACATGTTCAACCCCCTTCTCCTCGAACACGATATCCTCGGCATGTTTCTCGGGATAGTCGGGACGATTGTCGGGGTTGGCGATAAATTCCTTCGCCAACTGGCGCAAATCCTTAACGTCGATGATATAAGGAGGTTTCTCACCCTGGGTGATCATTATCTCATTATTCATGTTGACGTTCACTACAAGGCTGTTACGTTTCTTAATCTTCGGGGGGTTCTGGATTTCATTCTCATCCGGAGCCTCGGGAAGACGCACGTTCAAGCCCATAGTTGAGTTCATAGAGGTCACAACCAAGAAAAAGATGAGCAAGATGAACGAGATATCCGCCGTTGAACTGGCATTGATTCCCGGTACTTTTCTTTTACCTTTTCCCATTTTTGTTATGCTTTTACTTTGTTAACACTCTTTAGGACACCTGTAAGACTTACCAATGTAGCCAATGCACACACAAACAGGAGTACATACTGCACATAGATAAAGGTGTCGGTCATTACAAGTATACTTGATTCTTTGTACAACTCATTGTTAATCAAAATCGGGGCATCTGATGACATTGCGTATGCAACTACAAAGATGACAACGAGCAGAATAATACCTATCATGCTCTTTACAGCATCCATTGGAGAGTCCTTCAGTTTCTTGAAGAACGAAATGCAACTGAACACGAGCACAAGAGCAATCGCAGCAAACATCAGTACATACATCCAATAGATGAGCAGGTCTGTATGTTCGGGCGATGTCAATTCATTGCCGTTTATGATCTCAGTATTTCCAAATCCCACGCAGAAGAACATGCCAAGAACCACGAAGGTCACAACCATGATCGCGTAGAATGTGTATTTTGAGATAACTTTATACAAATCAGCTTTCATAATTTAATATTTATTTAGCTGTTATTAATTACTTCTTTACGTTATACTTAGCGATAAGGTCGAGGAGAGTGATTGAAGAGTCCTCCATATCAGCTGTGATAGCCTCAATCTTGGTCAGGATGAAGTTGTAGAATACCTGAAGTACAAGAGCTACAACGATACCGTAGATAGTTGTGATAAGAGCGACCTTCATACCACCGGCAACGATAGTCGGAGAGATGTCACCTTCCTGCTGAATCTTGTCGAATGACATGACCATACCAATCACAGTACCCAAGAATCCGAGTGACGGAGCCATGGCGATGAACAGTGTAATCCATGAGCAACCCTTCTCAAGGTTAGAAGACTGAAGGCTTCCGTAAGAAACAACCGAACGCTCAACTGTCTCAATACCATCTTCGATACGGAGAAGACCCTGATAGCAGATAGAAGCAACAGGGCCGGCTGTGTTGCGGCAGATTGTCTTTGCGCCCTCTACATCGCCCTTAGAAAGAGCAGCTGCGATAGCCTCCATAAGTTTCTTTGTATCAATCTGAGCCATGCTCAAATAGATGATGCGCTCTACGCAGAATGCGAGACCGATAACCATGGCGATAGCAACCAATGACATGAAGGATGCATCACCCTCGATGAACTTTGTCTTGAGTGCCTTGTGAACGCCGCCTTCTTCAGCAGCCTCTGTAACCTCCGCGGGAGCAGCCTCTGCCTCCGCGGGAGCAGCCTCGGCAGGAGCCTCTGTCACTGCTGCAGAATCTGTATTCTCAACTGTTTCAACAGGAGCAGCCTCAGCAGCATCCTGAGCATAAACCTGGGTAGTACCGAATGTGAACATACCCAACATTGCAACGATTGCAAAAAGCTTTTTCATTGTGTGTAATTTTTTAAAATTAATATTTTGAGTTAATTCATTCGTCTTCGCGGAAAGAGGGGGATTCGAACCCCCGATACGCTTTTGGCGTATACACGCTTTCCAGGCGTGCCTCTTAAACCACTCGAGCATCTTTCCCTACAGAGGCATTTATAGCTAATCGGGGTGCAAGTTACAACTTTTTTCGCAAAACCGCACTCTATTTCACGGCAAAAGTAGTTTTTTTTTTCAAATCATTGAAGATTTATTAAAAAATGATTGCAAGAAAATCGAAAAAAGTGACAATATAAGATTTTTTAACAATTGGCGCGCTAAATCACGAAAAGCGGTGCAAGAACGGGCAACACTTCCCACTCCGGCACTTTCATACGTGTCGCGTATATTTTCAGTCTAATTTTAGAAGCTATAAAAATAAATCGCTATTTTTGCATAGAACAAGAAGCATCGTTACATTAAAGGATGATTGAAAAGAAAAGATGTACATTAAGGTCGCTTGCCGATGCCGTCAACCCGTACTCATGGATAACCGCAGCGAGGAACCTGGCATTCGACACCGGACTATTCGAAAGCCGTGCTTTTGCACTGCCTGCAATATGCATAGGAAACATCTCCGTCGGAGGCACAGGCAAGACACCGCACACCGAATATCTTATAAGGTTGCTCAGAAAGAGGTTCAAGGTGGCAGTTCTCAGCAGAGGATATGGCAGAAAGAGCAAGGGATATATAAGAGCCACAGAATCGTCACCTATGCCGGTTATAGGTGATGAGCCGTTCCAGATAAAGAACAAATTCCCCGACATAGATGTTGCTGTATGTGAAAAGCGTGTTACGGGAATAGAGCGCCTCACAGCCGAGGTACCGGGGATTGAGGCGATACTCCTTGACGATGCATACCAGCACCGGCATGTAAAGGCCGGACTCTACATACTGCTGATAGACAGCAACCGTCCGATATGGAACGACTGCATATTGCCATTCGGGCGGCTTCGCGAAAGCATATCGGGCATAAAGCGTGCCGACGTTGTCATAATGACAAAATGCGACGGCATTACCAAGGAGGAGGCTGAACAGTGCTGTAAATATATAAAGAAGTATAAGGATATTCCGGTATTCTTCTCCGCCATGCGCTACGGCACATTGTACGGAGTGTTCGGACAGAAAGAGCGCCCCGAAATCAAGGAGGGCACAAACGTGCTGCTCGTCACAGGAATAGCCCGCCCCGAACCGCTGAAGGCAGAGATTGAGAGACGAGGTGCCCGAGTAACACTAATGAAGTACCCCGACCACCACAACTTCACAGCCGACGAACTTGAGGAGATTGCTGCCGCATTCAACGCCATGAACGGGACAGACAGCATAATAGTCACCACGGAGAAGGATGCAACAAGGCTTATGCGCCACGAGGGAGTGCCGTCGTGCATCAAGGAGAGGAGCTACGCACTTCCTATCGAAGTGGAAATACTGCATGAAAAAGATAAAATGTTTAACCAAATTATAGTAGACTATGTTACAGAAAATTCAAGAAACAGCTGATTTCCTGCGCGGAAAGATGACAACAGCACCCGAGACAGCCATAATACTCGGCACAGGTCTCGGCAGCCTTGTTAACGAGATAACCGACAAGTATGAGATAGAGTACAAGGATATACCCAATTTCCCACTCTCGACAGTGGAAGGACATTCGGGCAAACTCATCTTCGGAAAACTCGGCAACAAGGAGATTATGGCAATGCAGGGCCGTTTCCACTTCTACGAAGGATATTCAATGAAAGAGGTTACATTCCCCGTGCGCGTTATGCGCGAACTTGGCATCAAGACACTGTTCGTGTCCAACGCCGCAGGTGGCATGAATCCCGATTTCCTCATCGGAGACCTCATGATTATCAACGACCACATCAACTTCTTCCCAGAACATCCCCTGCGCGGCAAGAATATTCCCTATGGCGACCGTTTCCCGGACATGAGTTCGGCATACGACAAACAGCTCATAGCCATGGCAAAGGAGATTGCAGCCGAGAAGGGCATACGCGTCGTTGAGGGAGTTTACCTCGGCACTCAAGGTCCCACATTCGAGACACCTGCCGAATACCGCATGTTCCACCGCATGGGCGGCGACGCAGTAGGCATGTCCACCGTTCCCGAAGTGATTGTAGCACGCCATTGCGGGATACGCGTGTTCGGCATCTCCGTTATCACCGACCTCGGAGTCGAGGGCATCGTTGTGGAGTGCAGCCACGAAGAGGTGCAGAAGGCCGCCGATGAGGCACAGCCCAAGATGACAACAATCTTCCGTGAAATCATAAACAGAGCATAAAAAAAGATGAACACGACAAAACGTACAGAAATATCATCTTTGGGAGAATTCGGCCTTATAGAGCGCATAACCAAGGATATTGCACCTATAAACAAAGAGAGCGCAAAAGGCATTGGCGATGATGCCGCCATACTGCAGTTCTCCGACAACGACGAGGTGCTTGTAAGCAGTGACATGTTCATGGAAGGAGTACACTTCGACCTCACATATTTTCCACTCAAGCATCTTGGCTACAAGGCAGTCATTGCCGGCATTTCCGACATATATGCCATGAACGGCACTCCTAAGCAGGTGACGGTATCCATTGCCCTGAGCCGCAAGTTCTGCATTGAGGATATCGAAGAACTGTATGCCGGCATAAGACTCGCCTGCGGACAATACGGTGTCGATATTGTCGGCGGCGACACGACCTCTTCACTCACAGGCCTTGCCATTGGAATAACAGCAATCGGAACTGCACCCAAAGGAACAGCCGTAAAACGCAACGGAGCAAAAGAGACCGACCTTATATGTGTAACCGGCAACCTCGGTGCTGCCTATATGGGTCTGCAGCTGCTCGAACGCGAGAAGATTGCCACCGACGGGAAGGACATCCAACCCGACTTCCAGGGTAAAGAGTATATTCTTGAGCGCCAGTTAAAGCCCGAGGCACGCAAGGAGGTCATTGAAAAGCTGCGCGAAGAGGGAGTGAGACCCACTGCCATGATTGATGTAAGCGACGGCCTCTCATCGGAACTGATGCACATATGCAAGCAGAGCGGAACCGGCTGCCGCATATACGAGGAGCGCATCCCCATCGATTATCAAACAGCCATTATGGCGGAGGAACTCAACATGAATGTCATCACCTGCGCCCTTAACGGTGGCGAGGATTTTGAGCTATTGTTCACTGTGCCCATTGCCGACCATGAGAAGGTTGCCGCGATGAAGGATGTGCGTGTCATTGGACACATTGTAAGCGACAGCATGGGACTTGCACTCATCACCCGTGACGGTGCCGAAATGGAACTTAAGGCACAAGGGTGGACAGCAAAGCAAGATTGACGACAGCATGATACTTCACAATATAGTGCAGTGCATATTCCTGCTCGCCGGCATTGTATCCTTGCTTGCATCGTTGCTCGACAGCGACTGGTTCTTCACTGCCGACAATGCAAGTTTTCTTGTAAACAGGTTAGGGCGGAACGGTGCCCGGTGGGTTTATGGAACAATTGGAGTGATATTCATTATCGCAGCTGTATATTTCTACTACCGTATAGCAAGAGGGTGACCCATGAGTCACCCTCTTGCTATAGAAACCAAATAAAAAATGCCGTTCAGGACAAGTGCAACACAGAAACACACTTTTCAGTCATCTTTTATCTGTGCGTTCCAACAATCCTTGTCTCGGGAAGTTCGGCATTGCGCCTTTCAGTCTGTTTCACCAGTTCCGCAGCAACCTGAATGAATGCCTGACCGTCTGGAGTTTCGGCACGCATGGCAATAGGCACTCCGGCATCACCACTTTCACAGATACTCTGCACAAGAGGAATCTGTCCAATTAGCGGTATGCCATACGCTTCAGCCATTCTCTTGCCACCCTCTTTTCCGAATATATAGTATCTGTTATCTGGCAACTCGGCAGGAGTAAACCACGCCATATTCTCCACAAGGCCCAATATAGGCACAGCCACCTTTTCGTTGATGAACATGTTGACACCCTTTATTGCCGCAGCAAGCGACACCTCCTGCGGTGTTGTCACAACAACGGCACCGGTCAAAGCAAGACATTGTACTATAGTCAGATGTATGTCGCTTGTTCCGGGAGGCAAGTCAATGAGGAAGTAGTCGAGGTCGCCCCATGCAGCATCTGCAATGAGTTGCTTGAGCGCATTGCTCGCCATTCCTCCGCGCCAGAGGATTGCCTGGTCGGGGTCGACAAAAAACCCTATCGACAGCAGTTTCACTCCATATTTCTCTATGGGAAGGATGAGGTCACGTCCGTCTATATTTTCGCTGTACGGGCGTTCATCCTCCACGCTGAACATCTTAGGTATCGAAGGGCCGAATATATCGGCATCGAGCAGACCCACCTTGTAGCCCAGACGGGCAAGCGCTATAGCAAGATTGGCCGACACTGTCGATTTTCCGACACCGCCCTTTCCCGAAGATATAGCAATGACATTCTTCACTTGCGGCAAGAACTTCCCCACCTCGGGACGGGCAGCCTGACGGCTTGTCACGCTGATGTTCCCCTCTATCTCAACCTCCTTGCCCACATACATGTGTATGGCAGCCTCGGCCGATTTCACCACTGAACGTATGAACGGGTCGGTAGGTTTTTCGAAGATGAGCGAGAAGCTCACCTTGTTCCCGTCGATACGTATATTGTCGTCAACCATCCCGGCCTCGACAAGATTCTTGCCATTACCGGGGTAACGCACCTTCTCAAGCGCGTCGAGAATAAGTTTCGGATATATAGCCATTATTCTGTTACTTTTATGCTTCGTAATCGGCTTCGGCACGGCCCTCTGTTATACCTTTGAAACAGGCTGCCACTTGAGCATGTGCCGGATGTACCTTATAGCGTTCCATGGCATCGGCATCGTCAAATGCCGATACAAGGACAGCATCATAGGCTGTACCGGCCACACACACGTTCACACCCACTTCGAGCGAACGAATTTCGGGAACCACGCCCACAAGTGCTTCGAGACTCTCTTTTGCCCATAAGGCATGCTCTTTTTTGCTTTTTCCGTCAGCGCCTTCGATAAAGCGCCACATTACAATATGCTTGAACATAAACTCCTGATTATTTACTTGTTTCGAGACTGCTGCGTTTGCTGCGTCCGTAGCTGCGGTATTCGTCGAGTTCTATCTCGACATCGGGCTCTTCGTACTGCTCCTTCGCAGGCAGATTGAATGCTATGTACTTAATCGTTATTCCGCGTGACATCCACTGCGATTCGTAGTATGTACGTATCTTCAGGACATCGCTCACCTCGTCCTGTCCATGCACATCCCCGATGCACTCCACGACAGGCAGGGCATTCACCTCGGTGATATAACGGGTATATGTGAACATGAAATTGCTGTCGGTCTTCAGATGTATGACAGCATCATCGGAAAGGATACGGCTGTAGCGCGCAAGGAAGAGCGACGATGTGAGCCTCTTGGTATATTTCTTCATCTGCGGGTCGGGGAATGTCAGCCATATACCGCTTACCTCACCCTTGGCAAAAAGCCTGTCGATAATCTCTATATTGGTGCGCAGAAAACCGACATTGGAAAGACCTTCTTCTTTTGCCTCGGTCGCCCCCGTCCACATACGTGCGCCCTTTATGTCCACACCTATGAAGTTCATGTCGGGGAAGCGGTGCGCAAGAGCTACAGTGTACTCCCCCCTACCACAACCGAGTTCAAGCACTATCGGGTTACCGTTCTTGAAGAAATCGCGGTTCCAGTTCCCACGCAAAGGGAAGTCGACATCATCGGCAACCGAATAGGGATGCTCCACAACGTTATCATACTGCGCCATATCGGCGAACTTCTTGAGTTTTCCTTTTCCCATGTTGCGATATTTCTTATTCAACGACTGTTATCCAACCGTAGGTATCGGACACATCGCCATACTGGATGGCACGCAGACGATGATACAGTTCCGTCAGCACCGGCCCGGGTGTTCCACTCTTTGCTATTACATAACTCTTTCCGTTCACAATGTCATCTATGCGCCCTATCGGAGATATGACAGCAGCAGTACCGCATGCTCCGGCCTCCTCGAACGTCGTCAGTTCCTCCTCGGGGACAGGCCGTCTCTCAACCGTCATTCCCATGTCACGTGCAATCTGCATGAGGCTGTTGTTTGTTATCGAAGGCAGAATAGATGACGACAACGGTGTGATGTAGCGGTTATCCTTGATACCTATGAAATTGGCTGCACCGCACTCATCGATATACTTTTTCTCTTTCGCGTCGAGATATATCTCGCAGGCATATCCCTGCTCATGCGCCATGTGGCTTGCACGCATTCCTGCAGCATAGTTGCCGCCCACCTTGAAACGTCCTGTACCCAAAGGGGCCGCACGGTCAAAATCGCGGTATATAACGCAGTTGTTCACTGCAAAGCCATTCTTGAAATAGGGACCCACCGGAGTCACGAATATCACAAAGATGTATTCATTGGAAGGGCTGACACCCACACGCGCTTCCGTGCCGATAATCAACGGACGTATATACAGCGATGCGCCGCTCTCGTAGGGCGGTACGAAGCGTTCGTTTGCAGCCACCACCTTTGTCACCATTTCGCGGAAAAGTTCAGTGCTCACGCGTGGCATCATTATACCGTCACAACTGCTCTGCAGTCTCTCGGCATTCGCCTCGAGACGGAAGATACGCACCTTGCCATCCTTTCCGCGGAAAGCCTTCAAGCCCTCGAAAGCATCCTGTCCGTAGTGCAGACAGGTAGCAGCCATATGTATGTTTATATACTCATCGGTACACAGCTCCACACTGCCCCATGCACCGTTCCTGTAACAGCAGCGCACATTGCAGTCGGTCTTCATGTAACCAAAACCAATTTTTGACCAGTCAATTTTCTCCATATCCATTAATTAAGAAGCGCGAAGTTACACATTTTGGCGCAAAAGAAAAAACCGATGCACAAAAGTTTGCCCGTGAACAGCCTATTGTGCGTCATCGGGAAGGAATTCACCTATCAGAGCCTTCACCTCCTCATCGACATCATACAGTTTGCCACGGCAGAACTGCACAAGTGCCGAAGCCTCTTTCAACGCCAAGGCGAGCGCATCGACATCCACACCACCTCCCTGCAGGGAGCCCATAATCTCTTCGAGGCGTGCAATCGCCTGACCGTATGTCATATTTTCCATCATCTTAACTGTTTTTCTTTTACAATACTCCTGAACTCTCCCTCTGCGACAGTCGTCGTGACCTCGCACCCCGGTTCCACATCGGCAACCGAACGCACCGCCTTACCATTCACACGGGTTATGCTGTAGCCCAATGCGAGGATGTGCGCAGGCGATGAAGCATCCATATATTTCTGCCACAAATCGAGCCTGTGATGCTGTCTTTGCATGTAGAGCGCAGTTTCAACCGGAACGCGCTGAAGAATAGAGCGAAGACGGTTCTTTTCGGCATCCACCACTGCACGTACAGCCGACACCACCCCCTGTTGCAACCCTGCAAGCCTCTGCGCCTGGGCGAGCATGGAGTGGATGAGCAATTCGGCAGCCGCAGTGGGTGTCTTCACACTCGTATGTGCCACAATGTCAAGTATACTCTCGTCGCGCCTGTGTCCTATGCCTGTTATTATAGGCAACGGGAATTGGGCGCAGTTATTGGCAAGTTCGTATGTATCGAAACAGCTGAGGTCGCTTGTAGCACCGCCGCCGCGTATTATAACAACCGCATCCCAAAAACCAAGATTCCCGGCAATGCTGTCAAGAGCAGCTATTATCCCCTGCTCCACGCCGTTGCCCTGCATGGGTGCAGGAAAAAGCTCTGTATAGAACCGGAAGCCGTATGCGTTGGAATCGAGCTGGTCACAGAAATCCCCGTATCCTGCCGCCGCCGATGAAGATATCACTGCTATACGCTTCGGCAACAACGGAAACGGCAATTCCTTGTTCAACGCTATCACGCCCTCATCGGCAAGCCGTTTCAATATCATCCTCTTGCGGCGTTCCATGTCACCCACCGTGTACGAAGGTTCTATGTCACACACATCGAGTGCATAGCCGTATAGTTCGTGAAAGCCGACAGTCACCTGCAGCAGCACCTTTATTCCTGCAGAGAAGGCGCGCCCCGTCTGCTCAAGGAAATAGGGCTTCAACAGCATATACACCCGTGACCACACCGTTCCACGTGCCTTGGCAACAAGTTCATCTGTAGCCTCGTCGCGCTGCACCAGCTCTATATAGCAATGACCGTTCGCAGCCTCACGCACCTCGCTTAGTTCACCGACGACCCAGTAGCGCGACGGCACTCCTGCAGCCACGGCACTGCGCACCATGTTGTTAAGCGAATAAAGCGACAAAGGTTCCTCTACACTGTTCATAGCCTATATTGTTTCAGAATTGTCAATCCATTGGTTTATGCCACGCTGCTGCGAAATGAATGCACCACCGACAACCATATTGCCGACATAGAAGACAGCCGACTGCCCCGGTGTTATGGCAGAAACCTTTTCATGCAGCCTCACCAGCCAACGTCCGTCGTCCACCTCGCGAGGAGCATCACACCGCACCGGAGCACTGCGATAGCGCACTCTCACGCTCAAGCCGTCGGGCACTCCGTCGACCCACTGCGGAGTATCGACAAGCATATACGATGCAAGCAGTTCCTCCTCACGTCCGAGCATAACAGTATTCTTCACAGGATTTATCTTTGTCACATATGCAGGATAGCCCAACGCTATACCCAGGCCTTTGCGCTGCCCTATTGTAAAGAACGGGAAGCCGGCATGCCTTCCCAACACACGCCCTTGATTGTCAACAAAGGAACCGCCAGCAAAACGGGCATCGATATCAGCAACACTCTCGCGCAGGAAATCGCGGTAATCACCCGGGATAAAGCACACTTCCATGCTCTCTCCACCGCTTGCGACGCAGCTGTAGCCACGCTGTTTGAGATACTCCAGCACTTGTGTTTTTTCCATTCCTCCAAGCGGAAAAATCACCCTTGAAAGCTGCTGCTGCGTAAGCCGCCAAAGAAAATAGCTCTGGTCCTTACGGAAATCATCCCCGGCAACAATATAGAATCTTTCCTCTTTACTCTTTGCTCTTTGCTCTTTCCTCACATAGTGTCCGGTAGCAATGTGAACACAGCCAAGCCTGTCGGCATACTCTTCGAGAAGAGCAAACTTTATATTCGGATTGCAGTTCACACAGGGATTGGGAGTGAAACCGCTTAGGTATCCGGCGACAAAAGGCTCTACAACCTCTCTTGCAAACCTCTCGCGCACATCCGCCACATGGTGAGGAATCCCGAGCCTGTCGGCAAGCCGTGCGGCAGCCTCTGCTGCAGCCACTCCTGCATCACAGGTGATGAAGGTGAGTCCCTCAACCCTATGACCTTCTTCAAGCAGCATACAGCACACGGCCGTGCTGTCTATTCCGCCACTCATACCCACAAGAACACTCTTATCGCCTGTCATCATATTACTCTATTTTACAGTCATTTCAGGAATAATACGGCAGTTGGCCAACATCAGTATTATTGCCTGTTTCTATCTCTTTGAGATAACCCGAAAATAGTCATCTTTGCGGTAAACCGCGAATATATTCTGTACTCGATGTAAAAAACATTCAAGCAATCTTGATGTTTATGCTTTCAGCGAAGTTTAGCTGCGCCCGTTGCGTGTAAGAATAAATTTTCACCCACTCGCTTGCACAACTTTCGCACGTTTGTGACTATCTTTGAGGTAGCCTCGAAAATATACTGCACTCGCTTTGAAAAATATCCAAGCAAGCTTGATATTTCTCGCTCGTTTGTGACTATCTTTGCACCAGAATTATCCCATTCAAGAAATACATACAAAGATATGTCTTTTTTGTTTTCCATGTGCGTAATAAGCCGTTTAAATTTATGGACAACACTATAAAGAAGAAGGTACCGACTGAACTTGGTACCGAAAAAGTAAGCAGACTGCTCATACAGTACGCAATTCCGGCTATCATAGCCCAGACTGCCGCATCGCTGTACAACATGATTGACAGTGTCTTCATAGGACACATTCCCAACGTGGGTGCCGAAGCCATATCGGGGCTTGCCACGACGTTTCCGTTCATGAACCTGTCGGCAGCCTTCGGTGCCATGGTAGGTATAGGAGGTGCCACCCAGCTATCGGTGCGACTCGGGCAACGCGACTACGACTCGGCAAAGAACATCCTCGGCAACCTCGTGACGCTGAACATTGTTGTGGGAGTTATCTTTGCAGCCATCTCCCTGCTGTTCCTCGATGAGATACTTTTCTTCTTCGGCGCAAGCGAGACCACACTGCCGTTTGCCCGCGACTTCATGGTAGTCATTCTCTTAGGAAACCCGGTGACACACCTCTACTTCGGCATAAACGCGGCATTGAGAGCCGCCGGACACCCAAAACAGGCCATGCACGCCACAATAATGACGGTGGGCATAAACATACTCCTTGCCCCACTCTTCATCTACATATTCGGCTGGGGAATACGCGGTGCTGCACTTGCCACCATATTTGCACAATGCGGCACACTCGCATGGCAGACAAAGCTGCTCAGCAACCCCGATGAACTGCTGCACCTGCAGCGTGGCATATACAGGCTGAAGAGAGATATTGTAAAAGGCATCCTGAGCATAGGCATGTCTCCATTCTTCATCAATGCAGCAGCCTGTGTGGTGGTAATCATCATCAATAAAGGGCTGCGCAACTATGGCGACAACGGCGACATGTCAATTGCAGCATACGGCATTGCCAACCGCATGCAGTTCATATTCGTGATGGTCGTACTCGGACTCACGCAGGGCATGCAGCCCATTGTGGGCTACAACTACGGTGCACGGTGCCACGAAAGAGTAAGAAGCGCACTCATGCTCACTATATTCTGGGGCACACTTGTAACCACGTTAGGATTTGTCATATGCGAATTCATACCGGAGACTGTCGCACGCGCCTTCACCACTGAACCCGAACTGATAAAGCACTCGGCATGGGCCATGCGTGTAATGTCGATGTTCATGCCGTTCATAGGCTTCCAGCTTGTAACCACAAACTTTTTCCAGAGCATAGGAAAAGTGAAGAAGTCGATATTCCTCTCGCTCACACGTCAGGTATTGCTGCTCATTCCACTGTTGCTTATCCTGCCCCTGTTCTTGGGAGAAAAAGGTGTGTGGTACAGCCTGCCCATCTCGGACATAATAGCAGCGGCACTAACAGTAGTGATGCTCGCACTGCAGTTCCGCGAATGGAAAAGAGAGACACAAGAAGAGAGCAACCGAAAATAACCATAATAAGATGAAAAGATTTGTTATATCCATCGGCCGTCAGCTCGGATGCGGCGGCAAGGAGATTGCCGGCAAGCTGGCACAGCGCCTTGGCATAAAGGTCTATGACAAGACGCTTCTCGAGGTGGCGGCACGCGAAAGCGGACTCGACACCACAGTGTTCGAACAAGCCGACGAACAGGAATCGAAGTCATTTCTTGGCAACTTGTTCAGCATACATGGTTCAATGTCGGGTTACTTTCCCGGCAGCAGTTGCATAGAGAGTGACAAACTTTTCGAGATACAGAGCGAATCGATACGCAGGATAGCCGAGAGAGAGAGCTGTATAATAGTAGGACGTTGCGCAGAATATGTATTGCGCGACCACCCCGGAATGACAAGCATATTCATCACTGCCGACCACAATGAACGCATAGAACGCATAATGAAAAGCGAAGGCATAGAGCGCGAAAAAGCTGAATCACTCATAGAGAAGGGCGACAAGCGCCGCAGACAATACCACGACTACTACGCGACTACACACTGGGGCGAGGCACGCTGCTACGACCTCTGCATCAACGCATCACGTCTGGGGATAGACGGTTCTGTAGAGTTGCTGTACGCTTTCATCAAGAACCGCTTCGGGCTATGAGAAGGATAGGGCTCCTCTCCGACACTCACGGATATTGGGACGACAGATACCTGTTCCATTTCTCCGACTGCGACGAGATATGGCATGCCGGCGATATCGGCAGTGGCATCATCATCGACAAGCTCGAAGAGTTCCGCCCCACAAAAGCCGTGTATGGCAACATAGACGGGCAGGAACTGCGACATAGATTCAGCGAGGTGCTGAAGTTCAAGGTAGAGGAGTGCAGTGTTATAATGAAGCACATTGGCGGATACCCCGGGAAATATGACCCGGGCATACGCTCAACCATATATAAGGAGTGTCCCCGACTGTTCATCTCGGGGCACTCACATATTCTCAAGGTTATGCCCGACAGGTTGACCGGCGGACTTCATATCAATCCGGGTGCAGCCGGAAAGCAGGGATGGCAGCATGTGCGTACTCTTGTCAAGTTCACTATCGACGGAAGTGACATCAAAGACCTTGAGGTTATTGAGATTGAATTGTAGGGGTGGGGCACCGAAAAGTTTCATACACGGCGCTGTCATGCTGGCAGAGCGCAGCGAAGAAAGAATCTCATGCAGTGGCTTTGCAAATAAGTTTCCTTTTATTTTACAGCAGCTTTTAACCTTGGTCTGTTGTCTTGTATTCTTTTTGAAGTCTTTCTCTCTTTACTTTTTCATAGCGTGAAAAAATAACAAAAAGCGCCCAGCACAGAGTTTTATTTGAAATTACTCCTGCTGTTGATTATGCACCTAAAACAGGTGATGAATTAGGATTTTAGACTATCTTTGGGCTTGTCATATTGAAAAGCAAAAGTCATATGAATATAAAGAATGGCTTTTGAATTTATACAAAGAAGCAAACATATCAGAAGAAGAATTAATAGCATTTAGCTCGGAGGTTGATTTAATCATAGAAGCAATTGAAAGATGTCCTTTGCAATTAAACAAATAGAAATATTATGAGAATATTTAAAACATTACTTATTGCAGTTCTTGCACTATTATGCAGCACTGTGGCAAACGCCAACAATTATTTTGAAGTGGACGGGATTTATTATTACGAAACGGAGTGGAATTATAGTGTAGAAGTAGCGAGTGGTGATAACAAGTACATCGGCGCTGTTGTTATTCCTGAAACTGTAACTTACGAAGACGTTACCTATTGGGTAACAAGCATTGGAGGAGGAGCGTTCCATGATTGCTCCGGTCTCACCAATATTGAAATTCCCAATAGTGTCACAAGCATTGGAGACTGGGCGTTCTATGATTGCTCCGGCCTTACAAGCGTTGAAATTCCCAATAGTGTCACAAGCATTGGAAATTATGCGTTCGATGGTTGCTCCGGTCTTACAAGCATTGAAATTCCCAATGGTGTAACAAGCATTGGAGATTATGCGTTCTATGATTGCTCTCGCCTTACAAGCATTGAAATTCCCAATAGTGTTACAAGCATTGGAGACTGGGCGTTCGGGCTTTGTACCGGTCTTACAAATTTGGAAATTGGCAAAAATGTCACAAGTATTGGACGCTCTGCGTTCAGTCGTTGCTCCGGCCTTACAAGCATCATCTCGCATATCCCTGCCGGTAAACTGTTTTCACT
>JAEIGA010000032.1_pt1 | contig 168923 bp, 228 predicted proteins | sample 9270691 | NCBI WGS metagenome assembly JAEIGA01 (sample SAMN17057246, study PRJNA624740) | gut metagenome | biome: biome; isolation source: fecal sample | host: Bos grunniens | place: China: Xizang | collected 2019 | reverse complement strand
TCTACATACTATAACACTGTTGATGCTTACGATGCTTCGCTGACACGAACCAGTCCTACGGCATTAAGTGAAGCAAGGTATGCGCTCGCCGCGACTACCGTTGGAGATTACGCACTATTTGGCGGAGGATATACTGGGAAATATTCTGCCGTTGTTGATGCTTACGATGCTTCGCTGACACGAACCAGTCCTACGGCATTAAGTGAAGCAAGGAGGTACATTGTCGCGACTACCGTTGGAGATTACGCACTATTTGGCGGAGGATATACTGGGAAATATTTTGCCGTTGTTGATGCTTACGATGCTTCGCTGACACGAACCAGTCCTACGGCATTAAGTAAAGCAAGGTATGAGCTCGCCGCGACTACCGTTGGAGATTATGCTTTGTTTGGTGGCGGTGAGTCTGCTACTAATGTTGTCGACGTCTACACCGTAGCCTAAAAAATCAAAAAAACCTAAAAAATCAAAAAAAGGAGATAAAAACCATGAGTAAATACGCAATTTGGAACAAGAAAGACCCCATTCTCACCCCCGTTGGTGAGGTACTGTCCGCCGAGAAGTGGATTGAAAGATACCCTATTGCGGGTGTGGAAAGAATCACCGTGGTTTGTGCAGGCGGTGAAATCAACGGCGCATTTTTCGGAACTCTCGGTCAGATGGTCGAAATGTACACCAAGCAGGGTTGCGACTTCTCTGCTTGTGAAACCGCAGAGGATAAGATAGCCGCGATTGAAGCATTTGAGGATTTGAAAGAAGCCGAGGCACAAGCACAGGCGCAGGCACAGGCAGAAACCGAAGCCGCTAACGCCGAACTGAACGCCGCGTCCCTTGCAAGCATCGCCGCAAGCATGGAGTATCAGAATATGCTCACCCTTGAAGATACGGAGGAGGTCTAATTATGAGTTACGAAAGAATCAAGTATTATTTTGACGCTGGTTTGTGGAGCAAGCCCATGGTGAAAAAGGCCGTTAAGAAGGGCGTTATCACCAAGGAGCAGTACCGCGAGATCACGGGTGAGGAATACGCCTAATATAAATCAAAAGCCCACAGAGACAATCTCTTTGTGGGTTTACTTTAACGAAAGGAGGTATGGCAAATGGCCAGGTATATTTTTCAACTTCGAAGAGGCGTTCGATATGTTGACGAGAGGGGGAATACTCTTCTTAATTCAGATGGTACGCCTGTCAGAGATGATTGGGCAACATATACGGCTCAAGAAAATCATGTTGATCCACTAGATGGAGAACTTGTTCTTGAGTATGAATATAATCCAACTACCGGTAAAAAAGTTCCACGTTTCAAGATTGGCTGTGATGATAATATATTTGCTAATTTGGATTATATAAGTCCAGATAGTTTCATTATGCCAAAGCCAGTTTCTGTTACGCTTTATGCAGATAAATGGTCGCAGGCAACAGACGATAGATGGTATCAAGAGGTATCTGTGAATAATGCTGTGATCACACAAAATAGTAAGATTGATCTACAGCCTAATTCCGAGCAATTAGTAATTTTTCATCAAAAAGATCTAGCATTTGTTACTGAAAACGAGGACGGGATTGTTCGAGTTTACTGCGTAGGTCAAGTGCCAACAAACGACTATGAAATCCAGGCTACGGTGACGGAGGTGATTACAAATGCCTAAAATTATAGGAGATACAACAGCTACACCTAATCCACGGCCTAATTGGGCACAAACTGACGATGCAAAAGCTGATTATATAAAAAACAAACCAAGAGTATTAACAGAGAGAGAAATCATACAACTAATTGTGGACAATGCACCAGATGACCAAGTGCAATCAGATTGGATACAAGTTGACGAAACAAAAAAAGATTATATAAAGAATAAACCAGAAATATTAACAGAGGAAGAAATTGTACAACTAATTGTTAGCAATTCGCCAGATGACCAGATACAAGCAGATTGGGAGCAGACTGACAAAACAAAAAAAGATTACATAAAGAATAAACCAGAATTTGGTATTATTGCCATGAAAGATGAAGCTGGTGTAAATAAGTTGTATTTGACACGAAACAATGAAATTATTGGCAATGGCGTTACATTACTAGGCGGAGGCGATAGCACTAGTAGTATAATAATAACAAATAACAGTGGGTGGATTTCTAAAACAATATCAAAGGGTGACTCATGTCCTATCTCTATTTCCTGGTCATTTGCTGATGGCTCAGGATCGTTTGGAAACGGAGTTTTAAAGGTAGTTGTAAATGACGTTGCCAAGATTACCAAAGAAGTAGAACAGGGAGATGTATCCATAGATGTAAGCTCATATCTTGCTTCTGGAATTAACACAATTCAAATTGTGATTTCTGATGCGTTTGGAGATTCACGGTCAATTACATTTTCAGTAACGACAGTATCAATAAGCATTTCTTCTTATTTTGATGATAAAACTACATATACGGGAGATATTCCGTTCAGTTATAAACCTGTCGGGGCCGTCGAAAAGACTGTTTACTTCCTTGTTGATGGTAAGGAGATTGGTAAGATTGAAGGATTGACTGTAAGCGGCCGAGAGCAGCCATACACGATTCCTGCACAGGCTCACGGCAGTCATACAATTGAGGTGTATTTTACAGCCGAGATTGACAGCAATAAAGTTGAGTCGAACCACTTATTCTACGACATCATCTGTACAGAGGATGGCAATACAACACCAATTATTGTAAGCGAGTTCCGTGCTACGACTGTCAAGCAGTATGAAACCGTGAATATTTCGTACCGTGTGTACACGCCAGGTACGAATACGTCGGAAGTTCAACTTAAGGACGGAGATAACGTTGTATCCGAACTGACGGTTGACAGAACTCGTAAGAATTGGCCTTACAAGGCATCAACAGCAGGAACAAAGAATCTCTCCATCGTGTGTGGAGACACTATTAAACATATATCATTTACTGTTGCAGAGGGCGATATTAAAGTCGATGCCGAGACCGCGAATCTTGAATTGTATCTCAACGCTGCGAACCGTAGCAACGACGAGGCGAATCCGTTGGAATGGAAGTCTGGTGATGTATCCGCTTCTCTCACGGGATTCAATTTCAAGTCGGATGGTTGGCAGAGCGACGAGGACGGCAACACGGTGCTTCGTGTGTCTGGTAACGCAAGAGTAAACGTGCCATTTAATATTTTCGGGACGGATTTCCGAAGAACTGGTAAGACCATTGAAATCGAGTTCGCCACACGAAATGTTATGAATTACGATGCAGTTATTCTGTCATGTTGGAACGACAATCGTGGTATTGAGATTACTGCACAAAAGGCAAGACTGAAATCTGAGCAGAGTGAAGTTTTCACCCAGTACAAGGAGAACGAACATATACGTATATCGTTCAGTGTAGAGAAGTCTGCTGAGAACCGTCTGCTGGCTATCTATATTAACGGTATTATGAGTGGAGTTGTTCAGTACCCCGATGACGACGACTTTTCACAGTCTTCTCCCGTAGGTATTTCCATCGGATCTAGTGAATGTACTGTTGATATTTACAACATCCGAATCTATAGTAATAACCTTACTCGTTATCAGATTATGGATAACTGGATTGCAGATACCCAAGATATAAATGTTCTTACTGAGCGTTACAATAGGAACAACGTGTTCGATGATTACGGAAATATCTCGATGGCAAAACTACCAAATTATATCCCGTATTTCATAGTAAACGCCATGAAGTACGAGAATCTCCCTCAGAGCAAAGGAGACAAGAAAACTGTCAGTGGTTCTTATGTTGATCCGTTACACAACGAACGGAATTTCACCTTCGATGGTGCCGAGATTGATGTACAAGGTACGTCGTCTGCAACATATCCCCGTAAGAACTACAAGGTCAAGTTCAAGAATGGTTTTGTAATCAATGGCGAAGCTGTGGATAAGTATCAACTTCGTCCTACGTCTATGCCGACTGATGTGTTCACATTTAAGGCAGACGTTGCATCTTCTGAGGGAGCTAACAACGTTGAGTTAGTTATGCTCTACGAGGACGCCTGCCCTGTAAAGACTCCTCCTCAACAAATAGACAGCCGTGTAAGACAGGGCATCGAAGGTTATCCTTGTTTGATGTTCTACTACGATGGTACTAACCATCATTTCATTGGAAAATACAATTTCAACAACGATAAGTCTACAGAGGAAGTGTTCGGCTTCGAGGATGGAGACGAGTCGTGGGAGATTCTGCTGAACACGACCGAGATGGCTGTGTGGAAGGACGATGATTTCACTGGAGATGGTTGGAAGTCAACATTCGAAGGCAGATATCCCGACAAGAGCACAAACATAGAGAATTTGAGAGCACTCTCTACATGGTTGAAGTCAACCGACACTACGGCAGTTGATTCCGAAGAAGAAAAGGCTGCACGACTTGAAAAGTTTAAAACCGAGTTTACGAACTGGTTTAACAAGGACGCAATGCTGTTCAACTATATCTTCACAGAGTTGTTCCTCATGGTGGATAACCGAGCGAAGAATGCTTTCCCAACTCGTTACGACGAGGATGGCAAGTGGTTAGTACTTCCATACGACTACGACTCTGCTATCGGTATCAATAACGAAGGTGAACTTGTATTCGGCTATGAGCTGGAGGATATCGACATCATTGGTGAGGATTACGTTTATAACGGTCAAGAGTCTGTATTGTATGTCAACATTCGGTTGGCGTTCGCGGACGAGATTATGGCCATGTATCAAAGTCTCCGTTCAAAGGGTATCCTATCCTACGAGGAGGTCGAACGTAGATTCGAGGAGCATCAAAATGTTTGGGGCGAGGCAATCTTTAATGAGGATGCTCGTTTCAAGTATATCGACCCGTTAGTCAATGACGGCGACAGCACATACCTTTCCATGCTCCAAGGTTCCAAGGCAGAACAGAGAAAGTGGTGGTTGTATAACCGCTTCCGATATATGGACTCCAAGTACGAGGCTGGCGACAGCATGACCGACTTTATCAAGCTCCGTACCTACGGTGTTGCTGATATTGATGTCACACCTTATGCGGACATTTACGCCTCCACTAAATATGACTCGTTTATGGTAAAGAAGCGTGCACTCCGTAAGGATGGGACGGTTACGTTGGAGAATCCTTTGGCAGCTGGACGAGATGCAGATGTAATTATTTATTCAGCATCACAGCTTTCTAGCGTTGGTGATTTGAGTGGTCTGAAAGTCGGGCAGGCGAATTTCTCTGCGGCTACCAAGTTGTCATCCCTCAAGGTCGGTGACGGCACAGAGGGATACGAGAATCCGAATTTGACCAATCTGACGGTTGGCAACCTTACACTGTTAAAAGAGTTGGATGCACGAAACTGCACGAACCTCAAACAGTCGGTTGACCTGTCTGGTTGCCCGAACATCGAGAGCGTGTACTTGGAGGGTACTGGAGTAACGGGTGTTTCTCTGCCGAACGGTGGTATATTGAAGACTCTGCACATCCCAGCGACAGTGACTGCATTGCAGATTATGAATCAAAAGCATCTTACCGACTTCTCCATGCCGAGTTACGAAAATATCTCGACTTTACGTTTGGAGAACCCGAACGCGGCACTCAACGTCAAGGGCATTGTGGAGAAGATCAAAGAGAAATCTCGTGTGAGGTTAATCGGCATTGATTGCTCGTTCGCCGACTCCTTCAAGGCGCTGGAGTTCTACGCAAAGCTTGACACCTTCCGAGGTCTCGATGAGAACGGAGGCAACATTGACAATGCCGTAGTGAACGGCAAGATACACGTCGGCAAGGCGACAGAGGACACATTGTCAGATATCGAGAGCAAGTATCCCGACGTTCGTGTGACCTACGATACGATTGCGAACGCGGTAGTGTTCGTAGTTGACGGCAAGGTGGTTTCCACGCAGTTCCTGAATAAGGGAGAAGCAATCGTCAAGCCCGACGATCCTTCTGGAGAGATAACGACAGAATATGTTAAAGCGTTTAGTGGCTGGTCTTTGGACGGCGAGACCGTGGTGGAAGTACCTTCTACAATGAGCGATAGCAGTTTAACATTTACGGCACTATTCACCAAAACGACACTCTCGTATAAAGTTCGATTCATCAACGCCGATGGAACCATATTAACAGAGAGTTATTATAATTACGGACAAGTTCCTGTGTATATTGAGGATACGGGAGCCACTACTCCTACGAACCCGTATGATAGTGACTTGAAGTTTTTGGGATGGGAGCCTGATATTACGGCTGTTACTGGAAATGTCAATTACGTTGCAAAATATGAGACGGTGGCTTTAACCCGTATGATACTTATGAGAAGCATTACAGAATACTCCAATGATTCGTTGACGAGTGTAGGTGGTGGTGCGTTCGCCGGTTGTTTACGTTTAGCAAGTATTGATATGCCGTCAGCAACAAGCATTGGCAATAATTCGTTCGACAATTGTTCCAGTTTAACAAGTGTGAATATCCCGTTAGCAACAAATATCGGTAGCTATGCGTTCCAAAATTGCTCTGCTTTGACAACCGTAGACTTCCCGTTAGTAACAAAAACTGGTGAATACGCGTTCAAAAATTGTTCCAGTTTAACAAGTGTGAATATCCCGTTAGCAACAAATATCGGTCATTATGCGCTAAGCAATTGCACTGCTCTGACAACCATAGACTTACCGTTTGCAACAGAAATTTCGGGACAGGCGTTCATGGATTCCCGTGCTTTAGCAAGTGTTAATATTCCGTCAGTAACAAAGATTGGTTCCCAGGCGTTCTGTAATTGTAATGCTCTAGCAAGCGTTCGTCTACCGAGTACGCCTCCTACTTTGTATAACACAGTTGCGTTTGGTAGCGTTTCTACTACTTGCGTATTCTACATTCCAAGAGGTTCGCTTGCGGCATATCAGTCAGCAACTAACTGGAGCGCGTTGACATCAACTTATACATTTACAGAGGAGGATAGAGAATGAGCGATTTTCAAAATACAATAGACCTGCTTGGCGATGATGTTACGGCAACAACTATTATAGATCGGTCCATCAAGACATATGACGATAATATACTTAAACGTATTGGTAATTATGCGTTCTGCAACGCACCCGTCCTAACAAGCGTTAATTTTCCGTCAGTAAAAATTATTGGCGAACACGCATTTGAAAATTGTTCCGTTTTAGTAAATACAAACATCCCGTTAGCAACAAATATCGGTAGCTATGCGTTCGCAAGATGTAATGAGCTCACAAGTGTTGAATTCCTGTCAGTAACAAGTATCGGTAATTATGCGTTCCAATATTGTCGTAAATTGACAAGTATTTACTTCCCGTCGGCAACAACAATTGGTGAACGTACGTTTGACAATTGTTCCAGTTTAACAAGTGTTCGTGCACTGCTTGTAACAAAAATCGGTGTTTCTGCGTTCAACTCTTGCATATCGTTAACAGATATTAACCTTCCGTCATTAACAACATCTGGTAGTCAGGGGTTCTATGGTTGCAAAAAACTGATAAATGTCATCCTTCCATCATTAACAGCTGTCGCATTTCAGATGTTTTCTGGCTGCGTGGCATTAACAGACATAACCCTTCCATTAGCAACAACAATTGAAGGTTATTCGTTTACTGATTGCACACAGTTAGCAAACATTAACCTTCCGTCAGTGACAAAAATTAATGGCCAGTATAGTTCGTTCTTGAATTGTAAAGCTCTAGCAAGTGTCCATCTGCCCGCTACTCCGCCTAATTTGACCGGTGCCAAGGCATTTAATGACGTTCCTACTACTTGCGTATTCTACATTCCGAGAGGTTCGCTTGCGGCGTATCAGTCAGCAACTAATTGGAGCTCGTTGACATCAACTTACACATTCACAGAGGAGGATAGAGAATGATTATTACTGAAGAATTGACAATCGGAGGCAGAGATTTCATTAAAACCTACTCCGATGCAGGTTATATGGTCGAACGTGACGGGGTACGATACTCCGAGGCAATCGACCCCGTAGAGTTTCATAGAATATATATTGAAACAGATGAACTTATAGAAAAAGAATTAGAAACTGAACAAAACATTAATTGACATATTATAACCCATAGAGCTAGCCCCTCTATGGGTTTATTTTAACGAAAGGAGTGGTGACGATGATTAGAGGAACAACTGCACAATTTAAATTTAAGTTGCCCTATGATAAAGATAAATTAAAATGGGTTACAATTCAGTTTTGGCAACCAGGAAATCCAAATTTGTTGCCAATTACTAAAGACATAACTCATTGCAACGAATCTGGCCCTCAAGAAATTTGTGTATCATTACTAGCAAATGAAACAAGCATGTTTTCTGACAAATTTAAGGCAAAAGTTCAATTACGAGCGCAGCCAATAGATGCACTTGGCGGCCCCGTATTCGGCAGCAAGCCACAATCAATCACTGTATATCCTATGCCTGATAGTCTTATAAATAAAGATCCAGCCATTGAATCGCCTGATGCTCCTATAACAGAAGGAATAACTACATTTGATGGTGGTATCATCATTTAATTAATAGGTGGTGACGAGAAAATGGACAAAGAAATTATGGATATGATAACAGAAGAGCGGCTTGAACCAGTGAATATAAGCGTCGTAAATGTTGACGTTGATATGGAGGATGAGGAGTCTAGTGCGGAAACAGCGGAGGCAGTTACCGTTGAAGTTGAACCAGTTGAAGAAATTGAGATTGAAGTAGATGAGGCAATTGGTTGGGCAGGTGGAGATAATGAAAGGCACTATAGTCTCCTTGGCAGAGACGATCCTGACCAGCACACTATTGGAGCGATCACAGGCTTAAGAGAAGAGCTCGATGAAATTGAGCGAATTAAGACTGTTTATTCTGACAAATTTAATGTCGCAAACTACTATGAATGGGATAACGTCACATATAGCGACTATGGGTGTTTTGTTTGCATAGTCCCGAACACTTCAAAAATTAAAATTTGCGATGGTTTAGATATTTTGGGTGTGTCTGTCTCTGATGCGGGATTCGTCGGAGGACAGGTTCAAGCTGCGCCAAGAGACAATTCTTACGGTCTCATTGTGACATCGGGGCTTGTTGATGTACGTTGCGAAACCGATGTTGAGGTTGGTGATTACGTTGTTTCAAATATACGAGGATGGGCAAAGAAATCAGAATCTAATTATGGATATAGAGTGTTGGCAAAAGAGAATAAGGATGGAAATGAACATGTTGTTATTTTACTTGGTGTACAAGCAGATAAGACGAATGCTATCGGAGAAGAAATCAACGACCTAACAAAAAGAGTTGAAACAAACGAACGAAATATTGTTTCCGCGATTAACGTTGCAAATCAAGCGTATAATAAAGCATTATCTTCGGAAGATTCAGCGGCTGCATCAAAGAGTGATATTGAAGAGATTCTTCGTGAACTTCTTGGTTTTGGTGAAACTATTGATGAAATGGAGAAGTCTGTAGTTGCTTCTAGTCTTATTTCCGCTCGAGCTAAAGAAATCGCCGACAGCGCAGTTGCGTCTGCGATAAGTATGAGAGATGAGGCTGTTAAGAATGCGAATAAAGCGTTGGCAGATACTGTGGAATTAAGAGAAGAACTCAAAAATACTACGACTAAAATGAACGCAGATTTAAATAATGCAGTGTTAGATCTTAAGGATCTTAAGGAAGATTTGACTCCGCTTGCAACATGGCCGGAGGGTTCTGATATTAATAATTCAATTGGATATGCGGGGTTTGTGGCAAGAGTTGACGAGAACTCTTCAATATTAGGCACTATGGTAGGCAGAAAAGGCGAGGATGGTGAAACTCTCGCTGGTTTTATACAAGAAGCAGAGGAAACACGTGCTACTGTTCGTGGCATTGTTAGTTATGAGTATAAGGACAAAAACGGAAATCCTGTAACTGGCGCGGCTGGTTTAATGGCGCAGGTTGATGATACAAAGAGCGAAGTTAGTGCTGTTGCCAATCGTAGTTTTACAAAAGAAGACGGTACCGTGGTTACTGGTCTTGCTGGCTTAAACGCACAGGTTGATGAAAATGAGTCTAATGTTTCTCTTGTAGCCAATCGTGTTGCTGGTAAATATACAGTTATTCCAGAAGTTGTGGCAGAAGATAAAAGAGACCCTTCTAAAATTTACAGTTCTTATGATAAAAATTCTAACACCACAACATATTATTATAAAAACAGCTCCTGGGCTACAACCACAACATGGTCTGATTTATCGCTTAATACATCTATTGTCTATTATGTCGCGGCAAATAAATTGTATTGGTATTATAAAAATAATGCTTGGACATTTACAACTGACGCACATACTGCTGGACTTCCCGCTTCAATTGCTGGTATTCAGGTAGTTGCTGACGATAATAGTTCTAGTATCAATAGTCTCACTTCCTGGCAAGGAACAACCAAAACCGCAATAGCTCGTATTGAGCAAAAAGCAGATGCTAATGGCGCTTATATTCAGAGTACTGTTGCTAATATAGATAGATATTCTGTTGGACCACATTCTCAGGCATATTTGTTTACTTTGGAACAAGCGCAAAGTGTTTTGGAAGAAGGCATGATTTATGTTCCTACGAATAGCGTAACAGAAGATTACGAGTACAAAGATGGAAAGGAAACAAAGAAAGCTTCTAGAAGTTTTACACCAGGATATTTGTATCAGTGGGACGACATTGATTGGGCCGGCGATGGAACTGGATGGAAAACCGTAGGAGAATCACCGTCTGTTGCTTTTTCTACGGAGACGCCAACTGCAAATGGTATTATTCAATATTGGTATACCGATGGAGAACCGTCCGATGATACGTATGAGCCATATACGCTTTATAAATGGAGTGAATACATTACAAAAAATGAGAACGGTGAAGATATTAGTAAGAGTGCATGGACACCTGTCGCTACACTTGCAGGTAATTCTCAGAGTAGAGCCGTGAGCCAGATTAGGCAGGATGCGAATAGTATTGAAACGTCTGTAACTGGACTTAGGGGCGAATATGCAGGAACAAAACAAACAGTTGAGGAAGACCATGCGAAGGTCAAATCTATTGCTTCTTGGCCCACTGGCGAAGGCACTCATAATATGGCTATCTTTGAGCAAAAGGCTGATGCTAATAACCCTCATATGGTGCTGGCTGTCGTAAGAGACGTAGACGGCAAGCCGAAAGTTGAAGAATTGGGTGGCGCAAGGATTGTTATGTCAGATGATGCGACTCTTGGTTCTTATATACAGTTTGATGCTGATCTGGTTAATTTTGGTGATAATGTTACTATAACCAACACTGGAAACGATGTAATGAATGTTGCTGATAAGTTCATTGTATCTAGGGACGGCAGTGTTAGATTGGACGGTAATATCACATGGGGAACTGATTCTAGTCCAACACAGGTAGTATATTGTTCTGCATATATTACAAAGCCAGCAAATAATACCGTATGGTCTAGTTTTCCAGAAACAAGTACAACTGGCTGGCATAAGAAATTTGCATCTGGTTCGGACTATTATGGCTCTTACACTTATGATGGCGGCGCTACTTGGGGAGAGCCTGTGCAGATTGTTGGTGTAAATGGTCAGAATGGCCAAAATGGAAAAGATGCAAATGTTACAGATGTTAACGTGTTCAATGCGCTTACTAACAATGGGACTAAGTTTGGTTGTTTTACAAATGTAGAAGGCAAATTATATATCAATGCACAATATATTAAATCAGGAACAATCGAGTCAGAACTTACGATGACAGGAAAAGTTGTTGCTAAAAACATTGAAGCGTCGGGTGGTAAAATTGGCGCTTGGAATTTAGGAACAGCTCCGATGGGCTCCGCGTATTCTGGGTCGTTATATACTACAAGCTCCGACGGTAACTATGGCTATGTAACATTCTTGAGAGGTATATCATCTCCGACCAACATTGTTTTTGGCATTAAACGTTCTGCTGTAATTGATGATGGCTGGAACGCCGAAGACGCAAACGAAGATGTCTTTTATATAAGAGGTAGTGGCGCGCTGTATGCCAAATCAATTGAACTTGGCTCTGGCACAATTGGCAGTGATAGTAGTGTTTTATTGAGCACAACTAATAAGGCTGGGACTCTGGCTAGTACTTATGCAGCCGACTGGAGAATGACTGTTGGTAGCAGTTTTGGCGTAACAAGTACTGGACACCTCCTTGCGAAAGGAGCTGAGCTGACAGATGTTACATTTAAGATGTCTGGTTTCGATACTAAAATAAGTGGTACAGGAATAAGTTTTAATACTAGTACAGGTTCTATTTTTGGAAATATTTGGGCAGATCTTACAGGCCAAAGAATGTATATAACAGCTCCTTCAGTTGTTGTGGGTATTTCTGGCTCAACAGGAAACTATTTGTATGGTACATGGAACATTCAACAATCGTTAACGAGTACTTCGTCAATAGTTACATCTGATGAAAATAAAAAAAATAATATCGATTTTTTAGATTCTCGTTATAATGTTTTTTTTTGACAATCTTATATCTCGTCGGTTTAAATATAATGACGGTACATCTGGTCGGTATCATTCTGGTTACATTGCACAAGAAGTTCAATCAGCATTAAAAGAAGCCAACATAGACGAACAAGAGTTTGCAGGGATTTGTACTATTAAGCAAGAGGGAGAAGAATATAGTGGTCTACGTTACGACGAATTCGTCTCACTAAACACCTGGCAAATTCAAAAACTAAAGGCACGCGTTGCAGAACTAGAAGCAAAGATTGCAACATTGGTATAACATAAACGGATAAAAAGGAGAAAATAATTATGAATATTTTAACTTTTATTAACGCGACAAAGATTTTTAACCAGGTCGCGCAGACTAAGGTTTCCTCAAAACTTGCGTACAAGATTATGAAACTGTGCAAGGCCGCGATGGTAGAGGAAGAGTTTTATAACGAAAAGAGAAATGAAATTATTAACGAATATGCTGTCAGGGACGAGAATGGACAGATTACCGTGTCTGACGATGGCATGATTAGCATTATGACTGAAAAGATTCCTGAGGCTGAAAAGGCGCTGAAGGATCTGAACGATATTGAGGTCGAAGTGCCGAATATTAAGTTTGCGCTTGACGAATTGGATGATCTTAAGTTGAGCGTGACTGATATGTTTGCGCTCGATGCGTTTATTGAGGAATAAACAACACAAAATGATTGAGAAAAAGGAGAAATATTATTATGGCAAATGTAAAACAGTTTGTTGAAGAGTTTATTGAAAAGAAGATTACAAACACTCGCATTAATGAAAATGCTGTCGAGAATTATATTAGAGGGAATTTGGAAATTAAAGAATATATCCCGTTTAAGGATAAGAGAATGATTGCCGAGATGGTTGTTGGCGCTAACACTTTTGAGATTGACGGAGTTAAAAAGCACGATGCAATTAGCGCTTATGTTGGTTTTGTTGTGGCTATGTTGACTAGTCATACGAATTTGGAGATGAGCGATGATCCTGTAGCAGATTATGACTTGCTTGCAGAGAATGGATTACTAATGCCAATTATCGATACATTTAAAGCAGATTATACCGAGTGCGATATTATTCTAAAAATGGCTCTTGCGTACGAGATGGAAGATAATAACGTCGGCGCGGTTGTTGGCAGATTTTTAAACGGAATTTATAATACGATTGATGGTATCGGAGATGTATTAAAGGATGCTATTGGTGATTTTAATATCAGTGATATCCTTGGAAATATTAATAAGGAAGATTTGACCAAGTTAAGTGGTCTTTTAGATAAATTAAAGTAATTGGAGGAGTTGATGGATATGGCAAATAGTGCCAAGACAGCAAAAGAGGCAGCAAATAAGATGTTGAAAAGGTATAAAAAGGTGCTTGTTGCCGCGGTCGAGCACGCTGCAAAAGAAGCACAAAAAGAAATACATTCAAAAGCGCTTTCATGCTTAGATGAGTATTATGAGAGTTATGACCCAAGTAGCTATGATAGAACAAATAATTTAAGGCGTGCTATTTTGCCATATCTGCATATAAAAAAAACAAACGATAGTATTACAACTACTGTTGGGGTTGAATATAGTCCATGGATATTAGAGATGTTTGCAGATGATGCATACAGTGCATCTCGTAAATATGGACAAGTTGACGGAGATTGGGTTATTAATAACTTTCTGTCAGGAATTCATCCAACTACAGACGGTAGTAGTATTCCAGGAGAAGCTGTTTATATGCCGATAAAAACACCATCGGCAACAAAAAAGATGGAAACATATATAAACAGTTATTTAGCTACGTTTGAAAATAATGTTAATGACTATGTTCTACGTCATTTATAAAGAGAGGAGGTTAAATTATGCAAAATGATTTAAATATTAGGCAAACGATGACATCTGTCATTAGTATGGCTTTAGACAAAGATTCTGTTAAAAAATTCGAAGAGGCATCTGCTAGAGCTAGTGAGGCTGCGGCAAAACAATCAGTAGCAGAGTTCCAAGAGGCTTTTGGTTCATTAGCCGATATTTTAAACAAAGCTCTTTCAAAGTTTAATATGCCAGAAATAGATATTTCGGACATGATTAAAACGTCTGGCCCAAATGAGTTTAAGGCGCTTGGTGAGAAATTCAGCACAAAGTTTGCGGAGGGTTTTAAAGAAAGTCTTGTTTTAAAATCTGTGTTTTTAAAAGAGATCGATGCAGTCAATGATGCATTGACACGTAAACAGAAATCTAAATCAAGTGAGATAAAAAGCAATTTCCAAAAAGAAGTTGATAAACTTGGAGATACATCTTGGACAAAGACTACAATTAGAGGTCTTGGTAATAAATTAGGTTCTATACGTTCAGAATTTGATGCTGCCGAAAACTGGGAAGATCAATATGTTATTCTTCTCAAATATTTACAGGGATATGAGGCGTTAGAGAAATTATACGCTGACGCCGGAAAAACCATTGATGATATTTCTGAAAAGCATAAGACAATTGGCGGATTTTCTATTGAACAAGTTAAAGAAGCTCGCGCAGAGATTGAGACATCTTTGAAGAATATCTTTAATAAAAATCAGGGGCAAGACCTTCTCGGACTTACCAAAGATGGTAGAATTGATGTTCGTGTTAATCTTATCCCAGATAAAAAACTTGGTGCAAAAGATATTGTTGGCGGAGATGGTACTGTTGAAATTAAAATTAAGCCAAAAGTAGACAGAGAATCTCAATATAATTTGGTGCGTGGAGTTTATGAACCACAGGGCGGCCATAAAGCAACTGCATCTCAGGATATGTATGGTGCAAGCTATTGGTTTGCAAATAACCCAGGAGATAATGTAAAAGAAGCCGCAAGAGAATCATATGCAAAACAATATTCAAATTCTGCGATTATTGAGGCGGGCACTGTTTCTTTGAATGCATTAGAGGCTGATTTTAAAGATCAAGACAATGTTGGATTTGAAGAAGCACACAAGCATCCGTTCTTTAAATATTTGTTTCCAGATTTAAAAGATGTAGATAGTTTTACAATTCCTGGTTTGCGTGCAGATGATTCTGATTATGCTTATCAGAGATTGTTGAACAACTTAGCTGGCGGAGCTGGTTTTGACATGCTTCGTATGAACAACATTGATGACAGTTTAGTTGATGGAGTTCGTGACGTTGTTGCCGTATTACAGGAGAGCGCTATTGACTATAAAGGCGAGAAACCTGAATATTATACCACAGAAGAATTTGATAATCATACAAATAGAGCAATTTTATCGCAAAGATATGGAGCATCTACTCGTTTCTTTGAGTCTACGTTAGAAAGACTTACTGGAATGCTTCGTGAAGCACAAGCAATTGACGCTGGCGCAATACCGCCAATTGAAGACGATGGTAGTTTTAAATATTTCACAAGAAATAATGCTGGTGAGGCATCTATGGTTGCCGCACAATTGCCTGCTGTTATAGAAAAAATAACTCACATGGCAGAAACCGCAAAGACTTCTTTTGAACGTGCAATTGAACCATATGGTGGTTTTATTGATGAAGAAGTTAAAAGAGGTCTTCCTCAGACAGTTAAACGAGCAGAAAACGGACAATTATATGGTCTTGTTTCTGAAGAAACATTTAAAGACATGGTTCGTGCGTTTTATGAAAAGTCTCAAGACTCAGACCCAAAAACCAAAGCCGCATCACAAAAACATGTAGATCAGCAAACTAATGCTCTGTTGAGTGTATTGCCAGAAAATTTAAACGAAGAAGGAGAAGATGTCCTATATAATTTGCAGGACTTAGAAGAATTAACAGATGAAGCAATTGAAAATGTAACAAAATTCTTCGCACCATATGCAATATATTCAGAGGATATAGCCTCCACTTATTATAAGCCGTTAGAAGTTGAAACTAATGGTGCGCCTGGAGGAGTGCCTCAAGCAGCGCTTGACGCAGAAAAAGAACGTGCAAAAAAGGCGGAAGAAGAAGCTGAAAGGGAACGTAAGGCACGAGAAGAGGCAGAAAGAAAAGCAGCAGAAGAAAAGCAAGCAAGAGAACATGCGGAAGCAGAAGCTGCAAAAAAAGCAAAGATTGGTGATTCATTCGCTCGTTTAAGTACGTTATATAATGATTCTAAGAGCGCTCAAGATGAAAGTAAATTAAATGACATCTTAGAAGAAAGAAAACGAATACTTCAAGAACTGTTCTTGATTATGGACGATGGTGATGAATACGATAATGATTTTGCCGCTCAGCAAAATTTAAATAAAGAAATTGAAGCAAAGATTGCCGCGATTAGAGCTAATGCTGATACAAAAAATCAAAAAGAATTAACTCAACCCGACGCTTTGAAAAAATTATCAGAATATATTAGGAATTCTGGAAAAGTCCCAAGTGAATTTTTTGATGACATTATTGCTGACTCGCAGTTGCTTAGTGAAGATTTAAAAGAAATACTAACTACATTGAAAATATTGGACTCACAAGGTAACTTAAAGTTTGAGTCAATTCATAGTGGAATGAGTAATCTTGGAGGAGTAACTTCTGAAACTAACACTATAATTTCTCGCGATGGTAAATATATTCCAAAAACTAAAGATTTAAAGCCAAAATTAAAACAGGCTAGAGAAATGGGTGCAAATGTAGGAGATATTATAGGGGCAGTTGTAGACAAGGCAAATAATAGAATTTATGAACTTCAAAGAACAATGCCTGGTACTATCATCCCAGACAATATTGAATTTCTAAAAGCTACGGATGAGCAAATTCTAAAACTTATTAAGGACTTAGAAATTCTAAATGAAGTCGGTTTGCACATTGATTTGCTTGGAGATAACATCTTATTCGATGAAGAAAAAGGGTTTTCTTTTATCGACCTTGGAACACGTCCCGTTGATGGTGAGGATGAAATTAAAGATGTTGGAACATCTCTTAAGTCTGTGCTTGATAAGTTTGCTCTTGATTTTTCTAATAATCCTGCATTTTCTGAGTTTCAGAACAGTGTAACTAAGATTGCTCATGGCTTGGGTATTGAAATACCACAGGCTGCAGAAGTTGCAAGACAGAACATAGAAAAGGTTAGTAAAGCAAATGAAGGTGTCGCTACTTCTGCCAATGAAGTAACGGAAGCAGAAAAGAAAGCCGCTAGAACTGCAGAACTTGTTGCAGAAATGGAATCTGTCGGTAACGTTGATGACAAAACAAGCGTTAAAGAGTTAAATGCAAAACAAGCAAGATTAGAAGAGATTTTACAACTGCTTAAAAACGAAAGTCTGCTTACAAAAGAAATTCAAGATAGATATAACGAGATTAATAAAATAATAAGTGATGGAAGAATTAATCACCTATTCCATAGTACAAAATCTCAAAACACAAATGCTGGATCTGGAACTGGAGATGCTTCTCGTTCTGAGTTAGAAGCGGCAAGAAACGAAGCTGATAGACTTCGTAATGAAAATCAAAGTTTACGAGAAGATTTAAACGATGAAATACATCGTAGTAATCAAGCAGAAGGTGATCGCGCTGTCGCTGAAAATAAACTAGCAGAGGCTGAAGAAAAAAATACGAAATTGCAACAAGCGCATGCTGAAGAAAGAAAAGCTCTTGACAATATTATTGCATCTAAAAACGATGAAATTACTAGATTGCAAGCAGAAAAAGAATATGCGGTGCGAGAAACCGATAGTGCGTATGCTATTGCATATGAAGAAAGATCTCGTGCTGATGAAGCAGAGGCTCGTGCTAATAAACTACAAGAACAGCTTGACAAAATTTCTGCTGGTAAAACTTCGGATGGTTCTAAAGAGCAAGGCGGAGTTTCTATTAATAAAGAAGAATTAGAGGGCGCGTTAAAAAATATTGTTTATAGGGTTCATGTTGAATCTAGTAACGTTGATGGATTTAATAATGAGAAAAAAGACTTTAGTAGCAATGTTGATGCGCAAGCAATAGACAGCCAAATTGTCAATCATAATGTTGGTCAAACTACAAATGTAACAGCTGAAGAAGTAAATAATCTAGAAACAGTTCGCGCTAAAGTAGAAGAAGTTACGGCAAAAGTCCAAGAAAAGACACAGGAATTTTTAAAAGAACAAGATACAGTAGAAAAAGTTTCTAAAGCAGAAATTGACTCTCTTGATAAAGTCGAACAAAGTGTTAATGCTATTAAGAAGGCTTTAAACGATGTTAATACTTTGTTGGATAATATAAAGAGTGACAAGAATATCGTTGATGGATTAAATAATGTCAATATAACTGTCAATCATAAAAAAGAAGATAATGACAAATCACTCGCTGGTAATGGTTCAAAAGATGACAATCCGCAGATACAAACTATCGTTAGATTATTAGAGAGAATTAAAACCCATACGCATGATACTAAAAGACAAATAAGAGACAATTTAGTCCCTAAGATTGATGAAAAGTTTTCTGTGTCATATGGATCAAAAGATGACGGGTTTAACGCTAATATTAATGACTCAAAAAAGAATGAGCCGCCCACATCAGAACAGTCATTTTTTAGTACAGTAAAGAATAATGATGTCGCATCCCAAGCAGATTCTATCAACACATTACTTGGTTTATATGAAAAGCTCGGAATGGAACGAGAGGCTTTACGAGATGCAGATGACAGACAAGATGCGTTTGATGCTGCTTTTGCTCAAGAGAGTATTGATGAACTAGAGAAGTATATTGCTCTTGGTGAAAAATCTATTGAAGTTACAGAACTTCTTAGAGAGCAGTTTAGAAATTCAGAATCAGTTGGTGCTGATAAGTGGCGTAAACAACAAGAAAGAGCAAAGGCAAGCCAAGCCGCCGCTTACGCTGAGAACGTTAAACAAAACGCTAAAGCTCCTACTATTTTCTCTAATGACTTAATTAAAGATTATCAGAGACTTGGTTGGATAAGAGCAGAAGCGGAAAATACACCAAGTGGCGAATATTTGAACAGTCTTAACAGTCAAATATCAGAGTTAGAAAATACAATAAAAACCGAAGTTGATAAGCTTGGTCTGTATAGAACTGAAATTGCAGAGTATGAATCAAAAACAATAGAAGCTTATAATAAGCACAGACAACATCTTAAAGATAAAGAAGCTAGAAAGTATGATGAGGCTCGCAAAAAGACTTCTTCTGATGTTTTTGAGGGCAGTAGTAAATCTGCTGAAGAATTCCAAAATATAATTGAGAAAACAAAAGAATATAACAAGTGGTCTGTCGAAGCTGCAAAAGCGAACAAAGAGGGAGAAAAAGCTGCTTATACAAAATATGCGAACGAAGCATTAAAAGCCCGCAATGATTTGCTAAAACAATATATCAAAACGCTTGGTGGCGCAAATTTAAGTCAAAAACAACAAGCTGAATTGATATCTCTTGCTACAGATAGACAAAAGAAACTTAATGAAGTTCAGAAAAAACAAGAAGTAAAAGATTTTGGAAAGCAAGTAAAAGAAGCTCAGAACGATGTTGTTGTGAAGAAAACAAGCGCAGCATTACGTAAGGCCCAAGGAGTTGCGTTTGATATTATGTCTGATGAAGAATTCGACAAGTTCGACGCTAATTTTAAAGGCAAAGTTAAAGAATATAAGGCCGAAGTAGATTCATTTAAAGAAGTTTATACTGCAGCATTAAATGAGATAGAAAAGAAAGGCGAGTTGTCTGAAGGCACAGAAAAGGCATTAATTAAACAAATGAATGCAACAAACGCTTATACTGAAGAGCTCAAAGAACTTATTGCAGTCCACGAAAAGCTTAACAGTGATAACGTTGTTGCCAAAGCGACAAGCAATCTTAGTCTTGAATCATCTCTGAAAGCATACGAAAACGGGCTAACAGATTTTGTTGAAAAGATAACAAAAGGAAGAGGCACAATTACTGGATTTGATGCCGACACAAAAACTCTTCGATATACAATTAAAGGAGTTAAAGGCGAAACGATTGAGTGTTCTGCCGCGGTTGACCATTTAGCTGGGTCATATGTTGCGCTTCAGAATAAATCAAGACAAACAGAAACTTTATTTGATAGATTAAAAAGAAAGACTGGGGAAGTTGCTACATATCTGACAAGCTCTCTGAGTATTTATACTATAATTAATGAAGTTAAAAAAGGCATTCAGTATATCAGAGAAATTGATGCAGCAATGACTGAATTAAAGAAAGTCACAAACGAAACAGAAGAAACTTACGAGAGATTTTTAGATACTGCGGCGAAAACTGGAGCAAAACTTGGTGCTACAATTTCTGAGGTTACTGAGGCAACTGCAACTTTCAGTAAACTTGGATACAATATGAATTTAGCTGCAGATATGGCTGAGGCCGCTATTGTATACAAGAACGTTGGCGACAACATTGCCAGTACAGAAGATGCTGCTAATAGTATTATTAGCACACTAAAGGGATTTGGCATGCAAGCATCCGAATCAATGGAAGTGGTTGACAGATTCAATGAGATCGGAAACCGTTTCGCAATCACCAGCCAAGGAATTGGTGAAGCGTTGAGACTTTCTGCGAGTGCTTTAAATGAAGGCGGTAACTCATTGGACGAATCAATCGCTATGATTACTGCAGCGAATGAAGTAGTTAATGACCCAAGTTCTGTCGGTGAAAAGCTTGCCGACAAAAAAGTGGCTCAAAACGAGGGACTTACTGAGAAGGGGAATCTCGTGGGTAAGAATATGTAAATATTTTGTAAATAATTTTATAACTATATTGACATTTTATGTAAAATATGTTATAATAATTACAATACAAAATGATTAAATATTCCCTGTAACGACCAAAGCGATATAGGTAACTATACGCATATGCCACAATCACATTGTGTGAGAAAGGAATGGTCTGAACTCTGGCTATAATCTAACAATGAAACCAGAGAAATAGGATGAAAGTCCTATTCGCCATAAAGATATGGTTAGTAGGTTAGCAACCGAAAGTAACAGATTGACAGCTTTAAAAACACTAACGTTACGTTTGCGTGGCAGTAAAACTGAACTTGAAGAGGCTGGTTTAGACATTGAAAATATGGCTGAAACCACATCTCAACTTCAAGCAAAATTATTAGCTCTAACTGGTGGAAAAGTTGACATCATGTTAGACGAGAATTAACAAAATAGTTCTCGTTAAACTTGCTCAAATCGGTAAAAACCAAGAGATTGGCAATACCGAGGGTAAGACTCAAGTATTTAATACACTTTATTTTTTAACTAAGAGGTAGGACAATGGAAGATTTGGTTGATATGCAATTTGGAGAATGGACTGTTCTTCGACGAGACAATAACAAATTACATAAATCTAGGGGTAAAAGATGGATATGTAAGTGTAGTTGTGGGACAATTAAGTCTGTGCTTGGAAAGTATTTAAAAGATGGGCGTTCGTTGTCTTGCGGGTGCCTTAAAAAGAAAGATTTGGCTGGACAGAAATTTGAAAAATTGACTGTTGTTGAAACAATTTATGGTTATAATGGTAACAATAGAGCCACGTATCGGTGCGTATGTGATTGCGGAAATGAACTATATCTACAATATTCATCTTTATGTCAACAAAAATCTTGTGGTTGCATCACAAAACCAAATCATGTTGGAGAAAAGTATGGGAAATTAACTGTAACTGACATGTTATATCAATATAAAAATAATGAAACATACTGTTTGTGCGACTGTGAGTGTGGAAGTCGTGGTAATATTATTAGATTAAATGGATTACGCACCGGAAACACTACTTCATGTGGATGTAAACACTCTCCTTCGTTAATTGGGCAACGATTTGGTATGCTTGTTGTGATTAAAGAGATTGAATCAATTACAAATCAGAGAGTGTGGGAGTGTAGATGTGATTGCGGTAATATAACAAACAGAACATCTAATGAATTGAAAAAATTCTATTCTTGCGGTTGTTTGCAAAATAAAAGTAGAATGGAAGCATATGTTGCGAAATTATTGAAGGATAATAAAATTCCATATGAATCACAAAAGCGGTTTGATGATTGCAGAGACGTTTTCCCGTTACCATTTGATTTTTATTTGCCAGATTATCGTATAGCTATTGAATGTGATGGTATACAACATTTTGAACCAGTAGAACATTTTGGCGGCATTGAACGATTTGAAATAAGACAAAAACACGACCAAATAAAAAACATTTATTGTCAATTAAACAATATTAGATTAATTAGAATTCCATATACTATGTCAAACGAAGATATAGACGATATATTATTAAATACTACAAAAATACTTGAGAACCCCGTAACGACCACAGTTATATAAGTAATTATATAGCATACGCAAGCTTTTATCTTAAAGTGTGATAAAAGATGGTATGGTCTGCTCTGCAAATATAATCTAACAATAAAATTGCAGAGGTAGGCAGAAATGACCTATCCCTTTCTATTTAAGAAAGAGTAACAAACAGGACATTTAAAAATTCTACGCAGATTTTAAGAGAAATGTCCGCTGCATTTGAGGATATGACTGACATTCAGCGTGCATCCGCTCTAGAACTTATGGGAGGCAAAAGACAGGCCAATATTTTGTCGGCCTTAATCGAAAACTTCGATACAGTAGAATCAGCTATTGAAGCTTCTGCTGAATCAGCAGGAAGCGCAATGCGCGAAAACGAAAGATGGATGGACTCCATAAACGGAAAAATCCAACAATTTAACAACGCAACTCAAACTATGTGGCAAAACGCTATTGGTAGTGAGGTTGTTAAAGATGTAGTTGATCTTGGTACCGAGCTTGTCAAAATTGTAGACAAACTTGGCCTTGTTAGAACAACTCTTTTTGGTGTCATGACATACATGTCTGTAATCAAAAAAGACAAAATTGATTTTGCGTCAATATTAGGAATACATGACTTAGAAAAGGGTTGGATAATAGGAAAAGAAGGCGTTAGCGCAAAGTTAAAAGACAAAGGACAAGAAACATTTGGTTTTGTTCGTTCTATTTTTGGAGAACCAGATGACATAAAAGATGACGTAAAAGAACATGTAGATATAGTAAATGAAACTGTAAAAGATAACATCAAAGTCGATACGTCCGCAATTGACTCAGAAATAAATGACGTACAGGAAAAACTTACTACTGCGAGAAATCAATTAAAAGATGTAAAATCCAAAGATTGGCAGTATTATAAAGATCAAGGAAGTTTCAGACCAGCAAAAGATAGAGATGCAGCTATCACAAAACAACAGCAAGAAGTTAAAGCTCTTGAGCAACAACTTTCTGTATTAGAAACAAGAAAAGACAATTTAATATCATCAACTATCTCCAATGCGTCAAACAATGTTAGCCAAATAAAAGAAGACGCTAGTTCTATTAGTGAGCTTTTAGGTAGATACGAAAAGTTCAATAATATAAAACTTGAACTACCAAAAATGAGTGGCGATGAATTAATTACTACATTAGATACTATAAACTCTAAAACAAGAGAAGGTATCGGTCCACTGATGGAGTACGCAGACAGTCTTGGAGACGGAAATGAAGCGTTACAGGCATACATTTATTCTTTAAATGGCGGAGAAGCAAACCCTGGTGAATTTAATGAGTTTTTAAAAACTCACAATGCACAAGTCCAAGCTTCTGGTATTAAAGCAAGAGCAGCGGCTATTGGTCATGGTCTTCTCAATGCTGCTATTAGTATGGGTGCTTCTGTCATCATTTCTTTTGCGCTTTCAGCAATATCAGATCTTATTAATAGACATGAAAAACTTGCCGAAGTTGCAAAAGAAGCAGTAGACAACTATCAATCTGCAACTTCAGAATTAAAAGATCATTATAAAACAATCAAAGAAATAAAAGGTGATTACGCTAAACTCGCAAAAGGTGTTGATGAGTTAGGCCGCAATGTTAGTCTGTCAACAGAAGAGTATGAACGATATAATGAAATTACCAATAAAATAGCAGATATGTTCCCCAACATGGTATCTGGTTATACAGAAGAAGGTAATGCCATTATTGCATTAAAAGGAAACGTTGATGCTCTAACCGAATCTTACGAAAACGCAGCACAAGCGGCAAGAGATGAAATCATTGTTAAATCTGATGCAATTTTTAAAACATTTAGGAAAAATACAGCAGAATCATCTTGGAGTAGAGCTTCAAAAACTTCTCAACTTTCTACACTTGAAACTTTACTTAATGATCCAGAACAGGCCAATGCATATTGGAAGGATACTAATAGCGTAAAATCAGATGTAATCGCAGATATATTTAAGGATTCAGGTGTTGATTTCTCTATATGGGATGCGGACATAACAGACCTATTAGATGATAATAATACAAAAAATCAACTTCTTGCATATTATCGTAAGTTAAAAAAAGAAGTAGAAGCAGAAGTCAATCCTGTTAAGTCTCTTGTTAATGCTTATTTGTATAGTGACAAAGAAGGTTATCAAAAGCTTTCAGACGAAGGCAAAAATATAGCTCAAGCAATCATATCTGGCTTTGACACAGAATTTTATAATCGTAACGAGTTTAAAGACTGGACAGATATTGCAGTTTGGATTGATACGAATGTAGTTCAAAAACTTCAAAACTCTGGTAACATGGCAGAGTTCAATGCTGCGTTTGATTTACAAACACAGTTTAATGATGGAAAGATACCAGTCGATGACTATATTGATAAAATCAATGAATTTGCAACGTTATTAGAAAAACTAGGCTTTGATGAAGAAATCATTAAGACTGTTAAGGCTGTTTTTGATGTAGATGACTATGAGACAAAGAAGAATAGCACAATGGATATCGTCGATTCTGATGGTGATTCACGAGTTGGTACCCTGTCAAAAGAAAATCTTGATATCATAGACAAGAATAAAACTAAATGGCAAGAAGAACTAGCAATTGATGGTCGTGTCGAGATGACATGGGATGAGCTTATTTCCAAAATTGATAACGCCAAAGAAGCAACGTGGAGTGCTGGAAAAGAATTCGAAAAAATCTCCGAAGAAATTGACAGTGTTCAAAGCGCGTATTCAACTCTAAACGATGCAGTCTCTGAGTATAATGAAAATGGATTTTTGAGTCTCGATAATCTTCAGTCTTTATTGTCTTTGGAACCGGAATATCTTGCTTGTCTCCAAATGGAGAATGGTCAACTTAGTATCAATCAACAGGCTATGCAAGATATGGTTCAGGCCAGATTAGCAGATGCAAAGGCCGCAATTGTTCAAGATGCAATAACCAAACTAAATACGTTATCGAAGAGAACTGAGGCCGATGCTATCTCTGATAGCACATTAGCTGCCATTGGGTCAATTGATGGTCTCGGTAAATACTCAGAAGCACTTGGCATTAATGCGGAGGCATCTATTATTGCAGCTGGAGCCGCTACAGCATTCCAAAACGCACTAAGTGGAGCAGAAGGTAATGAGTTTGTAGATCCACAAGATATATATTCTGTAGTGAAAAATATGACCAATTCGTTGAAGCTCATTGACGATTTTGGTATCAATTTGGGCTCAAACTTCAACAAAGCGATGAATCTTTCTGGCGCAGGAGACGATACCAATGAATGGGATTCTTTGGTAAATAAATATGAAAACGAACTCGCTTTACTTACAAATGAACGTGACCTTATTCAGGCAGAAATAGAACAAGCAGAAGCGACCGGCGGTAAGGCTTCAAGTAAATATTATGAAGATTTGATTCGTAATTCAACAGAAGAAAAAGATTTGTTGATTAAAAAGAAGGACGCTCTTAAAGAGTATTTGGACGAAAATAAAAATAATATCGACCAAGATACTTGGACAGAAATGAACAACGAAATCAACGCAACTGCTGTCGCTATAAAACAATGTACAACAAATCTTCTTGAATACTATGCCACACTTGAAGATATGAACAAGCACTATTTTGACCAGTCTGCCAATGATATATCACGGCTAGGCAACGAAATATCGTTTGTCCAAGGTCTTCTAGAAGATGAAAAAGTAGCCGACGAAAGTGGGAACTGGACAAGTGCTGGCATCACCAATTTGGGATTGTATGTTAATGAAATGGAGAGAGCTGCGGCAAGTGCAGAGATGTATAAGCAGCAACTTGGAAACGTAGACTCTTCGTGGGCGGCATATCAAGGGCTTATTGGCAAATATGGGGATGTTGATTCAATCCCAACAGAAGAATTAAACAAGTTGTCTGATACTTATGGTGTGGTTGTAACATCAGCTGAAGAGTATAAGGAAAAATCTGACGAGTTAGAAGATTCAATGTATTCCGAGATTAATGCATATGCAGACGCAAAAGAAGGCATTATTCAACTCAATGAAGCTCGCGTTGATGCTATTCGTAACGGTATCGAAGATGAAATTGAGGCATATGAAGAACTAATTGATCTTAAAAAAGAAGAGTTGGACGCTGAAAGAGATCTTCACGATTTTAGAAATAGTGTTCGTGATCAAACCAAAGATATTGCTGCACTCGAAAGAAGAATTTCTGCTTTGTCTGGTAGTTCTGCGGCGGAAGATATTGCAGAAAGACGCAAATTAGAAGCTCAGCTTCTTGAGGCAAAAGAGGGGCTAAACGATACGTATTATAATCATAGCACTAACCAACGAAACAATGCTCTCGACGAAGAAGCTGCGGCATTTAGCAAATCTAAAGAAAAATATATAAAAGAGATTGAAGACACATTGGACGATGCTGAGGGGCTTATTGCTAATAGCATAATGGATGTGTTGCTCAATGCTGACATTATCTTAGAGAAACTAACAGGCGCTGGTGGTATTTCTGAGAAATATGGAGATATTTTGTCTGATCAATTAAAACAACCTTGGATAGATGCGGCGAATCAAGCTGATACTTGGAAAAAATTGCTTGAAGAAAAGATGACTGGCTCAGGTGAGTACGCGTTGTTAATTGGTAATGACGGTGCAATTACTGCTTTTGCAAATGGTGTAGCGACTAAAATGGAAGGCCCATGGGGCACCGCACAAGAGGCGGCATCAGGTTATTTCGATTTTCTCACGGCAGAAGAGTTAGGTACCAACTTCAGCGAGACGATTACCGGATTCGGTACTCAAATAAATTCTCTTGTAACATATTGGGACAACGTTAAAGAGGCAGCGACCAAAGCTTATGAAGAACAAGCAAGAGCTGCGAATGTTGGCGGTATTTCAAATACAGGTGGTGGCAGTGATAATAAGCCTACCAATACTCCTTATGTTCAAGCATATGATCCTAGAGTTAAAACATTGCAAGACATTCTTAATGGATTGTTTTTCTGTGGTTTGGAAGTTGATGGTCTTTGGGGAAATGCTACAACGAATGCTTTAAAAAATGCACAAAAGAATATGGGCATATCTCAAAGTGGAAAATACGATAATAACACTCGTTATTCTATGATTACCTTTGTTGATGGCATTATTAAACGTGCAATGAACGATAATGTTAATACATCTCGTTATCAAGATATTAAGACAAAAATTAAGGAGCTTCCTGCATTTGCCAAAGGTACTCTTAGTACTAAAAAAGATCAGTTTGCCATTACAGACGAATCATGGATTGGAGAAGAGATTACTCTTGCCGCTGGTAAGAACGGACAACTTCAATATCTAAAGAAGGGTTCTTCTGTTATGCCTGCTGACATTTCGGCCAACCTCATTGAATGGGGTAAGCTTAATCCTAATATGATGAATTTACCAAATGCAACTCCAAACATTAATATGATTAACAATGCTGTCAATAAGCCAGAGTTCAACTTGAGTTTCGAAGCTTTGGTTAAAGCAGAACGAATCGATGAAAATACTCTACCAGAAGTTAAGAAATTTGTTCAGCAAGAAATGAATAACCTTGTTAAACAAATGAACTATGCAATTAAAGGTAGAGGCGGAAGATAATAGAATATATATTTAGCATTAGGTGGGGAGCAATCCCCACCTTTACTAAATTGCAAGTAGAATAATTAAATGAACAAAAATATTGAAGTAGTTAAGGAGGGAAAACCATATGGTAAGTCCTCATAGAATAAAATATAATAATATATTTAGTAATGAACTAAATATACCAGACTTAATTATGTGCGCTGCTATAGATAGTGACAACGGAGGAACACCTTCGTTTTTAAATAGAGATGCAGTTTTCTCTGAGTCATACAATGGTCGTTATAAGAGAATCCATAGTTTTAAATATACAGAAACGTTTGCTCCTAAATTCACATTCTTTAAGAGTGATTTTAGCAACTTTGAAATTGATGAGGTACGTATAGTTTTGAAGTGGTTGACATCGAAGGATACAACCGCCCTTCTTGAAACATATTATGACGATAGCAATGTAGTGTCTTGGGCAAGCATTGGTGGTTTTGTAGACTTACAAACATATAAACTTGCAAACAATCGAACAATTGCTATAACGGCAGTTTGGGACAGTATTTCTCCATTCGCCCTTTCAGATCTTTACACCGTTACAAGAACAATAACCTCAACAGGTACAATTACAATTAATATAGATACTGACGACAATAAACCAGTATATCCTCGCATTACAATTGAACATAATAATGTCTCCGTGATAAATATTCCAGCTGAAACACCTCTTTCCAACATTCTTGATATGGTTGATTATGTAGAAAATACGGCATATTATAACGGCTCTATGTATTATTGGAAAACTTCAGAGCCAGTGTGGCGTTCAGAACCAACAATTCCGAACTATGAAGGTTGGGTCGTTGAAGATGTTACACGTGCATATACAGATGTAGATACATATGCTAAGAACACTTTTTATCATTACACGGATGGTAATATGTATTATTGGATTGATCCATACAGTTTCCATTCTTCGGATCAAAACCCCAATTTGAAGACAACTAGTGCTAAGATTATAAATCAACATTATGACTTCTTTGATCAGCCTGATTACCGCACTAAAATGATTGTAAAAAACAATACATTAACAGAGAAAATAACTGTGGACTGTGCAAATAAAATTGTTTCGAGTGATAGAACTGGAAGAATTTTTGGAGACGATTTTATAGATTGGCATTGGCTTGAATTGTATGATGGCAAGAACGAGATTACAATTGAAGGAAATTGCCGGGTGACTATTGAGTATAGAGAACTACGCAAGATAGGCGAATATTAAGGTGGTGGTCATATGGAGTTATACTTACCTAAAGATCAATTTGACCAATATTGTCCACCTCGGTTGTTTTTATGCACAACTGGCGGAAAAAGAATACAAGAAATGGACTATTATGATGGGCAACTCAATGCGAAGTGGAACAGTTATAGTGAATTAAATTTCTCTATTGATAGAACATATGTTGACATACTCACTGGTGAAACAAAGGTACACCCAGCTTTTAATAAGGCCGAATCTTTGCGTCAAGTGGAAGTTGAAAATATCGGGCTTTTTATTCTTCAGGATAACGACGACACTTATGGGGATAAAAATTCAAAGTCTCTATCAGCTTTTAGCCTGGAATACTCATTGGGCACTAAATATATAGAGCACTTTCTTGTTAACAAAGGAAGTGAAGATTCTAAAGAAGTCATCTACCTTTCGACTATATATGGTGATGGATATAGAATAGACACTAAGAATCTTTACAAACTAGCATCTGGTGACTACAATGCATTTCAAGATTATTATATGTGTACCGTCGAAGATATTGACAAATACGAACAAGTGCAGGTTAAAGAAAGTGAGTATAATGGTTATCTAGAAAAAAACACCGACTCAACCGCTCAACCATACGAAAGACTTTATGTTAAAGCTTATCCAAATGTAAGTTTTTATAATCAAGCAACCCCACAACTTAGTCTTTTACATCTTGTTATGAATTATGTGCCCGATTGGTCAATCGGAAATGTAGATGTTAATCTGTGGCGTAAAGAGCGTGCATTTGAAGTTGATCGCACTGATGTGTATTCGTTCTTGACAAATGATATAGTGGATACGTTCAAGTGTGTTGTGGTGTTTGATACCTTAAATAAAAAAATCCATTTTTATGAAGAGGTTGATGACGGTTTAACTGACGATGGGCAAGTGCTTAGTCGTTGGGATACAGATATTTATATTTCGCGTGAAAATCTTGCCAATGAAGTTAATATTAAAGTTTCTGGCGATAACATAAAGACCAAACTTAAGGTGAGCGGTGGTGATCGTATTGATATCTCTGAAGTAAACCTTGGTAAAAGTTATATTATGAATCTCGACTATTATCATAACGAAGATTGGATGGCTCAAGACTTATTTGAAGCTTACGACGATTATCTTGAAGCACAGTCACTGTGGGCAGAGCCATATGAAGAAGCTGTCCAGAATGTATTAGAAGCACAAGAAAATTATAATGATATATTATATAATCCAGCAGTTGAAACAAGCGTGCTATTAGTTGACGACGTATTTAAGAAACTCTTCTGTCTATATGAACCTGTTGATAATGCATATTGTCAAACAACAATTGAAGATAGCACAGAATATGTAGAAAATTTATACTCTTCATCTACAAATTTTACCAACGCATATCTTATTGATAAAAGTATGCTAGATGACAAACAGACATTTATAGTACAGGGTTATAGATTATTATACGAGGATAATAATTTTTATAATACTGGGAAAATGGCTTCTTACAACGAGAAGCCTTTACTAGACAAGCTTAGTATATATGGAGTCAACAACGATACAGAAGCGAAAGAGAATGATAATATTTTTTTAACCTTGCGTCATGCAAATAAAAATGAAGCAACTATCAGAATTTACAACCATGAATACAGTCAATATAGTACGGCATTGGATTATGACTACAAAAAACATTATTATCTTCAAATTGGTGATGATTCATATAAAGAAATTACAATGGACGAGGAAATATATAATACAACATACAAAGGAAAAGATCTTGAATTGTATGTTCCGAATTATAAAATTAAACTCACAGTTACCAATGCTAGTGGTGGAACTCAAACACCAGACCCATATGACTTGTCACGTTGGTTAAATGGTGAACTTACGGCTGAAGAAATGGGACTTACAAATTATGTAGTTACTTCTATTGGTACAATGGGCGCATATTTTGTGCTTGCCAAGGACGAAACTCAAGAAGTTAATATTAAGGATTATGGCATCAATCAATTGCAAGCGAAGTATGATAAATATTTGGAGATATTTCTTCTTCAAACACAAGATATGCTATCAAATAGCAAAAAAGAATGCATTGCTTCAGACGATGAGCCACATGGAATATATACGGACGGAACTCGTTGGCTTGACACCAACAGTAAGCCTGTTACATTAAAGGAATATAAGAAGGACGAAGGCTGGGTAAATATCAATGTAGAAGACGATGAAGAAAAGTCTAAAAAGACGGATGATGCAATAAATTATGCACGTTACATTGCAAACTATGAAAAAATGATAGCCATTCAAGAGATGCTAGTTAAAAAGAAAAAAATAGCTGAATACTGTAAGTATGGTTACTCAGTTAATATGTCTAAAAGTGTCCTTGATCTAAGCGATGGATCATCTTTACAAGAAAACATGCATAATGTCGCATTTAAGTATTTTAATGCCCCATTGGGCACATATGACACTCTGACAGAGCTCACACAGGCATATCCAAATGGAACAGATGGAGTTTGTGCTATTGGTAGCACATTATATCTGTGGAATAAAACAAGTAAAGAATGGACAGAAGGTGAGTATACAGTAGTCGGTTCGTCTATGGATACAATTTTACCATTATATACATTTACAACTTCGTATGATCCTATTATCTATACCCCAAATTTGGATGCATATAATTCAAATACACAATATTACGTACAGAGTTCGATTGGATATATTCAAAACACATTGGACTATAATGCAGACACAACATACTACATTAAAGACGATGAGACAAACGAGTATACATTTGTTGACATTGCAGGCGTAGAAGATTTTGACGAGTATGATGTACTATATATTCCTAATTTGATTTTTGGAACATATTCGCCAGTAGATATTGATACGGTGGCTAATTTTAACACTTACGATGGTAGTGAGCCTACAAAAACGCTGTATGTGCGTGTTGGACACGAATATGCAGTATATCTCCGTGGCAACATCCCATATGTTGCATATAAAGACTCTGAGGGTGTATGGCAGTCAAAAAGAGAGTATATTAGTGTACAAACTGACATAGAAACTTTTTTAAATAAAGATCAAATGATACGTCTCTCTCCTCTTATTCGAGAGGACGTTTATGAAGATTCCAATTTCTTCTTTAATAGTAACGAATCCAGAGAAGAGGAGGTTAAAATCTTAAAAGACTTAATAGCTGACGCAACAAAAGAATTAAAAACACTTTCTCAGCCTAGTTTTGAGTTTTCGATGACTATGGCAAATATCTTGGCGTTGCCAGAATTTGCGACTATTATTTCACAGTTTGCCTTGGGCAATTTTATTCGTATTGAATTATTGCCAGGTGTCGTTAAGAGGTCGAGGCTTCTTGAGTGCAATATGGGTCTTAATGATTTTTCGGATTTTTCGTGCACATTTGGCAATTTAGTAACAACCAAATCTGAGATTGATTTGCATGCCGAACTGTTAAGACAGGCAGTTACCGCAGGCAAACAAGTCGCCGCAAGTAAAGGTACTTATCAAGCAACGGTTGACACTGTGAATAAGTTGGAGCAAACTATTTCCAATGGCTTGCAAGATGTTACATTACGTGTGGGCGCTGGAACGGGACAGGCGATTTCAATGGATCGCACTGGTATGCATTTTAGAAAGTATAAGCCGGGTTCTACAACCGAATATGAGCCAGAAGAAATGGCAATTATCAATAATGCACTTGTTGCGACAAACGACTCATGGAGGACATCCAAGACCGCATTTGGTAAGTATGTTATTGACGGAGTTGAGAGATGGGGGCCATTGGCGGAATACCTCACTGCGGATATGATTGAGGGTAAATTCATTAAAGGTGGTTCTATTCAAATAGGTGATGAAAGTATCGATGGTGGCAGTCTCTTCAAGGTTGATGAAAAGGGAGAAGTCTCTATTATATCTAACGGCGTAGAAAAATACGCATCCAAGAGTGCAATGGATGTTATTGATGACGCTTATCGATATCGTATAGAACTCTCATATAATAACTCGACCGTTTTTGCAAACACCAATGACAATTGTACCATCACATGTACGGTTTATGATAGTCGTCTTCAAAAGGATGTAACATCTGATTTTATTAGCAAGGGTGCAAAATTCTCTTGGGTTAGAGCATCTTTTAGCGATGATACTGCATGGAACGCAAGTCACGAAAATCAGACGACAAATACAATCACAATAACAAGAAACGATATTGAAAAGAACGCACAATTCTCGTGCAAAATAACAATAGATGAAACGAAAATGCCATCAGATGAAGAGTCTTAAAGGAGGGATGTTTTAATGGCAGATAAAGTTTTTCATTCAAATGCGGTGACATTTGTAGATATGACAGACTCAAGAGTTTTAGATGTTTATATTACATCTAATCACCCAACAGTTCAACTTTGTAATGTAAATAAAACTCCATTGGAATATACTCCAGACTGGAGTACCTCAAACCTATCACTCGAAGCCAGTTTTTATTTGGATTCAAGTGAGATAGTTCCTGATACAATTGAGTGGTATACAAAAATTGGAACAACAAAAACCACGATTGGTAATAATTCTGTTTTACGTGTGACTAATAATGTGTTAGAAAATAATGCAATTATTACATATGGATGTCAAATTACATATCAAAATCTTGAAGCATTTAGAGAAATTACATTTACTCGTGTAGATACTGGTCTCAATGGTACAAATGGAACTTCTGCTCCAGCTGTACAAGCTCAATATTCAGCAGACGGCTCGACTGGATGGACATCCACGCTTAACACGTCAACCCATAAATATATTAGATATTCCTATGATAACGGAAATACTTGGACTTCCGCCATTAAAATGGTTGGCGAAGATGGTACGTCTGTTCGTGTGAAAGGAACCGTGACTTCTAAATCCCCGGTGGATGGCACATCATATTATACTCTTGTGTATAATTCTACTACAATCACAGGTGCAACCCTTGGCGATGCATATTTGCTTGATGGAGATATGTATGTCTGTGTAGATTCTAGAAATGGCGAAGACCATTTTATGTATGTGGGCAGAATTCAAGGCCCACAGGGAAATGACGGTCAGTCTTCATATGTATTTATTCGATATGCTACCAATGCAAGTGGTGGAAATATGGTTGCTAATCCAAGTAGTTCAACTACACACATAGGTATTTGCACAACAAATACAAATGTTGCACCAACTACCGCTAGTTCATATACATGGTCTAAGTTTGTTGGTGATAACGCTAAAAGTATTACCCTAAATGGAACTTCTCAAATTTTTAAAGTATCGCAAGATGCTGCTCAAATATATGCCCCTGCAACAATCACAGTAACGGCTCAAACAGTCAATACAACCGTAACGACTTGGGAGTATAGCGTAAATGGCGGTGTTAATTGGACAACTAAGATTCCAGACGGAGTATCTCTGAATTTGAGTACAAATACACTAACCATTACTGGAGAACTGTTAGCATCTAATGCTTTGGTTATTAGAGCAAGCAATGGTGTTTACAATGATACATACACAGTTTACAAAGTATTTGATGGTACAAACGGAACCCCTGGTAGTCCAGGAACACCTGCATCTATGGCGTTCCTTACTAATGAGAATATTTCTGTAGCAGCAAATTCAAGTGGTGTAGTCAATAATACGACAACATTAAATATTATTACTAGTGTGGCAGCCTATAATGGTTCAACTAAACAGATGCCAGAATTAGGAGAATTGAATGATATTCCGCCAGGAATGAATATAGTGATATCAGATGATATATTGTTACAAGAAAAGCAATTAGCTATATCATTTGAAAATGGTGCAACATTAGGATCTAGTGCTAGTAATAGTGGAACAATTACAATTCCTGTCATATCACCAGTTGTGACAAAATTAAAACTTAGTTGGAGTAAAATAAATTCAGGCGCAAAAGGCGATAAGGGAGACAAAGGTGTAGACTCATACACTGTATTGCTCACTAATGAATCTCATATTTTTGCCGGTGATGTAAAAAATGCCATTGAAGGCACTGCTGAAACGCAAATACTTGCATACAAAGGGTCTACCTCTCAAACTATTCGTATAGATTCTGTTGATGGGGTATCAGCTGGTATTATCGATACAAATACTACGATTCCTGGCTTAAAGTTTATATGTGATACATTAAGCGGCACATCTCCAAAAATTACATTTAAATGCACAACCGACTTTAAGAAAGCAAATGGCACAATACCGATAAGGTTAACTGTTGATGGTGTATCGTTTACTAAGATATTCACTTATTCTATTGCATTCAAAGGCGGCATTGGTACACAAGGCCCACAAGGCGATGCTGGCAAGAGTATGGTTGGTGTTAAAGAACACTATTTAGCGTCGTCGTCTGCAACAGGTATTACAACTTCAACAAGCGGTTGGACAGAAACGATGCAAACAGTAACATCTGACAAAAAATATCTTTGGAATTATGAAGTCATCACATATAGTGACGGGACAACAAATACAATAAATCCAATCATTATAGGTGTTTATGGCGAAACTGGTGCACCAGCAACCTCATATTGGCTAGTGTCTAACGCTAGCGTAGTACAAAAGACGTCAACTGGTACAATTACGGTTACACCATCCACATTAACATTTACAGGCAAATCTAAGACTGGTACAAATGCACCTGTTGATTATGCTTGCAGATGGATAATTGCATATTCTACAGACGGTACGAATTATACAAACCTGTACACTTCTACGACAAATGAGGCAAGCAAGTCCATTACAGTAGCAACAACCTATAAAACTATACGTGCAAGAATGTATATGGCTGGTGGCACAACAACATTAATTGACGAACAAATTATTCCCGTTGTATCTGATGGCGCTACTGGAAAACAGGGTGTTGGAGTAAAGTCAACCACGGTTGCATATGGCGTGTCTGATTCTGCGTCAACACGACCTGCCGACACAGAATGGCAAGCAACCATTCCAGTGGTAGCAGATGGTGAATATTTGTGGACACGTACCATTATTGATTATACTGATAATACTGTTGCTGATACAGTCACTTATACATATGCTAAACAGGGAGCACAAGGAGGCATTGGTCCACAAGGAACATCGGTGGCAGTATCTTCGATACAATATCAAGCAGGTACTTCCGCTACAACTGCACCAACTGGCACATGGTCAGATAATGTTGTGGCAGTTGCTGAAGGCAGTTATCTTTGGACAAAAACAACATTCTCAGACGGTAAAGTCGCTTACGGTGTTGCAAAGCAAGGGGCAAAGGGATCTGATGCATATACTGTTATATTGACAAATGAGTCACATATTTTTGCTGGAGACGTTTCAAATGCAATAGCCGGAACCGCAGAGACTCAAGTGTCTGCATATAAGGGCACAACAGCACAATCTGTAACAATTACTTCTGTCAATGGTAAAACTGCAACAACCTCAGATACAGACACTGGTATTACCGGATTAAAGTTTAAATGTTCTGCACTAAGTGGTACGTCTCCGAAAATTACATTTACTTGTACAACCTCTTTTGTAAATAAGAGTGGCGCGATACCGATAGTATTATCTGTTGGTGGTGTGTCATTTACTAAAATGTTTACATATTCCATCGCATTTAAGGGCACAACTGGAAATCCTGGAACACCAGGTTCTCCTGGGACTCCGGCATCTCTTGTAGATATTACACCTTCATCATTGTATTTTAAATCAACAACCGGCAAAGATGGTACATTTACGCCTGATTATATATACTTATATCCAAGATTTCAAACTGTTACATTTAGTAAATGGGAATATTCGATAAATGGAGGAACAACTTGGGTTGCGGCTTCTGGGGCCAATGGAATTTCAATAGGAACATATAACTCGATAGGAAATACATTGCGATTAGCAAGAACATCCACGTTATATACAGATACCGTTACGTCGATATCTTTTAGATGTGTAAGTTCAACTGCGTCGGTATACGATACTGTATCTATAGCAAAAATATATGATGTGGTTGATTTGCAACTTGAGGGAAGAAACTTAGTATTAAATTCTAATCAAAGTGTAACCAGCAATACATATAGAACTTTCGTTTATGATATGTCTGAAGATTGGGTTGGAGGAAATACATATACTATATCGATTAAAGGCAATATTAATGAAGGACAGACTTTTGGAGTTTGGGCCAATGGTTCGGCCACAAGAGTGGCTACATTAACATATGATGCCTCTAGGGGTTTATATACTTCCACATTTGTAGCATCTACTAGTATTGTTACGCAAGCACCAAAAACGTTGCATGTGTACAATACTCCGTCAGATACAGCTACGGAATCTTCGATCGAATGGATTAAATTAGAAAAGGGAAGTAAATTTACAGCTTATACGCCTGCACCAGAAGACTATAAATCGGTAAACTTTCAAATCTACGCTCCAAATGGTTATTTGTTAACTAATGACTTACCATCACTTACATTACAGACTTTTGCTTATGATGGCAGTATTGAAATCACATCTGGGGCAACATTCCAATGGAGCCATTTAATCGACGACGTTTGGACTAATATTACTGATGCAACTGGAACTAATCTGACAGTTATAAAATCTGATGTATTAAAGGCAAAATCATATCGCTGTATAATGACTTATAAGTCGAAAACATACACATCAACCATTACAGTGCAGGACAAAACTGACACATATAATTCAATTATGTGTATTTCAAGTAATGCAAAGGGTAGTGAATGTTATTGGGTGTTATATACTTTAGTGTACTCAGATACCTCAGAGATTGATCCTCTGCTTGGCCCAATTTCGATAAGTGCACCCGCGTCGCCTGTCAGTGGTGATTATTGGTATGCGGTCGATTCAGTCAATGCAACGGTTCAGCTTAAAAAATATAACGGTACCGCTTGGGCTAATTCAACAGATAAACAATCGTTAACGTATCTTTGGAATATCGTTAATGATGGAAGCGTAAAAACTCCGATAGGTGGTGCTTCAAAAGTACAAGTGGTATCTTGCCATGATTTTACCGCTACAGCAACATTAGTGTGTGATGTTAGTAATGAGTTGGACGGCATATTAACACAGTCATCATTAAGTATTACAGATGCATCAGATCCCATTGTGTCTCAGACAGAACCTACTAGCGCTGTTGACGGTCAGATTTGGATCAAACCCAATACGAACGGAGCATATAATATGTTCGTATGGAGTGAGACGGCACAGACATGGATTGCTAGTGATATGGACACTAGAAATAAAGTGTATACTAGCAAGCCGTCTTCATATAGCAAGGGCGATATTTGGATTACAGAATCTAACACGGTGCATAGCAAATATTTAGAAGGCACATTGTTACAAGCGTCGCAAGATAATACGGTCTACAACGAAAATGATTGGTCTCCAACATTAAAATACGATAAAGACATAGCAAAAATTAATAGCACTCTTTATGATTTGTCTCAATATGTAACTATTACATCATCGGGTTTAAAAATAGGTGCTGTCAATAGTGATAAGGAATTAAGTCCTTTTACAAGTTTATTTACATCAACGGAATTGGCGTTCTATCAGAATTCTGATAAATTATTGACATTGGCAAATAACCAGTTAACAGCGCCTCGTATAGTTGTAGAAGAAGAATTAGAGGTAAATAAAAAGATTAGTTTAGGTGATTTACAAATTACAATAGAAAGCAATGGAAGTTTTAGCTTTGCTGTAACAAAATAAGGAGGTGAATGACTATGGCAAGTGGAAATTTTATATCTAGTACTGGTACAAATGCAAATCTATACGTTGTGTGGTCATCCACCACCAATGTTGCAGCAAATACATCTTCGGTAACTGCCGTTGTTTATTTGCGAAGTTATACTATGCGTTTTACTGCGCTAGCAAACTCTTATATAACGATTAATGGAAATCAATTAAAATTTAACGGCAAGGTAGTTAACAAAAGCTCTAGTTCGCTCACTGACACTGAACTTGCCAGACATACAGTAAACGTTGCGCATAATTCTGACGGTAAAAAGTCGATTGTTATTACAGCAAATCTTGACTTTAATGGAACGGTATCTGGTACATATATAGATGATATTACTGCATCAAAAACAGTCACTCTTGATACAATACCTAGAGCCTCGGGATTGTCTGTTCCGACCAGCGTCAATACGGGTTCAAATTTAACTGCAACAATATCACTTGCAAACTCTGCTTTTACACATAAACTTGAATATTTTATAGATGGTGTAAGCAAGGGTGTGAGTGGCACGATTGCGGCGGGTACAACAACATATGCCCACGCCATTCAGCACGCATGGGTGCCTAATGCAAATAGCGCCACCATGACGGTGCGATTGTATACTTATAGTGGCTCGACAGAAGTTGGTAGAACAGAGAAAACGGTTACGGTAAATGTTCCTACGACCCTCATACCGAGCGTTACTTCGATAACGCCAACGGTTGTTAATGGATTAAATTCTTCTGGTAACGTGGTGGCAACTGGTGGTTATTGTGTTGAAGGTAAATCTCAAGTTAAATTGGTTGTTGCAGCAACCCCAGGCAGTGGATCATCTCTCTCTTCTTATGAATTTAGTGGACCAAACATTTCTGGTAATGCTACAACATTAACTAGTACAAGTTCAACTGTAACTAGTGGTATTATTAAAACCCCTGGTACCGCAAGGTATGGAGTAATAGCAAAAGATGGCAGACCAAATCGAGAATCAACTCAAAAAACAACTGATGTTACTGTTTATTCTTATGCTTCTCCACAAATTACTTCTATTACAGCACAAAGGTGTAATGCAGATGGAACATTAAATAAGGACGGTACATATGCGTGGGTTACAGTTAACACTTCGTATTCTCTAGTGAACGGCGCAAATAAACGTGTAGTTACTTTATATAGTAGTAAGGATAATTATGCTTCTGGTACTGTAGTATTAGCAGCAACAAACACTGCTAATACGTTCTCTGGTGTATATGGGAACGGGTTTAATATTGGTAGTGCATATACAATTAGGGCGGTTATCACAGACTCTTATAATACTGGAAACACTATTAATAAATCTACAACATTAAAAGTCGCAGAACGTACTTTAAATATAGCAAAAGACGGAAATGGTTTGGCTATTGGCGGATTAAGTTCTGTAACGAGTGCGACTAGTGCGCCAAAGTTTGAATGTAATTGGGACGCTACATTTGCACAACAAGTACGCATCAACGACTCTGTTGCTAGATCATTTGAGGTCAACAGACTCAATATATTGGTAGATGTAAACAATGATGGCGCGAATGAATCAGCTTATATTAGGGGTCAATACTATATTGATGATGACGGTAGCTTGATGATTCGAAGACGATATTCCTTAGATTCTGGCGCGAACCATACAACGCAAGGATATCTTCGTATTAATAATGATGGTATGGATGTGGGATATGGTGTTAAAACACCGCGTCTTCAAGTTACGTCTAGCGTTGACGCTGATGCTTATACACAGAATGATGTTGCTTTACGAGTAGGAAATCCTTTAGCAACACATCTTGATATAGATGGCAATGAAATTATAGCAAAAAATACTGCAACTAAGCTTTCGGAACTTTATTTACAGGGTAATGCGTTAGGATTATATACTAATGATACTTTAGCTATGACAATTGGTACAGATGCTACAAATGCATATGTACAATCTGCTCCAGTATATGCTAGAACATACACGGGCGCTGCAAATATGTATGTGACTAGTTCTGGTACTTTTGGTCGTTCGACGTCGTCGTCTGAAAGATATAAAAAAGATATTGAGAATGTAAATAATGAAGAACTAAATCCATATAAAATTTTAGACATTCCAGTAAGACAGTTTAGATACAATGAGGATAATGTTCCAATTGATGGTAAGCTCGATGATTTATATATTGGTTTAATTGCAGAGGAAGTAAATCAACATTTCCCTGTTGCAACAGAATATACAGAAGACGGGCAAATTGATATGTGGAATATTAAAGTATTATTCCCTGCCTTATTAAAAGTTGTACAAGATCAGCAAAAAGAAATAGATGCGTTAAAAGCAGAAATTAACAATATGAAAAATACATAATACTTTTAAGGAGCGAGAGAGATCGTGAAATGGGAAGATATATTAAACATATTGGAATATTTGAAGATTCCAGGAGTGATAATTGTAGCGATTGCTGCTATTTTTGTTGCACTTCAAATTGTTTTACTTATTCTAGAGGTGCAAGGTAAAATCGTATTGGAAGGGGCAAATATTAAAAGACGCATACAAAATAAAAATAAACAAAAGCAAGAGCAGATCGATTTGTTAAAAGAAGTTAAAAATCTGCTTAATGATGTTAATGTACATTACAATACAGACAACATTGCTCAAAGAGATAATTGGATGCAATGGGTGAACAATCGTGCAGAAGTATATGACGCTGCATTAAATGAACTTATATTATTAAAAGACAAACTTGACGAGAACAACGAAATAACTTTGGGTTTATACATCAATGCCAATAGAAACAGAATCCTAGACTTTTCTAGAATTGTTGCGGATGATAAAGCATTGGTTTCAACAGAAGAATTTAATCGTATATACAAAATTAACAAGGAGTATCATGCAATATTAGCAAAATACGGCAAAGAAAACGGTGAAGTTGATACTGCAATGAGAATTATTAACGAAGCATACGAATACAGACTGAAAAATAATTGTTTTATTGAAGATATCAGAGGATACAACAAATAATACAAACCAAAATGATTAAGGAGAGATGTTGTTATGGAAATTCTAAATCTTATTGTGGCAATTTTAACTGGTATCAGTACTTGCATACCACTAGCTATTCAGTTAGTAAAATATGTTAAAATGGCAATTGCAGAAAAGAACTTTGGTAATATTATGAATTTAGTTCTTGATTTGATGCCTGAGGCTGAAGAGAAATTTTCTACTGGTGCAGAAAGAAAAGAATATGTAATAAGTAATGTTCAGTCTATTAGCAAGACGTTGCATTATGACGTTGATATTGACAAAGTAAGTGAAATGATAGATGCAATTGTAGCAGCTAGCAAAAAGGTTAATATTGACAAGAAGTAAAAATTTAGGGAGTACCGATTAATTTCGGTGCTCCCTATTTTTTTGCTCAAGATACTCTTTTATAACCTTAATAAGCCACGAATTTATTGTACAGTCACCTTCTTCTACAACTGCCTTGTCTATTTGAAACTTAAGCTCTGGAGAAATTCGGAGTGTTATTGCTTTTCGTTCCTTTTCCATATAACCACCTCTCGATTATATCTTATCATAAAGTCAAATTGATGGCAATAATTTTGGCTTTGATGGCAGAAAATAAAGTTGTCGGAAGGGGAGTATAAATATCACACAATGAGAGAATACTATAAATACAATTTTCATTTTATCATGTTTGCTTCCAAATAACTAAGGGGTTACCATTACGGTAGCCCCTTAATTTTTATGCTCGTAGCAAGTGTTTTATTTGTGGGGATAGTTTTATACGTGGCACCAATGGCACATTTAAAACTGTCACCACTTAAACACAGAATCTTCGGCAGCTACGAGCCTAGAGAAAATTTACTTTAATATCAATCTTATCACCTTTCCTAACCCACGTAATGCTTTCTATAATGGTCTTATATAGTTCATTTAGTTCTGGGTCAGTTAATTCATTATTTGCTCGCTTCTCTCTATACTCTTGAATATAGTGCAACTTTTCATGATTGGATATTGATGTGGCCTTTTGCAACTTAAGATTTTCAACGCTTAATTGATTTTCTAACTCATCAATTTCTTTGGCAATTCTATCTTTAGCCGTTCTGTACTCGTCCAAAGTATCAACACCTTCATCATATGCAATACGGGCTCTTTTAAGTGCACCGTCTTTTTTGCTTATTCTATCCATGATATTTTTAATTTGAAATTGAATAAGGTCTGTGGATTGGTCTTCACATTTATCTAGTTCGGCTTTAATTCGTGTCTCATACTCATTGAGTTGTTCTTCGATGGCATCCAATATGTACTGACCTCCACCTGCGGAATTGCCGCACTTATTGCCAAGATGATCCATATGCCAGCAAGTTTTCACCATCAGCCTCTTTCCTCTTTTATATTCCAAAGTCATGCCATATCCACATAACCCACATCTAACTAAATTCTTTAACGGATTGGCCTCTTTGGTTCTTCTATTTGGGCATATGGTATTCTTTTGCACTTGAATCAGAATTTTCTCATGCTCGTCTTGTGTTTTCACGGCTTCGTGTCTATTTTCAACAACTGTCCATTGGTCTTTAGGAATGCGTTCCCACTTTGGTTTATTAGGACGATTCTTGTGTCCGTCACCTTTTGTTTTGTTATAAATTATTTTACCAAGATGAGTTTCATCAACCAACATTCGTTTAATAGTAACATTGCACCACCTTGCACCTTTTGGTGATAAAATCCCCATACTATTTAATGTCCAGGCAATTTCATTTGTGCTTTTCTTTTCTTTAACGAAAGAGTCAATCATAAATCTATAAATTTTGAGTTTTTGTAGATTTACGACTAACCCTTTCTCGTTATAATATCTTTTGCCTGTTTCAGGATCAAACCATTCTTGATATTCATATGGAAATGGAGGTGTGCCATTTGTCCAAGCACCAAGTTTTGCACCTACCTTTTTGCCCATAGAAAGCCTTTGGGTAATTTTTTTATATTCTCTTCTTGCAAACACAGTTTGAAGGTCTACTGCAAATTCGTCGTTGTCGTCTGATAGATTATATAGAGAGCTAGGAGTTACTATATATGTCTGTGTTCTCTGAAACACTCTCTTGATTTCGTCCCACTCACCAAGCGTTCCTCTGCCTAATCTATCCAAGTCAACGCAAACTACCGCGTCATACATATTGTCCGAAATATCTTTAAGCAGTTGTTGCATTACTGGTCTGGCATATAAAGACTCTCCGGTCTCAATCTCTTCATAGGCAACATATACCCATCCTCTGCGCTGGCACAATTCCTCTAATACTGTTTTGTGTTTAATGAGATCTTCGGTAGACTCTCCTCTTGACTTTCTAAGATATTCTGCGACATACTTTATAATTACCTCATTATATCCTACTCGCATTTCCACTTGGCATCGCCCTTTCTTGTAAGTTTATATTTTCATATTAACGTGCAATCATTTTGCTGTCAACTATTTGTTTTAATTTTTGCGCATAATCTTTGATGGCATTGTCTGAAGGTGAATTGTTGTATGTGATTATAATAGTTATTTTTTTATCTTGTTTCGTTACTGTTTTCAAGTTATATCACCCAATCATTTTGTATTGTATAGAAAAAGCGGTGATATGTTACTACCACCGCAATATTGAATTGTTACTTATCCTTCTCAAAATACCCGAAAAAAGTATTATCTACTTGCTTATATTCGTGGTATCCGTAGTTAGCCCAATCAGTATTCGAAAAACCATAACTTGCTCTAAAAAACATAACGTACTTAGGGAAAATTGAGCCATTTTTTAGCACATAATCGACCGCGTCGTAGTTTGTTTGAGTTGGAGTAACTGTATTGATAAATTTTGCTGGAGTAAATTGATGCGGATAATATATTACATCATAGAGCGAATCTCCCCATGCCCCGTTATGTAGTCTGTTGAATACTACTGATACAATTGCTTTTTGGCACTCAATGCTTTCAGTGTTAGCCTCCAAAAACACAAGTCTTGCTAGTATTTCTCTTTCTTCAGTTGTAATACTATAAATGTTCTTTTGTGGTTCTTCTTGCAACGTGTTTGATGTTTCGGAATGTGTGTAGTTAACGATATTAGTTGACTTAGCTATAAAAGACACAACTGCTAAAACTACAATGAAACCAACAATAGCCAACGTTAGGAAGTAATATTGTTTACGCATCAATCTACCCTCAATCATTTTGTGTTGTTATTACTTGTTGGAACTGCCCAACATACCAGTCCCTCGTTCTGAAGGAATTTTAGCTAACTCTTCGTACTCAATTTCTTCAACGTATGTCTTAGGAACTGGAATTACTAGTGCTTGAGCAATTGCCTTAGAATAAGGATATACAATAGCATCCTTGTCTTCTGGACTCTGCTCACCATTTAAATACTTTGCAATATACAACGGCTTATCGTTGCCATTATACAAACAAACAAACCATTGATTTCTGAATCCACTATCAATTACGCCTGCTGATACCTTAAGATTGGCAACTCCAGTGCTGCCTCTTTCACGTAGGATAATGCCCCAATCTTCATCAAAAGCAGAAGCAATACCAGTAGGAATTAGCTTATTAGTATGAGGCTCGATACGAATCCAATCTTCATCAAAACATGAATAAATGTCATAACCAACGTCCTCATCTCTTTTAGTAGGAATTTGTGCATTTGGATGCACCTTAGCAAACTTAATATTAGCAATCATATTATCTATCCTTTCTTTAATTAATCTTCTGTAATTGTCGCAAAGAAACGTCCGCAGTGGCATTCGTAGACGCCTGGAATGTTTCTACTGATGACTTCTCTAAAATCTTCACACATACACCTGTCTTTCAATGGATCTGCTCTAACACTGCAAGGACAGATGTGATTATTTTCTTCTAGTTGTTTCAAAATTTCCGTTAGAAGTTCCTTATCTTCTGTTTGTGTGATTTTAACCATTAATAATCCACACCTTTCTTATAAATGTGCTGATTTGAAGTTGCAAGTTTAATCCCATATTGTATATTATTTTCTATTCTTAATTGCGGCTCATATCTTCCACATTTTAAATAATCACAGAAATCTTTAATATCTTGTGGAACTTCATTTAAACTGTATCGTGTGAAAATCCAAACTTTTTTATCAAACTGAGACAACCACTTTAATAAATTAGTTAATTCATTGACATCTTGATCTAAAGGTTCACCGCCGAATATCATTACATTATCAATCATTGAATCAAATGATTTAATTTTATTTTGCATTATTGCTAAATAATTATCGTCAATCTTATCGCCACGATTGAAGTCCCACGATTCTGGATTGTGACAGCCTTTACAGTGTGGCGAGCCATTACAACCCGCCACATATATTTCAAATGCTCTATGTTTTAGTGTATATTGGGTACCTAAAATATTCACACTTTCAACTCCTCGGCATTATAGAATTTTCTATTAGGATAATCCACTTCTCTTCTGGTTTTATTCCAGTGTTTCACGTTAGTAAGAAAACCAACTACTCTTGTATACTCTTCTACGATAGGCTTTCCACATGTAGAGCATACCCCATCCTTACCTACTGACATATGCTCGTCTTCGCAAAGCTGAAGAACATAATTAATGGCATGATAAATAACACCCTTCTTTGCTGTGACTCTAATCAAATCCATAATATCAACATAGTTCTCGATGCGAGTATCACAATTCAAATGCAAAATACTACCGCCGGAAAAATGCTTATCAAGAGCTCCCTGAATATTAATTCTATCAAGCAAATCAGCGCTTGCAATTAGAGGCACAAACTGATTCGAATACAATTCGTACTGGTTTTGGAATCTCATAATCTTATCTTTCTGTGCAAATTTTACACTTAGTGATTCTCCAGGAATCTGCTCACAGTTGTGAGGCGCTCCATATTGCTTTTCGTATCTTGAATTTTCTGAATTAATAACATTAATAATTTGTAGTGCAAAATCTCTGCCAGCATCAGTTGTGATATCATATCCCATCTGCTCAAGACTCTCATACATTGCGTTAACGCCACACGTAGAATACTGTTTTGACAAATCCATAAACTCATGAGTATATAGAGGCTCGTTTCCGTTCTTGATTCTCTTGTCTACAATTTTTCTCTTTGCATTATTTACTCTTGCACATACACCCACAAGATATCTGAGTTCGTCAAAATAACCAGGCTCGTCACCCTTGTGTTTTAATGCAAGCCTTGCAAAGTTAATTGAACATACGCCAAGACTACCAATCTTACTTGAACCAGAACCAAAAGAGTTAAAATACTCGGACTTTTGTTCTGAACGCAATCTGCAACAAGAACTCAAAGTAGAACTATCGCCGCAATAAATATTAATAAATCCGAACTCTAGATTCTTCTTGGCAATCATTTCAAGGAACTCTTCATCCTTAATATTTTTGTCGCTGTCAATACTGAAACACGCAGTAGTAACTGGGAACGTCAGAGGAACTCCGCGTCTTAATTCCGCATTCATAATATCAAGGTAAATCTCTTGTAGTCTCTGAATGATTTCCTTGTTAGGAGAAGATCCATCGGGGAAAATATAATCATCACAAAGCTTATCTAGGAAATAATTATCGTAAACAGATACATTGGTAAAAGGACTCTGATTCGCACGAAGGTCAAAATTGACACTATAAATAAAACTATCCAGCATTTCCTTTACGTATGTCCAACAGTCTTCCTCAGAAGCAAACTTAAAGTGGGCATCAGACTTGCTCTCAAGAATATTAGAAACATAATAAGACATTGTTACAAGCAAATCTGCAAGTCCTGTCGCTCCAAGAGTAGAGTTTGATGCGATAATTACAAACTGCTCAAGTTGAGATTTAAATGCATGCAAATACTTAGGCGGCTTGCTCTTAACTTTACTTGCCATACACAAGCCCTTTGTTAAGATGTCATATGTTGAAAAATTGAAACAATAAGGTTTACCTGCTGCGATGCCATGCATATCATGAATATAAATATCACCACATAGGTTTGCTTCAATAACCATATTTGCAGCTTCGAGACCGTATAGTCTCTTCATTTCCTTCCACAATACATAATAACTATTAAGTCTTTGGAAGGGCTTTGGAAGTTCAACATCATAAGCAACTACACTGTTACTGGATACATTCGCGTTTGCATCAACACTTGCATCGGCGGTTACTTTTGATGCAAAAAAGCTTCTACTGAACTCGGACATATCCATCTGCTTTCCAATGCCATCTAGATCAAATAGAACATCAGGATACTTTGCCTTTAGATGCATATAAAGGTCATCAAATTCTTGGTCATAGGTTGTCTTAAAATACATAATTATTTCTCCTTAATCCATTCTTGAAGTTTCTTTGTGTCATAGCATTCGCCATTAATTAGTGCAAACGGCGCAGAGTTTAGATTATACTTCGCTCCTTCTGCTAGAACAACATCCTTATCGTCAACTACAGTAAACACAATACCCTTTTTATCCATTAGCATTTGTAATGTCTTACATTTTGGGCAATGTATTGTGTAAAAAATCACACTCTCCATTTTTCATTCTCCCTCTCTATGTTTTTTATAATATTAATAATATCTTTCCAATTATAAGCTCGTTTAATATCGTAAATATAATCCAATCTTTCATCTCTGTTATAAGGATAATCCAAACAAATACGTTCACAAGGACTACGTATTAGATTGTCTAAACAGTCATCAATAATAACATCGCCTCTTAGCAAACTCTTGTCCATAATCCTAATAATGTCATCCGAATTTACCAAGTTGAATCTCTCGATCATCCACGAGCACTTCCATCCAAAATTACATTCATGGGTGCATGTTGCAAACACAACCTTGTGTCCAAGACTTCGAATCGTTTCAATTCCCCATTGAGAATCTGGCAATGGCTCAAGCGAATCCCAAAGTTCTTTATCCTTAAACAATTCTTCCATTGCAGTCGCATCTTCGTAAGATAAACAATCGTAGAAGTCGTATGCGATTATATCTGACATTTGAATATTCTTTCCATTTCGTGAATTATACAGTAATATAGTTTTTTGTACTAAATCATTAAGCGTACTATCAATATCTACGATGACAACCATTACGTCGAGTCCTCCATATGATTTTTCCAAACCCCTTCTACAATCGAAATATGCTTTAATATTGAATATGCATTTGCAAAAGAAATGTTTGATACTGAATAATCAAAATCAGCATTACGTAACATATTTCTGAATTGATCGCGTTCGGCAATATTACGCTCTCGCCATTTTACTCTGTCATCTCCACGATTTTTTAACGCACGCTCTTCACGAACATCATCTGGAACATTAATAAATACAGTAACTAAACGAAGATTTGGCAAATTTAATTTTCTTAAACTATTCACGCCTTCCCAATCAATTACGTAAATATCGTTTTCGTATAATTGATTTATAGTACAACAATATTTATACCGCCCAATCTGTGTGAATGCTGCAATTTGTCCGCTTTGTTCCAAGTAGTTGTATTGCTCATTGGTAATAAAGATGTGAGTATCACCTTCGTTTTCTCTACGTTCTCGTGTCGTATAACTTATAATTTGTTTTAATCCTGTTCTTTCGCATAATCTGTTTACCAACGTATCTTTTCCAGAGGCTGAACGTCCTAAGATACACAATAATACATGTTCATCATTCATACATATTACTCTCCAGGCTTATATGTTTTATTTAAACCACAACAATTAAACTCAGTACATCTGCCGCCACGGTAGTAACACATAGGTTCGAGCGTTCCTACAAACTCTGGATTCAACTCAACAACTTGTCTACAGATTTCATCCATAACTCTTCTTGTGAATGGGTCGGCTTGCATGCACAGTCTACGTCTAGCCATAAACATAAGTTCTTGAGCGTTAATATACATCATATGAGACACAGGAGAGTCTTGTGGTGCTTTTGTTCTATCATAATCATCTTGTCTGTCATTCCGTTGACTCTGAACGAAATGAGTTACTCCAATAAAGTGTCTACTAAAATGTACGCTTACGTAATATGGAACTTGCATTTTAATTAAAAAATTTAATGTGCGAATTGGACTATGCTCTGATAGAAGCAACTTGTGTTTCCATTCATCAGTTGGCATCTTTGTGCTTGACTTGCCAACGGTATTCAGAGTGCATTGTTTACATAACATCCAATCTTCTTCTGTGGGACGTTTCAAAATCTCTACCGTAAAATTCATAATCATACCTCCACTACATGTATGTGATAGTGTTCAAATACGCACTCGACGCTACAGAAAACTTTTCCATCCTCGTTCACATAATATTCACCATCATCATTAGTAATTTCATTCTCACATTCTTCGCATTTTCCGAACTTTCTAATCTCGTTATCATCCATCGCTTTGGTCTCCTTCCTCTGCGAATTTACTCTTTTCGTACAGTATTCCACGTTTCGCCTGATCTGTAATTGCATCAACAGGCATCAATCTTGCACCACGAGGCATATCAGAATACGCTTCCTGCATCACTGAATCAAACTGCTGCTTTGTTAGAATGCAAAACGTATGGTCATTGTAGAAAGGTGCTCCATAAGATAACATTTCGTGATCGAAGTGCTGGAAATTATATCTGCGTTTTCTGATACGTTCAATCAACGCCTTACGTTTCTCTTTAGTGAAAGGCGAAGACTTATACGGATTGTCATATGCTGTTACCCATCCAATTACAGTATCATTCATTTTCAATCTCCTCTGTATTTTCTTTGTTATCTTCTCTTACAAGTTGTTTCGATACAATTCCAATTACCTCTTCAGTAAATCTTTTGTAGTCGCGTAAACTAGCACTCTGCTTAGTTGCAATATGCTTCTGATATGCTCCATATACAACAGCGCTGATGTAAGAAGCACCCATGTGTAATCCCTGTGTGTGAGTTTTGTCATACCACTTTTTAATTGTTTCTTTTAGTTTTTCTTCATCTGCATTTTTAATTTCTTCTGCAGCATGCGCAACAATCTCTTCTGACATTTTGTTTCTCCTTTGTTTAATCATTTTGTATTGTGCCATTATTAAGAATAGTTTTCAGCTCAGTATAAAACTCTTTGTTTGTAATAGATAGCCCATTTGCGATTCTTGTGTCTTCAAGAGCAAATCTTTTATCCAAATCATCAACAGAATAATCTATCCTAAATTGATTCCACGCTCTCCTATCCATATCTTTCAACTCTTTCCATAAATCAGGAAAATGCGTACGTATCTTTCGTAAATTTTCAAGCTTCATTAATGGACAACACCAGCAAGATACTCTGTCTAGAATTTCATATAGCCCTTCCCAATCAAAGCTATTGGCGTAACAATAATTAAGACAATCTTTTTCTGTCCAACCCCATTCAACCAACGGATGCCGTTTATGTGATTGCTTTTGATTCTTTCTTTCTAATCGTAATTGTTCATCTGCTGCTATGCCGTCGCATTCAATTACATTATGAGTTTTGCGAACTACCACAAGATATCGTTTAGTGATGTCTCTTTTTAGATATCCAGTACACCACCTAACGCGCGAATTAGCCCACCCAAGACCATTGCGATTTAATCTTTTTGCAGTTGGGTTTTGGTATTCAAACATCATGTAATCAAACGAATGTTCTGCTTTTAATAATGTAAATTTAATGTTGTGGTTTTCTACGATTTTACGTACTGAATCTATATGTCTATACATCGCCGGAAACTCTTTGCCTACATCACAGCACACAACTTCATCAATATGCTCGTTGAGCTCAAGCATTCTCAATAACATTGCTGTAGAATCTTTCCCACCACTAAAATTAACTATAATCCAATCTGGAAGTTTTTCTGTATTATTTTCAGTTTTCTTTTTCATTTGTTACCTCAATCATTTTGTACCGTATTTATTATACTCATTTTTTCTAATTTGTCAATATACTAATGTGTTTATTTACAAATTATTTACAATTACTGAGAATTATCATCGCTTTGATTTTTGACTTCTGCAACTAGATGTTCCTCTGTGGCATTTAGAAAGTCAACCACGTTTTTAAACTCTGACGCAAGATGTTCAAATCCAAGATTTTGATAATACTCAACAAGTCCTTGATATTTAGTTCTTTGCTCTGCAATATACTCAAGTGTAACCATTTAATTCTCCTCTTATAATCATTCTGTTGTGTCAATCTTCATCACCAAGATCCATATGGCTGTAACAGTTGTGACAATATCTTTCGTCGTCTTCTGTTTTTATGTATACATCATTAATCCATCTATCACACGAGCTACATTTATAAGTTTCAGTATATGCTCCACCGCATTTAGGACAACCATAAAATACTTCGTATGGCGGTTCGTCCAACCCATGAGTATCAGTAAAACGTTTCGGATCGGAAAACACGAATCCGCAGTCTTTACACACAAACAATTTTAATTCCTCCAAATCACTTTATTTTGCTATTATTATACACTATTTTACACAAATTGTCAATATGTTTTTACAGTTATTTACATTTTATTAACAAATAAAGGAGGCAATGCCTCCATATTGTTATTTAACACCAAGTAGAGCTTTCCATGTATTAAGTCCTACCGCACTGTCTGGCTCTAAATTATGCTTCTGTTGAAATGTTTTAATTGCATTAGCTGTTTGTTGTCCACAGATTCCGTCTTGTTTAACACCAAGCAGTCTTTGAACGAGTTTTGTAGCGTTTGAGTATTTATATAAAAATCTTCTCTTTACAACACACTTTTGCATAACCGCCTTAGTTTCGTCGCCATAGTGTCCGTCACATCCGTATTGTTTGAGTTTGAATCCGTCAGCAATAGCGGCTCTTTGGAATGATAAAACTAAATTCTCTTTCGCTTGTTCAACCATTTCCTCAAATGGGAATAATGTTCCAGGACAATCAGTAGCCATTAAATCTTTATGTCTTTTGATTACCGTAATATTATATTTTCTCTTTAAATATTCTATCAGTTCTTTCCCAGCTTCTAGTTGTGCTTGAGGCATTATCTCTTTATTATATCTGCCTTCAAAACAGATACCAATACTTGTTGAGTTGTGCCCTTTAGCATGAGCGCCTATTGTGTCGTCTGGTCTACCTTTATATATGTTGCCTAATTTGTCAATAAAGTAATGATACCCAATCCCACTATAACCAGTACATATGTGCCACCAGTTTATGTCTTTGACTGAGCACTTTGATGCATCTGCATGGTGTAGTACAATCATATCTATTGTACTTCTTTTTGCTAACGCTCCAGCCCAGTCGTATTTTACGTCAATAATTTTCAATAAAAATCACTCCTTGTATAATCATTTTGTTGTGTTACCTGTTGGCTATTTAACAAATTAATTATACAAGGAGTTAAGTTAATTGTCAATCATTTTGTACTGTATCCATACGACGAAGCTTACGTTCAAGCTTTCTGATAATGTTTCCATTTGCAGTTCCACGAGCACGTAGAGTTGCGATTCTATTGATGATATTCTGTCTAGTCTTGTTCATAGTTGCATCTCCTTAATAAAAATGTTCATTAAAAAATGTTTTTACTTTAGTCCAAAACGATGGAACATATACTTTGCATGGACAACCTTTGTCTATTGATCTGATAGAGCCATCGACGACACATTGGATTTTATCTTTTCCGTATCGCATTGCGAATTTACATCCGCTCTTTTTAGTTTTCATAATTATACCTCTGAATTGTATTAAGTAGTTTTTGACAAAACATCAAGCAAATGATAGATTCCTTCCGCCCCATCAACTTTAATATTATTGTATCCATCTTTAGATATAATAAGTCTTTCCATATTACCTTTACGAAGCTCTGCTAAATCGTTTGCAAAAACAAGATTTGTATTACAAGACTTCAACTGTTTCATTGCTGCATCAACAAGTTCTTGTTCGGACACATTTTCCAGTAACTTAAACCCACAGATATAAGCATTTGGAAACCATGAACGTAGGTTCTTGATAATCTTTGGAGTAAGACCAAGTTTGACTGTAAGATTAGGCTCAACTGAAGAAATCTTTGTATCGTCATTAACTTTACACTTAGGGTTCTGCATAATATGAAGGATATTATTTGCAAACTCTTCTACCGTGTTTGCTCTATAAGAATACACGTGTCTAGCAAGCTCAAGAGCCATATCTTCCAAACGGAAAGAAAACTCAGGCTTATAATCTGCAACTGCCGCAGAATGAATAATAATGTCGTACTCGTTCTCAGACAAACTTTCAAGAGTCTCGTAAAGCTCCATGGTGGTCTCAAATCTCATCACAGAGCAATTTTTGGTGGCCGAAATCTTATCAATAATGGGATGCTTAATTGTCTTGGTTAACAAAAGAGTTGTAGCGTATCCATTTTCAGCAAAAATATTTGCAAGATCAATTGCAATCTTTCCAGACGACATATTGGTAATTTTCATCACCTCGTCGATATATTCATTTGTTGGCCCACCAGTAATTAAAACTTTTTTCATATTAGCGTCCTTTCTTTAAACATTTTGGCTGGGGCGGTGTGATTCGGACACACGAATGCAGGAGTCAAAGTCCTGTGCCTTAAACCTCTTGGCGACGCCCCAATATTAACCCGACTATTACGGAGCACTCAGAAAGGTCGATGCGTTTGAATTTCACAAGTGGTTATTGTTGTATGAGCTTACCACCATATCTCAGTCGATGCTTCTAACCACTACGCACCGGAACCGTCGGTTGTCTTTCCAACTGTCAAATAGGGTGACAACAAGCTAAACTTTGCCGAAGTTTTATCCCTATCTAGTCTCTTGGCCAGCCACGGACGAGACCTTAGCGAAGTTTTTTCGTAGACGCTTGGCGGAGCTTACTACGAAGCTGCTGGCGATAGGTGAGGGATTCGAACCCCCGGGCCGGATACAAGCCGGCACAGCAGATTTCAAGTCTGCGCCCTTATGACCTCTTGGGCAACCTACCATAAACGTTCCAACAGCCGCTATTGATTAGTAGCGACAAGCTTTTACAATGTATCATTAACATCACTATTAAAAAGCATCTTGTATGCCGTCTGCTTGACTAACGGCAATCTCTGTTGTTGGCTTTGGTGCTTTTAACTTTCAACTTGAGCACGGAACAAGTTCGGCAAGCCGTCTGTTGCAGCAGATGACTCACTTTGAGGTGTAGGCTTCTTTAAATTGTTTCATCCTGCGCGATATTTAGTATCGCTGGCGGAGAGAAGAGGATTCGAACCTCCGAAGGGGAACATCCCCTTAACGCCTTAGCAGGGCGCCGCATTCGACCAACTCTGCCATCTCTCCATAAAGTGGGTGATTCTTAACTCTCTCGAGAGGCCAATCACCGTAGCCTTCCGTCAACCACGATAGACTGTGATATTCTCAGACCTATCTATCTGAGGCACAAGTGCCTTTCTGACGGATCTTGGCACTATCGGACTTAACTTCCTTGATTGGGCGCAAGGGAACACCACTCGAATGGGTTTTCAGTCTCCATTCCGACTTTGCCTAAGCGGGCGGAGCATCCTCCACAATAGAATTCTGCATAATTAAATCCTCCTTTCATAGGCGATGCGACGGCTGTTCCTCCAACTCCATTTAACTACTCCTCCGCAATTTTCAAAAGTTGTTACTTAACCACTCATTCGTGATTGTACCTGCCTCACAACCTCGGATACGTAGCGCCATCGTGGTCATTTTTGGTAAGTCACGACCAAACTCCCCTTTAGAGTTTATTTATACACGAGTCTCTGCCGGTATAGCGAATTGTTCGTGTTTATGGTCGGGATGATGCCACTCGAAGACACAGTAGTGTCCTGATCCCAAATCAGGCGGGGTCCCTCTTCCCCTACATCCCGGTATGATTGGCACTCAAATTTGAATGCCATATACGTCGAACCATGATTGATTCGGCTTTCTTTCTTTTGTTGACAGTGGAGATATAAGCATTGCTGCAATTAATTCCTTTGTTTTATCAGTGCCGTACCTTCTAATATATGTATTAATAGCATTAACGCCAATAGACAATTTTTCTGACCATTGTTTACCTGTCAATGTTTTATTGTCAACCGTAATCCAATTGACATCACCAGCCTTACGAGAATTATCACAAAGTGTAATCCATTGACAATTTTCTGGACAATAATTTTTATTCTCGTTGATTCTATCAATTGTTAATTCGTCCGAATATCCATTATTTAATGCCCACTCTTCAAATAACTTAGGATTGTCAATCCATTCCTGACACACTCTAATGCCCTTTTCGCCATACCATCGGTATGACTTGTCGTTATTATTATAACATCTGTCAAGCATACCTTTATAAATCTTTTCAAGTCTCTTATCGTTCCACTGGTAATAATACACTACATCTTTCTCAATCGATTTTCTATGACGACATTTTGTTGCAATTTGACTAGGCGATGCCACATGTGCATACTTGCTAAATCTGATACGTCCACATTCGTTACAAACACATTTGTAAACCCAATATCCGCTTTTATTCTTCTCGTTTAGGATGTCTACTATAGTATAAATACCATGAACTTCACCGATGTGCTCTCTTGGATCAGTTTCTTTGCTCATAAAATTACCTGCACTTAATCATTTTGTTTTGTTAAATATGGTAGTCCCAAGGGGGATCGAACCCCTGCCTGCGGCTTGAAAGGCCACCGTCTTATACCAACTTGACTATGGGACCATGAAGACTGTCTATAAAACCGTGTATGCGACCACGGGAACATAACAGTTGTGTGCGGCAACAATGTTTTTTGATGTTATGAGAAATTATCTTTCTTGTGGGATGATGAAACCCACTGGTGAACCATCTGGAATTTGAATCCAGGACACCAGGATTAAAAGTCCTGTGCTCTAAACCAGCTGAGCTAATGGTTCATAAATGGCGCACCTTGAGGTACTCGAAACCCCGACACCAGCCTTAGAAGGGCTGTGTTCTGTCCATCTGAACTAAAGGTGCATAATTGGAGCGGTAGACGAGGCTCGAACTCGCAACATCCAGCTTGGAGGGCTAGCGCTCTACCAATTGAGCTACTACCGCATAATTGGTGCTTAAGATGGGACTTGAACCCATACGCCTTGCGGCAACGGTGTTTGAGACCGCCTCGTCTGCCAATTCCGACACTCAAGCATGTATGGTGGGCCATCTAGGCATCGAACCTAGGACATTCCAGTTATGAGCTGGAGGCTCTAACCAACTGAGCTAATGGCCCATGATTTATGGTGCCCAAGACGGGACTTGAACCCGTACTGCATCTCTGCAAGCGGATTTTAAGTCCGCTGTGTCTGCCGATTCCACCACCTGGGCATGTGGTGCGGGTGAGAGGACTCGAACCTCCACGGTATGAACCGCTGCTACCTCAAAGCAGTGCGTCTGCCATTCCGCCACACCCGCATATTATGATTCCAAGTTAGCTACGTTCAGAACCATAACACTTAGTACTAAACTTGCGACTGTATACGCCGCTTGTTGCCAGCGGTGGGATTCGAACCCACGCTCTCCTGTACTGGCATAATCGTTGATTGAGCCATCGGACTTTCACCATGCTACTTATCTACATGGCTCAATCATTTCGTTGTGTTAACATTATACCATATTATCCATTATTTGTCAAGTAGGTATAATCGTTATTTACAATTTGTTTACAAAATACCCTTTACTGCATCTTCGACTGCCTGGTATCTCTCGCTGTTAATGGTTTCGAGCAGACACTCATAAGGATCAGTCTTGTTGGACATTACCATCTTAACAATGTTCACAGAGAAACCACTGACAAGCGCAACACCAAGGTCGTTCTGTTTTACAGGAATTGTATTGGTACGAGAATTAACATTCCAAAAGATCATGCGTGGAAGTTTATAGTTATGTGCCGCATACTTCTTAGCAATGTTCTCGAACAGAGTCGCAGTAGGACGTGCACGAGAACTCATATACCAGCCAGAACGTGTTGCGTGCTTACCAGAAGTCGCACAGGAGTCGAACTCCATGTCACTCACAATCAGAATATTAGCAGGAATATCTTCCTGTCTCATATGATTATTTACCGCAGTAGACAAAATCAGGTCGAACACAGCCTCGATGTTGGTGTTAGCAACCTCATTGTGCTGTCTCGCAATAGCCAACTTCTCTCTTAGGTTCTTACCCTGGCTCAGATTAACCAACTGAGGTCTCTCACTAAAGGTAATGTACTTGTCCTTGAACTCGCCAGACGAACGCTCCGCAAAATAAATCGCAAGAGAGTTTGCAACTTCAAGTGCAGTAACACCACTTCCGTAATCAACGGTACACTGCATGCTACCAGAACCGTCAGCAACAACAATAGTATTGCCACAACCCTTCACAGTATCAGGCAGAGCCTTCCACATACCCTCAAGTGCAGCATCGGTTCTACCAGCATAACCATACTTATGTACGATATCGTGAGGGAACAGTACGCTAGCATTAATCTTAGCCTCGCCCTTCTCAAGGGCACCAAGATATGCTCGACGACGATCCTCATCGTTTCTCAGGAATGCACCGTTGTAAATCAGATTGGCACGGCTAGGAACAGCCTCGTAATCGATTGCTCCCCACTCCTTAGAAGACATCTTGCGCTCAACTACATCGATATACTCACGCATCTTCGACAGAGTCTTACGATAATTTCTAGGAGTATCACCAAACTTCTTACAGAAAATCTTGGCATACTTCTTGGTCTGCTCCGAAGAGGCATTGGCACTAGGCATCCACTTGGCGCAAAGCGAAATCGACTTACCATTAGACATGTTATCGAAATCTTCAGCAAGATGAGCCTTTACAATATCAACAACATCGTCAACCATGTCAGTCTCAAGCAGACACCACAGGTCATCCCAACGACCATACTCAGGAACGAGCTTAAGCAACTCCTTTGCTGCCTTGGGCTCCTGGTTTGCAAACTCCTCTATAACGACACGAAACAGTCGTCTCTCACCAAGACCCTCACGAGCATCACGAGCATAGAACAGCCACTTGATTGCGACTACCTTATCCTCGAAGTAAGCCTTAGTAAACTTATTTACAATCTCCTTGTCTGATGCCTTTCTCAACGAGGCCACTGCGAAGTTCAGATCAAGAAGTTCCTTGCCTGTAGTTCTAAAGCCAACTGCGCCGTTCTCGGTCAATTGCTTCTCGTTATTCATTTCATTTCTCAATTGATCCATAAATCCCATTTTCTTTTCCTCCGAAAAATTTCAATTTATAATCAATCCAAGGCACATTTAGGTTATATAGATTACTAGTCTATTCCAGTTAAAGTTGCTGTTAGTGCCTTAAGATTTAATTAACATTCGAGACACCTTAGTGATACGCGCCCATGACATTCACCGTCGTGCAATTCACAAGCGACCTATAAGTTTGCTATTCAGCCTCACAGAGGCGAGCAGCGCAATTCTTTAAACATAATTCAATCATTAAAATTGCTGTAGGTGTCTCTTTTCTAAGTTCAAGACGCATAAACACTATGTGTGTGTGGGATTTGAACCCACTCAAATTCATAACAAACAACAAATTCTTTATCCATTTTAAAATTGCTGTGTGCGTCTTTTTAATTTTGCAAGGCACATTCATCATAATCAGCTATTATATGTATAATATTATATGTAAAAATTGCTGTACGTGCCTTATATGGCAGGGAGAGATGGATTCGAACCACCGATACACGGCTTGGAATGCATTATCAGTTAACATTGCTGTATATGACCTTGTCAAGTCACATTGTTTGATATTTACGTTGCCTTACCACTTGGCTATCTCCCTATATTGTTGCATGGAGTAGGACTTGAACCTACGTCTACGGCTCCCTAAGCATTATCTGTAAGATTGCCGTGTATGTCTTTGTCAAGACATATTGTTTGATTTTACGTCGCTCTAACCAACTAAGCTATCCATGCATATTAGATGGGAAGGGCAGGACTCGAACCTGCGACCTCGGTGTTACCAGCACAAATGTAAAATTGCAGTTTAAGATTTTGCCAAACCTCAATTAATACGCGCTCTACCAACTGAGCTACCTTCCCGTGTTGCACGATGAATCAATCATTTTGTTGTGTATCATCATCGTGCTATTATTATATCACAATTTCCTTATTTTGTCAAGTGATTTTTGAAATCGTTTACAATTTAGTTACAAATTACTTTCGAGTGTCTACAATCAGAGAATCTCCACCCATAATACCAGGCAGCTCACCAGACCACTGCTCATACTTAATCTTTTCAAGCAACTCTGGAGTTAGAGACTCTGCAATCTGCTTATTAGCTTCTGCCTCTGCTTGTGCAGCGATACGAATAGCCTCTGCCTCTGCTTCTGCTGCCACAAGAATCTTCTCTGCCTCAATACGTGCAACTTCCTTCTGAGCCTCAGCATTCGTCAGAGCAACAGCTTTATCCTTCTCTGCCTTAGTCAACGCAACCTTCTTATCGTTTTCTGCCTGAACCAGTGCAGTCTTCGCCTCAATCTCTGCGAGTTCAAGCTCCTGCTGAGCAGTAACCTTCTTCTGAATTGCGGCGGCGGTCTCGTCGTCTACGGAAATATTAGTAAAGTTTACAGTGTCAATAATAATGCCATAAGGCTCAAACTTTTCTCTCAGATACACATCAAGTTCTGCGTTAATCTGAGTTCTCTTATCGCCAAAAATGTCAGTTACAGGGTGATTTGCGGAAACTTCCTGAGTCCATGCGATAATCTTAGGCTTAATAAAAGAATTCTTAACCTGCTCGCCAGACATTCCCTTAAAGAGAATAAAAGTATCAGCAACTCTCTCTACATCAAACTTGTACGAAAACTCAAGGTCTACCTTAACTGTCTTACCATCCGAGGTAGGAATATTAAAACTTTCATCCTTGGGAGAGTCGCCCTTGCTAACCTCGGTTAGATATGACTGCTCAATACCAATGGAATAAGTCGTAACCTTCTTGGTGGGAGACACAACATGCCATCCCTGGGTAAGAATTTCTCCGTCCACACCACCATTCATATTGTATACGACACCTACATAACCAGCGGGCACCCTCTCAAGGCACATACATGCACAGATAATCGCTCCAAAAATAACTACCGCCAAAATAATGGCTCCAAGATAACCCTTCTTCATTGTTTCTTTTGTCCTTTCTTTTTCTTTTTCTTATCTTCTTCTGTCATTGCTCTCTTTGCGTCATCTATTAATCGACTTGCTATATGTCCAATAGGCTTATACAAAAACGATAATAGCAACCACAATAGTACTCCTCCGGCGAATAAGCCGATAAAAAATACTGGATTCATTTGTTTCTCCTTTAATCATTCTGTTCTGTTGATTGTAGACATATTATAGCACAACTTCCTTAATTTGTCAACACCTAATAGAAGTTATTTACAATTAGTTTACAATTTCAAATCTTCTCGTGCGTAACCGTTTTCAGTTGTATAAAAGCACCGTTTAATCCCGAAATCTTTAATCAGTTTCATACATGATTTGCAAGGTCTTGCGCATGCCAATGTGCCATTCTTATGCGATCTGTGAACAAAGATACTCGCGTCACTCAAATCAATACCGTCTTTAATAAGTGGTAACAACGCAGACAACTCAGCATGACAAGTATGTACGCTATCTTCTGTAAATCGATACTTATTATACTTCTTTTGTAGAGGATGTGTTTTTGTACACTTATTAAATCCAGAACTGATAATACGATGTTTTAGAACTACAACGGCCCCAATTTTGTACTGTTTATGGTCACTTAGTTCAGCAACTGATTTAGCAGCCCGAAAGAGTGCTTCTTCTTTTTTAGTCATCTTAAACAATCCACTGAATGATACGACCAGAGATATCTCTACTACAATAACAATAGACATGTGTCCACTCGGTACTATAGATTACACCAAGAATACTGCGAGCATTTACACAGTGTCCCTTACCATCTTCGAGAACCACATTATCTTCTACGCCGGATACAGCGTTAATAAAGTTCTGAATATCCTTCATCGTATCAAGTCTAACCTTCACTCTCATATGTTTTCTCCTTTCTTTTAAGGTGCCATCATTATAGCACAATCATTCTGTTTTGTCTATTGACAAAATAACTAATTAATCATTGTGCTCATCACACCATATTGTACATTCTTCATAAGACGTAAATAGTTTATGTTCTGGTACGGAATGAATTCTTCCGTACGCAGATACATAATAACGAATTTCTTGCTTATCATGGTCTACATCAAACGATATTCCCTTGATAGTTAGGACGTTTTTATTGGGGAAATAATCTTCATAACGTTCTATCATATAAACCTTATCGCCAATATTAAATTTGGTTGTGACGTTAATATTCATATTTTCTCCTTTTATTGTTCAACAGTATAATGTGTTAACCAAGTATCTTCCCTGCTATAGTCTTTTTGCCATTTACCATCTTCTCCAAGTTTCCATGCTGGCTGTTTATCAATTTTATAATCTATAACCATACCAATAGCAATAGGCATTTGTTCATAGATTTTCTTTTTGAGTTTAACCGTTATAGTTTGTCCGTCGTAAAGCCTATATAATTGTGCTTTAAAAGTTCCATATCTTGTATCGATATCAATAACAACCGCAGAAGAAATTTTTGAACTATCAGTATAAGAAATATAGCCATAAAGATCGTTCTGATAATGAATAATCTTATAAAGACTAGGTTCAGTATTTGGAATCATATCCCAAATTTCTCTTAATGCTGAATCGTAATCAAATTTACGATATTGTTTTTCTGTTTCTTCTGTATATTTTTTAATAATTGATTCAAAACCAATAGGCATTTTATCTTTATTAAACTGAGACTTTCCATGTAGAATATCAATGGCTCTTATGAATTTTTGAATTTTATCCATACTCCCATAATCTTTGAAGTAATTCATCTTTATTAATGTATCAATTTTGGCACAATTCAAAGACGGAAGAGAATTAACTGCTTGCCACAAGTCATAAAAATTATCAAACGTCTTTTCTTGAGACAGTTCGTACAATTCATCGGCACACCCTTGACTTAACCCTTTAATAGATAGCAACGAAGGATAAATAACTCCCTTTTCTTTATCTGCCACAAAACGTCTATTGTCTACTCCAAACTTATATTCGCCCTCTCGAATTCCAAAAGCAGTCAACATTTCTTGTTTAAGAGCTTGTACCTTGTCTTTCTTTCCCTTATCTGAAAAAACTTGCAACAATACTTCATAAAACTCATATGTATAATGGGCTTTCAAATAAGCACAATATAGACTATCAATAGCCATACAGTAAGCGTGTGCAGAGTTAAATCCATAACCACATGAGTCATCAATGATTTGCCACACTCTTGCACTCATTTCCGCTGCTTTATCTTCTTCGATATGGTCGTCTTGCATGATTTTGTTTTTAAACCCTTCGATAAATCTATCCTTTAAAGGTTTAACTTTTTCTGGATGTTTTTTTGCGATGGCTTTAATAATTCCGTAACATTCATCAAGCGGGAATCCTGCATAGTTAAGAGTATTCATGGTCTGCTCTTGATACAAAATATACGAATACGGGAATTGAGGAGTTTGCAGAATCTTATCAAATGCACGAATTCCATATTCGAATGATTCTCTAGATTCAAACTTAGAATACATCGACTTAAAAGCAGGACGTATAGCGGCAATCCAAGCGCACAACTCCGAAATATTCTTAGGTTTATACTTTCGCAACTTCTTCATTGCGCTTTCTTTTTCGCACTGGTTAACTCCGATAGTATATCCGTTTGCATACAAATCCCATACTTTTTTATTTCCATCTACAAGAGAAATAATTTCGCTTGCGCTATGTACTGGAATCCCGATTCGTTTATAAATCATATCAATAAGCAAAACGACATCTACCTTAAGTAGATCATTCTTCAAGAACTTGTATTTTTCAGCAACAGCTCCATCAATAACAGTAGTAATATATTCTTTCTTAGTGGTTTCGCTTTTACACTTAATTAGACCAATCTCTTCTCGAATACTTCCTTGATAAAGAAGATAAGCACAAGGAGCTTTCTTCTTATCGCTAATGACTCCCCAATACTTTTCACTCTGTTCAATGTAGTCTTTATATTTTTCGTCTACATACTCATAAATATCAATATCGTCTTTTTCGTCATCGTCAGCGTATTTAACCGCCTCATCATACTTATCAATCTGCTTAGAAATCTCATTCGCAATTTCAAAATCAAGGTTATTTGCACGAGCATATAGCTTAAACGCAGACTTCTTTTTAAGAGTTCCAAAAGCGATCATAGGATAAGCATGGTCTTTGCCGAGAATCTCCTCTTGTGCCTCTGCAAAAATTTCAACCGTTCCGAGGTTCATGTCCAAATCTGGCAAAGATTTCGTTTCTAGAATACGAGTCTTAGAAATAAATCTCTCTGGATAAAGTTTAATCGGAGACGTAAATCTATCAACCTTACTAAACCCACACAGTGTGTTTGTAAAATAACCAACCGCGGAGCCTCTTCCGGTTGTAGTGATAAGACCACCTTTTTCGACTCCCCTTTTGATAATTTCATAGTCCAACAAAGGATAGTCTACCATTCCAGTTTCCTTATATACGGAAACCTCTTGCTTAACTCCTTCAAAATATTCTTTATATTGCTCTTTTGGTACATTCTTCATATATTCTTTAAAAAGCTTACTAATTAAAGAACTATATATTTTATTTCTTTCTTCTTGGGTTTTATCAGGATAAAGAGTCGGAAGTTTAATGTTCGTTGTGAATACTGGAACATCATCATAATCTCCAAATTCAAGAAGCAAATCAGTATTGTTCATAGCTTTTTGAATTGTGGCAATATTGAAAATTCCCTGTTCTACAAAACGCTTTATGATTGTGCCATCATCAGGATAATCCATATACCATCCGATCTCATTATCATCAAACTTAATATTACGTCCAGCAAGAATATCGTCTCGTTCCACCGATTGCTCTTGATAAATATAATGACTATCGAGTCCAACAATCATTTGGATGTTATGTTCTTCTGATAATTGTTTGATGTGTTTGTTTAACAGTTTTTGTGTTTCTGTATTATGGTATTGAATCTCTAGCATAAAATTATCTTGAAAATAGTCATGCAATCTGAGAACAATATCATCAGTGTCTTCATATTCCCAAAATCCAACACATGCGCTAGTAATAAATACATCTTTTGCCGGAAGTGAAAAAATCAACTCAAAATCAACTCTAGGTTTATAAAAATAACCAGTTTCGTTTGCTTCTGAAAGAATTCGATTAATAGCACGACGTCCATTCTCATTTTTAGCAAGGATAATCATGTGGTTATTAGAACGATCTTTTTCTAATCTATTCTTTACCCAATATGCTTCTGTTCCAAAAACAAACTTCAAACCATACTTTTTTGCTAATTCAAAAGTCTGGTGATAATATCCCTGCCACCCATGCTCTACGCTGCTAATAACTTTATGTCCAAGTTCAACAGCTCTTTTTGCATATTCTTCTGGCATTGCTGCACTATCTCCCATACTATAACAAGTATGCTTATGGTAATTTTGCATTGTTTATCACCTCATAATCATTCTGTCTTTTTAGTTTTCTTTTCTTTCTTTGTATCTACTTGTGTTTCACTAATCCTCTTTAAAAAGCACTTCCAACCACACACATAACCACCGCCAGCAATGCAGTTTGTATCGTCTGTTACTTTAAATTCTTTCCCGCATATCGGACAAACTAATTTGTCTCCTAATTTAATCTCTGGTATATTCATATAACACCTCAATCATTTTGTTGCGTATGTATTATAACATTAGAGCACCTCGTTTGTCAAGGTGCTCTTACATTTATTTACAGTTTATTTACACTTCATCCTCAGTTTTACTTTCGTTGAGAAAATCGGTAAATTTATCATAAGCCTTTTCTTTGTTCTTAGTGGGCTTCCCGTTAATCTCGTATATCAAGTTCTTCTCGAACCATTTCGATACATCTCGCTGAGCATTTTTATAACCCTGTTGCAAACCATCTCTATATCCTCTTGGAGACTTACCCTCTCCCAAAACTTTTTTACCTTCGCCCTGAGAGCCAGTTGTAGCGTTACGTAACTGATATCCGTTATCTGCATACCATTTAATCCAATATTGTTCTCTTTCATCAAGATTATCTATGTGGCACTCCTCTATGATTTCAACATGATATCCGTATGGAGTCTTTTCTTCATCATAAAGTTTATGCTTCTTAATACTGCAATCTATATGCTGATATCCACTTAAATGCTCGGCAAGTCTCTTTAATAAGTTTTTTGCTTGTCCGATATACGCATACCTAAACATGTTCTCATCTACACGCCAAAAAACATATATACCAGAATTCTCAGTAGCTTCAGGACATAATCGTTTTATCTTATCTTCGTTTGCTTTTTTTATGGCATATATCTGCCTGTAATTTGTAGCCATAATCATACCTCTCAATCATTTTGATGTGTAAAATCATCAATAGTCAACTGTAAAAATCTATTTCTACCGTATCTTGGATTGCTTAGCGTACCTACTGCCACAATCGTTCCGTTGTTATCCATTGTCTTCCACTCATCGGTATTCCATTTTACAATAAGTACACCAGTTTGATTATCTATAATTTTTAAATGCTTAAAACTAGAAAATGTACTGACTTCGTATTCATTAGTTCTTAATAGAACCTTAATAGGTGCCCAACCAGATCCGCTTATACGGTTTAGCGCGGCAAGTTGCTTTACCAAATTCTCATTAATCTGCGACGGAAGTAGTTCTATATCTGCCTCAATATCAACTCGCAACTCAACATCTTTCAAAACGTCCTCAATCGCTGTCTTAAACTCTTCAAACTCATCAACCGACACACCACAACCAGCAGCGTTCTCATGCCCCTCGCACCATCCAATTCCAATACTGTCCATATATTCTTTGAATGACTTTACACCAACAGCTCGCATACTGCCGTTGTATTCGTATTTATTAATTTCTCCAGTTTCATCATCAACTTCGATTTTTTCTCTGAGAACTATCAAAGGTCTTTGATAGATGCTAAGTAATTTGTTTCCCAATAATCCAGACACAGATACGTCAACATCTGAAGGTAAAATAAAAAACATACATTTCTTATCAATCTGCTCTTCTGCTTGTTTAATCAAATCTGGCATCAATAATGCAACGACATCATTTTGATATTCCTTACACTTCTTTAAATCAGAGACCAAATCATCAATCTCATTTTCATCGTCAGTGATGAATAACTGCATAGCCTTATCATTTTCTCCAACGCGGACTGCGGCATTTGTGAGAGGCGCAACACTAAAACTTATTGCCGTACTATCAAAAGCATAACTTCCAACTATCTTTTTGATAAGAGGATTGTCGTCACATCCAAGCCCACGATATACTATGTAGCGGTTTTCTGGCGACTCCATAGAAACCATGTCCGCTACCAATCCAAGAGCACCATACAACCATAGTCCTAGATCGTCTGCATACGACTCAAGGTTCATATAATCTGAGTACAATACATACTTCAACGCAACACCAGCACCAGATAACTCTTTATTCGGATAGTAATTTGCAGAACTAACTAAAACAAAATCCAAATTTGATTCCAATAATTCTCTGCTAGGAATATGGTGGTCAAACACACATAGTTTTACGCCAGTTGAGAGAATTCGTTCATACACTACGGGGTTATTATCTATAGAATCGACGATTATCATCACGTCAATATCTTTAAGCAACTCTAAATCAAAATTTTCTGCCCCATGTTCTTTACCTTGATTAATAACGCATTTAACATCTGCCCCTCGTGCGCGTAGATATCTGACCATAATAGCGTTTGCAGACACGCCATCCTGGTCAACATCTGCAAGCACCAGGAATCTCTCACCCATAGTAATTGCGTCTTCTATGATTGTGTATGCATCGTGCAAACCTATCATTTCATCAAAATCTACCATAGCATCTTCAGTCGGGCATAAGAATGATTTAATGTCTGCAATGCCTCTGCTATAAAGTATCGCATTAATAATTTCTAAATCATCTTCCATTTTTGTACCATCAATTTTGGCACTAAGTTGTTTAATCAATTTTCATCACTCTCCAATTATAGATCTAGTAATCTCTTTCTGATTGCCTTTCTGATTTCTTCGTCTTCTACCATCTGAAAAGGTAAATCCAAGTTGTCAGTAAAATAATCATAAAAGAACCTCATCAATTCATCGTCTTGTGCAATTAATTTATATCTAACAGCCGAGTTCTTCTCGTAATCTCTACAATCTTTAATCACAAAATCTTTAGACATTGTATATAGGGTTTGGAATGTAGTGCAACTATGTACTTTTTCACAAGTATAACAAAGCATATTACACCTCTATTTAATCTTTACATTCTAAATTAGTCTTTATAGTTTCCCATGCGTGATTAAACATATCTGTGGTAGTTGAATATGTAATCTGCAAATCGCTAGAACAAGGGCACACATCTACAAACGGAGATATACCTCGCCCACATTTAGGACAAATCCAACCTTGTTGACCAAAGCCATGTGGCATGGGAATGTCACAATTGTTTGGAATATGTATATTATAATTGTTGTATTTATTTATACATTCCGAGCACATGTTATATCCATTAGAAGAACTTGTAAATATTTCTTTTCCGCACTGAGAACATTTCATATTACAATCTCCTTTCGTGTTATTTAATAATAATCATTGCCGAATAACTAGCTATTCCATAAGGTACACTATACCCGCACCCTGAGTATTTGATGTCTACAATTCTTGATTGGTCTATAGTTTTCAAAAAGTTATTTATTGCTTTTTCAAGTTCACTGCGGTATTCTTTTTCAAAAATTTTAACTGTCATATTTCGTCCTCTTCTTCTGTTAAATTTTCAATAGGTTCAATCTCTTCTTTTATAATATACTCAAACTCTTCTTTGTCTGAATCACAAGGTGCCGATTTTTCATCAAGAGTAATATTGTTTTCCCAGTTCCAAAAAAGTATTTCGCATGATCTCATAGTACAAAACGTCTTCAATAAATCTGCGTTTCTCTTTGTATTCTCAAGAGGCAGACTCTTATCTAACATAAAAATTACTCGTCGAGGGTTTAGCGATAATAACAATTTTGCCTGTGTCGTACTAAGAGAGTTGCTTCCAAGAGCAACAACATTATGATATCCCCACGAATCCATTTTAAGAACACTTTTTTCGCTCTCTACGACAATTACATCATTCTCATATAACGAACTATAATTTTCTGAATATCCAAAAAGTGTCTGACTCATTGGGCCGTTCTCTATATAGAGATATTTTGGTTCAAACTCACTAGGTTCATCGTTTAATCTGCCTTTTATAGCTAAAATTTCTCCAGTTGACGTTCTTATTGGAAGTGTAATTCTCTGACTAACTACATCAAATCCAACACACCATTTTCGCTGAGTACTTAACGAAATTCCATCCTTAAGCCAAAGGGTGTTAGGTGTATTGCCGTATCGTTCGAGTATCTCTTCTGGATAAGTAGTAACGGAAATTTCGTTGTTAGAACGGCTGATTTGGTTGTATATACCTCCAAAAAGACCAGAACTACGTTTATAGTTGTATATAGAATCAAGACGCAACTCATGTTTAATAGCACTTATTACATCTCTAAACGGAATGTTCTTGCTTTTTACAAGATAATTTATAAAATCAAAAGTATAATTACGCTCATAGTCTTTTACAAGTAAATTCGGATTATCCTGAAGTCTAATTGCTACCGCTGTAGGATTCATTCCAGGTTCAAAAGCGCATCTGAGTTCCTTATGACTTCTTCTTATTCTGTCAAATCCAAATGAGTCGAGAATGCGCTCAATAGACTCTGGTTGCTCTAATAGTTTTTCTTTTACTTCCTCGAACACATCCTCGCCTCCAATCATTTTGTTGCGTTATTATAATAGTCTATATTTGTCGATTTGTCAAGATACTTATCGTTTTATTTACAAATTATTTACAAATTCAATTTATTTCTTTGTCTGTATAATATTATCTTTTATATTTTCTTTTTCTTTTCTTTTATTAGTCCATTATGAACCTTCCATAACAAACTTTTGAACCTTCCATTCTTATAATTTGAACCTTCCATTGTTGTTTGTTCATTATGAACCTTTCAAAGTTAATATTCTTTGTCTATTGCCTCGCCCATTTCCTACAACAAACACGACGTCTCGTTTAATCATTTGAAGTTCCTCAAGTTTATCCAAAGATCTCTTTATTGTGCTTTCAGATTCTCCGAACATTTCGGCAAATTGTTTGTTTGTCACATAACATTCGTGGCCGTTCCTATGGAACTCTTCTATCTGGGCAATGATTAGAATATCAATACTTTTTAAGTGTTTGTTTAAATATTTCTTGTCTATTGCCAAAAAATTGTTTGTCATATTTATACAATTATGCGTGCTCATTATTCATTCGTCTTCCGTCTGTATTAGTCAGTTTGTTGGGTTTTGAAACGAATGTCAATTTCTTCTTCTGTAATAAAACCAAGAGTAATTGCGCCAGGAATAATAGTTCCATCTTTTTGTTTTTGGTCATATAAGTAATACCATCTAAACCCGCCTGCTGATTGATGCTTATGTTGACAACAACGAATTATTCCAGATTTACATATATTAAGCTCGCCTGCGGCAGTTTTAATACTATTCCAAACAGCAATTATGTCATTCTCCATATTACACTGGACAATTTTCTTTGATAATTTTAACTCATTGTTGAGTTTCCATTCTGGTGTTGCATTCCTAGCAGTCGTTGCTTCTCTTTGCTTTTGTTTCGCCTCTTCCGTATGACGGTGATTATGAAAGCCAGCTGTCTCTTTTTGATTAGCTATACTCATGTTTTTTCTATGTTCATCGGTAAAAACCATGCCAGTATGAGATTTAGACATTTTGTCTCTTGTTTCTTGGCTGTGATGTTTACCTAACATTGTTCCAGTATGCCCCATTAATGACTTACTGATTTTATCTCTTTGTTCTTTCGATAGCGGTTTTCCTCTATGACTATTTCCTATCTTTTCTCTTGCTTCTTTCCTTTGATTTCTACCAGAAGAACCATCACCACCATCTGTTTCATTATACCCATACTCTGGATTTTTATATCTTCTGCAATTTGTTTGAAATAAAGCAATTAACATTTTTTCTATATGTTTTGCTTCGTCATGTTCAAGATTTATCGCCCAAATAATATGTTCAAATCCATCCCATCCATGTTTTTGAATTGCATTGTGGAAAACTGGTTGAGAATCTTTTTTATATTTTTTACCGTTTTCTCCCCATCGATTGGTTGGATTACCTTTAGCGATGCCTATATACGCTTTATTATTCGTTATACATCTATGTATATAAACGCTCCATTTGCTTTTATTAAAAATTATATCTTTAGTCATATCTGTTCCTTATATTCAATATTTATCTTCCTTCTGTAATAAACCCGTGCTTAGGTCTACACCAACAAGGCTCTGACCAAACAGCCATAGCGCCAAAGAATTTCAACATAATAGCACATCCGCTTGAATCAGAGTTCTCAGAGTTTCTTGATTTACTAAGAAAACACATTTTCCAAGAATACTTTGGGTCACATTCGTACGGTCTTTCTTCTTGCTCCCCTGTAACTTCATTCTTAACTCTTTGAAAAGGAGCGCAGAATAATTTTGAATTTGGGTCAAGCTCTTCCTTGTACACGTCACGCAAACAAAGTAAAGTGTCTAACTGCTCCACTATACCTTTAGCACCGCTGAGCATTTGTGATCCCAAGAATAGATTTCCCTTTTGATTTTGGGCGAGCTGCACAGAGCAACACATGCAAATATTTAATTTCTTCGCAAGTATATCCAAATCTCTGCTGTACTGAACAAGTTCTTCCCATCCAGCGAGACTATCATTTCTGCGATTTGAGTCAGCGATTTTAAGAGTGTCAAAGATAACAACACCGTAGCCCATTTGTAGTGCATAATATCTGACTTTAGACTTTACAATATCAAAATTATTTTCAGCAAGTTGAATGAAATGAATTCTTCCACAGTAATGCGAATTGAAATAATCTTTTGCCAAATTAACCATTCTTACTTGTTCTGCATCGTTTTTGAAGGAACCAGACATTAACTTATTCTTTGTTACGTCTGTATAATGAAAATGCTTATACAGAATAAATAGCAGCATGTTCATTTTCCAAACCTTACTGCTCTGTTCATTGCAAATTATAAGAACCTTTTCCGACAAAGCAAAAGACATGGTTACAGAGCTCCAAAAACTAGTTTTACCACATGATGAAAACCCCGCTACATAATGTGAAGCTTTTTTTGTAAATCCAAGAGTTAAAGATGACAAATACGGAAATACATTCATGTCTTTCCCATCGCAATCCTTACCTGCTTTTGCATATGGTATACCGTATTCTTTTTCATCTGCCAGGTCTTGAATAAAGTCATCAGTAATAGTAATATCTTCGTCTTCAAGAAGATTTACATCATACCCGCCATCATACACCTTACACAACTGAGCTTCATACCAATCGACAATTTGGTTTGCTTTGAGTCCTTTAAAATACTCCAGCGGAGTCATTTTATTTTTGCCGATAACCATTTCTTGTTCTAAGTTAAATCCTCTGTTGTAAAGTCGTAAAATAATATTATGTTTTGACAAAGAATCAAGAATATTATCTTTGTTTCTTTCTGAGACAATACTTGCAAGGTTATTTACTTCTTTCCACCCGCCATTGGACTGGAATCTCTCCAATATATCTGGCTCTAAATTACTAACAACTGCAACTTCATTAAATTCTACTACATTTTTTGCTCGAAGTTGTTTTGCTACTTCAAAATAAAATCTACCATCCGTAGATAGAAAATCTTTAGATGACAATTTTGTTTCGTCGAGTATCAGAGGATCTTTCCATATCAGACCAATCGTAGATGCTTCAGCATGTAATCTTCCTTCAAGCAAACTAGGTTTATACTTTTCTTCAACACCACTAATCCAGACATTTTTCATATCAAATCATCCTCCACATCATACAGTACTTGTTTTTCAATTTGAGGTTTTTTCTCAATCGTTTGTTCAAAAAATTCAAAAGAATGTTCTTTTGTTATTGTTTTAATTGGTTCAACAACCTTTGGTTTAAAATCATGCAGTTTACTTGATACAACTACAGAAAAATATTTTATACGGTGGAAGTCACTTTGAAATGACTTCTTCATCACGCCGTTTAACCAGTCCTTATTTTCCTTCAAAAATGCAATGATTTTTTGCCTAGTACTTAATGTTTCCCAAGTATTGATTTCTTTCCTAAGAAGTCCTATGGATACTATGTTATACCCGAAAATTTCACGAGTAAGTGCAATTATTTCATCATATTCTGCCTTTATAGAAGTTACTTTTATCTGCGCTTCTTCATACTGTGTTTTGCATTGTTCTGAACACCAGTAGGCTGGCTTTTTGTTAATTGTTCCTTTTACTGCATCATTTGTATTAACAAAATTCCTGCACTGTTTACATTTGGCTCTTGCCATAGTAATCCTCCTTTAAGTTAATAAAGGAGGAGAGGATTATCTCCCCTCCTCCACCATGTGTTTAATTAAAGTCCAAGAACGTTAGCAATCTCCTGCAGGACGTCTACATCAAGAGAAGAGTCCAGCTTAGTCACGCCATTGGCGGTCATAACTGCCTTAACTTCTCCTCGTTTCGCAGCTCCAGCGGCCTTAAATGCGTCTCTGATGTCATTGCAGAGAGCATCTACATCGATAGCAGGCTCGTCTGCAGGGTCTTCGACGTCAAAAGGAACGTCATCAACGGTTAGGTCATCAACGGGCTCGTCATCAACTACAGGGTTTTCAACGAACGTAATCGGCTTGGCGGAAGCAGGCTTCACAGGAGTGGCAGTCACGCTACTCTCTGCATTAATTGCATCAGTAATTGCGGTGATAAATTCATCTACATCAAGGTTGATTTCGTCAACAATATTAGAGAATCTACTCTTAGCATCTGCAATCATCGCAGAGTCTCTGAACTTAAGACGTCTAGTCTCGTCAAGCACTGCATCTCTAGTCTTCTTCTTCTTAGTTACAACATTGGCTTCACCAATTTCCTGCTTCTCAATAACACGATTAAAGTATCCAAAACTAACAACGTGGCTAATATTTTTAATACTATTAAAATACTTCATAGACATGTTTGCAGTTAGAGTTGTATATGCATTACCAGTAAAGAGGTCGGTCTGATCCTTCTCCTTTACGTGAGCAGTCCACCATACTCTCACACCAACCTTATCAAGTCTCAGAAATTCCTTTCTAACGGTATCAATTACTCTATCAAGGCCTCGTCCGTAGCCACCCTCGACTGAATTAATTGAAGATGCGGCTTTGAAACCTTGCTGTCCCATATTCTCAGCATTCCATGCCTTTACAACAAACTCCTCTGCGCACTCAAACGCGGCATCAAGTGTATCAAGAACCAATACCTTCAAATCGGGGTAGTCGGAATCCTTGTTTTTAACAATATCGTCTACCATCTCCTTGAACTTCTTCCAAGTAGGCACTCTTTCTGCGACAACTCCATCAAGTGCTGCAACGCCGTTTTCGCTACCCATATCACAGATGATATAACCAGAGTCTCCGAAAAGCTTATCACACGTCTTATACATCAGCGTAGTCTTACCAAATCCAGATGGAGCCATCACGCCAATCATAAAATCGTTCATATTCTTTGAAACAACATTCTTCTTTCCAAACTTAGCCATAATCTTTTTCTCCTTTTATCCTTTTAATCATTTTGTTGTGTGGAGGAAATTAATCCTCCACATCATCATCTCTTACAACGTGAAAATCACTAGTAGTCATCCAACCGTTGCCGTCGATACAATTAGCTTCGCAGCACAGCCAAATTGCCTGTCCAAACATACTGCCGAATGCATCATTGAATGCCTCATTTACAGGAGTATTCTCAACATTAGGATATGTATCCAAAAGAGCCTGTGCCAAATCTTTCATCTTATCTACATGCTCGTTGTGCATATCGATTGCTTCAAATACTGCATCGTCATAATTGTCAACCCACTCGTCGTCGCAGTCGCAACAACCATCACAATCACCGCAACAACAACCTTCACAATCATCATCATCATCATCGAAATAATTATCTACAAAATTCTCGATATACTCGCATACATTTCTTTGGATGAAGTCAATAGTCCCACCATCAGTAGCACAATCTCTATTACTAATGCCAAACATAAAATCTCTGCACGCATAATCATCGTGACCGAGCCAAAATTCAGTATAATTTTCGTGCTTCATATCCGGTATCAGGTCTACAAAGAAACCATCGTAAATGTTTGTCGGGTCATCTTTGTAATTATCATACATAAAATCGGACAGATAATAACGTCTTGTAATAATTCTATTCATATGTTACTCCTTAAAATAATTAAGCAAAAATGTCAAAATCGTCATCAAGCTCTACTTTGGGATCGTCCTTCATAGGGGGCTTAGCCAAATCATCTGCGCTGAAAACAGTCTCCTTAGTACCACCACTATATCCTCTTGCGGTTCCATCAATTCTAGTTTCGGTCTTTCTATCTCCATACACAGAATCGCCAAGCTCTTGTCTGATATCGTCCATAGTAGTCATTCCAAGCTCGAGCATTTCCTTCTGCTCCTCGGTAAGCATATCCTCGGTAATCTCAATCTTTTGTGAGCCGTTGATATAAGTAACATTTACACCAAACTCACGAACCTCTTCGCCTGACGCTTTATTGTACATAACCTTAAAACCGTTTGCCTGCGGATGGTCTTTTGCAATAACAAGAGATACGGGAGTAAAACAGTTCTTCTTACACATACTATCATAGTATTGAGTGTAGGTGTTGATAATAATATCGTGCTCATTGTCCTCGTCAACACATCCCTCAGAGAAGAACGTCTTAATAACACCAGAGCACATGGGCTTAGTGGTAGGATCTACACGATACACTCTTCTAGGAACAAAGTTTCTATACCACTGTCCCTTGCTATAGCTATATTCAACTTCCCCAGTTACCTTCCACACCCAATCCTTAGTTCTTTCATCAGAAGTGGCCTTGTCAAGATATCTCACAAAGTCAATTGCAGTAATGAAAGTCTTGTGCTTTTTGTTGGATGCTTCAATAGCTGCTGCATCTCCGCTTGCTTCAATCTCTTTTCTAACCTTGCCGATTTCTGTATCAATGGTATAAGTCTTATAGTTTGCAACCATATCTACAATTTCGGGCTTCATTCTGTCTTCCCACTTAACAGTCAACTTCTCGTCAGGACCATTCTCGTTGTACTTCATAGTCATGACGGTGTTCTTACTTGCATGGGCATCATCCCACATTCCACCAGATGCACGGAGGAACTGTACGTTGTCACCGCAAGTCATAATCAGATTTAAATCGTTAATGAGCCACCCAGAACCAAAGTTGGTTTCCTTGAATGCTCCTTCCTTTTTACGAGAAATCTTTCCCACGAACTGAAACGTATTACTCATAATTTTTTGTCTCCTTTTCAATCATTTTGTATTGTTTTATTATAATTAAAATAACGCGGATCTAATGTGTTGTCGAAATATAAATATATATCCTCTTGCTTTTCGCCAACCCACAAATGCGGAATTTTCTTTTTGCATTTTGGACAAATCATATCTATATATAAATCATTTATGTTAAACTTAATTTTTTCTTTATGAATAAAGCCACATGATCGGCATTGGTAGTACCCTTTTCCCCCCATAAAACATCCTCCTTTCCTGCCGTAATCATTTTGTTTTATAGCCCGATTATACCACAGGAGGAGGAATTTGTCAAGAGGTTTATCCATTTATTTACAATTTATTTACAAATATTGCCATAGTAAGTTTGCCGTCAGAAACTGTATAAATGCCTTGTTGTACATATTCTGATATAATTTCATGTTTGTTTACATATATATCTTGCCCATTTAATACCACGCCAAGTCTGTCATCATTAATAACCTTTACAGAGTCACAGTTATGTAACTGGCGGCCAAATAATGAATGTTTAAGAAGTATTTTCGCTTTGCAATTTTCTAGTTTGTCCCATTGTTCAAAAAATTTCATCGTATGTTGCCCCTTTTGTCTAGTAAAAATGTATAAGTTCAAAATTGATTATATCACGAACGTTTGTTTGCTTCAAGCCACAAAACATTCCAAGTTTGTTTAATTGTGTATTTTAATCACTTTGTAGTGTTTTGCCAAAAGTATAGAGGAAATAATTCCTCTATATTATTTAAAATACGTCTCAAAACGTTCTATTAAAATTTGAGAGTACAACTTGGTATACACATCGTACCGTCTTGATATGTGAGCCGCTTCTTCTGTTTTGACGTATTCTCTAAAACTAAGACCGGTTTCTTTGACACCTTGTTGCAACATGTAAAGTAAGCCGCTCGATTGCAATGCTCCAGATGTTAATTGTATTCCAAATTCTTTTGACATTAAAAGTAATCTCCGTTGTACAAAACGGAACCTGCGTTCTAAATCACGTTCATCATTTTGATCGTTACTAGAGCTTAAAGCATTGCAACGTTCTTTGAAGATACCATGACTTGTTACTTTACTGGTTCGTAGTGTTTCTCCAAAACTAATAAGTTCGTCTTCTCTACACGCGTTCTTGATTAATTCATAGACGTTTTCATCAATAGATATTATCTTGCCAGTTCTAAAATATATTAGACCATTTTTTCTATCTACTTGTGACATATCGAGGAATGTAAGTTCTTTTAACCACTTTCCACCAACACCAAGAAAAAGAAGTTCCAAAATTGCTTTATCTGTGTCGTTTAACAATTCGTTCTGAATATTACTGAGTTGGTCTCTGCTTAATATTAGTCCTTCTTTCTTAGTGGTATCAATACACTTACTGATTACGTCTTTTGTAATTACATCATAAATATTGGAGATATCTTTCTTTTGTTGATTTAATATCCATCTGGAGGCGTGTTTCAATATAAGGTTAATATTCTGCAATGACCTTACTGATATAGCACCAACGGCTTTGTACATTTCCACTACTTCATCTTCTGTGAACTCATAAAACACTTTGTTGAATTTCTCTTCGAATTCCAACGCCCTATTTAGTGTCGCCATTACGCTTGGAATAGCTACAACACGACTTCTTCGATAGTCTTTTATAAATTCTCTTATTTGACTTGTTTGGGTTAACAAATAAATCCACTCCTTGTGGTAATTTTGCTTTCTTATTATATACCACAAAGTAATATATTTCAATCACTCTGTGGTATATTTATGTTAAAACAAGTTGTCAAGGACGTTTTTTGTTTTTTCTACGTCTTCATTAAAGACATCGATATATTTCATAGAAGTTTGAATTTGTGCGTGCCCTAATTGTGCTGCAATAGCTTTAACTGGAACACCTGCTTTTGCTAGAGCACAAGCTGCGCTTGCACGAAGTTTGTGTGGAGTAATTCTCTTAATTCCAGCAGCATCGCAATACTTTTCAAGCATTTCACCAACCGCATCAACTGACATTCTGCTTTGTTTTCTAGACAAGAACAATGCTGTATTCTCAGCATATTCATATGTCTTATCTCTTACCCCTATCCACTCTACAAGTTGCTTCTTAACATTATCGCCAATACGTATATCTCTGACCTTTTGTCTTTTCTCAATAACATGAATGACGTTATTTTCGAAGTCGATGTCTTCGATGTTAATGTTTACAAGTGCGCTAACACGAAGTGCAGTTGCAAGGGCCAAACTTATAATTGTTCTATCTCTTAGAGCAAGTATTCTGTTTGGATTCTTATCAATTGCTTTGAATAGTTTTTCAATCTCAGTCTTGGTTAAGTACGTAACTTTGTGCTCAGTATTGTTCTTCGGTCTATCAACAACTGTGATTGGATTTGTTTCAACATAACTTCTTTTTACAAGCCACTCAAAGAAAGTATTAAGAGTTGTCCACCTTGTTTGAAGTATGTCATCGCCCATTCTCTTATAACCATCTTTGGTTTGCTTGGTCTCAAGAGAAATCATATAACTTTCAACGTCAGAGGGTTTAATGTCTGCATAAAACTTTTCAGGAATCTCATCGCCACAAACGAAATGAGCGAAATGAAGGATGTTGTTGATGTAAACACCAATTGTAGTATATGACTTTCTGCCAGCTCTCATAGATGTGTAATATTCTCTAAATATAGTTGGTAGTCCTTGTAGCTTTTTGTCCATTTTATTATAAAACAGTTGTTCCTTTTCAAGTCTTCCAGTTACATTACTCATTACATTCCCTCCTAAATTTATTATCTCCTATTGTGCCTGGTTATATGCATATAATAGATGAATGTTGCAAACACCCAAATTAACAGCCTATCTTTGAAAATAACACCACCAAGCATTACTGCAATATACAAAATCGTTGCTTCGGTGTTGCCCATTGTATAAATACTGTCATGATACCTATGTAGGTCTTGATTGATATATGTGATGCCTTTCTTTTTCATTTCTTTTCTGTAAGCTTCATCGCGCTTTTTTTGATTTTCTAATTTTCGTTCACAAACTTTGTAATTCAACTTATTGAACCAGTTGCCATCTCGCATCAATTATACCTCCATTTTATTAGCCTTCTTGCGAGCTTTCATAACCTCTCGCTCCTTCCAAAGTGGATGGTCTTCATATTTCTTAAGAGCATTGCACTGCTTTTTCAAACACTCATGACCCTTAAGAGTTTTTGCTGTAAGAGCGGCATGATGATATCTACAATACCCAACCGCCTTACTTCTGCTTACATGAGATCCATAGAGCCCCCAAAGCTCAACTGTGCTGTTCATATTCATATTATAACATGCCTTTCTTATCTTGTCAATCATTTTGTATTGTAAATTTACGAAATTTCTTGCAATGCTGTAATTGCATCATCTAAAAAGCTGATTGCATCTTCAAAATGTTCGATTGCTTCCTCGCTCTCCATTCCTCTCATAGAACTTTGTAGACCTTCTGGCATACTGTCAAATGCCCACTGTTCATCAGATAAGATGTTTACAATCTCACACCTGATAGATTCTACTCTGTTCAGACATTCAGCGATCTGCTTTCTACGTGCTTTGTTCATGATATCAATCTCCTTTTTACATAATCATTTTGTATTGTTAATGTTGCGTGAATACTACTGCTTTAAGTTTCTTGTTCCAACACGTGCCGCACTCAGAACAACTGGACTCCTTACCTCTACATACAAAAGCATTTTTAGGAATATCAGGGTTCAATTCTTTGTCATTAAAACTAACATATGCAACGCCAAGATTATACGGGTTAGATACGTGCCAATTTTTATCCCAAGCAGAAAATATAATATTTAGATTCTCTGGCAAGTCTCCATTATTACCAATATACTCGTTCACCAATTCATATTTTTTAGTAAATGCCATATATCTAACATCTGGAGTCTTATTGCACAGATCTACAAGGTTAACGAGAAAAGCATAATCGGGGAAATCTCCACTGTCAAATAGTCTAACTTTTGGAAGCCCAGAAGATTTAATTTTAGCATATACCAATTCAAAGAAGTTTTTGGGGTTCTCATAATACAATCTCAAATTTCTAAAATAAGCTGCCTGTACATTTGCGAATTGCTGACAACCTTTACATGCATAACACGTTGACTTGCACGGAGCATCAGTTCTACACGTTGCTACAGGCATTGCAAGATTCAAACATTCTTTGCCGAGCTTGCTATTACTGTTTGTCATGCTAATGTTATTGCTTTTGTTCGCAAGAAATTTAATATATTCGCTCTTTTCCATTTTTACTAACCCTCATTTAATATTACCGTAAATAGATTCGGTTTCTTTCAACAACATCAATCAAAAACATTGCTTTTGCGTCTGTACTCATGCAATCAAACGAATAATTAAGAATTGTCTCAAAGAACTCAGTGCACAGACCAGTTGCAATGCCACGCATCCCCTTAATAGGGGTTTGTTCATTGATCTTAATTGCTTCATTGATAGTGGTGATGTGATTTCTGAGAAGTGTGTTGGTGACTCGACCAGACATACTGAGCTCTCTTACGTCTACATCAAAAACTTCATCCACATACGGAATACACACATTACGCTTCGTGTACACAACCTTCAGTGCGTCGGAAATGGTCTTACCTGCTTCGAGTTCATTGATGATTGTTCTCATTGCATTAACGTTGGTAGTAGTCATAGTGTTTGCTCTCCTTTAATACTGGTTTTTGGTACCTATATAATACCATATTTTTACAGTTTTGTCAATCACTTTGTCGTGTATATTTTGTAAAGATTATATGAACAAATTATTACAATAAAAAGCCCCACATTTGTGAGGCTGTTCATATTTTATAAAAACTCAATCACTTTGTTGCGTAGTTCTTGTGAATTTTTACCAAACACAGTCAAATCGTCAGCGACACGCTGAACGCATCTAGTATCAAATAGGTTTATCATGTTTGGAGCAGGGATGAATTTTGTTGCCATATAAAAGTCTTCTATTTGTTTGGTTAATTTCCTCACATATCTACTCTCATATGGCTCGTCAATAAATGATAATGCGGTCAATACAGTTTGCAACATAATATAATCACTCCTATTGATTTATATTGATGTCAAGCACTGATGTCATATCCTTTGATTATATTATAATCATTCTGTATTGTAATGTCAAGAGTTTTTTGAATATTTTTTAATTAAATATCATTCATTCTCTTCGATCTTAAGTTCGGTAGTATCAATTTCTCCATCTGAGAAATCAATTTTTCCATGGTCTATAAGTTTATTGAATGTATCTTCTGCGTCGTCGATATTCTCTGCTTCCACATAAAATGTATGAATGAGCGTTTCTTTGTAAGTCACCTTGTAAGTTTTCATTTCAAATTACCCCCTGAATATACAATGTAGTATGCTCCATTCTCCATTCACCAATAACTCCTGCATCGAATTTGTCGTTTTCATCAGTGTCAATGTCATATCCATGTTCTTCTGCGAAATGCAACTCGTCAAGTCGGTGCTTATCAAAGATTGCTTTGGCATCCTCGTATGTGTGTGTCGCACCAAGAATATTAACACCTTCGGCCTCTTCTACTGCCCAATCATGGACTATTACATAATGGCTATACATTTATTATTCCTCATCAATTTCATCAAGCATTTCCCAAAGTCTGTCTGCCATTTCTTCAAACAAGAATGTTGCTTCATAACCCATCTCGTCTGCAAGGGCGAGAATTGCTCTCTTATTCAAGTCATCTTCTTTGTTCTCCTTATCCATTGGACAAGAGAACTCACAAAGTTTATCGTTGATATATACATTACTATCGTCTGTAATTTTAATAATAAACTCTTTCATTCTTCATCCTCCTTATCTTCGTCAATAACACGAAAACAATCAACATCTACTACATTTTCATACCCAAAAGCTTTAAATGCTTCAAATGCCATCGTGCGATTTACAGCATATAAATACTCTACGCCTTCATATCCATCGCTGCACTTATATATAATTTTATACTTATTCATACTCATCGTCCTCTGTATTTTCATCTATAATAAAACAACTTGCATCCGCATCAATATTTGCATCGAAATACATTCCGCCGTTTTCAATACAATCATCAATCATCTTCGACAACTCGTTAAGAAAAGATTCTTTGGTGACGTATTCCATACCAGATCCATTGTCGTTCAATGTGTTAATATAAAAATGCATAATTACCTCCTTTATTATCTATCATTATAAGAGCTGGGATAATCGTGCATTCTTCTATCTGCACATCCTTGCATTGCAAAAATCACAGTTCCAAAACACGTATCGTCGCAGCCGAACTGATATACTACATCATTAACTACATAATCGTCTCCGTCTTTACGCGGTCTAATATGGCTATCTCTACATATATTTAGAAACCCTTCTCGACTCATACCGATAAACCGAGGCAATCCCCAGTTAATATTACACTCAATCTTCAGTTTTGCCAAAAGATTACGTAATGTGACCTTTTCATACCACTCCAAACGCAACCAGTCAAACAAGTCCTGGTCGTCAAAAGTTTCAACAATCAACTTAACTCCCGTCGTCAGACACATACGTTTTCTGTTTTCAGTATCGTAAATATAGTCAACACCATGACAATTCTGTCTTATATCTGCCCAACAATCATTGTGATTACGAATAAGAATCTTATTAAGGACGTTATATTCTGCTTCTGTCAGACATTTATATACCCTACTCATATCAATCCTCCTATTAAAAATCTGTTGGCAAATCAAATATATGCCCACACCTTTTCATTCTCTTACATAAAAGTACAAACTCATGATAACTTCTATCAAGTTCTTTTACCTCTCTATAAGAAGATGCAAAAGATGTTGCGAACATCTCCATTTTCTTTTTATGCTTTTTCTTCTGCCTTTTGTTCATCGTTGCCTCCTATGTATTTCTTTATGAGCTTGATAATCGCTCTGTCAATAATGCAGTCATAGTTAAAGATAACGGTTAGCGACTAAACGAACATGCCGCATTGCCTCTTTTCTCTCAATATATTCTTTATCCATCATAATCCTCCTTAGCTACAAGCTTAACTTTTGTGCTTCCATCTTCATAGGTATAAGTAATTAGATAGCACTTAATGGTTTCGCCTTCTCTTCCTTTGTAGGTATTATAAGTGGACATATCGACATCCCAAATTCCATTAATTCCATCGTACACAAAGTAAATATCTCTATCTATTATAATGGTTTTACCTATTAACTGAGTTCTTCTTCGTACATTGGTAATAACGGCATCCACTTCTACTTTCTCTTCAGAAATAGGTTGTGCGCACGAAACTAATAGGCAACAAACTATACATGCAATTAGCAAAAACGCAACAATCTTTTTCATTTTTAAAATTCTCCTTCAAATAACAAATCTATTATATCCATATATTCATCAATGATATCCAATATAAACTCTCTATTGGTGTCATCTACGAATACACATTCTCCACTGGCTTTAGCTTCTTTTGCCCGCTTTAAAAAATCTTCTTTTGTTTCAGGTGTTTTCACAAGCATTGTTTTCGGGTCTGCATGAAAGTCAACCTCAAATCTTTCAAATCCAATATCTGGATCTTTAATTGTCATCATTCTCTCTCCTTTACTGTATAAATCTTGCCTTCTTGGTCAAGGATTTCGTATTTGTCTAGGAACTCGTTCATTGAGACTGAGTCGTCGATGATGACTTTGTATTCGGTGTGGTTTGGGCTATTCTTGTTGTCGCTCAGAGTAAGAATTTCTAGTGTCACAAAGCAAACTACACCTATCGCAATGCAGATTAGACCAACAATAGCTTTTTTAGGTTTACCATATGATGAACATAAAATTGCACCAATCAAACCACCTACTGCCAAACAGGCCACACCGACAATAAAACACCACGGAGGTAAGAAAGCATTATAGATTGTTTCTGAGCTTAAAATTTCTACGCCGTTCATTTGTTTATCTCCTTTCAAATAACACCAATGTTCCGTTGTTGTCCTTTAGGGCAATAGAGATTATAAGGAGATTATTCTCTTCTGCATAATCATTAATTGCTTTTGCCAAATCAGAAGTTTCGTAACGACAAAAATATTTTACAAACCTTTTCATTCCTTGTTCTCCTTCCACCAATCTGCCATACTCCATCTGAGACTGTCTTTTGCCGCATTTTCCATTCTTTTGATTGCGTCAAGCAAGAACGCCTTTGTATCTTCGTCCCAGCCGATTACTCGCATCTGCATACGAGCATTATCATCGGACTTCTGTAAGGCGTGGTCCATGCAGTTGACGAACGAGAAGGCTTTGTTAGCCAAGGGGTAAAAGATTTCATTGTATTCTTTGACTGTCATTTTCTTATCACCTCCCAACAGTACAAAGTTTATAGATCCAATAGATGATAGAACCTATTGGACATAACAGATTAGCCAACAAGCATAGCAATATAGTTCCGAAAATATTCGTATAACAATGTTTATAAATCCAAATAGGATTTACAAACTCAAAACCATTAGTTCCAATCCAACTGGATATTATAAACCCAAAAAAATTATGTACAACTACAATTGATATAAACGTTTCCCACCAACTCATTTTATTTTTCCTCATATACTATTCTGTAGATTGCCATATTTTTTAGTTACTTCTAGTATAAAATCCTCAAGATTTTCTAATGCCTCCTTTGGCGTAGCACCTCTTGCGGCGATACAAGCGTCGAGAGAATCATATACAATAACTTTCTTACGAGCTATCCATTCCTCATATTCATGATTTTGATAATTCGGATAAATTTCATAAGACATAGAAGTGCCTGACCAAGGATTATTCAAACAATGAACCCAGTCTTCTATATCTCTCTCTTTATTAAGAAAATTACCTTCCTCGTCTTGGGTAATAGCAATAGAATACTTATCGCCGCCTGGCCAAATTAAACCGACATTAAAAACTTCATTATTATTGCCCATCTTTAGTTCTCCAACCAATTACATCAGGAACCTGATCGCTCGGCAACTGAGTATAAGATACCAGTTCATCAATAAGCTCCTTTAGACTCTTTACAGTATTACATCCGTCATAATCATGCCCAATAGCCCAGATCAAGTGACGACGATTATTCAGATCCGCTACTTTTTTCTTAAGCTCGTTTATGTCTGCTTCTACAACTGGCAAATCAATTAAATTATCCCACACCGCACTAACACCTGAATACCAAGATTCACCTTCATGCTGATAGTAAGGAGTTCTAAGAAGCTGTTCAATTAACACTCCGATATCACTTGCTCTATAATACTTTTCCATACTTAATCCTCCTCATCTACATTTCTAAGCACAAGCTCAACATCACTGACGGTAGCGCCTTCTGCAAACATTGACTTAACAATGCCCGCAAGGTCGTAAAGCGTTTTGGTAAATTTAGTTTTATACTTATCTTCATCCCACTTGTCTGCCGGAATATAACGATAATAGTAAATATCAAAGGCATTAGACTTATTAGAAAAAGAACAAACGCCCTTACCGCTTCTGTTGTAAGTCTCGTGGATGGTTTGATATCTTATGTCATAAACAAGATCTACTACTGCCTCAGGATATACAGTCCCCTGTATCCTAAGCATAACAGCTTTCTCCCAGCCTGCCTCTACTCCACCATCGGTATCATATACCTCATACTCTTCAATTTCATTATAAATATTATGCCACTTCTTATACTCTTCTGCGGCGGGTCGATTAGAGAATACTTTCTCAATAGTGTATTCAGAATAAGAACCATCGGTAACAATATATACTTTCATTTTATCTCCTTTCAATTTCTCTTAATCATCTTGGCTCCGCAGTTGGGGCAGAATTGTGATAACATTTGCGCTATCTGTTCGTTGCCTAATTCATTTGCTTTAATATCTAAAGGCGCTCTTTTACCACAGAGCGAACAAATATACAACGAATTGGCATACTTGCCATTGTATCTGTCTATCCATTCTCCCTCACTCTGCTTGCGATAGCCTTCGTGATAAAGTTGTTCAGCTATATTATCACTGTCTTGCCAATCCAAGCCATGACCGCTCATGTAAATGCTTTCAGACAGTTCGTGCTTTTCCTCAATATGCTCTTTGCTCATGACAATCTCTCCTCCTTTAAAAGTTCCGGGTTATCGTGTATGTTACCAACAACCTCTCCGCGCAATACCCAATCATAAGAAGCTATTGCATTTAAACTTCTAAGTAAATCACTCGTTCCAATATGAAAACCTCAACGACAATATATAACTTCACCATCGCTCACTCTAAATGCCATTTTAACATCTTCGTCCAAACGTACAATATCACCTTCAAAAACTTTAATACCATTCTTGTCAGTCAAGCCAGTGTACTGACCAAGCGACTCTGGATAAATATCAAATATGCCACCACCAAGATTGGACTGAATAGCATCAACTCCACCTTTTAAATCAGAGCACGGCATACCTTCAATCCACTTACCGTTATCCGTGCGTTTACCTCTAAACAGAATTTCTCTCATATAATCATCACTTCCTATATACAAGATATGTTTTAGGATTCACAACGCCAAAAGATACTTTGTAAATCGCCCCAGTTCCAAGCTCTCTTCCATAGTCTCTACAACTCTTCATTGCCTCTTCCGCTGCTTCTAACGTAAAAAAATAACCAGAAACTTTATATCCATTCCATATAAAGGTGGTATTTTTGATATAATATAAATATTTATCCATATTTTACCTCCATTTTAGTAACGCTTGCTCTGCATCCTTCTCGTTCAGAAATGCAATTTCACCGAAGTCTTTAAAGCGCAACACATGGTGATACCAATCCTGTTCGTCTTCAATCATAACGTGTACTATAACACACCTCGATCCATTACGCATATCGATACACCCAACAGTTCCTTTGATGACTCTATATTCGGTTTCTTCCCACTTCTTAGCAATAAACCAAACATCATCACCAATATCACAAGGCAGCACAATGACTTTTCTGTTCATCAACCACTCCGCAAGTTTTTCGTGAGCCGGAGTACCACCAATAAGACCGTATTCATCTAGCAATTCAACTAATTTATCTTTCATATTATTCACCTACGACAATGTAAAGGAACTTCTTTCCCCACTTAACATTCATACAATCAGGCTTATCGAACGTGATACACAGTTCTGGCTTGTTTCTTCTTACTTCCCCAGTAGATTGTACTATGCCAGCCTCTTTCATAATCGCTGGCAAAAATCGAGTTTCTGTAAAAAGAGTATTTTTCTTTTCGTTTTCTTCCCAGTCTCTTTCGTCAAGAGCTAGCAAACTTGCAGGTTCAACTAGCGGTCTTCCAACTACTACATTTTGAAACATATCATATACCTCCTTATCTTAAAGCAGTCCAACTACCGTTATAACAGCCATATCTACCATGAATAATCATTTTATAAACCTCATCCAATCCATTCTCAAATACTTCACGACTTCCTTTAAATATAGTCATAGGATATAAAATCTCTATGTACTCGTTGTCTGTTCCGCTACAATCGGCAAACCAAATATCTCTAATATTTGTCGCTCTGTAGACCATAGCAGGCTCTAGACACAGAATGATTTTCTGTCCATTGATATTGATTACCTTTTGTAGACCAAAGTTCAACTCGTATTTTGCTTGTCCAACATCGTTTTCATCGCAATCGTAGTCATTATATTCAGCGTTGCCATTGATTGTATTAACAATCTCTTCTGCAAGAGTACGCATTAAGCGGTAATTAGGACATAGAATAATTGTATTTTCTGTCATTGGACACATAAGATTATTATCGTCTCTCGTATCAAACCTTACGTCTTTAAACAAAATTCCTCTAACCATATTATTTCTCCACTAAATACTTTTGTTCATACAACAGAAGTTCCTCTTCTGGCATTTGGTCTAAAACATCTCTGATTCTATCTTCTAGGTCTTCAATAACGTCCGCAGAAATAGGGTAGCCGAGAAAATCTTCAATTTCTATATAACCGGCTTCACGAATTTTTTCTACAAGTTTGCCCTCAATATATTCATAATAATCTGCATCTGGGTTTTCGCACTCAACACTATAATCAATTCTTAGCGTTGGAAAAGCATTAGTTAATTTTCTATCTACACGATCCATCGCTTGGTCATATGCTTCGTCCGAGTTTTCTGCTCGAATATGTATACATCCACTACACCAGCCACCACATAGGCTTACTGCAAATTTATATGTTTTCATAGTTAAATCCTCAGTTATTACATATCAGAATAATCATATTGCTGTGTGTAATATGTTCCACAATCAAGTTCGTATCCGCAATCTCTACATCTAATTCCAAGGTCTTGATGTTCATAAGCGATAACTACGACATCATTTCCGCCACACTTTCTACAAGTGATAGCAAACGGGTGTTTGGTTTTACCATCCATCTTTTTATTTCTTTTTTCTTCGTCATCGTAATACATAATTTACCTCAATTATTTATACATAAAATTCAAACCCAAGTTGATCAAGTTCCTTTGGTGTTAAACCCAACTCCAAGAGGAGAAATCTCTCCAATTCCTCGTCCTCATCGAAGATTGCAACACCATTTATTTCATACTCTGCCAGCATACCTATCAACTTATCAAACATTTCTGCTTTTCTTTTCTGTGTCATAATTAAATCCTCCGTTAAAATTACTTTTTATGTGGTCTATTCTTAAAGAATCAAAAACTAATACCTTATAAGTTTTCTTGTTTTTTATTTCGTCCAACGCCTTTTTGAAATTTTCAAAATCTTCTTTGCCGACTATTTTTACATCTCTAATCCGCGTTGTTTCATAAAAGATATAACTATAATACTTTCTTACAATTACATTTCGCATATGATACATCTTTAAATCATCATTTTATATTAAAACTCTTCAATCCATGTTCTTAAAGTGATCTCGGTTCCACACTTAGGACAAATCACATATTCTTCTGCTTTCAACTTATCTTCTCCGTGCCCTTCGTGTGCAATCCAAGGGTCTTTCGCTTCATTAGATAAATCTAAATGACATTTTTGACATACAACTTTATCATTTGTGTTAAAATGAATTGTCAAATTTGTTACTGTCATATATTCACCTCGCAAAACATTCTTTCAATCTTCCCAATAATAAACACCATCTTTAATAGTAGGGTCGTACTTTTGGATAAATTCCTCATACTGAGAAACTGTAATCTTATTCTTATCTATAGTGGCTTGATATTTATACCTACCAGTGGGAACCTTGAAGAAAATTCCACAAATTGCAACCGTAATTATAAGGCACCCCATTGCTATAGGAGCGGCAACACATAAATATTTCATCGTCTTATCTGCGTTTTTGGTTATTCCCAAATATATGAATGCGAAAACCATAGATACGATAGCTAAACTCCCAACAATTGCAATCGGAAGTTGAAATGCTTCCATAATTTCTTCTTTAGAAGTGATGTTTATGTATTCCATAATAACCTCCTTTTTGTATTTCTTATTCAATGTTTCTTAGAATATCATAAAGAAAATCAGCATAAGCTCTTGCTTCTTCCTCATCGTAGGTTCCGTTTCCGTGATGAGCAATAATCTGTTCGATTTGTTCTAAAGTACTGTCGTACTCTCTTTGAATTAAATCTTTAAAACACAATTTATATCTTTCTGGTACAATCATTAAAATAACACCTCAATATATTTGCCAGTTTAACACCCGTAATATATCTCACACACATCATTTTTGAACTTTACCTTTGTTATTGTAACCTTGCAAAATTCATAAATATCATGATATATCTCTTTAAAAATCTGATGTGCCTCCTCTTCACTGTTAGCTTGAATAATACCTACTGAATTCTCTCCAAATGCATATGCATGAAAACCATAAAGCTCCATAATAACCTCCTATTTTACAGCACTTCAATTTCCAGTTTGTAATAATATTCTCCACTTGCTATATATAACGGGTTATCAACATCATTAGTCATAAACAACAGATTTCCTTCCGTGTCAATGTACCATCCTTTCTCATCTGTTACATCTTTATCAGTTCCCAATTCATAAACTTTAAATTTCATATTATTACCTCATAAAATTATTGTTTTGCTTCTTGGCGTCGCTTATGTCTTATTTCTCTTAATGCGATTTCTTCTGCTTCTCGGCTGCTATAATACGTAATTTCTGCAAGAGTTAAACCTTGATTTTCCAGATACTTTTTGATTATAGGTTCAACGGCTTCTCCGATTTCTCTCATAAAATCTAAATGTACTTGTTGAGTTCCCATTATATTTCACCTCTCAATAAAATTATTTCTTTACCTTCATCTTGATAGCCTCATCGTAACCAATTCCAAGTTGAATCAATACAAACAACATTGCATCCTCATAACCATTACAATAAAACTCTTCTTCTACATCTCCTTCTCTTCTTGCTCTTAAAAGATCAGCATGATTTTCTTGAAACGCTAGAATAATTTTATCTTGCATACTGTTCACTCCTTTATAATCTTGACAATATACAACTCTCCGTTAACCTCAAACTCAATATCATCAAGCTCATATTCACAATCGAGCACAATATCTCTGTGGCCATCTGCGCTTGTCCACACAATGTCGTCCCAATAATTGTGCTTACCACAACACAGATCGAAATTCAAAGAACTTCCATCGTCAAATTTGACAGTAAAAATTCCTTCACAACAATCTGTATTTGCGCCGATTTTTCTCAATTCGTCATCTGACATTTCTTCAAGAGATGGAATTGCCAACAACCGATTTATTCTGTTAACTTCGCTACTTGGCAAACGCATAATAGCTATATGTCTTGTCATATCAACCTCCAATATTAGTACTGTTGCAACATAAACATCAACACATCCCTGCTTACTACCGATACGCCACGCATATCAATTCTCTTTTTGCAATTGTCGATGTTTGTGAAATAATAATTTGCCTCGAAATATGGCATATATCTTTTCTCGCCGCACATCTCTACACAGAAAATAGTATTGTTATTATAATCTTCCACGATGAAGTTTTCTTTATAATCTTTATAACACTTTTCTGTGCAAAAGTATTTTATTCTGAACGTATTAAGTTTGGCATTGAAATATCTTCCTTTGAAATTACCTCTAAACCAACTGTTCAATCTTCCTCTACAATACGGGCAAGTATGAATATAATTCTCCATTAAGATATCCATATTAACCTCCGTCAGTATTCAATACCATCTTTGCTTCACATTTAGGACATCTTTTATATTTAATGCCAATATAGTCAGTGCTTCTAACACCGAGCTCTACTGCCTCATAATTCTCAACCATCCAACCGCAATTAGAGCACTCTGCCCAAAGGTAATCATTCTTGTCTCCTCTATGTTTCCAAGTTGCAATCGTATCAAACGTAACCCCGTTCTCTGCCAACTTATCAACAAGCAACATAGCAAGGCCGCCATCAACGACAGGTCTATACCAAGTTGTTATAACATTACCGTCGCTATTGCAAAGTTCTTCTTTGTATTTTGCCGTTCGAATAATTTGATACAGTCTTTCTTTTACTTCAACATCTTTATCGTCCATCATCACACCTCATCGATTATAGATATATGGAGCACTCCTAAACTCAAGATTCGGAAATATCTGTACTGCTACATTACGAAGTGCAACAAACAAGTCGCCTCTGTAGTCATACTCTCGTTCTTCGTCATTGTGAATATAGTAAACACAGTTATCCCCGCAATCATTCTTCTTTATGAAAAAATCGATATTTTCGTTCAACACAAAGTCCATATTTAGAGATTTAACCAAAAGACGAAATGCCTCTTCTTCTCTTATGATAATTACCGAATCAGGTATTTCAATTCTCATATGATACCTCCTATGAATTTGCAAACTTTAATTCGTCTGTTTTGTTCCAATCAACTGAGGCGGATTGACAAAGCCCCACTTACCATCTCTCTTTTCGTACTCAGTCATATGTTTATAATAATAGCCATTATGAGGATTTGCAGAAAGTTCATAGTGTACTCCCGCCGTACACACAAATACGCCAGTTTCAATGAACTGATGAATATATCCGACATACTTGTCCAAGAATATCATTACAGCACCAACATCTGTAATGTGCGTTTTGCCTAACAATTCACCGTATGTTATATTTAAACCGCTGATATTTTTATCAAGGTTAGGCGGATATCTAGTTTCAATATATACGTAATGTATGTTCATTAACCAACTTCTGAAATCGTGAATCCAAAAATCATCACCCTTCTCAAGTGGGCTGTCGTCAGTACAATAATATTCAAGACCACACATTACCTCAGTGGTTTCATAAATAAGATGACTATACTCTCTGAACAAAGACCGCCAAGTGCCAATGTTCGTCTGATTCGTAAACTCTTGCCTAAAAGGATGAGATTTAATTTGGTCGTGCAGTACAATCAATTCGTCCATCCATTCTCGTGCTGTTTGCTTTTTATAATCTCTCATGTATGCCTCCTATTAAATAATAGAATCCTCGTAATACGCCATTCTCTTATCTCTATTGCGATCTGCTTCTCGCTCTTCCTTTGTCATATCCCAATAACTCTTGAATCGAAGTCTTCCTTGAATCCGCTTTAACTGGTGTTCCTCTTTGTCAAAGTAACCACCTTCGTTAAGAATTGGTATAATATCTATCATATCCTTGAGTACATCTTCACAGATATATTCATAACACTCGGACGCCATAGTTCTCTCGAAGTCTGCGCCGTATCCACGATGATAGAAGTGAGTGTACGGCATAACGTAATGTCCATAGCCACCAAAGAGTACATAACTGTCCTCTCCACTCATATAAATGGTTACATTAAAATTCTCATTCTCATATAATAAAATTTCTGTGCTCTCTTTTACATAGTAAGATACTTTATCTACCGCAAAGTCATAACAGAAAGGAGACACTTTATCAAGCAACTTCTTCAGTGCTTTTGCGAACCATCCCTCTTTCCTAGACTGATATGTCTTCATATCATATCCAAAAATCCTGCCGTCTCTATCATAGGAAAAGGGAATATTAGAAACATAGTTATCATTTTCATCAAAACTGTACGGATTCTTAAGAAGTTTTCCGTTCTTGTATGCAATAATAGTATGATCAATACCAGCCATAACACTACCTCACAGTCCGGTCTGTCTACCAACAAAATTGATAGGTTTATTTGTTTTCTTGTTCACGCCATGTCCAACAACCTCAACTTGGTAATCAACTCGCTCGTCTCCTTTTTTACCATAACTCGTATCGTGGTCGAGAGTCCAACGAACCTCTTTCACAACAAACTGCACAGTGCCTTTGAAGTTTTTAATCCAAGTCGTTGTCCACTTTTTGTCGATATGATCATCATATGACGGATTGTATTTCAATACATCATCAAGAAGAATAACAGAAACCAATCCAGCATCTGCACAGAAACTACCAATTTTCTTACTAGTGTCCGTATTATACGTAGAGCAACTCCAATCGCCATAGAGTGTGTCGCGAGTCATAAAATGATTGATGCCAAGAATATCAAGCCTGACACCGTATTCGCTCTTTTCCCAATCAGAGAGTGGTTTTGCTTCATCCCATTTCTTTTGAGCCTTATGATACGCATCCCATTCCGCTGTAAGTGTCGGAGATTTACCATTTACGCAGTCTGGATAATCAGAATGACGAGGTAGACCTTTGAAAACTTTGCCGTCCTTGACTTCGTCATGAGTTTTCGTCACATAATCCCACCAATTAGGGCTGGTAGAATAATCAACTTTATCTTCATTTTCTTTCATAATGTAGCAAGGGTCGGTGATGATAATGTCTCCATCGAATTCCATAGGGTCAGAGTCTTGGTAACGATCATAGTATTCACGCTCCAACCGACACATTTCAGTGAAATCAATGCCATCAAGTACATCATGAGTATTATCGTAAAATTCAAAAAGCGCTGCTTTGTTTTCTCCGTAAAACTCTTTGCGTTTTTCAAATATTTCATGAGGGAACATAAATGTGCTACTTGTGAATCCCATTTTAAGCATTTCTTTTATGTGCTTGATGACCTCACCAATTTCTTCTATGGAAAACAGATTACTTTGAATTAGAATATTATTCACATTATTGTAAAGTTCTGATAGTTTCGTATCTCTTTCTCTATTTTTTTCTATCACCCAAGACTTATCCATTGTTTTCCCTTTCTAGTTAATATGATTTATTGTTGTACCTTCTTAGAATAAATTTCCTTTACATGTCCATCCTTATAAAAGATTCTTGTATCAGGAGTTGTCCAACCATATTCATCCGCAAAATACTGAGCGTATTCTTCGAGGTTCTTAAATCTAATTCTTCCCCTATATTCAGAAAACCCAGCAATGGTTTTAACGAATGTAGGCTGTTCAATAACATCATACGATCCATATCTCTTATTCCACTCTGCCGCAGTGTTTTTGTAAATATTATCGTACACACCAACTGGCATACCTTCAGTTGTGTATCTATCTATATCAATTGGGTCAAGATAACTTTTACTCCACCTATCACCACAACAAGGACAATCAATGCCTCTGTCAACACCGTCCCAATAACAACCAAGCTCTTCTGCCTTGTTTACTGCTTCAGCTTCGGTGTCTGCCTCAATAATCATCACATGGCACAATTTATCATTTACATCAAAACTACCACCAGAATTATTCTGACTAAATTCGTAAAACATATTTGCCTCCTATTAAAATTTCATAATATCGATGATGCTTTCATACGGAATATTAGAATTATCCATACAAAACAAACCAATTGCCTCAGCAATCGAAGTAGCTTCTTGAACATCCCATTGAGTTTCGCCGTATTCATCCACATACTCAATACAATAGCTATGAAAGGTATTTTGAGTTTGTTGATGAGACGAATGTTTCCCATAACGATAATCATCATCATCGTAATCATACGAGTATCCGTAAGCATATCCGCTATACTTATACTCAACGTATTCATATACATCCTTATCGGTTGTACGCTCAAGAATCTTGCAGGCGGCTTCAATGCTTGCTTCCATCTGAGGAACGATAACATATTCAGAGGTAGTGTGTGCGTGATAATATCCACAAGACAAGTTTACAGCAGCACACTTGAGATACGGTGCAATTGTAGAGATGTCAGAGAATGAGCCGTATGCATAACGATAAAACTCTTTAGTAATGAAGTCTTCAAACTCTCCGTTGTCGCACTCATAGAACACTGCATCGTTTTCACCCTGTCTATCAAACTCAATGATGTAGTTGAACGTCAGTCCGCACGAAATTGGAGACTTTGTAAACTTTCTTGCACCAACCATTCCAACTTCTTCATCTTCGCAGAAAACAACAGAACAATTAAACTTCTTGACGACTTCGAGCACCATATAAATGCCACATCTATCATCTCCTCCAATACCTTGGGGGCTAGAATACGCTTTAAGATTACCGTCATAAATAATATCCTGAACCATTTCTTTATGAACAGTATCCATGTGTGCTACGAGAAGCACAGGGAAAGTTCCCTGTGCATATACGAAACCATCATCAACAAAAACAAATTCGTGGGTTTTTTCAAGCTCTTTCTTTACATAGTCCTTTACTTCGGACTGAGACATTCTGCAAATCTTTTCAAAAATCTTGTTCATATATCATCAATCCTCTCGTTCTGCTCTTTCTGCATCACAATCTTTACATCTTCGTACGCCGTCAGAGTCCTCAATCATATTGCCCGTTCTAAACCAATCTTCGCAATCGGCGCACATACAAAATTCTGCATCACAACACGATTCACAAATATCAATGTCTTCATCTTCAATGTGAGTAACTTCATCTTCATGTACCCATTTTCCACAAATACCGCATCTGACATAATTATCATTCAAGCAATCATTGCACACATATCTATTTTCTCTGGTGATATATGTTGTGTTTGATGCAAGGTGATATGTATCACAAATTTCGCAATAATGAGCACAGTTAGAACAATAAATCTCATCATCAATTTCAATACTATCATCATGTCTATCAATTGTTCTACCACAACATGCACACTTTGTAACCAAATCATTACAACAATTGATATTGCCACTTTTATTGTGTCTGTCTCCACATTCAATACAAATAGGAGCAGCACCAACATAGAAACCTCGTTCGTTATCTCTACCAGAAATACGCGACAATGTACAGTTCTCATAAGACTGATAATCTCGATAGTGAGTACCACGAGATTTAATATACTTCGACGCATATTCAGTCCCGCTCTTTACAGTCCACAAATTGGTGAAACCAAACACAATGGACAGGATTTCTTGCACGATATTTCTATTTGGAGTATATACACTCTGCGATCCATCGTTATCTTGAGGATACAATCTGCCCTGAACAAGCTTGTCCTGTCCGTAGTGGAACATTTGACGAGTAATCTTGGGTTCATTCCAATATTCATCGCCCTTATAAGACGAGTCAACAGTATAAAATACCATAGACGAAGGGTCTAACATATAGCTCATTGTGCCACTGCTATACATTCCTTCGTAACTATTAGGCATATGTCGCTTGTTTCTCTTGTCAATAGTGTGGCAAGATGCCCACGAGTTACCAAAACTCATCGTAAGATAGTCAAGAGGATTAATGCTCAGCACAGTATGTCTCTTGATAGTAATGGGGCTTACAGAATCTGCATACTTTGCAAATTCTCGCTGATAATTTTGATGCTTGTTATATCCAAGATATGTACACAGTCGATTGATGAGACGGCTGGTCTTTTCGCCTTCTTTTGCCTTAATATTAGGAACCATTGCATTGATTTTAGTTGCAGATTCTGCACTTACGTTTCTTTCTGCATAATTCGCAATATTGCTGTAAAAAAGCATAAACAGTTCATTGGGCAAGAATCTACAACCCTCTTCAATTCTCTGGTTATTGATTTCCTCAGGAAGATTATCTGTGTATTCATTGGTACAACAGTTTGAGACAACCCAGTTACCAAAATCCCTAGATGCCTTTACATTGATTGGTCTTTCATAGTTGCTCTCAAACGCAATCATAAACTTTCCATCAAGATATTTCGGATGATTTTTAAACGCAACAATAAAATCCTCCTTCTGCTCAGACCACTCGGTAATGATATTGTCCAAAGCATCATCCTTGTACAGATAATCATAATGGTCGAGCAAATTTTTCATAGAAGTAAGAAGATACGCGCGTTCAGATTCAGTAATGATAGCCATAGTTATTTTTCCTTTCTTAAATAAACACATAATCAACAATCTGTGCAAAACACAAATTGGGGTTGTCCGCGAACAAATTTAACCAGCACTCAGCTTTTGTTTGACCACTGCTACTACGGCTTTCCTCTTCGTTATAAGAGTTTACCGTGATAACATTGAGAGTGATTGCTGTATCATATCTTGCTTTCTCAATGATGTTGTAGTTACCAAACATATTGAGTTGCTGAGTATCCTCTTCGTATTTATAGTTGTCATATGTTCTGGGCTTGTATACAAAAGGTTCGTCACAAGGGGATTTAATTAAAGCAATAGCGGTGCTGATTGTATCTGTCATTTCATAGAACATTACATGTTCATCTGTTGTGTGCTCGTTGTAATATCCGCTTGACAAATTCACACCACACAACTTACTTGCAGGCATAAGCGTAGAAATGTCAGAATATGTACCGCGAGCTTCCTTATATCCAGTACCGTAGACTACAAAATCTGTAAATTGTTTATTGTCACAACTGTAAAAGACTGCATCGTTCTTTCCTCTGCGGTCAAACTCAATCATATAATTTACGCCGAGGTCGTGGATATAATCGGTTTTTGCAAATTTATTAGCACCAACGCCGCCTTTTTCTTCGTCTTCACATAAAAGCACAGAGCATCGAAGACTTCTTAAAATTTGACCAATGATATAAACGCCACAACGATCATCTCCACCAATACCTTGAGGGCTTGACATTCTTCCGTCTTCTGCATGATTTATTGTCTTGCACACTTGTTTGTGAACTGTGTCCATATGTGCAACAAGGAGGACTGGAATGTCCCCCTTGGCATACAAGAAACCATCTTCGTCAATCACTTTGTATCGTTTAGATTCGAGATATTTCTTCATATAGGCTTTGACTTCTTGCTGTGTCATACGACAGATTTCTTCGAAACTCTTCATATTAATACTCCTTTTTAAACGCTACAATAATTGTGGCTTAAATATTCGCTCATATCATGTTCTTCGCCACAATACGGACAAATACCAGAGTGTCCGACGGTGATACGATGCGTGTCTCCCTTTCTTTCGGAAGGATACGTTACATTACAAGCGCCAACGTATCTGTAGTCAGGATAATGACGGCCTTCTGTTGTTACAAAATCACCACACGCGCTCGTTCCAGGTTTGATTGTCCACATATTCTTTTCAAGCCCAAGCATTGCGGCGAATTCGGTCTGAACGAAATCTCTAAATTTCTTATACAGATCTGTTGCGCCGTCGTTGCCCTGCGGATATACTCTACTCTGAATAAGAATGTTATTTCCATAATGGAACATATTACGGTAAATCTTTCCGCTTGTCTGAATATCTTCTCCCTTATCGACAACGTATGTGATAATAGAAGTAGAGTCGAGCATATAACTCAAAGTTCCTCCACAATACATGCCGCTGTAACTATTGGGCATACCTCTACGATTGTGCTTATCAATTGTATGACAGCTTGCCCAAGACTTACCGAAACTCATAGTGAGATAATCATACGGATTTACGCTGATAACATATGTAAGTTTACGGCACAAACCGGATACTGCATCAGAATACTCGGCAAACATCTTATTATACGAGGGCAAAGATGTTACCCCAAAGTCTGTGCAAATACGGTTGAACGCTCTACTTGTTTTCATTCCTGCCGCGAGTTTCAAATCCGACTTAACATCAAGGATAGTGGCTATATTACTTGCAGAAATAGTAGGTGTGGTGATTCTCTTGAAACAATTGATTAGTCGATAAAATTGGTCGAACTTTGCTTTTGATGCAATTGTATATCCGTCAAAAGCAAAAGACGTAAGACCGTCTTGAGTTGTCTTAAATTGTGCGGCAAACTCCTCATCTTTCAATTGAGATGCATTAAATCTTGCTACACCAGTTTTAAGATAATCATTCATTGTCTTGCCGTTTTCATCTTGCTTTTTCAACATGAATCCTTTTGCTCCAAGCCTTGTGCAGAAGTTATTACAAAGCTGCAAAATATCAGACGCAGAATTTTCTCTTTCAAATTCCTTTTCCATAACAATTCTCATGTTGCCGGTGTAATGTTCGGACTTCTGAAACAGTTCAATAAGAGAACTCTTGTTGGAAAAGTACTTATTGAGCATGACGCAAACGCCATGCTCAGAGTTTCTATGACTGTACTGCGTAAGCAGTTCCATGATGTCATCAACAAGCTTATCGGTATCGGTATATTTACCCCAAAGTTCTTTCAATTCAGTCTTATTCATATTAAATTACTCCTTATAAATCTTAGAAATGGTTGCAATAATTTCTTTTACTCTGGTTTCACCAATATGTCTGTTGATATTTTCGTATACGCCATAATTCATAACAAATGCTTTTTCGTGCTTTGCACTATATGCAATGTTCGTAAAATCACGTTCGTACGCATAAATAAAATGGTCAATAATGCCCATAGAATTTACAGCCGCATACAAACGGAATCTTTTCTTCGCCTTATACAAAAACATGCCATCCGTGTCTCTATGATCGAGCGTCCACACTTTATCATCGAGAGCATCAACTGTAGCGATACGGTCAAATACTTCAGAGTATTTCGTAAAGATATCCTCAATTGCTCTTGTGCCAGCAGATCTGCATCGAACGTACTTGCATCTGCTACGAGCATCTTCGCTATTGATATCTGGGGTAGAACTATAAGAAATAGAACACGTAAGATTACATTCGTTTTTGATAATCTCTTTGTACGTTCCGTCATCATTGAGTTCGTATTCTCTGCTCAACTCCTTATTCGCGTTTACTCTCAAACTCTGGCACTTCATACAAGCATCAGAGTTTGTACACTTGTTATAATGCTTTTCGATCTCTTCTGGCGTGTTACGAATAAATTCACCGCAGTTTTTGCAAATAACATATTCGCTGCGCTCATCGTCTCTGATGGAGACAATGTTCGTCGTAGCAATTTTTGCCCCATCTTCTTTAGTGATTGAACCAGTACTGATATCAAACTTTGCTTTTGTCCATTGATAATTTTCTCTCAACAATACTTCCATAGTAAACCTCCTTTACTGACCAAGCTTGGCCTGAATCTCTTCACATTTAGCCTGCGCCTCAAGATACTCAGCATATGCCTTATCTCTTGCAGACTCAGCCGTAGACAATTCCTTGCGAAGTGCACGAATATTCTTTTCCTTAATGCCGTTTGCAATCTCTACGATTCTGTACGGTGCATCCTCAAGATAACAGAACTGCATCTTCTTGTGCGTCTTCAGTCTGCCATAACATACGCCGTGAACAGATGCATACTTCATATTAAGAGCGTCTGCTGCCTGCTTTACGCTGTTGTAAATTTCTCCAGTAGTGATGCAAAGAACCTTCTTACCGCTTTTCATGTTTTTTATCTCCTTTTTAATTAATAAGTATAAACAGTGGTTGTGTTGTTGGGGTCATACTGAGGTACGTAACCATCAAGCCAAGTTACACAACCAGCATATGACTTAAAGTAAGCCTTAGTAAATTCTGAATACTTATAAATGGTTCCATCTTCAGCGACACAAATCTCGCCATGATAATTATTCCTATACTTAGGATTAGAATTATAATCATAAATTTTTGCTACGTTAGGAGGCAGCAATGTTACAGTGACAGGACGGTCATAACTGTTATAGTTGTTGTAGTTGTTATATGTGTACTTCTTCCGAATGTATTTAAACCCATCACACTCGGTATTAAACATTTCGACAGACATATCAATAATGTTATTCATGTCTCTCACACAAACCACTTCATGATTTGTATGGGGGAAATAATAACCGCTCGACAGATTAACTGCAGCGACCCCAAAATACGGTGCGATAGTGCTAATATCAGAAAACGTTCCAGTTGCCTCCTTGAATCCGAACTTTTCAACGAAGTCAACAAAATCTCTGTTATCACATTGATAGAATACGCAATCCTTACGTCCCTTGCGGTCATATTCAACAATGTATTTCAGAACAGGAGTGTCCATACTTCTCATGTAGTTTATGAAAGCAGTAGCTCCTTTACCTCCAGTCTCTTCTTCCATAGTGAAGACAATATGCGGCTTGAAGTTGAGTCTCTTAAGAAGCCCGAGAATGATAAACACACCACAACGGTCATCACCGCCAATACCATAAGGCGACATAATAAAATTACCGTCCTTGGAATAGCAAATAATATCTGCTCTATCCTTATGAACGGTATCAAGATGTGCAACAAGCATATACGGTGCGTCACCCTCTGCGTAAAGGAACATGTTTTCGTTATGCAGGTTATCGGTTTGATAACCTGCGTTGATGAGTTCGACATACAGTACGTCCTTAAGTTCTTCTGCAGAATATTTAAACAACTTTTCAAGCTTCATGAGTGAGTTCCCTCCTAATTTCTTCAATAGTTTTACCGATATGAGCGTCGGTTGCGCCAATTACTTTACCAGCAAAGCAGTTTTTAGACCATTGCCATTTGAAACTAGTATTATCTGTTCGTAATTTAGACACCACATATCCGAATCCCATTATTTGAGTAATTTTCACAATTTTATTCGGATAATATCTATCCATCTCTGAGCTTGTACCACAGTCACAAATACCAACGTCATCTACCATCAAAACATAATCGCCGACGTTATAATCATCAGTTTTAACAATAGAAAGCCCAATCTCTTCGAATCTGATAGCAGTATCTCTTTCGATTACCGCGGCAGTGCAAATTGTATCAGTATTGAATCTATCTATCGCTGGTTCATATCTTTTGTGCCAAGTACAGAAAAACACGCAGTCATCACAATACTTTGCACCACGAATATCATGCAGACGGTCGATTCTTTTGCCACAAACCGAGCAAATCATTTTTACTTCGTGTTTTCTACACTGCAACCAAGACCTTCTATCGGTGTCAATAGTATCTGAACAATACAGACAATACGCCTCATGTCCAATTTCCATAGGATTATCGAGGTCTAGTGTAATATTGCGACACAACGATACAGTAGGTTTTTGTCTACTGTATGTGTAATCAGGATAATGCGTCGCACCAGACGCAGTTTTTGCAAATGTAGAAATTCTATCTGTGTTCTTACTGAATGTCCACAGATTCGGGAATCGTCCGCACTGAGACAACACTTGCTGGAGGATGTTTCGATATCTTGTAACAAGACTATCTTCGTTGTTAGGATAGCATTTACCAGTAATCAACACACCATTCTCATACTGGCAGCACATACGTGCCAATTTAGGACATCTGTAGTATTCTTCGCCGTCATAAGTAGCCGGCAAGGTATAGAAAATCATCGAAGGAGCATCAAGAGCATAAGACAAACATCCTTGCTTGTATTCACCACGTACAGATTGCCCAGTGTGTTCATGGAAAATATTGTGCGAATTGATGAAGTGACAACTAGACCACGAATTTCCGTTACTCATCAACAGGAAATCATTGAAGTGAACAGACAGGAGTGTAATTTTCTCAACAGTCAACTCAGAAAGACTGTCAGAAAAGCGTGCATACATCTTATCGAAACTTGAATCGTCTGACTTGATTATTGTTGCGTTGATAATTTCACCACTGGTCAGTTTGCCAAATTCAAATACCTTACGAACCAACTTTGAAATACGACAACCAACGCTCAAACAGTTTCTAATTTGCTTGTGGATGTTATCAATCTCAACCTTGCTGGTGATTATATCGATCATATCCTTAGTTACGATTGGAGGTTCGCCGTTTTTCATTTCAAACATTGCAGACTGAATTGCTCCAGGAAGTGCAGGGGCAAGACTGCCATCTATGTTAGCGTTTACATAATGATACAAATCCCCAAGAATTCTACCCGCTTGAGGAATATCAACATGTCTTGTCTCTGTCTGCAAGAAAACAATTGCCTTAGCCTCTTCCGACCAGTAAGGATGATTGCGAAGCAACTCAATTTGCTTGCGTTTATTGTTGAACCACGTTTTTACATTGGTGCGAACGCCATCAAATTGATAGTCTCCATCAATCTTAAACTCATCAAATACACGCATAGCAAGATTGGTATAGTAATCAATCTGCTTGTCATCTGTGTCGTATGCCGCAAGAAACTCTGCGTTCTTTTCGGCAAAAATGTACTCATCTACCTTGCTTCTGAGTACAATGTGTTGTGCATTTTCCATAAATTCCTCCGTCATTCTTCGTAAGAAACCTCTACGTTCTCAGACAAACATACAATTGGCATAATGTTTTGCTTATCACGAACGCTGGCACAATCAAGACCAAAACCTCCAAGTTTAAGAACCTTATCATCGTCATATGCGGTTGCCAGCAAAATATGGTTGCGTTTCATAATCGAAAAGCAATCAAGGTTATCGTAATGCCTATATATTTCGTGTGTTGGGATGCCAATTTTTGTTTTGATATCAATATATTTGTTTGGATTGTGAAAATGCTTAAGATCAAGAGTAAACTCAAGCAGATTATCAGCACCAATCTTTTCTTCGAGCATGGGCAAAATTTCAGAAACCAACCGAGCATGAATTGCGCTTTTTGCATAATTTTGGCATGTCGCATATGCTTCTTCGAATACAGGATTTGCGAAGACACACATACAGCCTTCATCATTCGCATAAAGCTTATACATTTCAATGCCTGCTACTGTAAATTTATCATCCCGCTTGATATCTTTCAGCTTTGCCGTTTTTACAATAGGAGGACGAACGCTGACTGCTTCAAGCATATCATCAGTCCATTTCCAACTAGATTTGTTAAGAATATAATACATACTATCGTGATCAACATATGTGATTTTATAAATACCGCCACACATTTTCCGCATTTCGTTATTAAAACCAAGTCTGATGTTTAGAATGTTTACATCGTAAGATGCTCCAAACTCCTCGCGCAAGCTCTCCCAGCTTCGTACTTTTACTTTGTCTCCAACTTTGAATTTCATAATTTACCTCCTTATTGTGCTTTATAAATAAAACTTGGAATCGGCTGAAGTTTAAATAAGTTCTTCTGATGCATCGCATCAATTCGTGCCTTAACCGTTGCATCCTCACATGCTCCAGTACGGATATACTTGTTCAATACCTCGTAAGTGAAGCCGAAGTTGTCTTCGTCGGTCTTACCACACAGGCCATCTGCGGGAATTTTATGGACAAGCTCATAAGGAAGACCAAGAGCATCTCCGATTGCCATGACTTCGTCTGTAGTAAGATTAGCAAGCGGGCTGAAATCTCCGACAGAATCACCCCAGCGAGTAGAGTATCCGACCCAATCTTCGGACAGATTGCAAGTATTTGCAACACGACCATTTACGCTCTGAGAGATAGCATAAAGAGTGGCCATACGAATACGAGGAGGTAAGTTTGTCTTCGCTTGTTCAGACATAACAAGCGCTTTACCACTATCTACTTCTATTGTTCTAATCAACAACGAATTGATGTGGCTAGAAATGTTGTCGATTGCCTGTCCAACGTTTATTACGGTATGCATAATATTGAGATGATCACATACCGCATAAGCGTCTCCAATGTCTGACTGCTCATGATTAGGCATCAGCACACCAATCGTTCTGTCTTTTCCAAGCGCCTCCACACAAAGCGCGGCCACGACAGTAGAATCCTTACCACCGCTGATGCCGATTACTGCGTTGCATCCAGGACCATTCCCATCGAACCAATCTCGAATCCACTGAACGATGTCGTTCTTCACTTGTACTGCGTCAAAATTACTCATACATCCTCCTTTGTGATGTGTTTATTTATCACGAGATAGATCAAATCTCGCAACACATTTTCTGCTTGTGTTAATCCAGCCTTGTCATCAAGCAATAGATTGTAATATAGTTTACCGCCGCTCTGAGGAGCAAACGGAGCATTTTCATTGATTAAATCGTACGGAATATCATTATCGTCAAGATACTTCCGCACGCCATCAATGTCGGGATTGCTTGTGTAAACAATCAAGTATGCTCCAAGAACATCCTTGGCTGCCCTTACAGTAGATACAACCTGACTGCAAGTGGCGCTATGAAAAGGACGAACCGTATCGTCAATATCATAGGCGATAATGAGTTGCTTGTTTCTTTTATATTGCTCAACAAGGCGCAATAACGGGAAACTCAAACTGTTTCCCGACAATTGATGGCATGTCATATTAGAACTCTCCTCCGTGTAAAATATTTCTGATTTCCGCAAGGCTCTGCTCTTTCAGCATATGACCATCGCGGAAGATGGGTTGAAGAAGATTACAACTCGCTCTACAAGCTTTATCCACAGCCTTACAAGCCTGATCCCAAGTAAGTCCATCGTAATACCAAAGGTATCTGTCTTCGTCACCATTTGGCATCCATTCAACACTGCAACAACCCTTCTGAGACTTCTTGAAACCGCCGTCCTTGGGGTTCTTGAAAATAGGAACGGGCGTACCGTTAATCTCGCAGTAAGTAGCCTTAATGCAAGAACTGAATGTGTCACGAGTGAACGGCTTGAGAATACCGTCTTCCTCGACGCACTGGAAAGAGAACGAACCGACGCCAAGTGCTACATTCGAGCAAGCAAAGCCGTTCTCCATAAGAATCTGATAAATCTTTTCGCAACGCTGAATTGTGATGCTGTCACCATAGATTGCCTTGACATGAGGGTTAAGCACCTTGTATCCCTTACTGTTGACAGTACCTCCGAACATATCCCACAGTTTGAATACAGTTTTGGTGACTACTTCAACGCAGTCACCAGAGTCACCTCGCATCAGCATACAACCATTGTGTGCGAGAATTTCGTCCTTCAACTTAGGAAGGATGTTGTCAATCACATTCCAATAGTCGTAGGAATCAAGCACGGCAGAGAAACTGGTATTGGGGTAAATCTCTGTGAGCAGTCGTCTCAGCAGAATCTCTTCATCGCCATCAACGGCGTAATTACTGCACATGACAGAGTGCTCGGTGGAGGGACTACCGAATGCCACTGGCTCCTTGGTACAATCACAGTTGTAATTGGCCTCAAGGTAAGGAATCGTAGGAACGGTGGCAGTAAGCAAGAAAGACAAACACCAACCAGCGCCCGCCTTTTCGGCAGACTGCAGACACTCTTCACCACGGAAATCAAAGGCTCCAAGTGCTCTTGCTCTCGAAATAGAATCGTCGCAAGTGAGATCGTAATACTTGTTTACAATCTGGCGGTAGGTATAGCCTACAGTGGCGGCCAGCATAGGATGCCACATCTCAGCGGAGATAAGGGACTCCAAACTCTGAGGCAACCATGCAAAGTCGGGGTGTGTGTTGGTGATGCCGAACATGGGAACGTGCATAGGTACAAGCATACCTTCGGGAAGTGCTACAATCTCGATAGGAAGATATCCAAGCTGATGCAACTTTTCAATCTTATCAATCTTGTATGCATCCTTGCCGAGAGTTGCATCCATGATACGCTTATAGTCGGAAATCACAACATCAAAGGGCTTGCCGAAGAACTCGTTATTGAAGTAATCAATAAGATAAGTCTTGATGAAGCCCTGCAAACCAAACATGACAACCTTGTCCCACATATTTACACGACTCATACGAGGCGTGAAATAAGATACAGACTTGGTGATGCCATGAGGCAGCATCTCTGCGTGGACTGCCTTATAGAAGTCGATGAGCAACATAGGGTTTGTCTTCTTCATACAGAAAACACCTCAATTCTTTCATGTTCTTTGGTGAAAATGCTGTCTGTGGTATACACTCTCTCAATCAAGCCGCTTGTTAGCAACTCTCCATCAAGAATAGTATTCTCACAGTGAGTGATATACAGGTAGATTTCTTTGGCGCCGAGTTCCTTGAGTTTGAGAGCACTATGATAGAAGGTGCCGCCCTTACTGCAAATGTCATCAGCGATGAGAATCTTGCTGCCGTTGATTTTTTCTACGCAGCCTGCAACATCAAGACCAAGAATCTTTCCAGTTGCCCAATCACGCTTCTTGATACCAAAAGCATATTCCGTATGGAACATACTCGATAGACGCTTCATTGCTCCCTCGTCTGGGAAGAACAGCATATCAGGAGTGCACTCTTCCATTGCACTCATGATATACGGCATAGGGCTCAGAACCTCGACTCTGTCAATCAGCGCTTCGCTAACATAAGAATGAGGGTCAAGGACAGCAATCTTCTCAAAGCCAAGTGAATTGATGAACTGCGCGAAATACTTCAGCGTAAATACATCACCTTTGTCTTTTACCCTATCCATGCGGGCATTGGGGATGTAAGGCATCTCCAAACGAATGTAGGAGTAGCCGTGGTCTCTCAAGTAATGAACAAGATACCACAGTGTGACCATCTCTTCATTGTTTTCAAATCGCCACTCAATTCTTGCGCTTGCATAACTCAACAGGTCTTTAACACTCTTGTCAAAGAGCGTAGTCCCATCTGGGAAATGGCCGATTTCAACAGGAACGCCGTTACACTTAATCATAATTACTCTCCAATCACATTAATTTGGCACATCTTCATGGTGGTCAGGGCGGCGTTGTGGGTATCGGTAGTGACGCCAGCACAACAAGAAGCGTCTACAGTGATAGGAACTTCATGCCAGTATGCCTTCATAAGCATGACATTGGAGACCACACAGATGTCAGTGCAGAGTCCGATAAATTCTACTGTGAAATCTTCTGCGAGATAAACATCGTCGCCTATAATTTCGGGCAAATCATATGCTCCGAAGGTATGTTTGATGACAAGAGTAAAATGAACTCCAGCAAGAGCAGCCTGCACTTTAGAGTTCAACTTCCATCCTTCCGTATATTGGATGCAATGAGGAACAGGAAGTTTCTTTCCTTCGGCGGTGTCCATGTAGTCCTCGGTATGCGTGTCATATGTGACATAGATGAGGCTATCGGGGTCGGCGGCGTAAGACTTAATCTTATCCACAACATTATCCACAATAGCAACAGCCTCAGGAGTACCGAGTGCGCCGTCAACGAAATCATTCTGCATATCGACTACAACGAGAATCTTTTTCATATTTTCTCCTTTCAAAGAAAGAACCCCAGCTCTTTCGAGCCAGGGTTCTGTGATTGTGAATTACATGGATGCACGCTTGGCCTCGATGGTTGCGGGATCAGTAGTGATCTCCTCGGTGAACTTGATGGCCTTGGCAACCAGAGTGGTATTGTTGGGATTGCGGTTTGCATATGCATTGGCATTCACAAGCGCCTTGACCTTGAAGAAGCGGTTACGGAAGTCGTAGTCGTAGGTCTTGAAGCAGTGCTTGAGGTCGGTGCACACATGATAGCCCTTGGTGCCGAGAGATACAGTACCGACATATACATCCTCGACGTTCATGCGATACTGCTTGCGCTTACACTTCATGTTTGCGTCAGTTGCCTTGTAAGCGTCAATCCAAATCCACTCGGGGGTGATCTCCTCGAAGAAGCGGCTGTTGACCTTGTACTTCTTGCCAATGACAGCAGGGTTTGCGTGCTCGAGAATCTCAATCTGCATGTTGTTGCCGCGAGAGTTGGTGGGGAAGGTTGCAACGACCTTGGCCTTGCGAAGAACAGAATTGCCACATACGGAGTACTCGGAATCAGCGGTGGTCAGGGGGCGAACGATTGCATTGGTGTTAAACATATTTTTTCTCTCTTTCTCCCCGTCATGCCGATAGGACAGCATTTGTTGTTTTTATATTTGAGCCACTTTGGCTTCAAACCTTAATCGATTTTGGGCAACTCAACATGGTTGCCAGTACGACCGTAACCTTGGGCAGTGCATGTAAGAATGCCAGTTTCGCACTCAATACCATGCTTACGGAGCCACCGCATTACAGTCGGGATTGCTTCTGGATTATTTCCAAGCCACTTATTACAGTAGCCATGGATTTGATTTACGCGGTTTCCGCGCACTTCAATTGCGTAGAACGGGGTATTCGGTGCAACCTTAAGCCGCAAGAAGAAGATAGTGCATGCACCACTTGAATGCGTGCCAGTATAGCCACCGATACAGATTCGCTGAATAGAACCTTCATCAACAATCTCGGTAAGATTACGAGGTAAACGGATGACATACTTGTCGTCTTCATATTCGTACTTAACTCGCTCCTTGTCGAGTTTAATACGCTTTTCCTCATCTTGCTTTCTACGCTCTGCCTCTGCCATAGCGTAGTATCTTCTACGCTCTTCGTCTTGTTGACGAACTAATTCATCAATAGAATTGTGCGCTCTAACAAGATCAGAATAAGAGTCGAACATCCAATCAATTCTTGGTCTGCGTTCATTATCAAGTCTGTAGTAACTACGAAGCGTGTCATTACCCAATTGATATGCCGTAACATTTTTCTCACCGAGACGAATGAGGTTTTTGTAAAACCGCATCTTGTCTATGTTCAATCTTGTAAGCCAATCATCAATTCCATAACCTCTATTGCACAGATTCAAAAAACCCTTATAGTATTTTGTGAACGATGCCAAATCAAGATGAGATAAATCATCGCCAAACACAGATCGCATAACTCTAAAGTGTTCACGACTATAAGTACGCGCTGACCTTTCCACTTCCATCATTGCATCGAACTGAGGCTTGGTCATTCCTATCTTTTTAAGGAAGTTTTTCTCTTTTTGATTATAATAACCACCGAACTCATTCTTCATGTCGGCTCTAAATGTCATGGAGCCGTTAAGTCTGCTTGCTATCTCAGGGTGTCCCAGTTTTATAATCTGTTCCACCTCGGGATATTGAAGCGCACGAATAAGCATTGGAACAATGTCTGACTCTTTGGCGTCTGTATAGGACTGAAGAATGTATCTAATTCGTTTACACTTAGCGATAGCGTCTTCTTTATTTACAAGACGATAACCGTTATATGTTCCGATTTTAGACGGAGTCCAACCGTTTGCGGTATGAGAGACCATCTGAATCTTTCCTTTGTCGTTGATATACAACCTCCATTGTTCTTCCAAAGGAATGCTTGTCGTATAACCACGATAAAATCCACGCAACACACTCCATGTGTCATTTACTCTTTCGAAATAAACAATATTGTTCATATGACCGCGGGACATGTTTTCAATGCTTGACATTGGTTTATACTTATCAGAAAAATCAGACGTATCGCTGAGTTGTATAGACGCGATGGTATCAATGAACTTTTTTCTCGAAGAAGCACAAGAAAGCTGCTTGTACTTATACCACGCCCACAGACACCAACAATAATTAAACTCAATAACTCGTCCACTGCGAATAATCATTGAGTTTGCTCCATAGAATTTTATAAACTCTTCGGCATAATGTCTATTGACATAGCATCGAGTAGTGCAGGATATAAAGTCAAGGAAGTTATAGAACACATGGTCTTTATAGGCGTTGAACTCTGTATACTTGACATTTCCGTACACATCAGTGACAACTTTGTCTTTATCGACAAAGTATCTGTCTCCAAGATATTTCCATGCGTGTGGCTCTTGCTTACGAGAAGTATCCATGTACACGATAGCAATTTCGAGTTTGTCAATATCAGGATGATACTTGAGATATCCGTATTTCAAAGACGAACCATCCTTAACCCATACATTCTCCTTTTCTGCACACCAATACCCGACGCCACATCCGCCGTTTGTGTATGCTCTTCTTTTTATAGAGTCTTCTCCTTCATACGTCATCCACGACTCAGGTGTATCTTTCTTTTCACCAGTTTGGCAATTTAACCAAAACCGTTTGACGAACTTCTTATTCTTTGTAGAAGTCCACGTAACCCACACCTTTGGCAACAGCGAGGTGTCAATTTCATACGTGTACATGGTTTACTCCTTTCTGTGAATTTTAGTGAGCGAACAAGTTCTCCACTCTGGAGATGAGCAGTGCTTTGATGCCCTCCCGAGGCATATTCGGAATATCCTTACAGTCGGTGATTTCCTCGCCGTCGATGGTATAGGCTGCCTTGGCTTCGTAGGAAATGATGACATCAACGCCGTTGATTTCAATCATTTCGTCGGGTGTAATGTTCTTTTCGTCGATGTTTGCAATGGTTGCGAGGTTGGCGACCATAACCATGACGTCACCGCCACTTGCGATGTATGCGTCGTTGAGAGTCTTGAGTGCTGCATCTCTGTCGCGGTCATTGACACTGCCGAGAATACCGACCTTCTGACCGTTGATGACAATGTACTCGATCTTAACGCCCTGCGCGTTGAGTTCGCTGCGGATTTCTACTGCGTTCTTGTTGGTGCTGATGTTTGCCATGATATTCTCACTTTCTCCCCGTTTAATGTCTGGTGGCGGACTTGTTGTATTAAACAGGCCGAAGATGTTCAAACTCCTCGGGCAGTTTGACTTGCTCGCAAAGATGTTTACACACTTCCTGAACTGCAGGATAAATAACATCTGCGATCTCTCGTGCTCCAGCATATTCGTTGCAAATTTCATCTGCCGCTTCGATAACGTGACACAAACTTTCCAGCGGAAGCGTAACAGTTACGAGATTTTCTTTCTTTTCAGGCATATATGACCTCGCTTTCATGACAGCGGATGGATGAGGTTTCCACACCCCTCGCAATGTATCGGCTTTCCAACCATACCGCCGCCATTTCGTTCTTGACGATATCTGTAGTCCCAAAGACCATGCTTTGGATGCACCTTTTTAACTGACAGTCTTTTGTCGCAGACTGGACAATATGCCAACATCATTCCGCGCACACCTTCTGGTAATCTGCGTCCTAATGATGTTTGAGCATACCTAATCACAGGATATAATTTTTCCATGATTTTATCTCTTTTCAAAAGCTGACATGAGCGCGTTTCCAATCAAACACACGAGCGAGCCTATTGCGGCACCACTCATGCAAATGATAAGGTCGTTTCCACCACGAGAAATCTCAGATATAGAAACGATAATCCATGCTGCGAGGAAAAGGACGTAACCGATGATTGTGAATACCTTTTTCATATTAACCTCCAAAATATAACCACCACTTTATAATAGAGGCGGAAATTCGCTGTGTTTTGAGTTGCTTGATTTCTTCTGTGTTGGATACATAGATTTCAATTTGCTTTTCTACGAGAAGATTGGACTTAAGCTCGGGGTAAAGGGCGACCAAGGTAATTGAACTGTCGGGCGAACACTCTACGAAGATGTTTTCTTCATGCTTCATATACTCGTTGACAAGAGTAGAGATATCTTCTTCAATTTGCTGATTTTCGGATTCGTACAATTCAATCTTTTGGTCGATGTTATAATTGTCTACATTGGTGACAATCAAGCCAATAGTTGCAATTAATGAAATTACCCCAACAATAACACCGATACATATTAACGCGGCTCCTGCGACTTCCAAATCGTAAGATTTCTCATGCATAACTGCACCAACGATGATAAGAACGATTGCAACTACCAAGATGACAAGAATCATATCATTACTCCTTTACAATTTTGATATTCTTACCGAGTGCGGCACAGATTTCTTCCATGGTCATCTCGACTACGGTATCACGCTCACGGTCATAGACGAGCTCGCCATACAGATTGTTGAAAGCATCCCAATAACATCCCTTCGCTCCTTCGGGGCGTTTTACGGCTTTGATTGTAAATGCAGGAGCGCATGGATGCGACATATCATCTTTATACAGAGACAGTTTGAGAACATCATTTTTTAACAGAATTGCGTCACAATCTGCGATTACGACACCAATTTGATCGTTATCGAACTTAACAAAGTCTCCGTTCTTAAGGTCTGCTTTGGTAAAAGTTTCTTTCATAAAATCCTCCCATTCAAGAATTGTGTAGTTATTCTTTTCGTAATAGAAAGTAGAACAATGAGAACCTTCATTGAAGTTATATGCCGTGTCTTCTTCAAACAACCAGAACATATTATTCTTATAGCTACCGCCACCGACCCATGTTCTTCCGATACTATGCAGATAATTAAGAAAATCTTCTGCTTCTTCCTTCGTCTTACAATGCATGACGTATTTGCCAGGGTAGTTTTCGATGTTGAATTTCACGATTATTTACACCTCCTTATAGTTTCCGCTTTTCAAACATCGGTGCAGATATTCGTCAAACGTGATATCGCGCTTAGGATGATCTGCTTCATAGAGCTTCTTCATATCTTTTTCTGACAACTCAAGACCAAGATACGCGTGTTTAAACTTGCGCTTCATTGCTTTACCTCCTTTCAATAAGTTTTTTCCCACGCGGGAATGACAATACCGTCATAAATCCGCATTTCTTTTACATAAATCCATTCTTCAACATACGTCCACGGGTCATTGACGTGATTTCTGACATGCTGCTTGGCATCTTCCTCTGTTTTAGCAAACACATGGAAATGCTTCTTGTAACGCTCTGCAGAATTATCGATGCTAACGAACACATCAAAAAATTTCAGCGTTTCTTTATTTGTTTTTTCAATAGTTTGCGTTTCTTCATTTCTTTGATCTGGTAAACCAAATCCTCCATGAAAATCTTCGTTTGGTATTCCAAATGGCATATATAATACATCCTTTCACTCTCTGTAATCATCGTAGATTTCAAGACAAAGGGTTTTATTGTTTGCTATAGACCTTGTTAAAATCAACTCGGGGTAATAACCGTCTTCGTCTGTTTCTTTTGCAAGAGAATTTGCAAATTTAATTAAGCCTTCTAATGATGTTATTTCAATTCCCCAGGAATCAACAAATCCATCGCTTGCAATCCCGTCGTACGAATAATTAATATGGTCTTTGTTAGGCCAGCTTCCATATTTCGTTTCGACGCATATTCGCATTGGTATACAATCATCATGCGGTTTTGTACGTCTTACCAGAGAAGTTCTCTTTACTTCAAACAACATATTAGAATGCCTCCTTGATTTCAAATTTTGTTAATTCTGCAAACAAATCGTTGCCAAAATAAAACTCAATGTCCGTAAGAATATACTGACCATCATGCTCTTCGACGAAACGCATCCTTTGAGAATCTTCTATCGATTCTGACGGCCCAAGATGACACCAAAGAGTTCCGTTTTTAGCTTTATAGACTCTACTTATGTCTGGGATATTAGACTCTTTCATTTATCGTACCTCTTTCCAACCGTTGCGCTGAATGATTTGACGCATGTTTTCAACACCTACAGGGTTCATGCTGTGGATGCGGATAGGGTAGTTGCGTCCGGTCTCTTCGAGCCAGTCGAGGAGGCGAATGTAGTCGCCACCGTCAGAGGCATAGGAGCCTGCGTCATGGTCGATGTCGATTAGTTCAATATCTCTATGTCCCGCAATCCGTAAAGCACCTTGATAAGCAGCAATGTCATGGCGTTTCTTTAAATTGGCTTCAGCAATCTTGAGAGCGGTATCGCGTCCAGTTTCTAGACTCAAAATAGTACGCTTAGCCTCATTCACGCTTTTGCACCAGATATATCCCTCCGGTGCTGGTCTTACATCATCAATCCAAATCTTCATCTTCGATTTGCAAGATACCACATCTAGGACAAGCGTAAACAGATTCTGTTACAGTTCTGTTTGGGCTGTAGTCTCGTTCCTCCTTATAAACAAATTTATTTTCGCCAACCTTAAATGGCTTTTTGCCAAATCCTTCGTCAATGGTATAGGGATTTGGATGGTTGTAATATTTTTCTTTATGCTTATATCCGCAGAAACTGCAAGTGCGGATCAAGCAGTCTTTATGTGTCCAGTCGGTTTTCATTGTTACACTCCTTACATCAAGTTCTTATTTACGTTCGAGTACAATCGTAATAGACGGCAGTCTGTCTCCGTCTTCAATCAAATGAACAACATCTATAACTCGGAAGAGTTTATAACCCTGGCAATTAATGCATACCGTTTCACCAATACGTGGAAGTGGAACGTAACTCATTTTACAACTTCCGATTACTCGGCCATTTAATTCGTATTCTACATTGATCATATTGTTTTTCCTCTTACTTCAAGAGCCAAAACTTAAAAGCTTCGGGCAAATCGCTGGTTGCGATAAGATATGGAATATAGATAGACAAGGCAATCGCCGCAAGAACGAACAGCCACGTCAATACAGAATACCAATCGATTCGTTTCATTTTTCACACCTCATATTTCATCGATGTAGATAAACAGCGGAATAAAACCAAAAAGGAAAAGGCATTTATAAACCTTATCCATAGAACCGTATTTGTATCTTGCCCACTCTTTCCAAACAAACATTTATGTTTACCTCCTAATTATAAATCCAAGCCAATCAGGCAATTCGTTTGTTGTTACGAGAAACGTGATGGCAACCAAGATGATAATTGCCTCAACAATGAACATCGCATACAGAGCCAAGTACCAACTACTTCGTTTCATTTCTCGCCTCCTCAATAGATAGTGTTATGAGATATGCTACAAAATCTATTTCTCTGTTCGGATAGATTTTGGCATATTGCACATATGTTTTGTTAATATGCTTACATCTACCATGTGGCAACCGCGGCTCTGTGTATTTTACGCGTTCAATATTGTATATTGCTGTGCGAATACCGAAACGTCGCAGTCTTTGTTCACATTGGATTCGTGCATCTTGCTCGTTTGGAGCATAAACCTCCATCGGCATACGACCGAGATGTTTAAAATAAACCTTATAGCGTTTCATTACATCTGCTCCTGTTGCTCCATGAGTAGGTCAGTATAGATATCTTGTTCGCTGACGACTTTGCATTTGCGAAGTTGGTCAAACGTCCAGCGTATCTCACAATCATAGTTACAGTCAACTATTACTACCGCCCACTCTCCATCATCGCTAAATTCATAACCAACAACCTCGTATCTTGTAGAATGAGGATTTGGTGGCAATATCAATGTGTGAAGTTGCGGCAAACCATTTAAGGTTAGAAATTCAGAGAATGTCATATTTCCTCCTTTTTATGACTTTTGCACAAGGCGTAATATAATCCTCGCCTTTGATTTTGTGAAACCAACCAACTGGTGTAATCTCGCAAACGACTGGATTCCCTCCGTATTTTTCCGTCGCTTTCTTTGCATACATTTCAGCGGATTTAAGAGACGAAGTGATAAACACCATATCTGCAAGGTTTTTGCGCCAGTCTTCACGTTTGACTTTTGTTTCGCATGGTGGCAGAAGCATAGTTTTGATTGGTAGAGCATCAGATGTCCCGTGGTAAAAGGTCATGATTACCCACCTCCAAGCATTTGGTCAAGAGTTTTATCTCCACGCAAAACACCATGCAACGCAGTTGTCATAGCGTGTTCAGCACTTTCAACAGTGGCGTGTTGCTTTCCGAGATTGGTCAGATATTTGCGAACTGCACTTTCGCGCGGATCTGTGAACCTATGTGTTTTACTTTGTTTGAGGATATAGAAGTCATAGAGCAAATTGATTTTCTTGTCTACAATATCCTCTACCTTTTCTGGCTTTCGCGGTGCAGCCTCTTTGATAAAGTCGTTCGCCAAGTATTCGTGCTTACGGTGATAATCGTAACTTTTACTCATGATTCTCTCCTCCCATGATAATTTCGAGACACTTAAGGCACTCGCTACGGGTTTTGCCGCCAGTGCCCTTCAAGGACTTGATGTAGTTATACATCTCCTGATATTGGAAAGAACAGTACCAGTTGATAAGTTCCTTCCACATGGCGTATCCGCCGATGGTAGTCTTGTAGCGTGCGTGATACATTTTAGTCAACAGGTCATCCTTGGCCTTGCTGATTCTGATTTCATTTTCATTCATGGATTTATACCTCCTTAAGTGTATAAGAAAAAGGGCGAACACTTTCGCACTCGCCCTCTGATTTATATACTTAAAGCCTAACAGCTTACAACGCCTTACGCGCTTGGGTTTTGCCCTCATATGAGGTCGCAGGGTTACTGGTTTGCTGGGAACCTACTACTAACCCTTTTTCGGTTATGCTGCCTGTCTATTCTCGGCGGTTATATTACTAGTTAATCATGTATCCAAACCCTTGTTTAGGGCTTGTCTCTACTAAAATAATTCATACCGGTTGTTTCTCCTTTATACCGCCGGGCTCTTCCTGCGGCGGCTACATACTAATCACTAACTAATCTATTAAATTAGAACTTAGGGTCGATCGCGGCTAAAATAGTTATTCATGGTTTATTCTCCTTTCACTTTGATATAGGGCTCGATGATTGCAAACTTTTCCGCGGGCAGGATTCTCTTGTATGACCAGTCCCACAAACGAAAAAGGGTTTTGATTATGTCTTCGGTATCTTCGTATTCAACATCGAAGAAAATGATGAGGCAACTTTTAAAATCGTGCTCGGATATTACGTGTCCGCGATACGCACAAATCGCATCAAGGATGATGAAGTGATTTCGAACTGCATTGAAAGTTTTGGCCACAAAGATGAGTCCAACCAGTACCACGCCATTCAAAAAACATGTTAACAACATAACGATTCCTCCCTCTTAAGTGACTCAACGATTTTTTGCACAGTATCATGCGCTTCACGAAGCGTGCAATCATGGAGTTCACGGTAAAGTCTAATCGCGGAGACTGCGTGTCCGTGCTTGACAAGATACTCTACGGACGGGTTGTCAAGTTCACCTTTCAGACCGTCCATATGACATACTAATCTTCGAATTTCATCGTTGTTTGTATGGTCAATCTTCTTGCCAGTAATGAAATAGTGCGCTTGAGCAACATCGTTACTGAACGCAATATCATCATCGGTTCGTGCAAAATAGAGAGTTTTAGTCATTTCCGTTCCACTCCTTTACCTTTACAAGAAAATAAACAACCTGTTCAGGCGTGAGCCAACCTGCAACCGTTCCATCGGAACTGCAATCTTCTGGCAGGAACTGTACAATGTCCATAAACTCCCCGTCTGTTCTAAATACAGCAACTTCCGCGGTGTCAGACTTAGCGTCTTTAGAACAGGAAAAGTCCATATCGTCTGGGAAATGATTGTCGCAGTAATTTCCTGCGCCCCACTGGACGGATGCAGTAAGACCGTTTTCAAATGTCATATGAAAGCCTTTCCGCATTGTAGATCTAAACTTTTTCATTTGTTTTTCATCCTCCTTAATGATGGGTCATAGTTACCCAGTATTTGTCCTTGATTGCTTTCCTCTCGGCACGATACTTCTTACGGAGTTCGTGCAGTTCGGCAGTCTCACTCTTTACCGCTTGACGTTCGGTGCGTATTGCCTCCAGGATTGCTAATATGGCGCGTTTCATAGTATACCTCCATTAGTGTATGAGTGAACGAAGTCGGGCTTCCTCGGCCTTTATACGGGCAACATCGGACTTGTGGTATCTGAGCCAATATTGGTCATCGGCAGAAAATCTGTCAGGATGAAAAGCCTGCTTATCTTCGAGAGCCGATATTATTTTATAGATGCTGTATCTCTGGTCTCGTAAGTCCATAATTCTCTCGCGGAGTTCCGCATTCCGTTCTTCTCTTGACATGGTTGTGATTATATCCATAATTATTTCCTCCAGTTCTTGTGGTTTAAGCCCACAATAAAAGGCACTACTTATGGCAGTGCCCTCGGTTGCGGGTTTAAGCTCTGGAATCTTCTCGTTCGTACAGCGAGTTGAGCAACTTGGCAAGCTCGGCTCGAACGAGGTAATACTCCTTGATGGTATAGTCACCATCAACAAACTTCGACGTTAGAATGAATGCACACTCTCTGTACATCTCCTCAAACATCTCTTCGGTGCTCATGGAGTTGATTACATCTTCCTCACGGCTGATGTTGAGATACCCCTCGGTATGGGCTTCAAGAATATCTAAGGCCTCGATGTTGGGATGGAAAACCTTCTTATCGTTCATAATTTTTCTCCTATTCTTGTGGCTTGAGTCCACAACAAAACCCACCAACAGTGTCGCTGATGGGCTCTATGTAGATTCAAACAGTTTTATGGATTTCAGACCAAAATGCAATCTTGCTGGTTGCTGTTCTGATGTGGTCAGAGATGTACTTGATTATCCACAAATCTGCGTTCAGGTCAATCGTGATTACAGAAAAGTGGTTCTTGTCAAACCAGTTATCGGGGTCGTGAGGGTCAACAAAATCTCCGTTATAGAGCAGAGCAACATTGTCGCTGGTGTTGATACTTCCGTCAACAGAGCCAGTAACCACAGACAGAGCATACCCGTCGCCAAGGTCAAGACGGTGTCTAATCCAGGCATGAGAGTTGTAGCAATTTGCCTTAATGCTTTTCAGCATCTTGGGCAGGGTTTCGGCGGTGAAATCGAGATCTTTACGCTTATTCATGATTTGCCTCCTTTATCGGCATCTGCCGTCATAGTGGACTTGGATTTCATACAGACCATATTCGTTGAGTCTCGGCGTAAAGTCAGATATGGTCGTGTAACGCGACTTGATATACTCACGCAGACCGTCAACAGTCGGCGCATAGTATGTGTGCCAGTTGATACCAGGGTCACACACAGGCTCGGTGCAAGGCTTCCAAGCCCAAGAGCCAGTTCTCTCGGCTTCGTAGAGAACACCGTTCTCGTAGAAATAGACAAAGCACGATGAGTCATCGGAAAGCGCGGCCTCGCGGGACTCATAAGGCTTACGGATGCGCATACGAGCCTTTACCCACTTATCATCGGGGTCAACAGAGCGAATGCGAGTTAGAGTAGTACCAGGGTTGGACATGACGGCGGGATTATAGTAGATGTATGCCATGATTAGTCCTCCATATTCTTGAGAGAGAGCCATTCGGCAATTGCACCGATAGCGCACTGAATGATACACTGGAGCATAGAGATCCCGTTGTTCTCAAACGCACCAACAGACCCGAGGATAAAGAAAAAAGCCGCGACAGATACCACGGCAAGGATGAGTTTTTTCACGATATATACCTCCAATCATGTATATAAATATAACCTCAACCTGTTGTTAAGACCATGTTTATAGGCATGAAAGGGGCGGTGTATAATTTTTTTGCTTCGCCGTTTGCCAGGCTTTGCCGACCCGCCCCTATATCGGCACTACCCGACAAGGGTTGTAGGCTCTTTATAGAGCCCTCACCCCACACTAAAGCAGTGGGGCGCATCATGCAACGGTTACAGTTATCCCGCAGCAATACCGTTTCGTCGCAATTTTCAGCGACTCATCAGGGTGCTAAAGCACCGACGGCTCATGGTGGGTAGGGGCAAGCCGTAGCCTGCCCCTGTCGATGGTTAGGGCGTCATGCGTTCTTCTTGGCATCGCGCTTGGCCTTGTCGGCAGCCTTCTTCTCCTCGCGGATGGTGGCAGAGGTCTTGATGTTGTAGCCGTCCTCAAGACAGTCACCGATGTAGTTCTCGATAAGGTCAGCGAACTCGTTCAGAGGAACGGCAACAGGACGGCGCCAGGAGTAGTGTCCGCGTTCGACGATGGCATCGATGTCGCGCTTCTTGAGATTAAGGGTGCCAACGGAGGCAACAAGGAGGTCGAGCAGGTCGATAGCGCCATCCTTGGTGTCGATGCCAGATTCCCGGACACGAGCGACATAGTCATCCATAGACTCGTCAGCATTGGGCATGGGGATGTTGTGGGATTCGGCATCCTTCATGCGGTCAGCAAGGCTGTCCTTCGCCTTACTGAGAGCCTTCTTGGCATCCTTGTACTCGTCGGAATACAGGCGCTTGGGCTTGGTTGCGCAGTCGCGCATGGTGCGCATGGACTGGCGGTCGATGATGATGCGGGTGTCGCCGTTGTCATACAGGGCGAGGATGTTCTTGACGGCGGTAAAGGCGGCATCGTCCTTGCCGTCAGCAGGAGCGTGGGAATAGTCGATGGCTGCCCAGTCAGTGAGGGCGTCAAGGGCTGCCTTGTAGAGGTCGGTCAGCTCCTTGTAGTCGTTGGGGCAGAGCTGTCCAGCGGTAGCGGAAAGACGCTTTTCCTCCCAACGGTTTTCGATAACGAGATTGCGCAGAGATTCAGCATTGATAGTCATAATCATGACCTCCTGTAAAAAAATAACACCCTAAAAGGGTGTTTTTGGATAGGGATTCAGTTTAGCGGTACTTAATCCCCGAAAAGACCGACCCAACCATCATATTTCAATGGGTATTTTACGGGTGTGGGCTACTTTGTATTCAAGTGGCAAGCCCCTACCACCATCGACACACCTATATCGTCATCATACAGATGTCCCGCGCTTTTGTTTGTATTCTAACCTCCCAGCCGTTCTCTACCTATTATGTTCGCCCCGCCGTCAAGCAGACCTCCCCTTTAAGGTTGGATGGCATCCCCCCGCGGAGCATCCAAGTCGCGCGCGGGTAGGATTTTATGCACTCTTATATGGTTTTGGCGGTGCAAAGGCTTTATGATACAAATACCCTGTCACGAACAGACCGATGCCTGTTGAGTATTGAATCAGAGAGTTAGCCTGTACAGTCAGTATGCCCCTGTATAAATACCTTTGCATACCAACCCAGGGTCAATTCACTATACACTTTGGGCGTATAGCACGACTTCCCCTGTTGTCACGGAGTTGTGGTATATTCATACATATAGTACACCTATACTTCCTCACCGTGATGTGCCTATTCAGTTGTCAAGAGGTAGCCCATCCCCTGTTTTATCCAGTACTACTCCTATACAAGATTCCTACACTCCTATGCCAAACCTAAAGCATACCTGTGGCTATGGTAATCATAGTACAGTTATCCCTTAGTGGGCGGTAGTTAGCCTTGACGGTTAGTTTCCTGTGGGCATTACATTGTCAAAGAACACTTAGGGCGACCATTTGCTTTCGGCGTGGGCGATGGTCTACGCGACCCTATGCCCGATGGTCATGTGCCCTGTACCCACATTATACCACGGTTTGTGCCGTTGGTAAAATCGGGGGTTTTGGTGTGGGGGTTCGCTTTTGGCGCTCCCTTGCACACGCTTATTATACCACACTTTTCAACGATTGAAAAATCGTGGTTTTTGGCTTGCCGTTCCTTGCGGTCTTGCTTGCCTTGCCGTGGGGTCATCCCCTCGACACCCATATTATACCACATATTCCCAAGGCTGAAAAATTAGACTTTTTCGGGGTAGGGGGGTACTTAAAACCGCGGATTTGGCCCGCTGGGGACGGCATCGGCATGGGTAGTCCATCAACACACTAACCGCAAAATAAACGTTCCGAGCTCCACAACACCCCCAAACCAACTCAGTATCCATACCAAAAACTCACCATCCCACTAAACCCCCAACAAAACCCTAATCGCATCCACCTCTCGACCACGAAACCAACCCAAATCGAACCAACCGTAGTCAAAACCACTTGTGTTACCGTTTCCAAAAAATCAACTTCAAATTCCGAGTAATTTTCCCCGAATTTTAAGATCCAAAAGCAAAATCCTAGGCGCCAAACCATAACTAGTTGCATGCTCCAAAACTCCACATTTTAGACCAACGAGCACATCACCACAAGGAAAAACCATTTTAAAGCCATTTTTCAACAACTACTTAGGGATTTTTAGACCAAAGACAAGCCGCCCGAACAACTGAGCTCCCTCAGAACATGATCTCAAAACCGACGACTAGGGGGGTGGTTTTAAACTATAACGGCAAAACTGCCCAAATACAATGTAAGGATAAAGGTAGTGGGGTGTGTTTAAACTACGAAACCAGAATGTTAGATCAAAGTACCCAAAACCGAGATGTAGCAAAAAATTTTTAGAGTGGCTTCGCCAATGCGAAGACGCTCCCGAAGGAACTTAGAAGAAGTTCCTGAGGTTTATAAGATAAGCGACAAAACGACGTGTCTCTCTAACGTATAAGGGAACCTTCGGTTCTGTCACTCCTAAGTCTAAGCAAAGAGCCCAAACCAAATCACCAAACAAGAGTCGTAGCCTAAAAATATTATTTTCGTAAGAAAATAATATTTAATATCTATATCTATCTCTTTATCCTTATCTATATCTTTATCTATATCCTTATCTTGTTTTATACAAATTTTAACCAAAGTAATAACCAATGGTTTTTATTTTATAATTGTAAATAAATTGTAAATGAATATATTAACCTATTGACAAACCAATGGTTTTGTGTTATAATAACCGCACACAAAGCAAAGTGATTGGAGGAAACACTATGAGCGAAAAAGAAAACTTCATTTTTATCGCAAGTTGGGCTTCGACCATAGAGTCGTTTGACGAGATGGGACAGTCAGAACTCGCAGGTGAGCTTGCGAAGCAAATTATTTATTATGGCACAAAGGGAGAAATCACAACTGACAATCCTATGATTAAGGGGATCATTGACGGAATGTGTAAAACTCTAATTGATCAATCGAAAAAGAAGTATAGTGCGTGCAAAGCAAATGGCAGTAAGGGGGGTAGACCAGCACAGTATCCAGTTGAGGAAATGGTTAAACTTAGAGACGCTGGGCTTACTGATGATGAGATTGCTGACAATCTTGGTTGTGGAGTTCAAACCGTTACAAGAAAACTTAAGATATTTGATGAGACAATTTAACAACACAAAATGATTGAAAGGAGTACATATGGCACTCTACTATCCACCTAAAGTTATAAAATGGCTAAACCATTGCGATGCTTGGCGTGAATGTGTTGCTCAGCGCCCATCACGTTGGCACCCAATACAATACAACAAGTGGCTTCGCAGTGAGCCCAAATATCCAACTTATTAAAAGGAGTCAAACAAATGAAGAAACTACTAATTCTCGTCTTAATCACCTCCCTACTACTTCCATGTCTAGTAAGTTGCGCCGAATTAATAAACGCCGAGACGCAAGAAGTAGATGCAACAGTTACGGATGTTTATTACAAGAAAAAGTGGGTCCAAATGATATATAACGGCAAGACTACCACACCTATCGTCCACCGTGCACAATACAAGATTACATTAACATATAAAAATGTCACTTTAACCGTAGATAACAAAGAGTTTTATGATATCTATAAAGACAAAGTTGGCTCCACGGTAAAATGTGATTTGATTACAGAATATTATGACGACGGAACTATTCGTCGAACACTAAAAAGAAAGGAATGATAACAAATGAAGACCATCTCTGAAAATAAGAAGCCAATCGTAATCAATCTCTTTGGCCCGCCCGGCTCTGGCAAAAGTACAGGAGCCGCTGAAGTATTTGCCGCGATAAAGAAACTGGGCGTCAATGCCGAACTTGTAACTGAGTTTGCAAAAGATAAGACCTGGGAGCGCAACGCTACCGCCCTTGGATGCCAGGAATACGTATTTGGAAAGCAGTCATATCGTCTTGCTAGATGTAGAAATGATGTAGATGTCATCGTAACGGATAGCCCGCTACCTTTGAGTATTATTTATAACCAAAATCATGCGCTAGGTGATGATTTTAATAAAGTTGTATTGAGTGTGTTTAATACATATCAAAACTACAACTATTACATTAACCGTGTCAAGCCGTATAATCCCAAAGGTAGAAACCAGACAGAGGCAGAGAGCGACGCTTTGGGTGAGCCAATTCATAATCTTCTTATCATGTCAGATATTGATTATAGAACTGTTAATGGAGATGATGATGGTTATCAGAGCATAATTAATGAAATCAAAGCAGTTCTTGGCGTGTGAATTTTAAAAGGAGAAACAAGTATGAAACGTGACGAATATATTAAGACCATTGTTTTTAACGGACGTATGATAAATATAGGAATTGACAGTCCAGGACAGTCTTATTTCATTGAATATATAGAAGACGGCGAGCTCAAAGAGGAATGTGTTGGATCTTATATCTGCGACTACGAAGATTACATTGAGTGGAGATTTGGCGATCCATCAATCAACTGTCCTCATTATGATAAAGTAACTACGAGCGAAACAGAAAGTTGTACACACCATAATAAATCTTTGTGTTTTGAATGCCGTAAATTTTACAACGACGTCGATTGGGCTGCGGTGCAGAAACGCAGAAGTGATCTTGATAAATTAAGAAATGTTTAAAGGAGATGGGTTATTAATGAGCAATTATTCGAGATATAAGTCTAGACGCAGTTTCAATTTTAACTGTTTGTCAGGCATTATAATTTATTTTGTCATTCTTGCTATTGTTTTCGGGGTTATATTCTTCGGAGGAAACGCATGCACGGCAAAGGAATGGAACGACGGCAAATGCCCAGACTGCAATGTTCGTTACGAGCTCCGAGGTGTCTACAAGGGCACGCACTATTATGCTTGTCCTGATTGTGGCAATGAAGTTTCTAGATATGGAGGAAGATGATTATGGATGGTGTAGAAATTTTAGCAGCAGAAGAAATTGTAACAGAACTCACTAGTAATTGGTGGATTGCTGGAGTATTTTGGTTGGTAATTGTAATTATTGCAGGAATTGTTGGTTTTTGTGAGTCTGATTATTTTGGAATAATGCTAGGATGTCTAGCCGGTGCGTTAATTGGAATACTTCCTTGGATGTTGGTAGCAGCAATAACATCAACCCCAGTCTCTTATGAAACTCATTATAAAGTGACTATAGATGACTCCGTCTCAATGACTGAGTTTATGGGCAAATACGAAATTATTGACCAAGATGGCAAGATTTACACTGTTAGAGAAAGAGAGAATTAACCATGTTTGAGAACAAAGACCTGAAACAATTGCGAAAAACTCAGTTGCTCATCAAAGAATACAGAGCATCTATTGAAAAGCTAAACTTACCTGATCCAGATTCGTTTAAAGATAAAATGAAAGTCTATAATGTTCTAAGGCCAATATTATATGGTAAGAGTTTAAGTCCGGACGAGTTCATTGAGTTAAGCGATGCGGCAATTGAACATGTGCAACATATTGGACGATATTTAATGAACATAACGGATTATGTTGATACAAGGAAATTATATGAAAAAGAACTTAAGCGACTTCAAAAAGAAGAGTGCAGACTAAAAGAAAAACTTGGAATTGAATAAAGGAGAATGAAGTATGGAAAGAAAAACGGCTTTAATTTGCAGAGCAATTGTTGCAGCGACTGCATTCATATGTATTACACTTGCAGCAAAATATTTTAATAATCACAATTTGCTGTGGTGGTACATCGTTCCGTTTCTGATAGCTATAGACGTTGATTAAAGGAGAGTAATTATGAAAGATTTTAAGAGCGTCCAAGACCTTATTATAAAAGCAGCACTCTGTAACAAGGTTTCGACTACAATTAGCGCGGTAGATTTGCTTGGTAGGCATGATGTAATCAATATTACATTTGAGAGAAATAATAAATATATAACCACCTACGTTGATTTGGCTGACGAACGCAGAGATTCAGAAGAGTATGCTTTGTATTGCTGTAAACGCGCTCTGTATAAGTTGCTAGAGTCACCATATGAAGAGATTACATATCCGAAGGAGAACTAACTATGTACAAAACCATACCTATCACAGAAATCATCGAGTCTATACTCGCATCAATTACCCTGCCTCGACTTCCAAAGAAAATTAAGGTTAAAGCTTTTTTCTATAATTGGCTCTCCGCACACTATACCGACGACATTATCCACACAAAAGATGACTCTCCGCGAGGATATGTTTCTGATTGGACCGGCATCCCCATTGAGATCGACGACACCATTGAAAACGAATACTACGAACTTGTATATGAGGAGAATGAAAATTATGAATAAAACTATGTACGGACTAAGTTTATATATTCCATTTGAAGAACTTGATACCTACATTCATGAACGTATCGACAAGAACTATGGAGACTTAACTTTTGTGCCTGTCAAAGTGGAGATTAACGAACTTGATCTTAGTATTGACATCAAACTTTTATCCGCTAGTTCCGTAGAAATAGATAATTGTAGACACAAACTCGACCTTAATGCACTGCCAAAGGAGAACGACAAATGCAAGGATTAAATCCATTAACAATGCAATGTACCTATTTAACGCCCTGTGGCTGGTGCGCTAAGTGGGATAAGAAGTGTGATAAGAAGATTGGGTGTTGTGATGATAAGCCCAAAAGAGGACTAAGGGCACAGAGTGGAATATTTTATGATGAGGCTATGCCACGAAGCGATGCAAAAGAAATTATAGAAACAATCAAGTCAGGTAAACTGCCTCCTATCAGCACAAATGACACTTACGGATTGGAGAAAAGAAGATGATTTTTGCAAAATACAGCTATCCCCTACCTAACAACGGTTCTGGCTACTCTTTTACGGAGCAAGAACTTGTCAAGCTTCTCGACTCTGTTTACGGTCAAGGCTATAAACATGGCGTCGAGTCTACTATTGAGCCAGAAATTGCTGTTGCCACTTACGGCAATCTTACCGTCACCCTACCAGTTAAAGACCCAGACCATATGTGGAACAATAATAACGAATATGATTATGAGGTAAAACAATGAAACTTAAAAAGAAACTTAAGAATTGGCTCTTCAAAGAAGAAATTAATGATATAAAAGTAATTAAAGAGAATTATATGAAACATATCTTATCATTAGAACGAGCAAAATCCTTAGCCGACGAGGCAAGAGATCAGCATAGACAGTCCCGCGATCTTTTGGATGATTGTCGTAAACTCATGAACAGTGTTTGTGATGTTGGAACTGACATTGGATTTAAGGATTCTGATCATAGCTGGGCAGTAATTTGCATCCACGGAAAAATGGATTATGTGAAATTCGTTGATATGTCTCAGTGTGATATTAGGTCTATTGCAGACTTTCTTAAGAATTTTGAATATTCAAATAGAATTATAGATAGCCCTCTTTACTACAGAAAAGCATTTGAAGATTTGATTATGAAATGGTAAAGGAGAACTAATATGGCATACAATTTCCCCTGGTGTTATAACACAGATAATAAAACAGAGTATATTCGAATACCTCTTGGAACAATAACAATTCAAAATGATTGTAGTACTGTTGTCTCTAATAATGAAATACGTATAAATGGAGAGAAAATTCCAAATCCGCCATGTAAAATGTGCAATACAACCATAATTAATAACAAAGTTTATGTTGATGGCTATGAGTACAAGAATGGCAAGTGGAAGAAAACCTTTGCTGCATTGTGGCACAAGTGGTTTTAATGAGAATTAAAAATAATAAAACTTAGTAAAAAGGAGAAATGATTATGACTAAGGAAAGTTTACAAGCAAAGTGCAATGAGGGTGGTTTGAATCTTAAGATTCTATTTGTCGATAAGACTGATTTTGGTGATTATTGGGTTGTGTACACTTTTGATTTGGATTACCAAGGCAGAGATTCTTACGAAAAGTATATTATCGAGCCTGAAATGGATGAAATCGTTGTAGATGAAGATGAATTTGTTTTTACGGTAAAATACCATAGAATTTTTTAAGATATTTAGAGGTGTAAGATATGAAGAAAGTTTTAAAATTATATGTAGAAGAAGATAGGTATGAAGGAGTTCGTTATCAAGAAGTAAGCGATGAATTAGAAACTAAGTTTAGTGTATCTGATTTAAGCGAATGTCCAGAAGACGCAATTATTGGCAGAGATTTATTTGACGCTGATGATTATCTAAGAGCGGTTAAATATGGAATTGCATTGGCTAAGCAAGGGTATGATGATGTTGAATATGAATTAGAAGAGAAAAATGAAATTTAAGAGGTAGATATGATATATACAAGCTATTTTGCAAAATTGAAATCGTTGCCTGATAATATCATTCCAGTTTCTATTTGTGGTAAATCACCAGATTGGTATACTGGCTTGCAGTATAAGAAACTTGCACCAAAGTATGATTTCTTTATGAAGTGGAAAGAAAATCATGATAATGATTACTATATTAAGTGCTTTAATGAGAAGGTGTTGAATAAGACAAATATTCTTACTGTGTTAAGAGACCTGATTGATTTAACTAATGCGGTTGAAAATCATGTTGGCAAAGATATCTGTCTAATTTGTTATGAAAAACCAGGAGACTTTTGTCATAGACATTTAGTTGCTGATTGGTTAACTAAAAACGGAATTGAGTGCAAGGAATATGAATTTTAAGAGGTGAAAATATGGAATGGATTAGTGTTAAAGATAGACTGCCAGAGAAAAGTGGGTATTATTTGTATTTTGCTAGTAGTCCGTACATCGGGCTACAAAACGGTATTGGAGTTTCTTATTTCATGCATAAAGCAAAAGATTGGAAGAAGGTATATACGCCATATGTAACTCACTGGATGGAGTTACCAGAACCACCAACACAAAAGGAGAACTAACATGGGCAGATATATACGACATTGAGTAGTTAGTACTGAAGACAAGTTTAATAAACTTATTGAAAGATATGATGATATGACTGAAATTAAAGATGCTCGTATTTATTGGAACGACAAAGATAACACAATTATACTAGTAGCATCACAAGGGTGGAGAGATTATCTTACTGGTAAAAGTGATGTGCGGCCAGAGAATTAAAATACGTATTTTAAAGGATGGTGATAGACATTGAATACACTGAAGATTGAAGCTGCGCTTGCAGAAAAGTACAAGTATAAGCCACTTTCTAAAGAGTTGTCAGAGAAATATCGTAATTTCTTTAGAGAAAATATTCCATTGTTTTTAAATGAGTTAGGGTCTGTAAATCCATTGTATACATTAAACGGAACTAAGATATGTAACGGCTATGATAGAATTGTTGTAGGAGACTATGGAGCATTTATAGAGTTCTCTCAAGAACATATTACTTCAGAGTTTGTTATTCAAAAAGGACAAGAGTATCGTGTATATGATGAGAAATATAAAAATAATGTTAAATATATTTGGCTTACAATTAATGATAAAAGTAATATAAAGATATATTTTCAAAGAAGAAAAGTATCATATGCAGATTATAAGCCAAATAAATATTATGTTAGCGTACACGAAGTTTTTGATAAATGAGTTTTGCGAGGTATATTATGAAATTTGGAGATATTGTAAGACATTTTAAGTGGGAAATTGCTTCTGAAGAGGAAAGAAAGCAAAATAAGTATCTATATTGCATTAAAAATATTGCCGAACACACAGAAACAGGAGAAGTGCTTGTAATTTATCAGGCAATGTATGCTCCGTTTCAAACTTATGCAAGACCAATAGAGATGTTTTGCGAAGAGGTAGATCGCAAGAAGTATCCAAATATTAAACAGAAATATAGGTTCGAAGAGCATAATGTTCAGCCTAATTATGATATTTAAGGCTGTAAAATACGAAATTTAATTGGAGAAAGATTATGTATAAACAAATTATCATTGCAAGAAAAGATTTAAATATGAGTCACGGTAAGCTTGCGGCTCAAGTGTCTCATGGTAGTATGGCCTTTCTTAGTTGGTTTATTAGAAATAACGCAGACTTGGACGGTCATATTGATGCATGGATTGATGAAAGCATTTTACACAATTGGATTGATGGCGAGTTTACAAAGTGTGTTCTTCAAGCAAAGAATAAAAACCAGTTACTTAAAGCAAAGACCATGGCTGAAGAATTGGGTATGGTAGAAGGAAGAGATTTTTGGCTTATTAGAGATAATTGCCACACAGAACTAGAGCCAGAGGAAGATGGTAGAACACTTACAGTAATTGGATTTAAACCTATGGATAGCGAGATTATTGACAAGATTGGTAAAAAGTATCATTTGTACGTGTAAAAGCCAACATATAAAAATAAAATTCAAAGGAGAATAAAATTATGGATAACAATATTAGAGAGAAGCTTGAGAAGTGGGTAAGAGATAATTACAAGCAGTATGCAACTGGCTGGACACCTGAGCGTTCAGAGGGTAATTATTATGATTGTTTTGATGATGGATATACGTGCGCAACCAGTTGGGCAGCTTATGAGGTGGGGTGTATCCTTGGTATGGAACTAGAAGAGCCCGATGAGCCCGATGATGATGAGGACTAAAAAGGAGAATAAATTATGAAAATTTCAACAATGATTAAGAATTTGGAAGAATTTATGGCAGAACACGGTGATATCGATTGCTATTATGCAGCAGACGACGAGGGAAATGAGTATCGTAGAGTATATTTTGATCCGACTTTGATGTATGTCAATTCATATAGTGACGTTTTTAACAAGTTAGACTATGATGAGGCAGATGAAGAAGACAGAAAGGATTTGACACCTATTTGTGTGGTGAATTAAAAGCTAAATCATTCATTTTGGAGTTAAAAATCGGCAATTACTTAGACAAAACTCAAACTTAAATGATTAACCCTACCAACTATGCCCTAATATACACATACCTCAAAAATTTATAACTACTTAACGAAAATTGTAACTAAATTGTAAATAACCTTTATATCCTATTGACAAATACTGGTAAATATGCTATAATAATTACACAACAAAATGATTATAAGATTACAAGGAGTAAGGAAGATGATTCTAGACGGAAAACTGGTTGCTGATGGTATTAAGTTTCAACTTAAAAATGAAATAGATGATGCGATTGCGCGAGGCTGTCGTGCACCTAACCTTATTATCTACACTGTTGGCGAAGACCCAGCCTCGAAGGTATATGTTAGAAATAAAATCAAGGCTTGCGAGGAAGTCGGTATCAAAGTAGAGCACTTTGTTACAAAGCCCAATATCACATCAGACCAGCTTAAAGAACTTATTCAGTGGGATAATGAAGCGCCTCGTAGGGATGGTATCATGGTCCAACTTCCTCTTCCGGATGGATTCGATGAACGTGAAATCATCGATGCTATTGATCCATCCAAGGATGTCGATGGTCTCACCACAACAAACATCGGTAAACTCCGTTCCGGTCAACTTTGTTTTCAGCCATGTACTGCACGAGGCGTCATTGACCTTTTGGACTATTATGAAATTGGGTTGGACGGCAAGAATGTGACCATTATCGGTCGCAGTAATATTGTTGGCAAGCCACTTGCCGACTTGATGATGGCAAGAGGAGCTACGGTGACACAATGTCATAGTCGTACAAGTGATTTGACATATCACTGTATGAGCGCCGATATTGTAGTCAGCGCAATTGGAAAGCCTAAGTTTGTTAACAAAAATTATGTGTGGGCAAACACTGATGTTATTATTGATGTTGGCATCAATCGTGACGAGAATGGCAAACTTTGTGGCGATGTTGATTTTGATTCTGTGAAAGATAAAGTTGGATATATCACCCCAGTCCCAGGCGGTGTTGGCCCTATGACTGTAGCGGAGTTGCTGAGAAATACGGTAGAGGCTTGGAGGAAAAACATATGAGCAGAGATATTAAATATTTTACATGTAATAAACTTCTTGAAGAGCCGAGCATGGCACCACAGTATGCTGTAAATACACTGTTTCCATACTATATTCTTACAGATGAAGCAATAATTTTAACCAAAGAAAAGACAGATGCATGGTTTTCTGAGTATTGTTTCGATGGATATACCATCCTGATTGACGTAGCCAAACAGTTGTTGCAAGAAGATAAAAGTATGTGTGATATTTACGAATTTATTAAAAATAGTGATGATAAATTTTTAGTATTGATGCCATTTTAAAAATAAATTATAGAAATGAGGTGATGTTATGTCTAAGGTATTTTTCACAAGTGATTTACACTTTGGACATTGTTAGCAACATTATTAGATTCGATAACCGTCCTTTTACATCAGTTGAGGAAATGGACTCCGAACTAATTAAGCGTTGGAATAATAAGGTGACAAATTCAGATATCGTCTATATCCTTGGCGACATTAGCTGGTATAACGATGAGAAAACTGCAAAGATTATGAATCAACTTAATGGTCGTAAGATTCTAATCAAGGGAAACCATGACAGAATCGGCAGTCAAATGCGAAGATGTTTCGAAGAGATTACGGATTATAAGGAAATTAAGTATGATGGAAATCTAATTACGTTGTGCCACTACCCAATTGTGTTCTTTAACAGACACCACTATGGAGCATATATGTTCTATGGTCACGTACACAACTCTCATGAGTGGAATATGACCGAAAACCATAAGTTTGAGCTTCAACAACTTGATATTAAGTGCAATATGTTCAATGTTGGCACTATGATTTGGAATTATGAGCCTGTAACCTTTGAGGAGATTGTTAATAAGGAGAAAAATTAATGAACGGTTATGTAATTGCCGATACTCAGAGCTCTATTTTTGTATGTAAAGATAAAAGTGGGTCATATTCTCTTACTACAGATAGAGCAAAGGCTATTGTTTGGGAGAATAAACCGTCTGCTGACGCTGTATTTAAGTCAAATTTGTCAAAATTGATTAAAAGTAAGGGCGTTTTGGTCAAATCTGTGGCTATGCAGATGGTTGATAACACACCAAAAGAGGAACCAAAACAAGTGGTTAAAGAGGTTGTTACTGAGCAAAAACCAGAGTTTGGGTCGTCAAAATACATCGTTTCGGTGCTTTCTGAGACTATTGCCAAGCTAAATTGCCGTCATTTAGAGTTATCTGACGAGTTATCCAAATTTGATCGCCAAATTACCGATATAGAGCACTATATAGAGTTCAATGCTGGTAAATTGAACGCTTGTGAGGGTTATAAGGCGTATAAATTACTGCAAGATGTGCTTGTTAAGAGACGAAAAGTTAAGGATGAACTGCAGATTTTGCAGGTTGTCAAGGACAAGATGGCACTGCCAGATGATATTGAGAACATTCATGAGAGAGTTAAGGAACTTGAGAACCGTAAGTATGAGCCGAGAGAGTTTAATCATTTGTTTGAAGGAGAATGAGAAATAATGAGTAGAATTAGCGTTGACGAATATTATCTTGACATTGCCAAATCAGTAAGCAAACGGTCATCTTGTCTGAAACGTCAGTATGGTGCAGTTGTCGTTAATAATCAAGAGATTATTGCGACAGGTTATAACGGAAGTCCTCGTGGTGAAGTAAACTGTTGCGATTTAGGTTATTGTAATAGATTAAATGAAGTTCATAATTCTGGTAAGTATGATTTATGCAAGAGTGTTCACGCGGAACAAAATGCGATAATCAGTGCAAGCAGAAAAGAAATGATAGGTGGAACGCTATACCTCTATGGTGAGGAAAACGGCAAAGTCATTGACGCAACTCCTTGTCCTATCTGTGATAGAATGATTAAAAATGCTGGGATTTCGCGAGTGATTTGTAAAAATACGAAAGAGAGTTAATCATGATTGAGATATTAATGGATAGAATTTATGATTCACAACTTGAACTTGAGGATGCGTTACTGCTAGAGTGTTCTTTGGACGAGGCCAAGGAGACTACTGAAGGCAGAAAATTGATTCGTTATTTGAAAAAGAGGCGTAGAATTGTTCTGCTAGCTTTGAGGATGTTAGAAAAAGTGTAAAGGAGTGGTTATATGAGCAATAAAAATGATTCGCTTGGCGACCGTATGAAAAATAATTACGAGAATCGAGCCAAGACATACCTAGTACGCCGTATGCCTGTAATTATTCGCTTGGACGGCAAGGCATGGCATACCTTTACAAAGGGCTTTAAAAGACCGTATGATGAAATTTTGCATAATGCTATGAATGCAACAATGAGATATCTATGTGAGAACATTCAATGTTGTAAACTTGGCTATACTCAGTCAGATGAAATTACCCTACTGCTTACTGATTATGACACTCTCACCACAGATGCTTGGTTTGACAATAACGTGCAGAAGATTTGCAGTGTATCTGCAAGCATGGCAACTATGAAGTTCAATCAGGTGTTTGCAGATTTAGTTAGTGACTGGATGGATGAGAATTCCGTGCATACTGATATGGATATTCAATTGCCATTGGAAGCTCGCGCATACACTAGGGCAAGAATTACAGGTGCGATGTTCGACTCGCGCTGCTTTAACATCCCCGAGGACGAGGTTACAAACTGTTTCCTATGGCGCCAAAACGATGCGACTCGTAATGCTATTCAGATGTTAGGTCAGTGCAACTTCTCACACAAGGAACTTCAGAGCAAGTCTTGTAACGACATTCAGGATATGTTAATGCTTCAGAAGGGCATTAACTTCAACGATATGCCGACAGAGTTTAAGCGTGGCGTGTGCTGTGTTAAAAGGGAAGTTTCTTGTACCGATAGACTTATTGGTTATAAACTTGACTGGGTTATTGATAAAGAGATCCCTATTTTCTCACAAGACAGAGATTATGTTGAAAGGTGTTTCAGAAAATGATTGATATTAAGATTTTTAGAGCAAATCGTGGTGAAGGCAAGACAAAGTGGCTTTTTGAGAAAGCCGTTGAGGCAAGAGATGCCGGATGTGAACTTTGGTATATCGGTGGCGAGCGAACTATGACTACTCTATCCGAGATGTGGAGAGCAAATATGCACGAGCCTTGCCCTATCAAGGACACTCAGGGTGGATATGGGCCACAGAATAAAGGTGCAAAGTATTGCTTTTTGACTGATGAGTTTATTGCAAATATGTATATGGCTGGCTTTTGGTCGAATATCGTGAAGCAGTTTGATGGGACGTGGTATATTACGATGAATAAAGAGGATTTTGTGAATTGAGGTGGTTGAATGGCAAAATTGTTTGTTACGAGCGACATTCATTCGTACTTTAATGAGTTGAAAATTGCTTTGGATAATGCTGGATTTGACGAAAACAACAAAGATCATTGGCTTGTGGTCTGTGGCGATTGTTTTGACCGCGGACCAGATTCCACTAAAGTGTTTAGGTATCTTCGAGATTTGCCAAGAAAGGTGCTCGTAAAAGGGAATCATGAATCACTTCTTCTCCAGTGTTGTGAGAGAGGATGGCCCGGAAGTCATGATATTTCAAATGGAACTTATAGAACCATCACTCATCTTGGATATGGAGATTCTTTTGACGAAATGTGTTGTTACACACTTAAAAAGATACGTCCGTTTATTGACAGCATGGTAAATTATCTTGAGACGAAGAACTACATCTTTGTCCACAGTTGGATTCCGGCTATTAGCAAGGATAATTTGCCTGCCCATTATACAAAAAGCAGACGGTTTGAGTTCAATCCAGACTGGAGAAATGCAGACCAAGAAGATTGGGATGCGGCCACCTGGGGTAATCCGTTTGATATGGCAGAGAAGGGGCTGAATCAGACTGGCAAGGTGATTGTGTTTGGGCACTGGCACTGTAGTACAGGTTGGGCCAAGGCAGAGGGTCGTGAAGAATTTGGTGACAACGCAAAGTTTGACCCTTATTATGGTGACGGTTTTATTGCCGTCGATGCATGTACGGCATATTCAGGCAAGGTGAATGTGCTTGTTTTGGAAGATGAATTTATTAATTAAAAATGTGGAGGTTTTTATTTATGACTAATGATTGGATTACTAGTTACACAGAAAAGGTTACTGCGAGCGACCGTTCGGCATTAAGTTATTCTGATAGTTGCATTTCGAGTGTTTGTGATGGCATTGCTAGATCATCAGCGATTGACGCATTAGAAAAAAGAGTTGATAAACTTGAAAAAGAGACTAAGAAACCAGACGTAGACCCTACCACTAAGACTGAAATGGTCTGTAAGAATGGCGGTATTTACGTCAAGCATTACAAGGACGGCTTCTTCAAGAATGAGAGAAAGCTAATGCCTGACATTACCGATGTCCGTGTGTATGATAACACCGTAGTTGTGACGTTTGCTGACAAGACCAAGACTAGCGCGGTTCTGGATTCTGTTGACACTTTTAGCGTCGAGCATGGAATCTCCGTCTGCATTACCAAGAAGCTACTCGGAGAGGAAGGCAGTTCTATTTATAATAAGCTGATTAACAGAGGGCTTAAGGTTATTAAGAAGAATAAAAAGGCTGCCGAGGACGCAAAGAAGAAGAAGGAAGCCGACAAGAAGGCTCGTGAGCTAAAGAAGGAAAGAGCACAGCGTCGAAAGGAAAAGAAGCGCGAGGAGTCTATTAACGTTCAGGCTGAGGCAATCAAGAGAGCGTTTGCAAGTATTATTGAAAGCAAGGTGAATTGACTATGTGGATCAATAAGACAAAATTTTATGCTTTGTCATTCACATGGGGCATTATAATGACATTTGTTGGTGCTGTTGCGGCATTATTCCTTGTTGTGACTGGACACAAGCCAAAGAAGCATGGTTGGTGTTATCATTTTGAAGTGGGCAAGAATTGGGGCGGCGTAAATCTCGGCATTGTAATGATTACTTCTGCAAACCCTTCTGAGCATACCAAGAACCATGAACACGGTCATGCACTTCAAAATTGCATTTGGGGTCCATTAATGCCTTTTGCGATTGCTTTGCCGTCGGCTGTTAGATACCATATTCGGAATTTTCAGCAGAAGCAAGGCAAGAAACTTAAATCATATGATAGTGTGTGGTTTGAGATGCAAGCCTCAATATGGGGTGACAAGTTTATGAACTCTTTTGGTGGTGAATAATTTGGATACAATTACAATAACAATTGCTAGCAAACTATCTGCAGATGAACGAGAAGTACACCTGTATTATGATGCAGATACTAAGTTATGGACAATGGACTCCACTGTGCCAAAGTATTTCAGAAAAGCCTTACGTCAAGGGTGGACACCAGTTAAGCAGTATGTCTATGACGATGGGACTATATGCGGAATGGTATTAACCGCTCCAGAAAAATCTGTTACTATTAGAAACACGGCAAAGAAACAGATGTCTGATGAACAAATGCGTAATTTGTTTTCAGATGATGATGAATTGTAAATAAATTGAAAACAATGCATCATATGTATTGACAAAATAAGTTATTTATGATATAATACATACACTACAAAATGATTAAGGAGGATGTTAATATGTATGGTGCATTCGTTATTGTGCCCGCTTTTTGGCTGGCTCTGCATATGATTGACAAAAAGAAGACCAACAATACAAAGTGATTAAGGCGGTGGTTAAATGGCAAAATCACAAAAGAATCAAACTTTCGTGTTAAAGGTCAATACGGGATATTTATCAAAAAATAATTGGCATTTAACATTTAAGTTGAACGAGATTAGAAAACAACCACAACTGGTTGTGAGCTTAGGCTCATCTCAGGTGCTAAGATGGATGCCAGAATTAACTGGAAAACCAGATGCAGACATCAAAGCGTCGCAAATTAAACGTGAAATAAAATATTTAAAGAGTCAAGGTAATTCCTTGGACAATAAAAAGCTAATCAGCAGTAAATATGATGAGCTTTATGAACTTCAATTTCAGCCTCACTATATGATGTTAGTGATGGACTCTACAAAAGACTATAAGTACGTATATCAGCATGGATTTAGTATTACTATTGACTATGGCAATAGGATGGAGACAGTAAAATATAGAAGATTCCTTGGAACCGCAGGATCCATTAAAAAAAGTACTATTATGTTCGTTGACGAAAATATTTATAGTAGACTTATGGAGAAAATTAACAATGGTCGTTATGAAGGTCCAAAAAACGGCGAAGCAGTTAAGATTTATAATGGAATGGAATTAAACTATAAGTTTATTCCCGCAAAAATTAATGCGTATTTTGCACTTCAATGTTCTGCCAGCATCCCTGTTCCTTGGCCTAGAATTATTGTGGTTAAGGATGTATATACTAAATTCAAGGACGTTGTTAGAATTGTTAGAGATACTGGAGGACAAAATCCGGATTGGCCAAGCGTTAGTGATCCTATAGAGAAAGAAATTGAGATTAACACTTGTGATGGCATGGGGTTAATTTCACCGGAAATGAGTTCTAAATGGGCAGAAGCTCTGAACGAGGGCTCGGAGCCTTTATCTGGATTTAATACTCGCTGTGCTTTTTTAAAGGGCATGGTGTTTACCGTAGATTTTAGGCAATTTGCAGAAGAAATTGCCGGTACATATGTCATAGAAGACGCATGGGGTGATAAAAGAGATATTCGAGATGCAGATGTGATTCTGACGGTGTCTATGCTTAAATTATGGAACTCATATGCCGGATATGATGATTATTACAATAATTGTGTGAAAAATGGATATGAGTTTTGTATTGCAAAGAGCACTCCTCACGAATTGCGTGCTGTTCATACCACAAATTATCAGTATCTTCAGGATTTTTCATTTACAGACGAGCAAATTGATGAATTAATAGCACCAACTGTGACAAAAATCAAAGATTGTCTTGGTCTTGATTGGAAAAAACTGATTTTATATATGTGTGGCTCTGGATTGGACGAGAAAAGTGTTATTCATATGGAACCTATGTGCAAGGCTATTATGGCAAATCCAGAGTTAATTAACGATCCATACGTTAGGTCTAAAGTAAGCAGAATGATACAAAGAAGAATTCGTGACGCCAAAATAGGTGTTTTGGACGTTGAGGGAGACTATTCTATTGCAGGTTGTGACCCTTATATTTTGTTGCAGCATATGTTTGGGCTTGAAACAACTGGTCTTTTGTCGGCAGGAGAATGTTATCACAAATATTGGTCTGATAAGCATACGGAAGAGATATGTATATTCCGTGCTCCTATGACAAGCATAGAGAATGTGTGCAAATTGAAGGTCGTTACAAATTGTGAACTCGAAAAGTGGTATAAATACATTACGACATGTATCTTGCTTAATGGGTGGGATACAACGCCTATGAGATGTAATGGGGAAGATTACGACTCTGACTCTAATTTTTGCACCGACAACAAGGTATTGATTGATGCTTTTGAGTACAAAACAACCCTTATGTGCGAACAAGAAAGTAGTGTAAAGAAAAAACCAGAAGAAGACGACTATGTAAGATCAGACATTAATGGATTCGGCGACTCTATTGGCAGCGTAACTAATAAAGCGACTAATATGATTTCATTGAGGGAACAATTTGATAAGGAAAGCGAAGAATACAAGAGGTTAACTTATCGAATTAGTACAATGATGAATTATCAACAAAATGCTATAGACCGTATAAAGGGCGTTGTAGCTAGACCAGTTCCGAAAGAATGGTTAAATGCAAGGATGTTTAAGATTGAAGAAGAAGACGATGAAGATGTCATTCAGGATAAAAAAATTAACGCTAATATAGCTGCGGAAATCAAACCGTGGTTCTTCATTTATAGATACTCTCAACTTAAATCAGAGCTCGATCAGTATATGAAATCAGTTAAATCAAATTGTAAAATTAGATTTGGCAAGAGTTTAGATAGTTTATATGCTTGTGACAATAGAACTGATGAGGAGGAGTCTTTTATATATAATTATGAGAAATATCTTCCTGTTAGCAGAGCTCCGGGGATAATGAATCGTATTTGTTGGAAGATTGAGGATGAATTCTTTTCTACTGATGTTATTCCTAATGTTGATTTTGATAGATCTATTTTAAAGAGCGATGCCAAATATACACACGAAGAGTACGAACAAATTCGACAATTGTATGACGAATACAATAAAGGGATGCAGTTATTTTTAAAAAGGCAAAACCAAAACGATCTTGGTGATGATGAGGTTGGCTTTGATATAGTGCATCTTAAGGATGTATTTGTAGATGAGTGCAGTAAGGTGTGCCCTAATTCTGAAGTGTTAGCGAATATCGTTGTTGATTTATGCTATACATCAAATAAAAATAAAACATTTGCTTGGGATGTTGCTGGAGAACAGATTTTTAATAATGTGTTAAAAAACAATGATTATATAATACAATACCCAGTCAAGGATGAAAATGGGTGCATTGAATTCAATGGAAAGAAATTTTCTTTACATGCGCAACAGATAGGTGGTGACGTAGATGTTGATTTTGAATGAAGAGAAATATGCAAAAGATTTATACGATGGGAAAATTCAAGACGTCAAATCTATTATGGCAAAAATTAGATATATTACTAGATATTTAGTACACTCTAAATTAAAAAGCGACGACGATGCTTATAGAGAAACCGTAAAATGGCTTCAACAAAATCATAATAATTTTGACGAAAGCAGTTATTCTAACGTTATTTCAGACGCCATTAAAGCGGCAGAAAAATATCCATTTTATATAATTGATAATATAAAAATAACTCAGTCTGAATTAGAAATCATATCATCTCTTGATAACTTGAGGGAAGAAAAAATTTTATTTGTACTTTTGTGTATGGCAAAGCAGCAGAGTATGGCCAACGGGTTTACAAATGGTCTAGTTAAATATTCAATCACGGATTTATGCAAGACAGCTCGTGTGTCTGTCCAAGCGGATGATAGAGAATATATTTTGTACGAAATTGTACAAAAAGGTCTACTTGGCTATCCGAAGAAAAATAATACTCAGTGTTTGATTGTTAACTTTATCAATAACGATGAAGTTGCGTTAAAACTTGACGAGGATGATTGCAAGGAGCTTGCTTATGTTTATCTTAGCTGGAAGAATGGCGGCAAAGGATATACAAAGTGTCATAGATGCAATCGGTGGATGAAACAAAGCAAAACTAAGCCTAAAAAGTATTGTGAGGAATGCGCCAAAGAGGTTATCAAGGAAAGTTGGAAGGAAGCTTCACAAAGATATAGAGACGCAAAGAAGAATCAATCGTCATAATTATCTTACACAACAAAATGATTGATAAACCATAGGAAAATGCTAGTGAAATATGTAATAGTATTAAAAGTGGTCGAATTTTTCTTAACTGATATAGGATTACACTAGTATTTTCCTATGTCAAATTTTAGCAGACATAAAAAGGAGAAACTCTTATGAGTGATTTTATGCAAATTACAATTCCTCAAAATTTAGAAAATCTTATGTTGCCGGCCCCTGAATTGCTAACATATTACAAAAATCTTAATCATAGGGTGATTTGGCTAGATTCTAATGTTGACGATATGTGGCTTGAATATGAAAAGCAGATTATCGATTGGAACAGAGAAGATAAAAATATTCCAGTTGATGAACGTATCCCAATCAAGTTGATGTTCTTTTCGTATGGTGGACAAATTGATATTAACTATAGCTTTATTGACTTAATTCAGAAGTCTAAGACTCCAATTTGGGGTGTTAATATGGGCCAAGCGTGCTCTGCAGCGTGCTTTATTTTCATTGCGTGTCACAAGAGATTAACAATGCCCAGATCATCTTTCTTGATTCATCAAGGTGGAGTAGATGATGGATTCAGTGGTACATACGAGCAGGTTGTAGCCGCTATTACGGAATATCAGAGACAGATTGACGAACTTGGAGAGTATTTGCTTAAATATACAAATATCACCGAAGAAATGTTGGAAGAGAAATTTGCATCAGAATGGTATTTAACTGCTAATGAGGCCGTTGAGCTAGGTGTGGCAGATGAAATTATTGATGATATTGACGTAATTCTTTGATTGGAGCGATATATATGACGAAGTCCAAAAACAAAATTCAAATTAATTTTGTTGGAGAATCAGCAAATGATGTAACAGGAAGTTGCGTTCATATTAAGACTCCGAACAGACAAATTCTTTTGGAGTGCGGATTATTTCAGTCTTGTGGTAGCACTCTTGAAAATTATAAAATCAATAACAAACACTTTGAGTTTAAACCAAAAGAGATAGATTATGTGTTTGTAATGCATAATCACGCAGATCATATGTGTTTAATGCCAAGGTTATACAAACAAGGTTGTAGTGCACAGATTATTGCGCCAAGTGGCACTAAACAGATTGCTGAAATTCTACTTAGAGATTCATCTCATATTATGGAGACAGACGCAATTGATTTAACTAATAAGTTTAAACGCGACTATTCTCCAATATACACCGAGAGAGATGTTGACATGTGTTTAAATTATTATTCAGAGTACCCAATTGGAGAAACAATTCAGTTGGATGAATATATAAAATTTAAGTTTATTCCATCTGGGCACATACTAAATAGTGCTCAGTTGGAACTTTGGATTACAGAAGGAAATATAACAAAAAAAATTGGTTATACGAGCGATCTTGGTAATACACACATTAATAAATATTATACAAATAAGTTTGAACCAATTAAAAAATGCGACGTATTAATTGGAGAAACAACATATGCTAGGGAAGAACGTGTTGCAAATCAAAAAATGCGTAATAAGGACTTGGAAAAACTTAAGGCAGTTATTACGCAGACATGCGTAAATGACGGCGCTAGAGTGTTGATACCTGTTTTTGCAAATGATAGATGCCAGAATATGCTCACGTATATTTATGATTTATTTGGAAGTAATAATGATTTTAATATTCCAATTTTGATTGATTCTCCAATGGCGACTAAAGTTTGTCGTTCATATAGCGAACTGCTTGATGGAGATGACGCAGAAAAATGGAATAATGTTATGGCATGGAAGAACGTTCATTTTGTTGAGGATTCTATTGAAAGTAGAGAGTGGAGAGATAGTAATAGGCCAGTAGTTGTGCTTGCCTCTAGTGGAATGATGGTAAGAGGACGTAGTACAGGATGGGCACATAGTATGCTCCCAAACAGCAACGATAGAATTGTATTTTGTGGGTTTGCGGCACAAGATTCTTTGGCGTCAATTATTAAAGAAGGCAAACAGAAAACAATAACAGTTTCTGGGCATCGTGTAAAAAATAAGTGTCAAGTTACAGATTTGCATAGTTTCACTTCTCATATGCAGAGAGACAGTCTATTAAAGTTGTACGGAGAAACAGAGTGCGAAAAAATCATACTTGTACATGGAGAAATGAACGGTAAGATTGAATTCTCGAAAGAACTGCAAGAAGAGATAAGTAAAAATAATAATACAAGTAAGATTGTAATAGCCAATAAAGGTTATAAATTATCAATGTAAATACGGGTTTGGTTCCGTAGGTTACAAAAAGGAGATAAAATATGACTAAAGAAATGTTAAAATATTGGGCATTCAATAGATGTCTTGGGTTTAAAGACTTTGGTACTTTATTGAAAGCGTTGAAATATAAGATGGCTGCCAAAAAAGAACTTGAGCTCGACTCTCCGAAGCATCTAAGCGAAATCATTGTTGTTCATGACACACAGATTGACTATTGGGTTGAGCCGATGGCCGCCGGAACCGAAAGTTGCCCTTATTGGGACTGCACGAGATTGTTCTATGGCAAAGAAGCAAACTTCGATTGGGGAGAGAAGAATATGGAGTATTGGCTTGGAATTAGACAAACTTTCCTTGCGCCTATTATTCCTATTCCTATTTGTTCTTACGAGGAAGTGTATATTCTTGGCGAGTCTGACAAGGCTTTCAGAGATTGTAAGAATAAATATGGTAAGGCTCGTGCGTTTCATGACCATGCCGAGGAGTTTGGCGCTACTAAGATTATCAGTAAAACCAATGTTTACTTCAAAGAAAGCGATGTTTCGTACAAGAAAGACCCAGTGTGGTCTACTTGTGGTTAAATAAAACATAGTGCGGCAACGGGGAGAGGCGCACTTTAATATCCCCTTTCCACCAATGACAGCATAGCTCAGTTGGTAGAGCAGCGGACTGTTAATCCGCGTGTCGTAGGTTCAAGCCCTACTGTTGTCGCCATTGGCTCCATAGTTTAGTTGGCTAAAATATTGGCCTGTCACGTCAAAGACCGCGGGTTCGAGCCCCGCTGGAGTCGCCATACCGCGCGTAGTTAATGGTTAGAATTCTGCTAGCAAATAAACAATAACCGACCCGCATCTTAAAGCGTTGAAATAGGAACGGTCGCGGCTGTTATATGTCTATGAAGACTTGGCGTTATAGAGGAAGATATGAGCGAGTGAGGTTATGCAACACCAAGAGTAAGAAGTTGCACCATTATAGGAGGGCGGCAAAGTCGGAGAGTTGCGGCGGACTGTAAATCCGTTTCCTTGTGATGAGTGGGTTCGACTCCCACCCCTCCTACCAAATTTAAAGACACATACAGCAACGTTAACTGGTTATCAAGCGGTTAAGATATTTCCCTTCCACGGAAACAACACGGGTTCGAATCCCGTCCTACATAATGTGTCTTGTTTTATGCTCCGTTAGCTCAGTTGGCTAGAGCAATCGCCTTGTAAGCGATAGGTCGTGCGTCCGAGTCGCACACGGAGCTCCATACTAAAGAAAAATAAACAGGAGGCGTTTAATTATGTCATACGTTTATAAGATCACAAATGATGTTAATGGAAAAATGTACATTGGGCAAACCAGCAGAAGTCTATATGAAAGATTTGAAGAGCATTGCTATGAAGCGAGAGTTCAACGATTTTCGGATAGGCCACTATATGCCGCAATGATTAAATATGGAATAGAACATTTTTCGATTGAATTGATTGAAGAAACAGACAATCCGAAAGAAAGAGAAGTTTATTGGATTGAGTATTATGGTACGTTCAAAAATGGATACAATGCGACATTCGGTGGAGATGGCAAGCGGTATCTTGATTACGATTTAGTTGTAATAACATATCAACAGACTGGAAATATGATTGAGACTGCAAATTTATTGGGGATATGTGCAGATAGTGTAAATGAAATATTACGAATAAAAAATGAACGCAAGCGTTCATCTGTAGAAATTACCATTGAAAAGTGTTCCAAAGCTGTTCATATGTTTGATTTGAATGGGTTATATATAAGAACTTTTATTTCCGTAGCGGATGCCGCAAGATATTTAATTGATAACAAATTGTCTAATTGCAAGGCGTCAGGATTAAGATCTCATATTTCTGATGTTTGTAATGGAAAACGTAAAAGTGCCGCAGGATTTAAATGGGCTTATGAAAATAAAATTTAAACTATCGATTGAGTTGTAGAAACTTGTAAAGTATACAACCATATGGGATTCTGAATGCCCAAATATAAATTTAAAAGAACAAAGGAGGAGAATTTATGGTTATAACACGAGAAGCATTAATTAAACTATTGTCAGAAGATAGTGGCTTTTTTCAGAAAGATGTTAGATCTGTACTGCAGAGCTTAGACGATGTAATGGTTGATTTATTTGTAAATGTTCCTTATGATGAAGATTTATATGTACAACTATTTGAGGGATGCAAACTTAAAGCTCGTTTGGTCAAAGAGCGTGAACGTGTAGATCCACGTACGCAAAAACCAATCGTATGTTCTGACACTGTAAAGTTAGGCGTAAAGTATAGCGACCAATTTAAAAACAAGATTCAAGAATTGTATAATTCTAAAAAGGACGGTTAATACCGTCTTTTTTGTTTTACAAGAAAGGAAAAGAAAACATGAATGAGATTTTGAAGAAACTAGAAAACGAAAATGAGGCACAATATATATATCGTATTGGTCAAGCAAAGGATAGTGGTTTGGTTTTAGATACGTGGGAAGCCATATCTCCAATTCTTAATAAAGAGTTAGGATACTCTGAAGAAGACTGGAAAGGCAGTTCTGCTTGGCGTAAGAGATATAGAAATTATCTTGAGGCATATGAGCAAATTTTTAGCAAAGAAAATTTTGCCGATGAGCAACTTGCCGATATTGAAGATAAAATTAGAGAACTTAAAAAAGAAAAAGTAAAGGTTCGCACTGAACTACTTGAATACAATCGTTGGCTTCGAGAAGACGCCAGAGATGAACTTATCTGTGAAAGAATCGTTGATGCAATTAGAGATTTGCCTCCGCTTGAAGTTCCAAAAATTTTACCAGCGCATATTGAAGGAAGAGCGCACAACAGCAGAGAAGGTTGTTTGGTTTTTGCAGATACGCATTATGGCGTTGATTTAAAAATTACTGGATTGTTTGGTGAGACAATCAATGAATATAATCCAGAAATTTTTGAGCAGAGAATGTGGAATCTTCTTACACAAGTTATTGATATATGCGAGAAAGAGAGTTTTACCTCTTTAAATGTATATGATTTAGGCGACGAAGTAGATGGTATATTACGTGTTTCACAGTTATGGAAATTAAGATATGGCGTGATTGAGAGCACTGTAAGATATGGAAGATTTATTACTGAATGGTTAAATGAGTTGTCTAAGCATGTTTATGTAAAATATCAAATGGTAAAGGACTCAAATCATTGCCAACTTAGGCTTTTAGATCAACCAAAGGGCACGTTCAAAGAAGAAAATATGGCTTACATTATTGCTGAAAAGATAATGGATAGGCTTGATGGAAATCCAAACTTTGAGTTTGTTCAAAATCCAACTGGATATGTTTTTGATAATATTCTCGGTTACAATATTTTAGGTATCCATGGTGAAGGAAAAGGTTTAGAAAGAGCTATTAAGGATTTTTCTAGAACTTATGGTGTGTCATTGAACTTCCTTATTGGTGGGCACAAGCATCATCAAAATAGCAGTAATGTTGGAGTTGAGTCTGATGTTATCAGTGTACCTTCTGTTATTGGTGTTGATGACTACGCATTATCTCTACATAAAACTTCAGATCCAGGAGCAACTTTGTTTGTTTTAGAAACAGGTAAAGGAAAAACTATGGAATATAATATTAAACTTTAAACAATACAAAATGATTTAGAAAGAGAGAAATAATTATGAAAGATTTTAGAAACGAAAATAAGAAGAGCAAGTTAATCTTCGATCCAAGAGTGACTCGTAAGCTGCTCAAGATGAATGATGAACTTAAATTTTGCCCTTACTGTGGTAAGGAACTAGCCGAGAATTGTGGTTGCCACAAGAATTTTGTTATTGACGTAAAGCCAATGCGTGGAACAGAAGATGCTACTATTGCTGTTTTCCAAAATAACAAGACATTTCAGGCAGACCTAACTCAAATTATGGACGAAATTAAGGCTAAGAAGGAAGCAGAAGTTGAAATTGAGCTCGAGGGCGAAATTGAAGCCGAGATTGACATGGACTAATTGCTCCTTAAAATTTTATAGAAAGGAGCGATGTTTATGGCAGGAAAAGCTATGGGGCGTGCCCCAGTTAAAAAAGCGATGGTTACAAACGAAGAAGTAGTAATTGATAAATTTTTGTGTTACTGCTGTGGAAAAGAACAAAAACGTAGTGAATTTTATATATCTACAGATCCGTTTAATTCTGTCGGGATCGTTCCTTATTGTAAAGATTGTTTGGCAAAGATAGCTAGAAATTATAATAGTGCTACTAAACAGTTTGGTGAAGTTACTAAACAATCTTTAATGTTAGCGCTAGAGAGAGTAGATTCACCTTATTTTGAAGATTTGTGGGATTCGTCATATAACGAAGTCCACGATCCTAGTTTGGAAAAGCCAAAAACCAATGTGTGGTCTGCGTATATTAAAAATGTTAGAATGCCACAGTATGACGGACTGAGATGGAAAGATAGTGATATTTTCAAAAATGTTTCAGAACAAAGTTTTGACATTCAAGAAAATGCTTTAGATCCAAGCTCTGAACAGTATTTAACATATAAAAAAAATAAAAAGGCAGTCATTGATTTTGTTGGTTGGGACCCATTTAAAAATTATCCAAAAGAAGATGAGTTGCCATTGTTGTATGCTCAGTTGTTGACATTTTTAGATGATGAAACAAAAAACGATGGGCAAAAACTTAACGCAGTAATACAAATTGTAAAATTATTCAATCAAGCAGAAAAGATAAATGCAGCAATTGACGAATTGCAGATGGATACAAAGAAAATTATTGCAAACACTGGATCTGTTAAGCAACTCAGAGAAGCGGCAAGTAAGGCAATAAGTGACGCAAATGCTTTAGCAAAGGATAACGGAATTTCTGTCAACTTTAATAATAACAAATCTAAGGGTGCAAATACGTTATCTGGAAAAATGAAGGAATTGGTTAATATTGGTCTTCGTGAGGCAAAAATTAACACTTATGATATTGGAACTTGCGAGGGAATGAAACAGGTTGCTTTGATTAACGAGGAATGTCGTCATAAACAGATTGGATATGATGAGAATATTGCTCAGGAAATTAAAGATATTAAGGTTGAGTTAGTTGAAAAACTGACCAAAGAAAGAGATGAGGCCGTTGAAACGGCACGAAAGCTTCTTCTTGAAAACAAAGACTTGAAAGATTTCTTGTTGGCAAAGAAATTGATAAATGAGGATTATGAGGTGATTGACGATGAGTAATCTAATATTACCAAATGATTATAAATTTTTTGAAAAGCCAATGGATTACGGTATGACTTACCGTCAGCTGGACGATAAAAAGTTGACGGCAGAATTCATCCAATGGGGGCGTCGAGCGCCCGACAAATTTGCTGAAGAGATTTTTGGTATTTCATTTATGGATTATCAGAGATATGTATTTCTTAACACCTGGAACGCACAGTTTGTTGTGTGGGCGATGTCGCGAAACGCTGGTAAATCGATTCTTGGGGCTGTATATTTAATGACACGCGCCCTACTTGTGCCAAATTTCCAGGCGTACATACTTTGTGGCGTAGGAAGTCAGAGCATAGAAATGTTTCAAAAAATTGAAAAACTGACGTTTAACGCGATTCCATCATTTAAGACTTTAACGGATGTATTTCAGGGTGAAGTTGTAAAAAATCAGGCGAATAGCAATGGATTTATTCACAACCCTAGTAGCTATCAGTTTCAGCTTTTCAACAATAGCAAGGTTAATAGTTTGAACGGTTCATATGACAACAACCGTTCGAAACGTAGTTCTTGCAACTTTTATGATGAGTGTGCATTCTCTCCTGATGAATTATTTACTACTAGCGAGCCTTTCATCACTCAGTCAAGTGATTTCGTGGATGGCGTCGGTTATGATATGACGGATTCTCTTGTAGAACCGCCTCAATTCCCAAACCAATGTATTTATGCATCTTCAGCAGGTTCGGTAGATCAGTATTTCTTTAGAAAATACAGAGAGTGTAGCTTGAGAATGGATGCGGGAGACGCAAGATATTTTTGCGCAGATATTAACTGTGATGTTGTTATTAACGCAACTAAACATGGAGTAAAAATGCCCAAACCTCTTTTAACACAAGAAGTTGTTGACGCTCGTATGCGTGAAGATAAAGAGGCAGGACTTCGAGAGTACCACAATATTTTCACTCACGATCAAAGTGAGCAAAATATTTGCAAAAGAGCAGATATTATTCGTAATTCTGTTCCAAGAATTCCAGATTTAAAGAGTAAAGATAATAAAACTTTATATGCAATTGCATATGACCCAGCTAGATTGGCTGACTGTAGTGTTATTGGTGTTGCAGAATATTATGAAGACCCAGTAGTTGGTTGGAAAATGAAGATAGTGAATGTTGTTTCTTTAGTTGATAGATTAAAGAAAAATAAAACACCAATGAACTCCCCTAACCAGGTCAAAGAACTGAAGAGAATTATTTTGGCATATAATGGAGAACAGGTTGCAGACTATGAGAATATTATTAGCATACTTGTCGATAGTGGTTCAGGTGGCGCCGGTGTTCCCTTGACAGACTTTTTGTGTGAGGATTGGGAGGATGATAATGGCGTTAAACATCGTGGCTTAATTGATCCTGAGTATAATGAGGGAGACGCAAGTAAATATCCAAATGCAGTTAAAGATAAGCTGCATTTGATTTCTCCTCCAAAATATAAAACAGATTTGTTCGAATCATTTGTAAAGATGATGGAACTTAATCTTATAGAATTTACGGAAGAATATTTAAATAAAGGATATGTCAATCTTATCTATGAGATTGACTCAAAAGGACAAAGAACTCAGAGGTATACATATCCATCAGAAGAAGAAGAAAAAGAATTAAAGAGAAATGGAGTTACAGTAGAATGTCGTCCTGTTAAATTGGACCCTGATGAAGAGATCGCATTGAAGCAGATAGATTTGATGAAAAATGAAATCTTGAATATGTATAGATTTAAGCAGTCTACTGGTAGAGACAGATTCGACCTTGCTCCTTCAAAGGCTGGTCAAATGCACGACGATAAAGCCTATGTGCTTGGTTTGCTTTCGTATCAGTTAATGCTGCTACGAAGAGATCATATAATTAATAAAAGAAAAGATATTGGAAATCTAAATGATTTCTTCGAATTTAAACGTCCAAAAACGACGCATTCATATTTTAATAGCTAAAGAAAGGAGGATAAATATATGGTAGAAAATAATAAACTGACCAAAGAGCAAATAGACAATCTTAAGTTTACAGAACTCGCCGATAACATGAAACAATTTGCAAAAATGATGGATGATATTTTACCTTTAACAGATTTAACATCTAATTCAACAAAAACATGGACAGTGTTCAATAAAGAAACATTGCGTTCATATATGCAAAACCCATATTCGGCAAGCTCACAAACTTCATTGCGTAATTTGGCAAAGTTTCTTTATACTTTATCGTTCCCTTTACGAAGAATTGTCAACTATTTTGCTAGCCTTCCTGACTTTAGTTCTTATAAGGTAAATTTGGATTTTAGTTTAATAGAAGATATTGATGAAGAATCCTTACTTCAAGATTATGAAGATGCGTGTAGATTTATACGTAAGATGAATCTAACTCTAAACATGTTTAAACTTTTTGTTATTGCATGGAGAGAGGGCATCGTTTATTTCCAACCATATCAAGACGCTGACGGTACTACATTGCTGTTGCCGTTGGATTCTCAATATTGCAAAGTTAGTTCTGTTGGATATAATGGACTACTGCATGTTGCATTTGATTTCACGTTCTTCCGTGGTACTAATGCGTTTTATCTTGATATATGGGATAAAGAATACAAACAAAAATACAACAAGTTTGAGGGTGATTCTACATTACGTTGGCAAGAGCTTGAAACTGCTAGAGCGTTTAAGATAGATATTTCAGATACTGATTTAGTAGTTAGCCCTTTTGCATCGTTATTTGAGGGATTGATAGATTTAATTGATTTACAAGCGTTGATTGCAGTTAAGGACTCTTTAGATATTTATAAATTGTTAGTTATGAAAATACCACTTCTTAACAGCAAGAATCCAGATGACATGGCGATCAATTTAAATCTAGCTAAAAAATTCTTTAACCAAGCGCTCGAATCATTGCCTCCAGAGATTGGATTGATTCTTTCTCCTGGAATGGACGTTGAAAGCGTATCTTTTGATAAAAATGCAACCTCTGATACAAACGCTATAGCAGATAGTTACCAGAACTTAATGGAACAGACTGGAATATCGCAGATTTTTGATTCTAGCCGTTTGACTGGCGCATCATCTGTTGCAATGAGCATGTTATCTGATGCTCTTATGGCTACGAAGGGCTTAATGCAACAGGTTGAGGCTTTTATAAATGAACGAATCCAAATGGAATATCCTAATTCTATGGCGTATATTAAATTTATCGAAGTAACAACTTATGATAAAAAAGAAAGAATTACGCAAATTGAAAAAGCGGCAAATGCAGGAATGCCAGTTAAATTGGAATATATGACTCTGCTTGGGTATGACCCAATTGAGTCCATAGCTTCTGATTGGTTGGAAACTAAATTAGGATTATCTGTCACAAGATTTATGCATCCATTAGTGAGTTCGCATACTCAAAGTGGAGATTCAGACACAGGAGGAGCTCCAACAAAAGATGATGGTGATTTGTCAGACGAAGGTTCCGAAACAAAAGATAAAGAAAAAAATAAGAGATAATAAGGAGGATAACTCCAATGAAACTATTTATTAAAACTACAGATAAAGAAACAGCAGATAAGTTGATAGCAGAAGGCTTTAAGCTTATTTCTAACGTTAATAATGTATATATATTTCTTAATGAAGAATCAAATCGTTTAAACTTCGAGTCTATTGATAAGAAAATGATTGTATATGATAATATTTTAAGTTTGTAATCTCCTTTCGGAGTTACACATAAAAGTCGGGATAAATTTATCCCATTTTAACGTCGCAAGAAAGGAGGACAAAACAATGGACAATACAAAACTTCAAATGTCGTTTACGGTTGATAAGACTTTTGATTCTGACCAGTTTTTGAAGTTAAGATTTAGAGTGTGTCATGATGGTGAATCACCCAATCGTACATATTTTACAAAGGAAACTATGGAAGATGCAAATAAGTCGCTTGAATACATCCCAATCTTAGCGCATGTGTATATTGACAAGGAAACCGGAAAACCAGTTATGGGCTCACATGATATGCATATAGAGGAAGATAAGCTTAATGATGGAGAAACTCGTGTTATTTATGATGAAGCACCAATTGGTCTAATTCCTAGTCTTGCAGATAATAATTGCACAATTGAGGAATATGATGGCTTAAATTATACATATGTAGATGGATATGTATGGAGAGATTATTCTAATTATGCGGAACAACTTCTTGAGGATGCAGAAAATAATAAAATCTCTATGGAGATTGATTTTGATAACGCTGCATTGTCTTATGATGTAGAGCATGAGAGATATAATATTTCTGCATATAGATATAGAGGGATCACATGTCTTAATGAATCTCTTGGTACTGGTATGAAGAATGCTGCTGCCACAACTACTAATTTTAGCGCAAACGACGACATTAAATCAAAGATGATTGTACTCATGGAGGAACTTCAAAAGTGCCTTCGCGAATATGATAAACAAGATTCTGAACAGAAAGGAGGAGATGATATGGACAAGTTAAATGAATTGCTTGCGAAGTATGGCAAGTCTACTGAAGATGTAACTTTTGATATTGAAGGACTTTCTGACGAAGAACTTGAATCTAAATTTGCAGAGGCTTTCGAGGATATTGACGACGGTACTAATACTGATACCGACGATGTAGATGAGAGTTTTGATGATGAAGACTCTAGTGATGACGAAGAAGGTTCTGATGATGACGACCAAGCATTAGGAGTGCCAACAGAAGAGAAGTTTACAAAAACATTTACTATTGAACTATCTCACGAAGATGTAAGATATGCTCTTTATAATCTTATTGGAGTGTATGAAGAGGAAGATAACGAGTGGTATAGTATTAGATCTGTATATGATAATTATTTCTATATGCAGGGCTGGTGCACTAATAAGTTGTACAAGGTTAATTATACTGTAGACGGTGGAAACGTGTCTTTAAATGGAGATAGACAGGAAATGTTTGAGATTATAGTTTCCGAATCTGAGAAACTTGCAATTGATAAGATGAGAGAGGATTATGTTGCCCTTGAATCTAAGTATAATGAGTTGAAGGAGTTCAAGGAGACATATGAAGTATCTCAGTTGCAGGCACAGAAAGATGCAATTTTTGCACGGGAAGAATTTACAAACATCGTAGAGACAAAAGCATTTAAGAAACTTGTTGAGAATTCCAAGAATTATACAGTAGATGAATGTGAGCAGAAGGCAAAAGACATTCTTGACGACTTTAATTCTTTTGCAGAGAATTTCTCAGCACAAGACAATACAAACAAGCCTAGAACTCTTGGCTTTAACTTTAACGAAAAGCCTAACAAGAAGAAGACCGCCTATGGTGGACTTTTTGATAAGGATGAATAATTTTAAACACTTGAGTGACTATATGGTCACTTTTTTGTTATATAAAAATACTTTAAAAATCATGAAAGGATTGGATTAAAATTATGGCTCAGGATATGAATTTAGACGTACGCCACATCGTGGCTGAGTCCACTAACATTCTTAGCACCAATTTTGGTGGCGGCCACATCTATAGTATCACTATTGGCGAGGATATGGATAATGGCCTTATTGTTTGCAGAGGAGAGTATCTCGGTGATGAGACTTGGTCTGCAAAGGATTATGTTGCAGGCGAGGAGCCTCTGTTCCTGCTTGCTCCTCCTGTTGTTCCCTTTACTCAGCTTAAGGGTTACGCTGACGAGGACAGATTTTACAACAAGAACGGCGACAGAGTTCGCGCATACACCCTTCGTGTAGGAGACAGAGTTTCTCTTTCCGAGAATGCTTTCGATGCTGCTCCTGCAGTTGGTAACTATGTAACTTACGACGCTGCCGCTAAGCAGTATGTTGTTGGCGAGGTTGCTAACGACAAGTTCTGCGCTCAGGTTCTTTCCAAGATTGTACGTAGTAACCTTATTATGTACAAGCTTCAGGTAGTAAGCCTGTAATTTTTAAGAAAGGAGATAAAGAAATATGGCTAATTTAATGACTTTTGACGCAAATGTGCGTGAGATTTTTGAGAATAACGAAACCCAGTTTGCAGCATTTAATAAGCTGATGGTTGATGCTTCCGTTAATAAGTTTGAAGAGGGTATTACTCACGAAGATGCAAACGAGAAGATTAAGAATGTATTCAGACAGGCTATTGGTGTGTCCAAGGACGCTTCCAAGCAGGATATTCGCAAGGCTATGAAGAAGAGAGCAAATCTTCAGGTTTTGTTTGATCTAATTGAAGAGCTTGTTCCTAACCTGCTAAAGACCGGTTGGGCAGATAATCCTTTCTTCAGAGAGTTCGTTGAAGAGCGTTATCTTGACGATGGTGACCAGAATATCTTCTATGCAGAAGACAACTCTATTCTGACCGTTTCTAAGGTGTCCGGATCTCAGTGGGATCTTGACAGACAGAGACTGGGCAAGGGTTCTAGTTTCTCTATCGAGACCTCTGAGTACGGTATCGCAATTTATAGCGAGTATGAGAAGCTTCTGACTGGTCTGGAGGATTTTGCTACATTTATTACTAAGATTTACGAGGCTATTGATAGATTCGTAAACGAGGCTATTTATCAGGCTCTTCTGACTGCTGCTGAGAAGCTGCCCGGCGGTGCTTCTGGTTCTGGTCAGTGGGTAAAGACTGGTGCTCTTGAAGACAACACTAGAGCAACTCTGATTCAGCTTGTTGAAGATGTTCAGATGGCTACTGGCGCAGGTGAGGTTGTTATTATGGGTACTAAGGCTGCCCTTTCTAAGGTTACTGGCCTTCAGAACGTTGAGTGGATTACCGACGAGATGAAGACTGAGCGTCACACTACCGGTAAGATCGGTATGTGGGAGGGTATTAGACTTGTTGAAATCAAGCAAGGCTTTGCTCTTAACGACACAACCAAGAAGCTCGTTGACGACAAGAGATTGTTCGTTATGCCTATGATGGATAACAAGTTCATTAAGCTTGTACACGCTGGCGAAGATTCTATGAGAGAGGTTCAGGACAAGACCCTCAACCAGGATATGACTTATGACTATCGTTATATGTTCAAGCTTGGCGTAGGTGTTATTGTCAACCTTATCTTCGGCGAGTGGATTCTTGCATAATTAATTATTGATATATGGAATAAAAGGAGAAAATAGTTATGGCAACCAAAAATACAGTAGAAAGCACTGAACTTGAAGTAGTAGAAGGTGCTGTAGACACTGAAATTAAAAAAAGTAAAACTTCAGCAAAGACAGTTAGAAAGTATGCCCCAGACGAGATGATTCCTTGTCGTAGTATTACATATGGAGAGTTACTTTTGACTGGCACTAAGTCCAAGATGTTGTATACTTGGGCAAATTACGGTGATGTTACTGAGATGGAGTTCCAGGATTTACAAGCACTTAGATCTACTAGATCTAGTTATTTGTTCAAACCTAGATTTATTATCGAAGACCCAGAACTTGTTGAACAGTGGGACACCGATCTTGGTAAGATGTACAAAGATATTGTTGATGTTGATGTAGAGGATATGTTTAGACTTCCTCTTAATCAGTTCAAAGCTAGACTTAAGAAGGCACCAGTTGGTATTCAACAGGCAGTTAAAAATGTTGCTGGGGAAAAGATCTTAAATGGTTCTCTTGACAGTCTTGCCAAGATTAAAGCTATCGACGAAATCTTAGGTACTGATTTGAAGTTATATATTTCATAATTTGGAGGTGAACCTGTATGGGCACTCCATATGAGAAACTTTATTCGCGCGCTTTGGCACAAATCACAGATCCTCTTCTGGCACAACTACCAGAGGAGGATCTTGAAACAATGCTCCATGATTGGCTCATGGATGCTATTGTCGAACCAGTTGTTGGTGAGTATGATTTTTCTGATAGAGATGATGAATTAAGACTGTTTAATTTTGATATATCAGAGAGGGATCAAAAGATACTTAGTATCCATATGGTTCGTAGTTGGTTAGCTCCACAGATTAGATCAGTTGCTCTAACAAGTCAAGTATTCTCTGGTAAAGAAACTAAATTCTACGCACAAGCAAATCAACTAGCAGAAATGCGGGCTCTAGACGAACAACTTCGTAAAGACGCTGATTTGCTTTTCTGTCGTGGAACATATTTAAACAATGATTATTTCAATGATTGAGGGGTATTGTTATGAGAAACTGTTACGAAAATATCCCGTCGAATCAAATTGAAAAACAAAAGCGCTACTTCTATGGCGCAATTTTGGATTGTCTGTTTAAACTCGAGGAAGACTATCCCTTTCTCGACAACAGACTCCAAAACCTTATTAACCAGGTCCAAGGGTCTAATGATCTTTTTGGAAGACAACCAGAGGTATTAAGCATTGTCGCACTTCTTAAAACAGCCAAAGAAGATCACGGCCAACTGCGTAATTGTGTATTGACGGCAATCAACTTGGTGGATAGACTGAACGGTGGTGATTCCAATGTTTGAGCATTATAAAAACCGTATGGCTCACATGGGCACCAACATGAGTGAAATGCTCCGTATGCAGTCCAATATGGTTATTGAACAAACTTGGGATCGAGATCCGAATTATCGGAAAGTTTATGTTGTTAAGGTTGCTCGTGGCCTACCAGAGGTAACAGATAAACATGAACTCGTCGATGCTAAATTCAACGTTGACACTTACCAAAAGGCTGGCGCAGATGAACCAGCATACCATATTCAATTCCGTCACGGCGCAGAAAAGCTTAATGCTGATATTGGCGTGGGGTCATATGTTTATATGGCTGATGAGGATGGCGAATGGAAATGGTGGTTGATAACATCTTTTGATGAAAGACCGCAATTCAGACAGTACACAATCAACGAGTGTAATTGGAAACTCGGCTGGGTGCTTGACGGCAAGATTTATCATCATCTTGGAGTATTGCGAGAAGGTTCTAGCGGAGATGTTGACGAAAACTCACGCACATCTATTGTTGATGGAACTTTGACAATTTGGTTGCCGACAACCGATGATTCTGCGACGATTGGATACAATCAAAGATTTTTGATTTCTGATAAAAGGCGAACCCCGCCACTAGCATGGGAAACATCTAGAATTGTAGATACTCATCCGTTTGGTCTAACCAAAGTCAAAATGAAACAAACCACTTTTGACCCTGTTCACGATAATGCCGAGCTTATGTTTGCCAATTATTATGATAGCGAGATTACCCCGGTGGAATCTAATGAAGAAGTAATAAATAATCAGTTTGTTATTGCTCACAACGGAACTAAGGCGACCGTTAAGATTGGCGGTAGCGAGAAGGTGTTTACGGCTCAACTGCCTGAAGATAATGACTTTGATATTCAGTGGAGTATATCAGATGGCGAAAAAACATATGATTGCACATATGAAAATAAGACTTGGACATTTGGCGATTATACAATTATAACCGCCGACCATACAATGAAACTGAAAGTTGCAAGTAACTATGATTTAGCTGGAACGATTTTAACTGTTAAAGCGAAATGCGCGGATGAAAGCACCGGAGAATTACAGGTGGAGGTGATTGGATGATTAGAGATATTCAGAAAATCAGAGATGATATCATAGAAAAAAAGAGTATAGTGGGCAAGTTGTTTTATACTGACCCAGATATTATAGAAGTACTTGATAATTCTAAGGTTGACCCCACTTGTCCCGATGAAGCAATGTATGAATGTATTTATCCGTTTATTCGTATTCCTGGAACTCAGGACGAATCAAAGAGTTATATATGTTATACACTTGATGATAATAGCGTTGGTACGGTTAATAAATCTATGAAAACGCAGTTTTTAAAGGTTGTAATTTTCGTACATCAAGATATAGTTGATACCAAACGAGGTATGAACAGACATGACCTTTTAGGGTATTTAATTAAAGATGTTTTAAATCAATCTAATGCACTTGGAATGCAGCTCAATTGTATTTTTGATCGTGAGGGTAGCACGGACACAAATTATGCTACTAGAACCTTGCAATTTGAAATGACTACTCCGGGCTCGATGAAGCCATTTCAGACCAACAGCTATGAGAGAAAGTCTATTGCTGATAGGCAAGACAGAGTTCTTCAGAGAGAGACTGTAGGTGATGTATAATGGCTAACGAGAATCTGTTAGAAATGGACGAACTGAGTTTATATTTTGGCGAACCATATAAAGTTAATGATTACATTACGCTGACATTACCAAAAGTTGGAGATGTGGTGAGATATGGTGAGCGAGAATATTATAGTATGGTCCAAACTATAACTGCAATTCCTAGCGATTAAGTGGTTAATTAAACCAATTACTTAGTCCGTTGCAATAGGAAACTTTGCAATGTATTCCTTCGAATATGCTGGAAAGTCCTAAGAGCTATTCTACCACAATATAAAAATGAGATATGTTTTATATGATGGTTTAAAAAGTGAATAGATTGGATAATCAGCAGGGAAGAACTGATGAGGTTCGCCCTCAACGACTAGAACTGAAATGTTCGTAGGACAAGTGTCCGAAGTGAAGGACGCCTAAGGTCATTACAAGACAAAATGATTATGGTGAATGATATAGTCTATACTTGCACGAAAGTGTAAGAAAATTATTTATATTATTTGATAAAATGATGGGACAGCGGTTTGGCCACCGTTTTGTTGCACTCCTGATGCACAATTACCATCTTTTTATAATGTAATTTTTCAGGAGGAAATTAATCATGAACAAGATAGAGTTCAATGATATCGAATGTAAAAATATTGTTGAAATGTATCAGTACGGCATGACATATAAGCAAATTGCAGAACATTATAAGTGTTCTGTTAGTCCTATTTCTAAAATTATAAGAAGTATGTGCGATAATATTAGAGATCCACACGCTCAATTGTTTTCCAAGGAAGACGCATATCATATGTATCAATTATATCTTAGCGGAAATACGGTTGGAGAAATTGCAAAAATAAGCGGCACTTATAGGCATATGGTCACCAAGTTGTTTAAGCGTTATGGTTTGCAAACTGACAGACTCACTTATCATTGTAATGAGGAGTATTTTGATACTGTGGATTGTGCAGAGAAGGCATATATACTTGGATTATTGTGGGCAGATGGGTGTAACAATCTGTCTTTAGGAAAAATACAATTGCAACTACAAGAGAAAGACAAACACATACTTGACGAGATTAATATATTAACTGATAATGATAGACCATTATTTTTTCTACAATTAAGTGATAAAAATTCTAATTGGCAAAATTCATACACTATGATTTTAAAAAGTCATCATATGGCACAAGTGCTTAATGATTACGGTATGACGCCAAGAAAAAGTCTAACATTAGAGTTTCCAACATGGTTGGATGAGTCGTTATATTCTCATTTTTTAAGAGGATATATCGATGGAGATGGTTCAATTTATTGCCGTGTTGATAAAAATATTTGTAGAGTATATATGATTGGAACAAAGATGTTTTTAGATAAAGTACAAAATATTTTGTTACAATTTGACATTAAAACATCATTGTATCATCGAGATGGATATGCCGATGCTACATATACATTATACACTACCAGTAACTCTGGTTCTATTAATTTATTGAATTGGATTTATAATGACGCCAATTTAAAATTAACACGAAAGTATGATAAATATCAACAATTTTTAAACAATAATATAAATAATTCTTTGGTAGAGTAACGACCTATTAAAGTAATATTTTAGATGAAATCGCAGTTATGGGATATGCAACCACGTATTGACTGGACTCAAATCACAGACTTTCAGCTTTTTATGATGCTTGCACCAACTTTGTCGCAGTCAAAAACCCAAATTATTTTTGGAGATATAGACTTCCAGGCAATGCGTCCATTTGAAAATCGTGCCAATGATACGGTGGTTTTTGCAAATCCAGAAACTGGGGTTGTTATTGATGAGCTTGCTTATGGTAAAATCGTCGCTTATTTATGTACGGCCCATGGCATTACCAAAAAAGTCGAAAAGGCGGCAAATGAATATACTAAAAAATTTATGATAGAAGAAGATAGACAAAAGATTAAATATAATTCCAAGCAACCATATAAGTCATTCTTGAGACAAATTGTGTCAGCTGTTAAGTGTAGAATGGGCTATAGTTTGGATTATATAAAAAATATGGGGCTATATGAACTGATGGATGATTTAGCTCGATTAAATATTATCGTTCAATCAGATGCTCTTCTTAAAGGTTCTTATTCTGGTATGGTAGATACTTCTAAAATACCAAAAAAGAATTTTGATTGGACTCGTGCAATTGAAAAATAACTTTATTGATTTGATGTAAATCATTTGGTTAGAAAGTTCCATTTTAACTTTCATATTTAATAATACAACAATTATTTTCTTAAGGAGGAAAATATTATGGCTTTTGATTTAAATAATTTTGTCATTGATAGAGTTGTACGTGGTATCGCTACAGATATGAAGACAGGCGATGTTCTTTTCTCTATTAATCAGATTACTAATCCATCTCTTAACTGCACCGCAGAGTCTACTGATGCAGTTGACGCGCTTAATGTGCCTATCGCTACATTCTACAGAGCAAAGACAGCAGAATTTTCTGCGGAGAACGCCCTGTTTGATATGAATCTGCTTGCTACTCAGGCAGGTACCACTAAGAAGGTTGCTTCCACTGAGGCTGCTATTGAGACTCCTTGCTTCCAGACTATTGATATCGTGGCTGGCACTGCATCTTATACTCTCAGCCACACTCCTAAGGCAACCCCCAAGGTGTATGTTCTCAATGGCGATGGTACACTTGGCGAGAAAGTAACTATTGCTACTACAGCAGCCGATAAGGCTATTGCTATTGCTGGAACAACTGTTAGCATCGTTCTAGAAGTAAAGGGTGAAGATGGCACTGTAACAATCCCTGGCTACACAGCAGGTCAGCAACTCTTCTTCATGTACGAGTATGTTGCAGATGGTTCTGCTAAAAATGGCGCGGTTGAAGTAGCTAACTCTGCAACAAACTTCCCTGTTGGTTGCAAGTTTGTAATGGAGATTCTTGGTGCTGACGTTTGTGATCAGACTAACCTGATTTATGCTTACCTTGTATTCCCCAACGCAAAGCTCAGCCCCGACTTTGACTGGTCCATTGCTACTGACTCTACTCACCCCTTCTCTATGAAGGCAATGCAGGAGTTGAGTTTACTTACCAATGTAAGTAATACTTTACTTAGCTCCCGTGTAGCGTAAGCTGCATGAAAAATTATAAACTGAATTGCTGGAAAACCCTAAAGCTACATTGACTACAGCATAAGAATGAAATATGTCTAAGTGCGAATGTTACGAAAGTAGAAAGAACAATGTAAATGGTATATGGTTAAATCCTAAGTGCTATCTAATGGGCAATCAGCAGCCAAGCTCCGAATAGGAGAAGGTTCAACGACTAATTGTAAGGTCAAGCGACCTGAAGTGGTTTACTCCTCAAATGAGGATGAAGATATAGTCTGTTCTTGCAAGAAATTGCAAGGCGTACATCATAGTACCGATTAAGTGTAGCGAACTTAGTTGAACATAAAGATTGCGACAAGGAGAAGAAACTGTTCTCCATCGTTATTCCCGAATAATTATAGGAATAGTTTCAAAAATTTTGTATATTATGCCATATTGACAATACAAAATGATTATGGTATAATATAATCACAGTAGAATAGATAGAGAGTAATTAACTTTATTGACAAGAGAGTGGCTTTACCTGGCCACTCTCTTTCTGTTGTTTTTAAATAACAAGGAATGATATTCATTTAATATAAAATGATCAAAAAAGGAGGTCATCACTATGGCCCGTGGTAACACATATACATGCGTAACTTGCGGAACTTCCTACGAGTTCTGCCCCAAGTGTGTTATTATAAAACCTAATTATGATGCCGAGCGCTACTGCTCCAAAGCACACGCAGACATTTTTAATATTCTTTCCAAGCACGGTTGCGGTCTCGCTACCGCCGAGGAAACGCTTGATGCGCTCGCAGATTACGACACAACTGGTCTTGCCGAGAATATTCAAACGCATATTAATTCGCTTGCTCCAGAAAAGGTGCAGGCATAAAAAGAAGTGGTAACAAATGAATAAACCACTCAGGAGTAATTTAATAAAAGTATAAGGGATACCTTTACTCCAAGTGAGTATGGCATCCCTTATTTTTTTACGCTGATAAAAAGGAGAAAAATATGGAAGTGAAATCAAAAATTACTGGGAAAGTATACTCGCCAGAAAAAGCAGTGTATCTCACAAACCCAATTCAATGTCAACGTTACTTTAAGTCTCTTGGCGACGAACATTTTTTAGATATTCTTTATGAATCTAATAGGGGCGAAGAATGCCTCGTATTTGTGTGGGAGAAAAATGCTGCCACAAAGGAGGCAAAACTCAAATGGGATCAGCATTTGCTGTGACCAAAATTTTTTGACAAATTAAAGAAAGGAGTTGATGTGGTATGATACAAAGTTGTGCAGCCATAGTAATTGCTGCCAAGCACCATGAACTAATTAAAGTAAAAGACACTCGCGGAACAACTCATACCGTTGGGGCTCTAAGGTGCAGATTTGAATTTAGAACGGCAGACTGGGATTATTCTGCAAAGACTGCCATGTTTTGCAATGGAGATGCAATACTGCATCCAGAAGTTGCAAACAACGCAATTGCTGTTCCTTTGGATGAAGACAATGAATGCGCCGTGCCATATGAGGTGCTAACAGACACTCTGCCATATTCAATAGGTGTATGGGGTGCTACCGAAGATGGCCTGCGTATTGTAAGCCGTTGGCTTGTTTTTGGTGCGCAACCTGGATGTTACACAGACGCAAACGCACCCGCAGATCCAGAGCCAACTATATATGAGCAGATACTGAGCACATCTCAAAATGCGGTCAATGTCGCAAATAAAGTTATGGACATGGCCAACAATGGAGAATTTGATGGTGTTTCCGCAACACACGAGTGGAACGGAACAACGCTTACTATTACATCAGCAAGCGGTACATCCTCCACTGACCTTAAAGGCGAAAAGGGTGATATGGGCCCAGCCGGACCACAAGGCGAAGATGGTTATACACCAATTAAGGGCAAAGATTATTTTGATGGCGCTCCGGGCAAAGATGGAATTAACGGACTTGATGGTAAGGATGGTATGACACCACACATCGGGGCAAATGGTAACTGGTGGATTGGCAATACTGATACTGGCATTAAGGCGGAAGGCAAAGACGGAGCCCCCGGCAAGGACGGAGTAGACGGTGTTCCTGGTAAAGACGGAATCAATGGAGAAGACGGACGTGACGGTGTTGATGGTAAGTCGGCTTATGATATTGCCAAAAATAATGGCTTTGATGGTACCGAAAAAGAATGGTTAGATTCACTTATAGGTGAAGACGGTGCTGATGGAGAAAACGGCGTTGGTATTTCTTCTATTGAGTTTAACGATAATAATGAGATGCTCGTAACAATGACTGATGGAACTGTAAAGAATGTTGGCAAGGTTATGGCTGACGTTGATTCTCTTGTAAGCATTTTTGCCAAAAAAGAAGATGTGAAACAGTCAGACTGGAACCAATCCAACGAAACGGAAACTGATTACATAAAGAATAAGCCAGACATCGACGGCATGATTGACGCCGCCAACGAAGCGGTTTTAGGCGCAATTGATGAACATGTAAAAAAAACAAATAACCCCCACGGAGTCACAAAAGAGCAAATTGGTCTGGGTGCCGTAGTCAATACTGGAGATAGTGAAACACCAGTTTCTGGCGGAACAACCAAGTTTACCACGGGTGGCGCATATACAGAACTTAACAAAAAGATTGATAAAACCGGTGGAACTATTTCTGGAGACCTGGTTATAACTGGCGACTTGACAGTTAGTGGTAAAACAATATCAGAGGAACATCAAGCCATAGTTGTAGAAGATAATATGATTGTTATTAATTCAAACAAAGTAGATTTACAAACCACAGTTTCTGGTTTGGCAATTAATAAAAATGAGTCATCTACATATGGCGTGGTATATGATCCGACAGACGACACATTTAAATTTGGCGAGGGCACATTAAGTGAAGAGAACGAATTTTCATTTAATGAAGGAGAAGGCTTACCTTTTGCTGTTAGAGATGATTCCAGTAAATTTGTTGACGGCGATTTAGTTCAGTGGGGTGCCGATGGAAATAAACTTGTTGATAGCGGCAAAAAGGTTTCTGATATGGTATTTATAAATGAAGCCAGCAATGAGACCATTGAGAATCTCGATGTGACAACGAAAGAAACAGTTAAAACTGGATGGCTAGAAGATAATAATGGAGAAAAATTTGCTCCTAAAACATTGATATCGCAAGTGCAAACGAACGATGGAACTTTGTTAGATGATATCGTAGAGTCAATTGAAGAGTCTCTTGACACAAAAACAATTAAAGGAACAAAGATTACAAATTCTGATACAGCATATGTAAAGGATGTTCCTGAGAATTCTGCAGGTTATGCTAAGATTGAGAAGATTGGCGGTATGACGAGGAAGAGCGTCAACCTTGTGTCAGACACTATGCTTGCATCTGTATCTTATTCACAGACAGAAGAGGTGTTGCAATTTGATAACGCTCTTGTGCAATTCAATCTTGATATAACCTTCAAAGCAGGTACGCAGTATACGTTAGCGTATTCTGCAACGTCTAAAGGTAGTACTGGTAATGGTAGACTCTGCTTCTTCTACACGGACGGTTCGCACAGCGGATCAAACATACCGGTAGACGATGCGTACCATACAGTTGTTACAGTTAGTGACGCTGGCAAAACCATCAAAGCCATAGGAAAGACCTTTGGTAGTGGCGGGTCGTTCTTTATTAAAAGGAATAGCACAATGCTCAACGAAGGCTCAACAGCACTTCCCTACGAGTCTTACTTCGACGGTCTGCGCAGCGCTCCAGTAACCAGTGTTGATAGAGTGGGGATTAATTTGACAACAGCATATGAGGTTTATAAGAATGCGCATAGTTATTTAGAAACAGATGTGGACGGTCGAAGATGTATCCGAATGACATCGGGAGAAATTACCAAAAATACTCCATTCGAGTTCAAAAAAAATACGCAATATACTGTCACATTTTATACCAAAAGTGAAAACTATAACAACGGAATAGTCGATAATATAGTATTTACTTTCTTCTATTCGGATAAAACTTATAGTTACGTATATGCAAGTAGAAATAACACATCATGGACAAAACTAACATTGACAAGTGATGCGGGAAAAACTGTTATTGCTGTTGGTGTGTATGCTTCAGAATATAGAGTCTATAACTATATTGACATTGATACATTTATGCTTAACGAAGGCACAACCGCCATCCCTTACACCCCGTATATCAAGCGCACTCTCCCCATCCCCGAAGCCGTGAGAAACCTTGACGGCTACGGCTGGGGTATCAACGAGAACTTCTATAACTACATCGACTGGGAGAAGAAGCAGTTTGTGAAGCGGGTAGACCGAGTGGATATGGGTATGCTGAGTTGGATTCCTTATGGCAATGAGGTTAGTGTGTTCCAAGTCAGTAATCCGCCGTGCCCAACAATTAAGTATGGTGCTACCCCACTTACTATTCTGAACGAGCGGTTTGTGTCAACTGGCTACAATGACAGAAAAAGTCAAGACAGAACTTTGTGTTCTTTTAGTACGGATGCACAAAAACTGCTTTTGGCGTATGATACAGCATACACCGACGCCGCAGCCTTTAAGTCTGCTATGTCGGGCGTAATGCTTTACTACGAGCTGGCCACCCCTGTAGTCACAGACATTTCTGACATTCTTACGATCAGTAATGCTCTGCCTGTAGAAGCGGGCGGCACTGTTACGATGGTCAATGAGTATGACCACGACGTGCCGAGCACTATCGACTTCTATGAAGGTGCCAATGAGATCGTAGGAGCGGATACATTTGTCGGTGATCTTGTAGGTACTGCTGGTAGAGCGATTGCAGATGAGAATGGTAACAGAATTGATGTTACTGCTTATGCCCCCTCTGGTTATGGTTTGGGGGAGAATGAAGGAAGAAACATTATTGATTTAAATACTGCAACAAAAGTTGGTTTTTATATGACTGCGGGAGAAAAAACAGAAAACGCCCCCGATATGGCTATGAAGTATTCAGCTTTTTTAGTACAACGACGCGGAAGGTATGTATATCAAACTCTTTATAGTGCTGATGGTTATGCTGACATAGTAATGGTTACTCGATGTAGCAAGGACGGTGGGACAACGTGGAAAGAATGGGAATACATTAACCCTCCAATGAAAGAAAATACGGAATACCGCACTACTGAAAGAATGAATGGTAAAGCCGTATATAAAAAGAGACTCGAAAGTGGTGCTATTCAGTATCGACTTGATGGAGAAACAGAGTGGAAAGACTATGCTCCTGTTTTGGGTGCGGCTTTAGCATCCCACAGTCACACAAAATCTCAAATCACGGACTTCCCTTCTTCTATGCCAGCGTCCGATGTGTATGCTTGGGCAAAGGCTGAAAACAAGCCTTCATATACTGCAAGTGAGGTTGGTGCAGTTCCTACAGCACGAACTATCAACAACAAAGCTCTGTCATCTAATATTACGTTGTCTTATTCCGACGTAGGCGCGGCGGCTACCTCCCATGGCAACCATGTGCCGACCAAGGAAACCGCCAACAATAAGATATTCCTGCGGAATGACAACACATGGCAAGAGGTCACACCTGCCAATATTGGTGCGGCTCCCGCTTATACTTACGGAACCGATGACCTTACGGCAGGGAGTAGCGCACTTGAAACAGGCAAACTGTACTTTGTCTATGAGTAAGGAGGTGCTGGTATGGCAAAGAAAGCATATATCGGCGTAGATGGAATCGCACGAAAAATAAAGAAAGGCTATATCGGCGTGGACGGAATCGCCCACAAGATAAAGAAAGCCTATATCGGAATCGGCGGTGTAGCGAGACCTTGTTGGAGTGGGGGAGAATTGGCGTATTATGGCACGATTGCCACTTTAAGTAAAGTAAGGTCTGAGCTCGCCGCGACTACCGTTGGAGATTACGCACTATTTGGCGGAGGGGTAGGTTCTACATACTATAACACTGTTGATGCTTACGATGCTTCGCTGACACGAACCAGTCCTACGGCATTAAGTAAAGCAAGGAGGGAGCTTGTCGCGACTACCGTTGGAGATTACGCACTATTTGGCGGAGGGTGGAATAGTTCTACATACTTTAGCACTGTTGATGCTTACGATGCTTCGCTGACACGAACCAGTCCTACGGCATTAAGTGAAGCAAAGAAGTACATTGCCGCGACTACCGTTGGAGATTACGC